>Ga0114972_10002857_pt1 | contig 12987 bp, 6 predicted proteins | sample M_140807_EF_Meta_FD_87354 | JGI IMG/M metagenome (GOLD analysis project Ga0114972, IMG submission 87354) | Freshwater microbial communities from Lake Montjoie, Canada to study carbon cycling - M_140807_EF_MetaG | ecosystem: Environmental > Aquatic > Freshwater > Lake | place: Lake Montjoie... | reverse complement strand
GGGAAAGTTCCAGGTCGCAATTGGGACCGCTTATGGCCCACATAGCGTTTACAAGTTTGGATTCAACGTGGCTGCTACCTGGATTCCTAAAAATTCTCAAACCTTGCAGAGCTAACTCAGTGTGCGCAGTGTCTGTCGGTGATATTGTTGCCAAGGCTGAGTCATCTCTCGGTGTTTCGCCCCCCTCCATATTTTTCACTTTAGCTTTTGAGCTTGTCTTCAAGGACTCTCGACCCTTGGACGTTACCTTGCTTTTACCGATGCCACATTTGACTTCCTCCACCAAAGTATCCTCATGCTCCATTCCAACAAAGTCAGCCTCATCCATCCAAGCGTATACCTCTGAGAGAAGCGAAGACTCTATTGATATCCTGTGTCGCAGACGGGAGAGGGAGCAAGCGTTCATGGCAGCGGTCGCGCTGAGGAGAGAGTACATTTTATAAAGGGCTGTAGTCCAGGTTTCATTTTCACTGGTAATTTTATGCCAATGGGGTGATTCTGCAGGCCTGGCCCTTGGAGAGAGTGGAGAAAATGAAGTGCTGCTAGCCCCTGGGGTAACTAGTGGGGGCTCAAAGATTGAATCTATTTCTGCGCCATCAAGGAAAACGTACTCATCTTCCTCCAGACCATCTAACAACGCACGTATACAATCTGCCTCCCAAATAAAGTCACTCTGCCACCCTTTTCGGCAAACCAACCCTTTTGATGACAGAACTTCCTCCTCCTCTTCAACCATCTCTCCTTCCTCTGCAAAGCGCTCTAGGCAATCAGGATTGTGACTCCTTTTAACTCGAGAAATTTGCACAGCTTCCTCCCATGAGTGAGCAACAGCTTCACAGCGACCCAAAAGTCGGTCAATAATGTCCAATGTTGCGGGGTCCAGGCTCGAAAAGTAGGAAGTCTGAAGAGTTGACCATAAACACTCGTCGATGGACGGACGCACGCCAGCAAACATGGTCAATGGACAATCGGAAGATCTTATAAGAACTGGAGATACAGTTTTGTCTTCTACTCGGCGTTTCCTCATTTGCTTTTTACGGACGCATCCATGTGTGGTGGTGCCCGGGTGGTGCAAAAAAAAAACTGAAAAAAAATGAAAAAAGGGGCAACAACGCAATAATAATGAGACAGCCGCTATTATTATTATTATTGGTTTTCAGTACGGACTGCTCCAATTGGGCTCAATTGAGTGGCTCGAACAACCAAAATACTGTCTCCTCTGATGAGCATCCTCCATGGTCCCGCCGCTGGGGATTCGCTAGTGTTGTGATACAACAGACGGTACTGGTTCAAACCGCCGATAACCAATTTCAGGGGAGACCAGGTGCATCTGCTAGTCCGTCTCCCGTGCCTTTATACTCTGCGCCTTCCAAGTTGGTGATAATGGGTGGCGATACTTGGAGTCCGGACGCCACTTCGATTGGGAAAGCTGCGCGACCCTTTGACGGCATGAGTTCTCAAATAAGTGGAGGAAAAACAGGCGGACAGGGGAATGGTTTTGGCCAGGACTTTGTGGGGCGTCCACTCAGCCCAAACCAGGCTGTGATGGAGCCCGACTCTGGCGGCTACGGGGGTCTCAGTAATGACGTTTTCTACACTACTGGCGCTTCCTGGCGGGTTTTCACAGACTATCGTCAAACTAGTCCATACGGCGACCCTACTCCCATTATATCATCGAATGTCACTTGGAACAGAACGACTCATTGGGAAGGCTTGTATGAAGGGTACGTTACCTGGAAGGATTACCTGGGCTGCTGCCACGAGACGCACCCTTTCCCGTGCTCCCGTAACCCACCCCCTTGCGGTGTCATTGATGGCACCACCACCCTGATAGACAACATAAAGGATCATAGGCGATGGACCCCCCGGAGAGGCCATAGTGCCTCTGCTGTTATTTATGGCACCGCCACAGACCTTCCCGCTATCCTACTTACGGGAGGCCGTGCCTTGAGTCTGGATGGCATGGATTCCGAGGATATACGAGGGGGGGCCCTCTTTGACACAGATTCTACAAAACGCAGTCCCGTCTGGCTTATGAATGACGTGTGGATCTCCACAGATTACGGCGACACGTGGGACTTCCTGAACGCGGGCTGCTGGGTGAACGACCAGTACACAGTACTGTGGCCGGGCCCAGAACTGTATAGATGCACGAGCGACGAATTCTGTTTTCTGCAGGGCCTAGGAAAAAATACAAAGTGCTGGTATGGACCATATGTAGCTGTTCCCACCCCTGGAAAGTCCATTGGCACCTGCGTGTGCAAACACTGGTCACCTCGGGAGCACCACGCTAGCGCAGTGTCTTGGTTGACAGGAACCCCAGTGCTCTACGTGACGGGAGGGGTATCCTTTGTTCAGAGGCAAATATGCGGGAAATATGCATGTGGTAAAGGTAATGCGCATTTCAATCGGGATGCTTGGGCGAGCTATAGTTTGGGGGCGACGTGGAGCATTATGACTAGCGACATTGTCCCAGATGACGCTAGCGGGCGCTCGGATCACGCTTTGATTTATGCTGCATCAAACCTTTATCTTATAAGCGGTCGGGGACTTTCGGACGAAGACAGCGCAAAAGAATCATTTTTTTCTGACACTCAAGTCAGCCAGGTCGGGATTCTATGGAGAGGGAGTGCGCTTGGGGGGGCCCTCATAGGGGCGAGAGCCCAGTTTTCAACGAGCTCGGACTCCAACACTATCATTGTATTTGGAGGCAACGTGGCCCTAGAGGCCTCTCCCTCCCCTTCTCCCGCCCCCCCTTCATTGCAAGTGGAGACAGCTGCTGGTCGCATATCTCAATCTTCTGCTATTGAGAGCCCGGATACATCCAGCGCATCCCTCTACAATGTCGCCCGTGGTACCCTGCCTGGGGAGCTCTTGGCAGGCCTTCAAAGGTACCCCACCTCCGATTTTTTCACAGTGTTTCTTAATGATGTGGGTCTTCTCAAGGCCTCGTTTACAGGGGCCGTGAAAAACGTGTGGTACAAGGATTGGGAGAATCCATCCATGCGTGCCCAAAACACTTACGTGTACCCACGCTGGCCCCTCTCGTCTCAGCTCCCCCTACTGAACGTCTCCAAGCAGGATGCTCAGGCCCTCGCCGCCCACTTTTCCATCACAGATGCATTGGGCCTTTCACTTATATCCTATGGAAACGTGAAGCTGTGCCTGGACGTCAACCAGGTCAACATTCCTGATGTCTGCGCCTACAAGCGCGCTGCGCAGCGTTTGGTCAACCACTGCACTCCTCGTTTTCGGCCCTGGACGACGTGGCTGACTGACTATGCTTACTCCAATGGCATATGGCCCATTCAACAGATGGACCCAGTACCGCTGCTTTACCCAGAAGGATGGTCAGGGCCCCCTACAGCCGACGATGGCTGCCTCTCCTTCTCTCCTGTCCCCAACCCTTATGAGAGAGGAGCTTGGGCGAGTAGCGATTTTGTGTGTAGGAGCACCCCTTCTCCACGAGCCTTTTCAGGAACGGCGTTAATGGACGACAAGATGTATGTGTTTGGGGGGAAGCTAGAGCCTGGGATCTATGCAAACGACTTGTGGGTGAGAGATGACACTCTACCCACTACCCGCTGGGTTCATGTTCCTGACGATGGGGGGGGCAAGGAGACAAAGGGTGACACAACCCTCTCCGTGAACGCCAATGAACCCGGGTGCATCTTTGAGGCTAGGTTTTGGAGCGGGAAGCCGTCAGAGTCTGGATTGTTCGTGCCTAGCGGGGACTTTAAGCTTCTGCGCGATTGGACACTTATTCCTTCCACATTTGAAACGCAGGGGATTAATTCGCCAAATACTCTCACCACAGTTCAGGTCAGAGCAGTGGACCCCGCAGGAAACAAGGACCCAGCACCAATCTCCTATTCGTGGACCTACATCCCTCCTTTCCCAGTTGGCAGCATCGCACTAGGCGTGTTGGGTGCCTTAGCTGCAATAGCCCTAATTTACTGGCTTTATCGTCGGTGGAAACGGAGAAAGGAACTAGAGGCTCTTGCGAGAAGGCGACTTCAAAGGGCAGCCAATGAGAAATCACGGCAACGAAGGATGTGGAAAAAAGTGAAGAAGTTCAAAAAGACGGAGATAGTGAAGACGGTGAGAAACAGAGCTCACAACGCTTTCAGCGAAACGCAGGCTGACTTAAGGAACAAACTAAAGGAACTTTTGCAAGTAAGGGGTGTGAGGAACAGAGAGGCGATGCTTGCCTTAGCAGATAGACCCTTAGTTGCCCTGTCGCCTACCAAGGAAGTGGCACAAAGGCCCAAGTATGACCATAAGTTGTACCCCGTGCCCCTCTGGAAAGATTCATTCGGGGCCCATGAGTTCGACCCCAGCACGCTTGGGTCTAAAGGTGCTCATGAAATAAAACAACTGGAGCGAACCTTCAATACCATGTTAATAGCTGGGGCGCAAAGTGACAAAGCAAAAGAGGGTGCCGTTATGGATATTCGGGACGGGGCAGCCGCCGATAAATTTCGTTCGGGTCTTGCATTTCACAGCGACGGACTGTACGCTCAAGCCATGCAAGGAATTTCTGCAGATCGGGTCCCCGTGTTCATAGCTAAAAAGGCTGCCATAAAGCAGGCTCGTAGGGAGGGTAGGAAAGAGGATGATGCATGGGAAACGAGTCTTCTACAAAGCACCCTTGCTGGGCAGATGGCTAAGTGCGTCGTGTGTGCAACCCCTCAAAAAAAGACTTTTTCTACACACACTCCCATGGTTTCCGGGGATTCTCACACTCTTTATCTTATTCCTCGCTTATCTCAACATAAACACACTTCCACCCGCACCCCCTTAATTGTTTTGTACAGGAAGCGACCCCATGGACGCTCAGGAGCTGCTATGGTCTTCTCGACTTTAAAATCCCCCAAGGACTCCGCTCGTAAAGATTAGATTATTTTATTTTTAAATGTATTTAAGAGAAGAGGCTACAAAGAGTAAGTTATCACAATCGTGGTCCATACTTAATGTGCTGATGGCTCTTTTTAGTCTTCCAGCTCCTATCCATTTTTTTCTTCATAACCTCGGGTGTAAATTGCCAGCCAGCGGGATGAGGGGGGACGTGGGGACTGTACACCCGTGATACCTTGCATCTCTGCCTCAGCAGGCGCGCAAAGTGCTCCCCTACAGTCGTCCCACTCTCCTCCTTCTCACGGGCAATCACTCTCACGGCCTCCTCCAGCCTCCACTCCCTCGCCAGGGCATGCACCACCAAACCCACACACTGAGCATCACTTCCAAGACCCGCATTTTTCATTTCCGTGAGAGCAGCTAACCCAGCATCCGCGCTTCTACGTTTGGCAGGCGCATGCGTAGTGAGCAGGGAAATCCATGCCCTGTACGTGTGTACCCCAGGGGTGATTCCCTTGGCAGGGTACTCGGTTGCTAGAAAAGACCGTGCTGCCTCCAGGGAACCCGCAGCAGATAGCGCAGAAAGTGTGGCATTCAGAGTCACTGCATCCGGAGTGAGGCCTGCCCTGGGAAGCTCCGAGTAGTAGATTCGATGCAGCTCTGTAAGCAGCCGTGTTCTTCGCTCTTTTGGGGACGTGGGATAAGGGGCAGCGCTAAGCCAAAGGCCACCAGGGCCAAACATTTTTGATGCCAAGCCACCGAGGGCACTTAGCCTATTATGGGCGCTGCTGGACTCATTCGAGCCCTCATTTATTTGAGAGACCACACTTTCTATGCTCGCCTTCACGCGGGAGTCATGGCGAGATTCACTAAGAGCCTTTCGGGCAGAAAAAGCATTTCCATCACTGACTTCACTTTCTACAACGTGTTGCCCTGCCATGGACTCGGAGGGGTGCACGTATGCGACACCCAGAGCTCTTGCCTTAAGCCTCTGTACCGAGAAGAGCGCGTCCAGGATTCCAGGGACGGATTTTTCTAAACCCCGCTTCCTGTACTTGTCTACACCCTCGGCGGCAGTGACCAACTCTCGCTCTAATGGTCCCAAGGGATGAACTTCTAGTAATCGCGCTAAAATTCGGGCTGAAAATTTTCTCTGGTGCCTGAAAAAAGGGTTTGAGGAAAAGAAAGGGGGTAGGGGCTGCTGGGTAGGCTTCCGCGATTGCCCTATTTTCTCATCTACCATCCCCTCCTCTTCATCAGACAGATACGGGTTGTCAAAGAATGATCTCAGAGTTTTCTCATCCTCACTGACGCGCTCCCCAAATTCAGTCTTGAGGGCAGCGACCACGCGTTTGTTCACTTGTGCAGTAATGTAGGAATAAAGCTTAAGGGGGTCAACATCCTCGTAGTCGCCAGAAGCGGTTCCCCCTACAAGATGTGCACTGGGTAAGGGGACAGTACTAGGATCCAAAAGGTCATCTAAAGGAATACCACCCAGAGTAGCATCATTTTCCTCTTCTTCTTCTGAAGCTACCTGTTGAGTAGCAAAAAGACCCACCCAATTGCGTTTGAGGCGCGTGGGTGCGCTCTTTTCACTCACTTCTAAAGCAGTTGTCAACCCTCTCCCTTTCAAAGTCTTTTCCTCCTCCTCCTCCTCCTCTTCCTCCTCCTCCTCGTCCTCAATCCACTCTGGTCCAAATGCTTCAGTCATAATCTCCCTTTCTAACTGAAGCAAATACTCCCTCATGGAGATTCGTTTACCCTGTCGAAACGCATTGAGAAGGAGGGATGAGGAGGGCGATAGACCGGGCGTATCACGGGAAAGAGACTCATGGTCCACGATAGCATCGGAATTAAGGGAGTCCTCCGAATTTTCTGCAATTATACCGCCGTCATACTTTATGTTTTCAACCCCGACCTCTTTTTTCTTGTCTTTCGAGTCAGATAGTTTCAATAGGACTGTATCTGCCACCTCAGAATAGAAGGAAGTGTACGGGGAGGATGAATCATGGACCGCCGAAGCGACTTGCGTTTCTCGAGATTTAGTTTTTTCCACTATTGCCTCTTCCATCTCTGCTAGTTTCAAAGCACCCCTTTCAAGGCTCTCCATACGCCTCCGCTGTGCTTTAAGCAACTCCCTCTCCCTCCTTTTTCGCCTCCTTGACCACTCCTCCCCTCCCTCAGAAGTGAGGAAGTTTTCCTCCTCCTCTAACCACGCCTCATCCTTTTTCACGTCTTCCTCATCCAGAATCCCTGCCTCCACTAGAGCCCTATTGGCGGCTTTCAAGTCTGGATTTCTATGGGGTGCAGCCCATTCTTTAGGAAGCGTCTTCAGGTAGGCCTTGTACGCAGGACCATCATCCTCATCCCCATCTGCCCCCCCACCCCCATCCTCGTCTAACGCCTCCGGAACAGACACCCCATAATAGTCTGCCAAGAGGCGTTCAGCGGTGCCTGCGGAATCCCAAGGGTCTACTAGCCTAGCAGAGCTTGCGCCACCGAGTCCATCTTTACCGAACACCTGACGTACATTGTCTCCATATGCCTTGCCCTTTTCACTCAGCGCCCCCGATTTGTCCAGTGCAAGGAGTGAGGCGGATGGCGTTCCCTCGAACATAGCACTTGTAGGAACGGTGGTTTTTCTCAGGGAGCTCTTTTTTAAACCACGGGCGTAACAGGTGATGAGGGAGTTCATAATATCCAAAGACAAAGAGCCACCCCCTCCCACCCATTCTGCGACGTAACCCCTTGCACGGGACACGTCCCCATTTTGACTACAGGCTAGGAGAAGCGCAGTGAGAGTATAGGTGTCTTTACTAAATCCTGCTGCTGCCATGGAAGTTGCCAGTCCGTGGGCTTCCTGATAGCTTCTCCAACTACGAGCCGCCGCGTACACGAGAGAATTGTATGTAACCACCGTGGGGGTCACCCCGCTATCGCGCATGTCCCAAAGCACATTTTTTGCCTTCTCAAACTCATCGCGTCGAGAAAAGGAATGTATGAGGGCTGTGAAGGCCACTGCGTCAGGTTTTGCGTGAAAGGTGCGCATCTGATGGAAGCAGGCTTCCGCAAGGGCGTATCGCCCTGATTTGTTTGCTCCGACCATTAAATGAGTCCACAGGGTAGCTGTAAGGGGTAATCCCGCTTCACCTGCCTCCTTTAGTACCCCCAAAGCCCCCTCTAGATCACCAGCTGCTATGTGTGCCTGAATGTATACGCCCCAAAGCACGGCAGTGGGGGCTGGCAGGTCTCCTGCAGCCACATCACGCAACAGAGAACCCCACACTTCCTTTGCACCCGCAAGGTTTCCAGCATCGGCACACACACCCACAAGAGCGCTATACACATACACAGAGGGGCGCTGCGGTTTTCCATCGTAGGTGACGGTCTCCCTCATTTCTCGAAGCACATCCAAAGCCTGCTCAAATTTCCCCTGGGCACCATACACCCGGATGGCCCTAACCCACGCCTTCTCCCCTTCCAGACATTTACCTCGAACTCTAGCTTCATTTAACCAAGCTACAGCATCCTCTCTCCGTAGTATTTCCTTGGCGCGGGGTGGAGAGGGCTCTGATAAGAGTAAGCTCTCTATGGCAACTCGATTACGGGCGGAGGAGCTCGTGAGATCACTGAGAGGCTCAGCCCCAACACTTTCAAGAGCAGAATATCCCGCTGCTAAAGCGCCTGCCTCTCCTCCCCCACCTCTTTCGCCATCACTGCGACGGATTGAATTGGTTCGTCTTGCCTTCGCACGCTTCTTCGCCTTTTTACTGAGAGCCGCCTTCGCAAAGTGCGCGCCCAAACCTCGTGTGGCCAGGGCACCATCGTTTCGACCACCCAACAAAATATTCGACGAGTGATATAACCGAATAGCTGAGTAAATGGCTGTCAAACGGCGAGGCGTCACGAACAGGCGGAGCATTGGAAAGAGTGGCCCCCCCCTAGCCTAGCCCCCCCCCGACCCCCAAAAAAAAAAAAAAAAACTACTACTACCCTATCTTATACCCACTTCCCCCAATCCCACACGATGCCGAGCGATCCGTCGCCCTTAGCTTTCCCGGAAGATGCAAGGGTAAGATTTTTAAGAACGTATTCAAGTTTAGCTATGGTGGGTACGGGATTTCAACGAAAATGGCCCTCTTATGTCAATGAGAGTGAGGAGAAGCCTAGCCAGTGCTTACAGAGGCTTCGGGCTCTTTCAAAGGGAGATAATACCGCCGCCACTATACCCATGCGACTCATCCCGAATCCCGAATATACCAAACTCGTCGATGGAGCGATGGAGAAGACGGTGAGCTTCGGTCCCTCTCAGAGAGAGAAGCCTGGTCCACCCCCCGTACAACAACAAGGCGCTGCCCATCGCCCCCCAGGCGACAACTGGGACGACGATAAGGCACCAGATTGGCTGGATGCACCCATCGACTCCACTGAAGATTTTTTTGGGTTCAGTATCTCATCCAACAAAGCGGCAGCACAGGTGGAGGCTGAGAGGCAGCGCCGTTTGGCGCGACGCGTGGAAGATGGCGAGCAGATTCAATCTGCCAGCGCAAGCAGCGGCGATAAGACAGGGCTTTATTCTCTGAGAGGTAATGGGGATGAAGATTTAGGGGGTGCTCTTGAGGATGATGGGTCTCACACAAGGAATGATGACGCGCTAGACATGAGCAAGGTAAACTTTGGCCTCCCTATAGGAGCTCTAGGGTCTTCCAAGATTGGGGGCGCGGGATGGATGAACTCTGCATTCTCTAGCGGTGGGACTCTCGGTGCCCTCCCGGGTACCTCATATTCCTCCATTGTTCGAAACAATCATCTGCCTTCCATCATGAAGCCCAGAGGCGAACCCCCTGTTGCAGCAGTTTCAACCCAGCCCCATCCTGTCCAAATGTCGCAGTCAAAAAGCATAGCAGCTTCACTGTCTGCCCCGCCACAGCAGACACATGCAGTGCACTCTATCCCCACAAATAGTGCAAGAATGGTCGATAGAGGCATGGGCGCTGCTGCTCAAGCGCCGACGCTGATGGTTGGTGTCACTTCTGCCCAGCAGCCTCTACAGGTGTCAGCGCTACAGAGATCTATGAATGTTGTCCCACAAACTTCAACCCATCTGCATACAAACACGGCAAATGTGGGAATCATGGCTCTTCTTGCCGCTGCTGCACCAAAATTGGAGCAACAGCAACAACCAGCCCTCTTTTATTCTGCTGCACCTCCTTCCCCCAATCGTATAAATCCCAATTTAGGTGGGGGGGCCAGCGTAAGCAGTGGTGTGGCGCCGGGCAGTGGAGGCATGGTTGATCAGCAGGCACATCAGTTTATGATTATTCGTCAACAGCAGGAGCACCTCATGCGACTCTTTCAAGCCCAGCAGGTTCAGGCTCAGCAGCAGCAGCAGCAGCAGACACAGCAGGAGTTGCAGAAGGCCCAGCAGCAGCAGCTGCTGCAGGCTCAGCAAGCTCAGCAGCAGCAGCAGCCTCGACTCACCCAATCTCAATCTCCACCCCAAGCAGATTCTTCTCAACCAAATATCATGACAATGCTACTGGCAGCAGCAGCTGCTGCAAGAAACCCAGTACAGTCTCAAAGTGGAGGGAGCAGCGCACCCTCCAGTCTTTCTAATCTTTTGGGCAGGTCTTCCCCACCACCATCCACTTCTGCGACAATCCCTGTCGACTTGGGTAAGCTCTTTGGTCCGACCAAATAATATTTATAATTTCTTAAATCACAACTCCACCAAACTCCAAACCTAGAGGGGTCTTAAAGACTCAAGAGAAAAAGAAGAAAGGAAGGGAGGAGGGAAGGAAAAGATGCTGGGTATAAATTAAGATATTAGCACCCTAAAAAATTAAAATATGGGCCAGCATGAAAAAAAAAAAGTCTTGGATGAACTATGCCAAGCCAGATCTTCCATAGCCAACCAAGAAGGTAGGAACAGTGCCCTTGGCTAAAACCGGCCCGTTTTCTCCCAAATTTACTTCTTTTGCACGTGAATCATCCGCAAACACTGCACTTGTCGTGATGGTTAGGGTACCAATTAGGTTGAGCGTGATAGCTCCCCAAGCAATATTGAGTGGAGCTGCAACCGCGGTATGGCCAACTGCATAAAATAGCCACCGCCCGATTGCAACGTAGTCTGAATAGAAATACGGGTAGTAGTTGTTGTTGGGATAGATCGTACCAGGAAGAGTTACATAGCAGTATGAATTGCCATAAGAAAAACACGGGATGGAGTAGGACTGGTAGAGAAATGTAGGATAGTAAGAGATCGTGCAGTATTGGTTTGAACCAGCGTAGCAGCTAAATACACGGGTATTCTGAACATTGTAGTAGTTGCTATAGTAGCTGTTGTAGTTGCCAAAGTAAGTAAACGACCAACCCAATGCTCGAGGAACCCAAATGTGATGGCAGCGACAGCAAGGCCGCGGATGTTGTCAAAAGTTCCACGGCACATACCACTGCAGCAGTTGCGGCAGCAGCCACGGCAGTCCTTGTCACTTAGTAGTGCGAGTTCATTGAGGTGAGTCTGGTGAGAGCCACGAGAGGCAGCGGCACAGAGCCATTGGTAACCCATAGCGACCACCATAATTGATGAAACGATGTTGACCCCACCACTCAAGAGGGTGTAAATGCCCATCGAAATCATTGCCCATGCAAAGTAACGCAGAACGTTTCGCAGCAGCTCGCTGCTGTACTCGCTGCTCGAATACATCGTAATGTCTGAAATCTGTCTTCAGGGAAGCTTGGCAGCGAGGGATCTTTCCTGGTCTTTTCTTTCTTTTTCATTTTTATATTTTATTTTTGAAGAGGCATCACGCGCGATTTTTGCATGCCACCCCGAAATTAAATATGCCAGCAGTACTGGGTTGGTCAGATGAAGCGATCGATGATGGTCTTGATACCGATATTTCTGATGCTTCGACGGTCATTGACGAGTTGGATGCACAGGCCAGGCCCACAGGTGCTATAGATGATGACGTGCTGGTACTCATAGAGCCATACTGCGACCCTTTTAATATTCTTCCAAAGGGCATTCGACCTAATCCCCGGGGTCCCCACGGTCAGATCCTGCCTCTTCTTCCAGATAATCCATACCCCATAGCGCCCTTACTTTTTCCTCCGGAAAAACTGAAGGAGGAGGTGACTTGGAAAAAAACTGTACTTGAGGCCCACGTGAGAAACAATGTGGCTAATGCTAGGAGCAACCCCACGGGGGAGGCAGAGCTCGCGGCAGAGCAGCAGAAAAAACTGGCTGCGGAAGCAGCTGCAATGGCAGCTGCCCTCGAGGCGGATAGGCGGAAACGTATGGAGCAAAATAAATTCGCGGATAGTTTGAGAAAAGGTAGTGGCACCCACGGCCCAGCTGGTAAGCGTTCGAGGAGCGACTCTGTGGTAAAAGTGAGTTGTGGCAGCACCTCAGCTTCATTCGTTTTGGAGGACGGCCAGCTTGTTGACGTGGAAACTGCTGTGCTCTTGACGGAAGTTGCTCTTGGGGGCTCTGGCTTGGGTGGGGCGGGTGGTGAATTAGGAGGAAGAGATACAAATACTCTTTTTGCTGTTTTGGGATTAGACTCCTCAGCCAGTTACGAGAGCATGAGACGGCGCTATCTAATTCTATCAAAACTTCTTCATCCCGATCAGGTCGCTCGAAAGTGCGAGGAGGGGAGCGAGGAAGTGCTGCGAGGGCGGGCTACGGAGGCTTTCAAACTAGTTGCCAACGCATATTCAATCCTTGCAGACCGCAACGGGAGCTAGCCCGGGCTATCACAGATAAAACTTAATTGTTATTGTGTATTAATCGCTAGCGCATAATTTAATTTTTAGATCACTGTTGCTGGGTGGTCATCAATGGGTTGAAGGAGTACGAACCCTGGTCGCTACCTTGAGAGACATCCTCTTCTTCCCCAATAGGCGCGGTATTAGGAACCACTTTGACTTGCGCGCCAGATCCACTGAAAGCACTGGGAGGTTGGTGGGGCAAGGGGGGGGGTTTGGGTGCCTTGACAATCTTTTGCTTACTATCCCCTATTCCCCATGCACTGCAGCAAACGCCAGAGGCTACCAGGGCGGTTCCCACGGCCTTAACTGCCTTGCGGGTCGCCTTATCAGACTCAATGAGAAGTGGGTTTAGCATAG
>Ga0114972_10002853_pt1 | contig 13006 bp, 4 predicted proteins | sample M_140807_EF_Meta_FD_87354 | JGI IMG/M metagenome (GOLD analysis project Ga0114972, IMG submission 87354) | Freshwater microbial communities from Lake Montjoie, Canada to study carbon cycling - M_140807_EF_MetaG | ecosystem: Environmental > Aquatic > Freshwater > Lake | place: Lake Montjoie... | reverse complement strand
GGAGACGCAGAAAAGGCAGGCACTTCCACAGTACGGCGCCCATACTCGTTATCCCACCCAAAGCTGGGAAAGTCAGAGGGCTTCCCAAGTGTAACGGTGGTGGTTGGCAAGGAAAGAAGAGACGCGTGCGTAGTATAGGCGGAGGATGAAGAGGGTGTGACATCTGTGTCAAAGGAGGGGGCATGGCGCCATCCTGGAGGTTCTACAACCGCTGACACGGGCAATTGGCGCATCAGCACGGAGGACGTTTCAAGGTGTATTTTCTCGTGCTCAAATGACATGAACAAGGACCACCAGGGCGACGCTGAAGTGATAGGAGTGATGCTGGGGTCAGGCATGGGGCCCAATATCAGCCCCTCGACCACCGCTTTCACGCGATCACGGAACTCAATGACCTCGCTGACGTCTGGCCACCCAAAATCCTCGGACTGTGGAGGGAGTGTAAGGTGGGTGGCGTGTGAGATTAGCCATAATTTTTGTACGGGAGCTTAAGTTAACCGAGTTCATGTGGTATAGATCACCCATTCGACTCACCTGCATCGCATCCATGTCGTCCCAGCTCATTTCATCAACACCCGTTTCAAAAAGCTTTTGAAAGTAAGGGTTGACGTGGTCCACAAGGCCCGCCTGGTGCATTTTGTTGATGTACAAGGCAGATGGGTGACCAAAGTAAAACATCAGGGGGCGACGAAGCTTATCTGGGAGCATGTAAAAGGAGGCATCTGTTGCAAGACAGGAAAACATAGTCTCAGTGAGGTCCCACGTATTTCTGAAATAAGCGAGCACGTCCTCTCGGGAGGAACTTCTTAGGTTCACCAGGGACATGGGGCAAGACTCAAGAACCTAAACAGGGAAAGGGGCGGAGGTGAGGAAATTGAGGGCGTGCGCAATCCACGAAAATGTAGGCGTTACTCTGGAAAACTTACTTGGGTGGGGGGATTAAAAGACTTGGTTTTCAACGCGCGTCTAAGTTTTCCCAAACCCGGAACATTGTCACTTGCCTTGTGACCGCAATAAGATCGACCCATACTTGTAGTAGCATCTTCTATACGAATTTGCGCAACAGACATGTAAAAAAAAAGGGGAATTAGGTGAACTGGAGGAGGAGGACCCTTGTGGTCGTTTCTATGTTTGCACCGGGTTTACACTTCCCCCTTCTTAACAACTTATCTGCAACTTAATCAGAACTTAATAGGTTGTTACGTTTTGCCCGTGCGTAAGCTTCTTTCAATTTTTCTGAATGGATTATATTTTTAGAGTAGGCGCCTGCAAAAGGGCGTTTAGTAGACTGACAGCCATGGTATCTAGCTCCCCAAATCTTTTGATTGGCTCGTCAGTGGCCCGGAATCCTCGAATTAGAACAAAGGCAGCTCAAGAGGCCTGGCTAATAACTCAAGTTCGTATAGCGAAGGGAGGAGGGAATCCATCGATTTACGGCATTCGATTCTCCACAATCGGCCCGAATAGCAAGTTTAGCTTTCTTGACAGCAAAGGTCGTCAAGTGCATGGATCTTTAAAGGATGACTGGGTTCTGGTTTCTTCTCCTCCTGTAGGAGAAGCGTTTGTACGCACCCCAGTGGCCCTATGCCTGTCTCCAGAGATGGAAGCAAAAGCCTTGGCCCTAGAGCCACCCTACGACAAACTTCCGACTGATTTATTAGATATCGCGCGTCAAAAAAGAGACCTCCACATGAAGAGAATACTGGGGATTTCAGAGAAAGTGGACGACGGACCTGCTGCGGGTAGCGAGAAAAGTACTGAGAGTACCAAAGAAACTCCCTCGATGACCGCCCAGGATAAAAAACCGTATATTCGCAGTATGGAGGGGTGTATCAAGTGGGCTGATGCCTCGGGAGTGCAATTTCCCAGGACTCCCTTTCGTGCCGTAGTGTCGGGACTCCCCCCTGCTTTTCCATGGCAGGCTCTTCACGTTATCGCTTCGAAGGTGGGACAGGTTGCATATGTTCACGCTGGAGAGATAAATGGAGTAGGGTGGTGTGGTTTGGTGGAAATGATGGATAAAAGGGGCTTGAATGCACTGCTGAAGGCTTTGGTTAGTACTGGAAAAAACCACCTCCCCCGCCATGATTTTTTAGCCTCAACCACTTACGCACATCCATACTCACACACACCCAGAATGGCAAGGACATTGATGTAGGCAGCAAGTTTTCTGCAAAGGCCGTCAAGGTGGAGCGGGAAACTCCGGAGCAGCCTTATACACTTGCGCCTCTCATTGTATCCTCAAACGTGAAAGATACTCAATAGAATAGAAAAATAATATTTGCAAAAAAAACTCGCGCGTTAGTATCACCCTGAGTTATGTTAAAAGAATGTGGAGCGTGCTCGACAATTTTTGGAAGTAGCGGGCGAAAGAGTGTTTAGAGTCCTCCGTCACTCCCTCCCTCTCAATATCAGCGGCGAACTGCCCTAATCTCTCTAGGTAGACTTTAACGATCTGCCTCGAGTCATCCGGAAAGATCAGTGTTACCTGGGAAGCGGCTGCTTGGAGAACTTCTGGTCGACACACTAATGCGGGCAGGAGAACTCTCGCCAGTGCATGTTGATAGACATTCGGGTGGCGAAGTGAGAGAAAGATGAGGGCGCAGATAAATTCAACGCCAAATACCCCTTGGGACTTGGGCTCCTTGTCACTACCACCATTACCGCTAAAAAGTATCGACGAGGAAAAGACTTCTACACCCCCCTCACTTTTGACTCCCCCGGAAACACCGTTACAGTAAACCGCATGGGCGCTCATGAGAAGGGTAATGTTGGCAGCAGCTGCAGGAGACATGAGTGATGCGGAGGGAAGAAATGCGAGGCGGCCAACGTACTGCTTGCTTTCAGCTCCACCCAGTGCAGGGCCTAAGTGATTAGCCGCCACCACGAAAGAGTCGGACTCGCCAAGTGGCTGAGTGGGCCACGTCAAGTGCCCAACTATCCGGGATACTACAGCCCTGGCATTCTCAACAGCAGGGGAGGCAGAGGACGGGCTATGCGATAAAGCAGTGGCCATAGCTACATTGACTGCGGAATAGTTGCAGGCAGTCCCTGAAATAGCCTTGCAGCAAGCTCCAACTAAGAACCTAGCGTGAGCCTCCATTGAAAGTATGCCTTCCAGGGTGCTGAGTGCCGCGAGTATAGCCCTGTGGCCCACTGCCACGGGAAGTGCTATGGGGGTGCTGGATTTGTCGCCACTCGACCCACCACTTACCACACTCAATCTTCCCAGGAGGCCAGCCCCCGCACTTGCAATTATTCCGTGTCCCCTCCCAGAGGAGGCTACCAATACCCAAGTGAGGTGCCGAATGAGGAGCGTGAAGTCATGGCAGGGAAGGAGCATGAGGGAGACTAGGGAAATGGGGAATGGGGTAGAGGAGGTCAGACTGAGGAAGGGGTCGGGCGGAGTTTCCACACCCGAAAGGAGAATCGCAGGGCTATCTAAGAGAGCTGGGTGAAAGGGGCCTCTCAAATGTGCGTGGAAGTGAGAAAAAGGACCCTGGGTTGGCAAGCTAGGTAGAGGTGATAAGGAAAGGGCCCTTAAACAGGAGAAGACCTCCCGGCAGAGTTTAATGCGGGAGGCCAGTGCATGGGTAGGAACGGACACTAAAACTCCCACACATGCCATCCAAAGACGGGAAAAGGTGACATCGCCGTACATAGCACACACTCCAGCATTACTACCAAACGCATGGGCCAGTAACCTCCCAGAGGCAGAGAGAAATATTTGGGCTATTTTATAAAGCAGGGTGGGGGCTCCCTGAGAAACCTCTCGGTTACTGGCAGCAGAGTGTTGCAGCGATGATCTCAATGCTTCGCCGAGATGGAGCAGAGAGCCACCGATACTCAGGAGTAGGAAGGAAGGTATGGGTGAGTGTGAGGGAAAGGCAGTCAGAATGCGCCCTCCGCGATTACTCCCCCACTCTCCTAGAAGTCTGAGGAGTGGTATCGCCAATTCTGTTGAAACGCGTTTAAAACTCTTCAATGAACTGACTTCATGAGCAAGTATAACAGATGCACGAAGAATCAGGCGGGGTACACCCAAATCGTGTAACCATTCCCCTACGAGTGTGAACTCTATGGGATTAGTGCAGGAGCTGGTAACCCCACGAGCGCAGCGAAGCCAGGACACCAGCGCTGGAGACACTTGAGTTAAGAAGACCCCCGTTTCTGTCTGCGCCTGCACATGGAGACTTGATCCAAATCCACCTATTTGTTGTTGCTGCTGTGCATGGATACCTGCAATGAGGGCAGATACATTCCCCTCCTCTGCAAGCATGGCAGAAAATTCATCTCTCGCAGACTCCGGGATAGGCGGCAGCCCAAAGGAGACTCTTAAAGATTGTGCGCTAGCTGAAAGCCCTCCAACAAACCTTGAAAACCAAGAGCCCGAGTCGCTTAATGATTGAGAGGGGGGTAACGATGAAGAGATAGGAGGCTCCAACCGTTGATATTCCCAGGAAGGGGGGGGTCGCGTGTGCAAGTGCTGTTGCGAAGGGTTCAGGGATAGTGAAGCTCTTCCAGCTCGGATGCTATTGCTTTTCTTGCAGTCATTGTTACTGCCGTGGTTAGTTCCCATAGTAATAGCATGTACAGAGGCAGGTAAATCGAGTGCGCTTCCATGATCGGCAACAGCAGACGTTTTATTTTTTAGGAGGGGGCATTGAGGTGCTATGCTTTTTGCGTGAAGGAATAATAGTCGTGTGAGTGTTGCAAATAGAATGGAGAGCAGTTTCGCTCGGGAGGGGCTGTCTAAAGAAGGAAGCCAGGAGGGCGAGGGCGACCTTTTCAGCAGCGCAGTTACGCAGCGGGTGGCCAGCACCTCTGCGCCCATGTCCACAGTTTCAGAGGGCTGAGTCATGAAAGAATTGCTTCCGAACATATCATCCCCAAGGTTCATAAACGCGGCACCCCCCTTTGAAAGAAAAGACCGTGTGGCGAGGGGCCCACCGGGACCACTGAAGCCAATCCCACTGTCTTCAGCTAACCCTCCCCCAACTTTCACCACAGTAGCCTCGAGGGCTAAAGTGTGGAGGAGCGTAAGGGACGCTTTGACAACACCCAGATGGGTGCGAGAAAAACGGAGGTTATCCAGAGTCTTCGCGCAGCATATATCGAGAAGCTCGATGGCAACCCCTTTTCCGGAGTGCAACTGTGGAGTGGAGATTTGATTACTGACGTTGAGAACTCCATCGCCAGAGAGGGATACAGGGAGCCCCATAAGAGTGCACAAGTTAATGAGGTAGTTCTTTCTTTTCTGCAGGGCAATGGCTGCAGAGAGTTCCCTAGGCCCCCTTAAAGTCCATTCATGAGCTTCGAATGCCCGCTCAGCCTCCTCTCCCGTTTCACAGCTCTTTGCAAAGGCGAGGTAGTCTATTTCTAAATCCCCACCCATTCTCCTAAGTACCACTTCAGCTCTTACCACAGCTGAGGCTGCCCCAGCGTACTTTGCGTACCACCTTTGGAAGTGTGATATAAAAGATAGCACCGATAGTTCTAGCATAACTCGCTGGGGACTCCATTCATCGCCAGGACGAGACTTGAGGTAGGAAGGTGAAGACTCGCCCAGTGGGCCAAGAAGGGATGTTGGAGAGGAACGACCCGAGGGTGAGGACCGGCCACTCCCGCCTCCACTCCCAATGGGCATACCAGAAGGGGTGGGGGCTTGAGTAAAGGAAGAGAAGGCAGGGGCAGGGTGAAAATTAGAGGAAGTGACTGCCTGTCTGGGTAGGTTGATCAAAAAACGAGATGGTTGAAGCAGGGTCGAATAGCCATCATGAGCAGGCGAGGTCACAGAGTTGGATGGAGATAGTGTCTTCAACAATGTGCCGCTGAGAGAATTTCGTGGTCCATCTTCACCAAATTTGCCTACAGCTGCACCATCGCTACTTTGCGCTACAGAGAGGGACTTGAGCGCCGATATCAAACTGCTCCCCACATCGTCAATCTCTGCAAGGTTTATACTTGCCTTTGGACCACTTTCACAGAGGTTGTTACTAGAAGTATAGATGGGGACAGGTGAGGAAGGCGTGGAGGAGGACTGCGACATGGAATGTCCAATAATGGAGGCGCAGATTGAAGCCCTGGATCTTAAAAAAAGAACCAGACTAAAAAAAGCAACGGAGATTGGTGCAACTAATCTCTCTATATCCTCAGTAGGGACATACGAAGAGTCCTCTTTCTCCCCAAATATCCCATTTTCTCCACCAAATGTTTCAATTAGGGGGGGCAAAGAAGTGCACGAAAGAGAGTCATTATCGTCAGTAGAGTTTTCATCAATGTCCTCCAAAGCTCCCATGGCCTCACTTGAGGAACCTCCACTTACTACAGAAAGAGAAAAAATATAACCAGGAAGATCAAGTAGACTCTTATGTACAGAGCACGTCCTATGGGGTTCAGCGATGAAGCGTAGGGGGATACTCTGAGAACAGACGCTACTACTTCCAGGAAAAGAGTAGTTGTAAAATCCCTCATCATCGACGTCTTTTGAGCTATGATCAGAACACCCACTAACAATTGAAGCGTACCCATCACCCCCCACCCCCCTCTCTAAAGCAAAGTCAGCCATTCCGTCATATAAGCCCTCTCCGACCCCCTCGCCAGTGGCTGCCTCCAGTGAGCCCTCCAAGGCATTTTGTTTATCATTCACTTCACCCCCTCTCAGGCCCTGAATGCGACTTATCCAGGTGCCTTTACCAAATGTCCTACGGAGGTTTTCCGACCCCAACCCTAAACAGTCATCATCGAGCACATTGATGCCTATCTTCTCACCTCCAACCCCCCGTTCCATGTCACCCAAGCCAGCTAAGCTCAAAAACGGGAGACTTTCAACACTTTTAGTGGCAGACTCGCTCTTACTTTTGTTTTTACTGACACACGAGAGGGATTCGGCAACGTCCCAGGAAGAGGCTGTTTTCCATTGCTTTTGGCGCTCATACAGTGCTTCAGCGGAAAGTGCACCTTCCCTTCCGCCAACAGCAGTGTTACCTCGTGCAACTGGAGCTCTACCAGAGGAGGTACGCTCAAGGACATTCGCTGTGCATGAAGAAGAAAACTCTCCAAGAATGACGACGTTCACGTTCCGATTCAAATTGACAAACCTTTGAGACACTTTTAAAGGGTCGAGTGAGGGAAAATTAGGCGAAGAAAAAAGTACTGGGACCGAACCAAATTGAACGGACGGAATGTAAGCAGGAGAGTCCTCTTCAGTTGCGGTAAGTGCACTGGAGGTAAGAAGTGCGGAAAATCTGGTTAGCCAAGCAAGGGAAACTTGACATGCACGGGCGGTGGAGGGGTTCAGTGGTGGAGTGCTCGTTTGGTCACTGTCGCCACCTACCCCAAAACTATTATTCTCGGAGGACCACACTCTTTGATTTTCCCCGTCACTAAGAAAGTTAACCAGCGCCTGAATTCGAACCCCCGAAGCCTTTGCTGCATAAGACGTATAAAATTTGCATACCTCAGCTGCCAACTCTATCGTGTCATCTTCAACCGTGTCCCCCCCAAATCCCCCACTATTCTCAAGACCTCCATCAAAATCAACCTCACCCCCATCATTAAATTCCCTACTTGCTCGCGTATTGCCCTCTCCAAGGCTTAAGTTTTCATGGCGCTCTTCATTTTTTCCGTCCTGGAATCCACTCCAACCCCACGTCTGCGAATGCCCACTTGTTGTTCCGACGCCCATACTCACAGTTTCCGACTTTTCACCAGGTTTACTTGACGATGTTACTCTACTATTTGCACTTTTCCCGACAATTTCCCCAGGAATGGGTGCAAATCTATCCAGGATTGCATCACACAGGGCCGGTAGTGCCGTTCGAATGACAGCCGAAACGAACTCTTGTGGGGGAAGCTGTACTATTGGTAGGTAGAGGAGAACCCAAAAGGAGAGGATGTAGTATATGGTGTTAGTTGGGGCCTTAGGAAAAGCTTGATTGGGATTAAGAGAGTTAACACCCATAGCCCCACCCCCACTGCCCCTTAAAAGACAGTACGTCCATTGTGCGGCGCATGTAAGAAATGCTGAAAAAATTCCCGGCTCTCTGCCCATAGAGATAAGAGGTGTGTTGAGTTTAAGGCGAAACAGGAGTCTGGTGAGTTCATGGACCCACCCTGAACGTGCAAAATCCCCCGCCTTGGGGGAACCCAAAATGTATGCCAAAAGTGCCGTGGTTTGTTTCAGCGTGAATCGAGTTCGAAAGCGTAATGTTGACCAGTCGCGCAAGACTGTCTGAGTAGCCACCTCTGCGCTACAGCACCTGAGGGCCAATTTTCCTAATGCAAGAACGGAGGGGACCATCACATTAGCTAAAAGAACTAAGGTTGAATGCGATTGCGGTGAAGATTGGGGGGGGTTTGGATGCGAGAGGCTGGTTCCGTGAAGCGTACAAAGAAGTCGGACCCACGCAAAGGAAGGGGCAAGAGTCCCATGATGAGCGGCAGAGGTCCAAGTGGAAGGTATCTTAATAACTTCTACCTCTTTCATGTCTATAGAATTAGAACTATCGTCCCCGTGGCCATTATTTCCCCAAGTGCCAGTCATGTCGTCACCGCACTCGGAACCTTCACCGTCCCCCTCCTCCTCTTGCCTCTCCTCCAGCCCTCCATCTCCCTTACTATCGTACAGCCCACACTCAAAATTATACCCCAGCAGTGCCTCTGTGCATTCAAATACCCCGTTTACCAGAGAAAAAATGTGAGTGAGCTGATTTCGGGATATCTCCAAACCCGCTCCCTCGTTCACGTGCCCAAGGACTTGGCGCGCAGCAATCAGGAGCTCCTGCTGCATTCCAACAAGCCTCGTGTATAGAGGCCGTAGAGCGAGATCCCTGAAAAGCAAAAGTCGCACAGTAGGCCTATCGGGTATAAGGGCATGTGGGCGCTGCATGTCATCCACTAATCGAGACCACAGCTGTAGACCTAGAGCCCAGTGCTGCTGCGCCCCAGACCCAAGAAATTGAAGAGCTTCTGTCGCTGTCATGTGGTGACGGGAATCTTCTCTCCAGGCAAGCTTAGTTATACGACATAGCGTCGTTATAGCAGACGTTCGGGCTCCATGACCAATGGCACCTGCTGCATCGCAGGCTGGACCCTTATCCGCCAGCCATTGAAGAAGATATGTACGAAGCTCGAAGCGATCATCCAAGCTCATCCTATCCCAATAATTATCCACGGATAAACCAATACTCCCTAAACAATAAACCCAAGAATAAACATTTACGCTGCTTTTCAATATCGATTGAAGCAGAGGAAGGTAGCGAAGACTGGCAGCGGCCAAGTGAGAAGTCCCAGGCTTCGGCTCATTTACAAAATGAGGGAATACCTCCAGCAAGTAGCGCTCTGCACCTGCACGCACTTCCATACTACCAGCTGCGTATAATGCACTTACAGCAGCATCAAAAGCATTGGTGTCCTCCATTTTTTATGGGAATTCAGACTTAAACTGTGGCTCCGCAAGAAAAAAAAAGAGAAGAAAGAAGAGTCTGCTTGGGTGGAAGGTAAAATACTCATCGGCGACCAAATGTCGGATGTCGCTTTGTATGAGGCTGTAGTTCGAGGCGATAGTGAAGGTGTACAGGAGGCTCTGCGCTCTGGTGCACAGGTCAAGTACAGTAGTGGGAAATGGAAGTGGTGGTTGTTAGAGCCCCCACTACCTGGGAGTTCTACACCATATGAAGGGTGGTTAAATTGTTTGGCTTTATTATATAAGGCGGGTTCTGGAGCCCCATTCAATGGTTTTCAGCTATCCCGCACAGAGGATGGTTTAATTGATTTGGAGGGTATGCTGACACAGGCTCCGGCTATTGAAGGGGACTTGCGGGAATGGAGAGAGAGGCACCCAGGCGCCCTCGTAGCGAATCTAGCCGGACGAGATGACCTTACTGATGCCAACTTAGTGCACTTAAAAGGTGTTCTTGTTGTTTGCTTAATGGGTTGTCCACTGATAACTGATATAGGCCTTGGGCACCTCAGCGGGGCCCACACTCTCGTGCTTGCCATACTTCCTGGTATTACAGATGCTGCATTCTCCAAACACACTGATCTACACACCCTCATAATCGCCCAATGCCCCATAACGTCTGCGGCATTTATACGCCACCTTGGTGGACTGCACACTCTAGACCTAGACAGCTGCCACAGTGTCACGGATGAGGCGTTCCTCCATCTCCCATCCCTGCACACTCTATCTGTGAGGATGTGCGCAGAAATAACGGGTTGCAATTTTGAGGCTCTTGTGGGAATAGAAAGAATAGACATAAATGGTAGTACTATTTATTGCGCGGGGCGACAGTCAGCCTTTTCTCCGCGCGAATCTGAGGGTGGGAGAGGAGAAAACACTACTGAGTATTCTGAGTTAGCCGCAGCATCGGGGGACATAAAAACTCGACCGACGAATACAGCCGTTTCCAGCTCCCATGAAGTTTTATCTTCTGGAATTCCCCACAACGTAGACATGATAAGCAAGGATGAGGTGTCTGTTCAGCAAAACACACCCACATCTATTCAAGACCATCACCACCACCTAAACAGCACAACTTTCCTTCAAGCTCTTCCTATTTCTCGGGAGATCGATGTGATAAGCAGCAAACACTTTCGTGTCGATAATACGGACCCCAACAGCCAAGTTTCCGAGGAGCATTTCACAGCAAGTCACACGGGATCGCCCCCGAGTCATTTTTTACCCCAAGTTCAAGGAAATGTTTCCCCACCTTCTCTCAAGCACCGCTCCACAAGCTCAACGAAAGCCCCTGCTCAAACTCTAGAGGACACGTTCAGCTCTCACAAGAGTGAGTTAGGCTCACAAACAGCGAAGTGGGACAATGTTCCTCTTCTCATGGGACAATCAGCAGTTGCGCTGAGCTCCGAAATAGAGCAGTCTAAGGAAACTCTGGGGAAATTGACTGCTAGGGTAGAGGCTCTTTCTAAAATTCTACAGGAAAAGTCGAGACCCGCTCTTCGCTTTGTCCCTAGACCTCTTGGCTGTCCAGCTCCGTTGTCTACTGCCTACGTGAGTCCGGAAAGAATTAAAGCTGTAGTTGGCTTGGAGTTGGAGAACTCAAGAAAGAGGGTTCTTCGCCTTTGGATGTCCAGATTGAGCGACCTTACTGCAGAAAGTTCTCAAAAATAATATTTACCCTATCTTAACATAAATAACCAGTGCAATGTAATGGTTTAGAAATAAATGGAGGGCGTGGACGCTTTAAGGTAGGGGTGGGGGTGTCTGGAAGGCTCCTTGGGCAGAGCACCAGTCATGACCACCTGGGCCTCAAGCACTGCAAAGTTGAGAGGCATTCGCTCTCCCGCGGACGAGGCACAGATTGAGGATACCCCCTTGGTTGTTTTTTGTGCAAGCGATCCATACACACGCAGCGTTGTGCTTGCAGCACCCGGGGAGGACACGAACCAAGAGGGTAGTGCAACCGAGTACCATTGCGTTGGATAGGCCCCGCACGCGGCGCCGGCGGCAGTCATAGCTGAGAGGGTGATGGCGGAAGGGGGGGCAGCCAGGGCAGAGAGAACAGCCCCCGAGGCTCCACCTCCATCATGTTGACCCAGGGGATAAGGCTGCGTGGAGTGCACAAATGAAGAAGACGTAGCAGAAGCCCAAGGCATGATGCCCGCACTCCCCTCCATCCCCGGACCGTCTGACCTGCCCCCCTCCCTAGATGAAGGAAGGGGCATGCCAACCCCAGCAGAAGCCCTATCACGCGCACGCTTCCTGGCAAGGATCCTATCAGCAGAGCCCTGCGTCGAAGGGAGGGTGGCTAAGTGGATCCCTCCCTCCCAGCCCCCCCCAGAGCCAGACATGACAGCCCCCCATGTGAGCTCTAAAAAGGGCGAGCACTGAGCGAGAGTCTCTGCAGTACCCGCACAGACGGTTGCCTTCCACTCTAGAAATGCGCAGGGCTGGGCTAGGTGCCACCCCTTGCTCTCCACCCAGTCCGCTGCGAGATGCCCCCCCTGTCCCCGGGGGGTAATTTCAAGCTCTAGGCAGCACACTCCCAACTGCCAGGGTGCGGGAATGGGCACCAGGGGTTGTGGTTGAGGGGGGACACAGAGGGCCAGGGAGTTGGCAGTGAATGACCGAGTGGAGGATGCTGTTAGGGCGGGGCGAGCGAGAGTCCACAGGAGGAAAGCCTCCTCTTCCAAGCCACCTTGTCCAACTCCACCTCCACTTCCCTCCGCGTTTTGTCCCGAGCGCTTGACTTTGTCCAAGGTGCACACGAGCGTCTTATGGGCTAGATCCCCTGGAAGAGCTAGCCGATGGGAGGGCGTGGAACTGTGAAGAGGAGGGGGTGCTCCACTGGCCATCCCCCCCAGACTGGCGGCCCTGGCGGCCTCCTGTATGGCCGCCAAATCAACGGGGTACACATCTCCCCAGCCCATAGTGGTAGGCGTTGAAATGATCACCCCCCCCACCTCATTCGCGGCGGAGGATGCACTGCTACTACCGTCACCACTAGGGGAGTGAGTGGTAGCTCCAGTAGATTGAGGGGTACTAGTGCCACCCCAAAGGGAGGTGGTCGTACTCAGTGAAACGCACCCTGCCTTCATACCCACCAGTCCCAGGGGGGAGGGCATGGGGCCCGTGAGCGTGAGAAGCTTCGGGAGATGGGATTGAAAAGCCGCAAAAAGCGCCGCACAACCGGGGCGGGATACGCCGTCCTCCGAGTGGGAGAGTGGGTTTCCTGTCAAGTCTAGAACGAGAAGTGGCGTAGTGTGGGATGAGGTGACTTTTGAGGCGGCAAGGAACGCCCCCTTTGTTTCAGCAAGCGGATCCGATGGGAGAGAAGTGGGGGAGGTTAGGCGTGCATAGTTGTGCAACAGTGCGCTCGCTATGTCCCCCGCACCCCTGTCGTCGATGGCGTTTCCGTGGAGGGATAGATGGGATAGAAAGGAGCACTCAAGAGCTAAAACCCTAAGCACAGGGACAAGACCTTGGGAGGTGAGTGAGCAGGAAGAGAGGTTAAGGACCCGGAGGAAACAGAGAGAGCCATGGAGG
>Ga0114972_10002847_pt1 | contig 13024 bp, 9 predicted proteins | sample M_140807_EF_Meta_FD_87354 | JGI IMG/M metagenome (GOLD analysis project Ga0114972, IMG submission 87354) | Freshwater microbial communities from Lake Montjoie, Canada to study carbon cycling - M_140807_EF_MetaG | ecosystem: Environmental > Aquatic > Freshwater > Lake | place: Lake Montjoie... | reverse complement strand
GTGGATCGCCGCCTACGACAACAACAGCGCGATGGTTTGGATCCAGTCCGGTCAGGGTTTCCACCGTTTCGGCAAGGTTGAGACCAAGGGGAATTCGCCTCGCGCTCAATTGGCCCAAGCGATCCAGAACACTGACAGGTCCCAGAACGACTGCCGCTTGCAGAAGCAGATCGCGCTCACGGGTGGGGAGCCCATCCACGCCGTCGGGACCGATGCCAAGAATTGCGATTTTGGGTTGTGCTGACATGGGGAGTTTCTGCCTTTTTGTTCCGGATTAGGATATGCCTTTCGCCCGGAGAAACCCCTGGATCCGATCAGCCATTTCCTCGGGATGGGTGTAACAGGGGACATGACCCCAATCCGGGTGAAGGAAATGTTCGGAATGGGGAAGTCGTTCGATCAGCGGGGCGGTTGCCTGAGCGTTAACAACCCGGTCCTTTTCGCCGCAAAGGAGCAGCACAGGCTGGGAAATTGCTGGCAAAATAGGACGCAAATCAAGATGTGCAATCATACATGCCTGATGAGCCATGGTTCCCAGGGGACTATTGCCAACGCATTGCAAAAACCAATTCCAGGCTTCGGGCTCGCGATGCGTAAAATCTTTCCCATACACGGCATGGAGCGTCTGATCATATTTGGGAAAGCTGAGCATGGGTTTCTTTCCCAAAAAGCGGCCACCCCAAGCCATCAGATAATTTTTCCATCCAAGAGGGCGGTGGGGGAAAGCCCCCTGAAGAACCGCGCCGGGGAAGCGCTCGGGGTGATCATGCAAAAGCCTTTGAGCAATGGTCGTTCCAAACGATGCCGCGAGAATATTGGTTTTGCTGGAGCCAAGTGCGTCCAGGATGGCAATCGCGTCCTCGGCCAGATCCTCGTGCTTGTAGCGAAAAAGCTTTGCCCCGTCGTTGGGATCGACCCCGGCAAGGTCATATCCTATGCAACGAAAATTTTTGGAAAGTTCCGAGGCAAGGGAAACAAACGAGTCGCTTCGATCAGACATTCCATGGATAAAAAAAAGATCCGGGCCGGTGCCCCAAGTCCAAACCCTGGCCTGGTAGCGACCGGTTGGTATGCTGTGAAGTTGGTGTTCGGCCCGGAAACGATCAAGGGCCTCGGGGAAGGAAATGGGGGGTAATGTGCTGGTCATATTGGATAGGCCACCGAGGCAAAAGAAACACTTTCACGCCATTTGGGATCGATAAATTGTTGGTAGTGAATCAGGCTTCCGGGATGCTCCCCCATCAACTTGAGCCCATACCAAAAAGGGGCAACGCCGCAAATATTCCGCGAGTTCCCTTCCGATGCGATTTCCGTCAGGAACTCATTGGCTGATCCATGAACCAGGTGATTAAGCACTAACCTGTCACGCCCGCGGCTGGATACAATTCTGTCCTTGTCGAGCATGACAGGATCCTCGAACTTGGGGCCAATGTGGGCAAGATCGCCACTAAGCAGATAGCAAACAGGCTCATTGGCTTCCGCCTCAGCCGCACGGAGGGCTTTCAGGATCTTGGAAAGGACCGCATTTTTTTCGCCAGGCTGACCCGAGCGCATTGCTTTGTCAATGTTGCCCAGGACAATTGGGACGATCCGGAAATCGTTTTCCCTGGGGCGAAGGTAATGGAGCAGCACAGCTTCCAGTTCGACCGAATGTTCCGGGAAATGGGCAACAACCTCGTCCTGAAATGCCCAATCACCCAAGTGTTCCGCGATCCGGTCGACATAACCAATATCGGTGGGAATGATTCCCAAAGGGCTTTGGAAGTGTTTACGCGTCAGGCTAATGGGGTGCCCACTGTAGTGGGAGGTCGCGAGGATCACGAAAATTTTGGCATTGGTTTGGCCCATGAGGTGGTGAAAGGCGTGGGCATAAGTGGCGGCTCCCCGTGCGTAATCCATGTGGGGAACAATCAGCCCGCGCAGCTTATGGTCACTGGCCACATCAAAAGGCTTCGGCGGCCCGGATCTCGCAAAGAGCTCGCCCATCTGCTCTTTGAAGGCTTTGGAGTGGCCTTCATAACAACCAATACAGGATGGTTTGCGAACCGGTGCCTGAATCGCGCTATGAAAGGCTGGGCTGTCAAGGAAAAGAGCGCTTTCCAGCTCCTCCACAAACCGGAGAACCCGAGGCAATGGCAACAGGAGTTTTTGACCCAGCTCCTGTTGGATCTGTTGCTGGATCTCCCGGATGGAGGTCTTGCCCCCCATCCGTTTAAGGATTTCGAGATCAATCGGGCCAACAGAAAGCCGGGTATCACTAATCCGAACCTGATCATGGAGGATATGGATCCCCGGTTGGGACGAATCTGGGGATGCCGCCAGATAGGGCCTCAAACGGGGGCGATCATCCGGACCAAGTTGATTGCTCATTTGGGTTTGTCGGCTGCTTTTTTTGCCGCATCCTTATTCTGTTCAACCTTTGGAGGAGTTTTTTTTCCTTCCTTTTTGGGAGCTGGCTGGGCTACCGGAGGAACCACAGGAGTTGGCTGACCAGGGTCCGAGGCAAACTTCCGGATAAGTTTGGTATCGGCGCTATTCCAAATCAGGATTTCTCCGGAAAATGTCCCTCCAACAATCTGCTTCCCATCCGGACTTACCGAAAGGCTCAGAACCTGTTCGCCCGAAGAGGGAAACGCTTTTACCTGGTCCCCATTATCCACTTTCCAGATACGAACGGTCTGGTCCGAAGATGCGGTGACATATTCCTTTTGGCCTGGCATCCAGGCCATCCGGAAGACTGTTCCGCCATGGCCGCCTTTGGCCCTGTCCTGCTTGCCGGCATTGTCGCCCTGTAGCTGCCAGGATCGAACCTGATTATCCTCGCCGGCAGAAAGTCCCAGCTTTCCATCCGGCAGCGCCAACACAGCATAGACCGTCGTGCCATGGTCGGGAAAAGTCGCCAGGGACTCCTTGGCCGCCAAATCCCATAATTTGGCGGTTTTGTCACGGGAGGCGCTCAGGATGGTTTTGCCATCCGCACTAAATGCCAGGCCAAAAATCCAGTCGGCGTGGTTTTCGATGGTCTGTTCCAGTTTTGCCTCGGCAATTCCTTTGGAAATGTCCCATACCTGGATCGCCCGATCGCAACCTGCCGCTGCCAATTTTTTCCTGTCGTTGGAAATGGCGAGGGCTTCCAGTTCATCATCCGCGTCGGCAAGCTGCCGGACCAAGGCTTTGCCCGATTTGTTCCCATCCAAAATCTGAATACCATTTTCGGTTTTCACCGGGGTTGCGGCGATATTGTATACCGCAAGTGTTCCTTCCTCACCGGGGCGGCCTCCAGCCGCCGCAAGCTGATTGGCATCGAGAAAAGCCATGGACATTACACGCCTTGGCCGGATGGCGAGGCGTTTTTCCAGTTTGCCCGAATCCACATCCCAAATCATCAGTTCATGATGGCCGGAAGTGACGATTTTTTTGCCATCGGGAGAGTGGGCAATTGCCGTGACCGGAATGGGGAAAGGATATTTCGCAACCAGGGCAGGAGGATTCCACCTTTGGCGCAATTCCCGAACCAAATCGGCTTTGGGTGCGACCTCAGGATCGAGTTTGGCCCCCTGCGTGATCCACGTTTCGATGATCTTCATTTGTGCCGGTGGAACGGGGTCTCCGTTGTCCTTGGGGGGCATCTGCATTTTGTCGGTCGCCTTCATCACATCGAGAAGGTAACTGTCATCCGGCTTTCCTGGAACAATTGGATCGTCTTTGGTTCCGCCTTTGCGCATCGCCTCATATTTGGTGAGGTCGAGTTTGCCCTTGGGGTTTTTGGACCCATGGCAACCAAAACAGTTTTCCCGCAGGATGGGAGCGACATCCTTTATAAAGGAAGGATTTGCGGAGTTTTGGGCTCCCGCGGTTTGGGCAAAAAAGAACGCGGATACAGTGAGCAACGCATGGGAGCGAAGGAGGGTCATAACAGCTCCTAACCAGGGATGGGGGTTCCCGGGACGGGTCGAATTGGGGGTCCTTAAGGACCAAAACATCTACATTATCCTAAGCAAAACCTGCCTCTTTGGGAAACAGGACCCCAAAGGAATGTTGGCATATGGCCCTTCCGGCCTCTCGGACCACCCGATTGGAAGCAGGCCGATGATCCTGCCCTGAGTTTGTAAGAAAGGTTCGATTGATGCCTGCCTGGTCCCCAATGGTGCATCTTTTCGGTCAAAAGCATATCCCCACTCACGGGCCGGTGTTTTATCTTGTTGCCGAGGTTTACGGACCTGAACGAAACCTGGTTCGGACCACGCTTTCCATTGATCGTCCTGTTGTTTTTGCCCGCTTTTGCGCTTCGGAACCCGATCCTACGGCTCATCACGCCTCGGATATTTTGCTTCGTGTTCCCCCAAAAGGCGCGTCCGTTTCCCCAACAGATGTAAATGCCCTTTTTGTCCCGGTTTTGGAAACCCTTCGGTCGGGAACAAGTGTTGCCTGGGTTGCGGAAGACTTTCGTCTTCCGGATGGCACCGAGGTTGACCTCGACCAGGTTTTGGCCATTGTCAAACACGCGGGAGTATCAGTGCTTCCCGTTTGGATCACCTCTACCCGGGGCAGCCCATGGGCTCTCAGTGGGGGCAAGTGGAGTTTGAAAAGGCTTCCGGGCGGGCTTAACGAGCTCGATATTCAGGTCGGACACCCGTTGCCTGGAAACGCGGACGAATTTCATGTTCGGGACCAACTGGAAAAACTATCCCTTGAATCCGCGCAAAGACACACGGCCCGTGAATTTCCCGTCCATCGCCAATTTGTCAGAAGAGCCTGGGAATCTCCCAATGACGAGTTCTGGTTCGATCAGATAACAGGCAAGCTTTCCAGATACAAAGCGCTTACCGGGTCTTATTTGTTTGCAAAAAAAATGACGCCTATCCTCAAAGGCGAGGAGATGGTGGGGATTTGGCTGCCCACTGGAGTTGGTTCCGCTTTGGTAAACACGGCTTTGGCGTTTTTGGGCAAAGTCACCATCAACCTCAACTACACGGCTTCGCAGGATGTCGCTTGGGCTTGCCTGAAGCAGACCACTGTGAAAACGATTATCACTTCGAAAAAATTTCTGGACAAAATTCCTTTTGAACCTGGACCCGACCGAAGGATTGTCCTGTTGGAAGATATTCGTGCCTCGATCGGGTCTTTTGAAAAGGTGATTTCGGGACTGTTGGTCAAGATTTGTCCACCCTGGCTATTTGAGTCCTGGTTGATGCCAATGACCCATCACAAGGTCAGTGATTTGGCAACCATCATTTTCTCATCGGGAAGCACAGGCGACCCCAAGGGAATTCAGCTTACCCACGGCAACATCCTCTCCAACATACTTGCCCTGACCCAATGCCTTCGAATTGGGCCTTCGGATGTAATGCTCGCTGTTCTCCCCTTTTTCCATAGCTTCGGTTACACGGTCACCCTTTGCGCACCTCTTACCATGGGCACAAAGGTCGTTTATCACCCCGATCCCCGTCAGGCCAAGGAAATTGGTGAACTGGCCCGTACTCAAAAGGCAACCGTTTTCCTTTCAACGGCAACTTTCCTCCGTTTTTGCCTTCGTCGGGCTCAACCCGGAGATTTCGAAACCCTCCGCACTATCGTCTGCGGAGCCGAAAAACTCCCCGTTGCCCTTTCTGAAGAGTTCAAACAAAAGCAAGGAGTCCTTCCCCTCGAAGGTTACGGGTGTACCGAGCTTTCTCCCGTGGCCGCAGTCAACCGGGTGGATGAGGAGGAAGAGGGGATCACATGGATACGAAATCGTCCGGGGACCATAGGCCGGGCCCTTAACGGTACCTTTGCGGCCATCGTCGACCAGACCACAATGGCGGTCAAGCCGATGGGCGAAGAGGGAATGATCGCTTGCGGCGGACTTAATGTAATGAAGGGGTATCTCCACCAACCCCAAAAAACCGCCGATGCGATCCGTCATGGGATGTATCTCACCGGAGATATGGGTTTTATCGACAAGCATCGTCACATCACCATCACAGGCCGACTTGCCCGATTTGCCAAGATTGGTGGCGAGATGGTACCTTTGGAAAAACTTGAAGAGCTGCTCCACGAGGCGGTTGGCTGCACCGAGCGGCTTTGCGCGGTCACCTGTGTTCCCGATACGGCACGGGGGGAACGAGTCGTCATTGTTTATTTGGCTGAGGTACTAAAAGGATTCGGGATTACCAAATCCGAGTGGATTGCCCGCCTTGGGTCCAAAGGGATCCCGGCACTTTGGCGACCTGATGAACGGGATGTTTTTGAGGTTGCCGAAATCCCCGCGCTAGGCAGTGGCAAGCTCGACATCCTTCATGTCAAAGAGCTGGCTCTCAAGCTGACCGCCAATGGAAAAAGCAAATGAGGGACCTCCCCTTTCGGGTAGTTCTCGTCCAGACGCATTTTCCGGGCAACCTCGGTTCGGTTGCCCGGGCCATGAAAAATCTTGGATTCTCCGAGCTTGTTCTTGTTAGCCCTATTGCTGATCCAAAATCGGAAATGGCGCTGCGCATGGCGGTTCATGCGGATGATATTCTTCAATCGGCCCGCACAGTCGCCACACTATCCGAAGCTTTGGCAGACTGCGTCGCTGCTGTGGGAACCGCGAGCAAAGTTGATGGGGTAGTTCGCTCGTCGCGACGGGGCTTTGTTCGGGAAATTATGCCACAAATGGTGGATATAAGCCAACAAGGCAAGGTGGCAATCGTCTTTGGCAGTGAGCCCAATGGCATGACCAATGAGGAGGTTGCGCTTTGCAGCCACCTGATCGAGATCCCTACCACTTTCGCCTATGACTCCATGAACCTGGCATCAGCCGTTGCCATCTGTCTCTATGAACTTCGGGTGTCGTGGCTTGCGGTAGAACGCAATTGGGTAACGACAGAAACGATGGCGCCTTTGGAGGCACAAGAACGGGCATTTGCCAACCTTAAAACCTCGCTATTGGAAATTGGCTTCCTTTACGGGGAAAAGGCTGATTCCCTTTTCGAGGGAGTAAGACACATGTTGATGCGATGTCGCCCCCAGATGCGCGATATCGGGATTTTGCACGGATTGGCCCGACAAATCTCCTGGTTTGTCCGAACCCATTCCGTTTCACCGAACAACAACGGGGATTCGGGGGCGGGGAGCATTAACCCTGAATTTTTGGAAATGAAAGATCGCCAACAAGACCAATCCACTTAGGCAAGTCCGGCATCACGGTTTTGCCAGACATACCAGGTCCCCACCGAGGCAAACGGTTTCCAGGGCTCGCAACGATTGGCAAGTTCCCCCGCTGGGTACGCCTGTTCCAATCCATCGATTCGGGCAAGCCCTTGACGCAGGCCCAAGTCACCCGGAGCCAATACATCCAATTCACCCATGCCAAATATCCGAAACATATGAACCGTCCATGGGCCGATTCCCTTGATCGAAAGAAGTTCCCTTTCCCAATGGGGAGTTAAGGGCCCCTTGGCCGCATCTAGCCGTAATCCATCGCGGATCTTTCGGGACACTTCAAGCAAAGTTCGGATCTTTGCTCCGGTAAGGCCAATTCCAGTAAGCCCTGCTTCATCCTTTGCTGCCAGGTTTTCAATGTAATGTGACGGGGATTCCCCCAAAAGCCCAACGAGTCGGCTGGTTATGGTTTCGGCGGCTTTGGTTGAAATGAGCTGGCTAACGATCGACCTAACCAAAAACCATTCAGGATTTTCGGGATAATTCAATGTACAGGGACCGATTCGATCGATCACCAAACCGAGATTGCGATCGGCGGCCTTTAAATGCAAAGAGGCCACCCGGAGCTTATTGTTCCAGGCGGCCTTGAATTTGATTTTGGACATTCGAAATAGAGAGGAGCTTAGACAGTCACCTTTGGAACCTGAATGGCAGACTCGGCATCAAGGCGCTTGCCCAGGTCCAAGATTTTTGCGGGAGGACGCTTGAGGTCCCAAACCAATCCAAACCAGCTGAGGAAGCGAAGGATCGCAAAGCTGATGTCGTATTCCCACCAATAAAAGCCTTGGTTTGCTGACACCTGGTAGTAGTGGTGGTTGTTGTGCCAACCCTCTCCCAGGGTGATGATGGCGAGAAGCCAGTGGTTGCGACTCTCATCCGTTGTGGGAAAACGCCGCTTGCCGAAAAGATGCGTTAGCGAATTGATCGTAAATGTGCCGTGATAGAGGATCACAGTACTTAGGAGGAAGCCCCAGGCAACGCCTGACCATCCATCGATCAGATAACAGATCACTGCAAGTGTCAGACCGGGGACCCAGTGGTTACGGTCAAGCCAACGAAGCTCGGCAAACTTTGCAATATCCTTGATATTTCTCCAATCGACATGATTAGCATCGGAGGAAATGACCCAACCAATGTGGGAATACCAAAATGTTTGAACAATCGGAGAGTGAACATCATTGTCCTGATCGGAATGCTGGTGGTGATGCCGGTGGTGGGATGACCACCAAAGGGGACCACGCTGAAGAGCACTACAACCCAACCATGCCAAACAGAATTGGAAAAACCTACTGGTTTTATAAGAGCAGTGGGAAAAATAACGGTGAAAGCCCGCCGTAATCCCAAACATCCGGGCCACATAAAATAAAACACAAAGCACCACTGCGGTGACGCTGGGTGTTACAAACAACACCATCAGGCAAGCAAGGTGCAAGAGGATGAATGGTCCGGATTTTGCCCAATCCGGAATGGAATACCATGGGGCCAAAATCGCCCGCATCAAAAACCCGCGAGGATTCTGGATTTGTTGTGGAAGGTCAGAAATGGCCATGCCCCCTGGAAACCGAGGTCCCGGATAAAGGTCCAGGAGCCCCATGCTTTTATTGTTGTCCGGTAAAACTTGGAGGGCAAGTAGGGACTAAACCTTTTTGCCAACCATCTTGGATGCTTTACGAATCGAGCTCTGTCGGCGAAGTTCCGAACGACGACGAGCTTCACAGGGCTTCTCGTAGTATTTCCGCTTGCGAAGTTCTTTTTGAATTCCACTACGCTCGAGCAATTTCTTGAAACGGCGAAGAGCCAAACCGATCGGTTCCCGGTCATGAACACGCATACGAAGCGGCATAAGAACTCCTGAAGACTTTCGCAAATCCTAAAATCAATGATCGGACGATCCCTTTCGGGATTTCAGATTCTCTCTTTATAAACCACAATGGCCTTGAGGGAAAGGCCACACCTCGATTCTGATAAGGTGAGGCTGCGCTTTGCAACGACTGGGGAGAGTACTAGTGAATTTTAAAAGATATATCCTGATTGCTTTAATATTGTCGACCCCGGTCAACTTTCCCCAATTTCTCCAAGCCGAAGATTGGCCCCAATGGCTTGGTACCCAAAGGGATGGGGTATGGAGGGAAGATGGGTTACTCGAAACTCTTCCCAAAGAAGGGTTGAAAGCACTTTGGAGGGTCCCGGTTGGAGGTGGATACTCCGGACCATCTGTTCAAAATGGCAAAGTTTATATTTCCGATCGGATGTTGGAAAAAGGGGTAACAAATCCCTCTAATCCGTTTTCCAAGTCCAATTCCATGGGAACCGAAAGGCTTCTTTGCCTGAACGAAACCACCGGAAAAACAGAATGGGAACTCGCCTGGCCCAGTGTTTACCAGATTTCCTACCCCTGCGGGCCCCGCGCCACTCCCCTGGCAGACGGTGACAGAGTATTGGCTTTGGGGGCGATGGGGGACTTGGTGTGTGTCAATGTCGGTTCGGGCAAGGCCATTTGGCAGCGAAACTTACCCAAAGAATTTTCTGCGACCATCCCTATCTGGGGATTTGCTGCTCACCCCATGCGCTACAAGGATTCCTACATTTGCCTGGTGGGAGGCAAGGGGTCGGTGGTAGTTGCCTTTGATCGCCAAACAGGCAAGGAACTTTGGAAATCCCAATCCCTGGAAAATCCGGCAAATGAAATCGGATATTGCCCTCCAGTTGTCTTTGACATCGGCGGAATGAAACAGCTGATCATTTGGCATACCGAAGCTTTGCTCGCCCTTGATCCAGATACAGGCGTAAAACTTTGGTCGGTACCCTTCAAACTCAAAGCCAATTTGGCCATCGCAACACCAAGGCAAATCGGCAACCGCATCCTCGTAAGTTCCTTCTACAACGGATCCATGGTGGTCGAGGCCGGGCACTCCCAAAATTCCATGCAACCAAAACTTCTTTGGAAAGGGGAGGGGCGGAGCGAACGCCCCGACCAAACCAAAAGCCTCAACTCCATCATGTCCAACCCTTGGGTTGACAATGGAACCATCTATGGCGTTTGTAGCTATGGCGAATTGCGTGGACTGGAGTTTGATAATGGAAAAAGGCTCTGGGCGGACCTAAGGGCAACATCTTCGGTTGGAAAGGTCCCCCCTCAGCCAGAAGAGCGGTGGGCAAACGCCTTTATCATTCCTCTCACCGACCCCAAATGGAAAGGAAAATACCTTCTCTTCAATGAAAAAGGGGACATGATTCAAGCCAGGCTAACTCCCAAGGGCTATGAGGAATTGGGAAGGGTAAAAGTTATCGAACCGACCGGAACTTCAGGTATGGGAAATCGGGCGATTGTCTGGTCGCATCCAGCATTGGCAAACCGGGCAATCCTGCTTCGCAACGACAAGGAAATTGTTCGTTACGACTTTTCAGACAATCGGTGAGGATTTGGTTTCATGCGGGCTTTTTTCTTTCTTCCCCACCTTGAGGTTTCCGGTGGGTTGGGTGTCCATTGCCGGATGCTTTTGGAAGCGCTTTGTGGCGCAGGAGACCTGGAGTTGGTTGTGGCGGTAACGGATCAACCCGGACTGCTTTTTCCCAAATCCGGTATCGAAGGTATCAACGAAATTCTCAAGTCCTGGGGAAACCGGCTTAGGCTGGTTCGGGTGGATTGGCCATTGGGGAGGTCTCTCGCCCTGCCCCTTGATGACCTTTTGGGATCAATGATTCAAACGGCCTTTCCAGACAAAACGAATTCCGGTTCCGCCACAACCGCACCAGACCTTTGCCTGAGTTCCTACTACACAGGCTTTATAGACCCTCCTTGTCCACAAATTGTAGTTTGGCATGATTCCGGATTCCTGGAACATCCTGAACGATTTGGCGATGCGGCCAAAATTCGACTCGAAACCCACGCAAAAATCCTTCCCAGACTTGATACGCTCCTTTGCATCTCGGGGGACTCAAGGGACCGGTTTGTAGAAAGGGGGCTTGTACCCCTGGAAAAAACACGGGTGATCTGGCATTGTTTGACAGATATTGACCCCAACATCCCGTTTGAACCAAGCCACCATAGCGCTCAAACAGCAAAAAACCTTCCTCTGTATCAGGACGGACCAACAATCGCGGAATTGGGCGACTTTTGGTTTTCGCCTGTGGGTGCGGCCACGGGTTTCAATCGCAGTCGAAAAAACCTTCCAGTGCTTGTCAATGGAATGCGCAAATGGGCAGAGGAAAGAAAAAAAGAAGGAAACTACACACCAGTTCGTCTTTTGGTTGCCAGCACCGGCGTATTGGATGAACAGATGATTGCCGACCTATTGCCTCATGGGGAACGGGGAACTTTACAAAAAGGTTGCTGGATCTCGGAGGATGGGGCCCTGGTACTTCTACCCAATTTACAGCGTCAAAGGTTTTTGGATTGCATGGCGGCATCAAAAGGCGTTGTGTATCCAAGCCGGCACGAAGGATTTGGCCTACCAATAATTGAGGCAATGGCCTTTGGTTTGCCGGTGATTGCGGCTCGGGCCACAAGCATACCTGAGGTTGCTGGGAACGCGGCTATCCTGGTGGATCCTGATGATGGGTTTGGCATGGCAAGGGAAATGGCCCGACTTTCAAACGATCCCAATGCATCCGCCAGACTTGGGATTTTGGGGCGGGAAAGAACCAGGACCCATTTCACAATTGCACGGGCCCAAAGCGAACTTATTCTACTTTTTAAGGATCTGATTAAAAGCTAAATTCTATTGTTTGCAATACAATTTCGAAAGGAAAAACAGAGCGTCTGATTAACCACAAAACCTCAACGGGAAAATCAACCCTTTTGCCTAGGCCTATTTTTCCTTTCCTTGCCAAAAAAATAGAAGATTAAGCCTGACTCTTATTGAGCCGAAGCCTGGCCAGAATCTTCGCCTTTTTTTCCTTGCAACCAAGCGCCCAGATCTTCCCAGATGCTGTAAGTGATAGGTGTTAAAAGGAGTGTGAGCAAAAGGCTCAGGAATTGGCCACCCAGAATCAACTTGGCCATACCAGCCCGTGTGTTGGCCCCAGGCCCCTGCCCCAAAGCCATCGGCACCATCGCCGCCAAAAGCATGATAGTGGTCATCATGATCGGGCGAAGACGAGTGGCATTGGCCTCCAGAATCGCTTTTTCACGGGCATAGCCCCGATCACGAAGAGTGTTCATGTAATCGATCTGGAGGATTCCGTTTTTCTTGACGATCCCAAAGAGCATAAAGAGCCCGAACATCGCATAAATGTCAAGATTTGTACGCATCAACCAAAGGGACAAAAGCGCAAATGGGATTGTCAAAGGCAAAGCAATAAGGATCGAGATCGGGTGAATAAAACTCTCAAACTGGCCCGCCAAAATCATGTACATGAACAAAAACGCCAAGCCGAACGCGATGACGAAATTGGAGTTCGATTCCGACAGGGTTTTGGCCCGACCGATAAACTCCCAATGGTATTGGGGAGGCAGGCCAATGGTTTTGACATGATTGCCCAAATTGGTTACCGCTTCACCAAGTGATTTTTTCTCCAGGTTGGCGGAAATGACCACTTGCCTTTGTCGGCCAAACCGATCGATCGTGTTGGGCCCAAGCGCCTTTTCCAGGCGGACCACACTACCCAAGCGGACCACACCCGTCGAAGTCTTGGCTGATGGAACAGTCAGGCGGGTGATGGATTCGGGATCGCTGCGATAGTCGCGATCCGCGCGTAGCCAAACATCATATTGTTCATCAAATTCCCTGTATTTGCTGATTGGAAGTCCCCCAACAAGCACATTGACCGTGGAAGAAACGGCTTCGATGCTGACGCCGAGGTCGGAAAGTCGTTCGCGATCGGGCCGAATACGCAGTTC
>Ga0114972_10002840_pt1 | contig 13043 bp, 9 predicted proteins | sample M_140807_EF_Meta_FD_87354 | JGI IMG/M metagenome (GOLD analysis project Ga0114972, IMG submission 87354) | Freshwater microbial communities from Lake Montjoie, Canada to study carbon cycling - M_140807_EF_MetaG | ecosystem: Environmental > Aquatic > Freshwater > Lake | place: Lake Montjoie... | reverse complement strand
CGCGGCCATCGACCAGTCCTGCGATGTGCTGCAGCTCGCCTACAACCTCTTCAACGCGAAGACGCTTCACGGCTTGACCGACCGGGTCGCGCAGACGGATACGGCGGTGCTCGCGCGCTCGGTCCTCTCGCACGGGCTGCTGGTGGGTCATTGGTCGCCAGCGAAGACGTTTTTCGAGCACGATCACCGCAGCAAACGCTGGACGCCCGAGGGGTTGCGGTACCGAATCAGCCAGCTTCAGGCCGTTCGGCAAATGGTGGGGGGCGAGATCCTCACGATGCGCGGCGCGGCGGTGCGGTTCGTGTTGTCGAACCAACTCGTGAGCTCCGCGGTGCTCGGCGTTCGCTCGCAGACCCAGCTTCGTCAGCTCGTGCGAGAGGCGGGCGAGGGGCCGGAATACCTGCCCGACGACGTGTTGTCGGCGTTGCCAGAGTGGCTGCTGAGAGCGGGTGTCGAGCTGTGACCGGGATGCTCATTACGGCCGACGCGCAGCTCGAGGCCATGGTGCTCGTCGCTCGCGTTGCGATGCGCCGCGCGGCGGAGCTTTACGCCGAGCACCAGCGTGCCGCCCTCGACGTCGAGGAGAAGGCGCCGGGCAACCCCGTCACGCGTGCCGATCGTGAACTCGACGCGTCGATTTCGGCGGCGCTTCGTGCCCAATTTCCCGAAGCCGGGCTCGTTGGGGAAGAGAACGTGCCGACGCCCGAGAACCTCGCTGCGGAGCTCGAAAAGGAAGAGGTTTTCTTCGTCGATCCGATCGACGGTACGCGCGAATTTGTAGAGAAAAGCGGGGAATTTGCCGTGATGATCGGCCTCGCACGGAGCGGTCGAGCCTCTGCGGGCGTGCTGGCGTTGCCGAGCGAGGGGCTGCTCTACGCTGGGCGCGCGGGGCAGCGCGCGTTCGTCGAGGCCGCCGACGGTTCGCGTCGCCTTGTCGCCGTCAGCTCGGTGGCCCGGTTTGAAGACGCGCGCATGCTCGTCTCCCGGTCGCACCTCCCGGCGCTTGCCGAGCCACTGCGCCGACGCCTCGGGATACGGACGTTGCTCCCCTGCGGCTCCGTCGGCGTGAAGGTCGCTCGGCTCGTCGCGGGTCTTGGTGACCTCTACGTTCACGGTGGCCGTGGCCTGTCGGTTTGGGATACGTGCGCCTCGGAGGCGCTGCTCGCTGCGGCGGGGGGGCGCCTCACCGATTTGGACGGCCGACCGATCGATTACCGCGGCCCCACGGCCCTCGAACGAGGACTCGTGGCGACGAACGGCCTCCTTCACCCCGGTGTGATGTCGGCCGTCGGATGGGCCGAACGCGAAGTCCGTCGGCTGGGCGTTTGACTCCGCCAACAGGCCAGGTTTACCGTTCGCCCGCCGCGCACGGAGACCGTGCGCATGGCTTTCGAGGAAGAAAGAAGGAGTGACGTCATGGTGAAGGTGCTTCGACTCGGCACGGTCGTCCGGGCTCTGATGATGGGGGTCGTGACGACCTCCGGCGTGCTTGCGACCGGCGCGGTCGTCGTGGGGTGTGCCGACGAACAGGCTGCAGATACGCACGTCAAGCGCCTGACGGATCCGATCAAGCGTACGGCCTCCGTCGAGCGCCTCATCCAGATGTACAACGACAAGATGACGGTCGATAAGCAGGACCGCAACGGTCCGACCGTCAAGCCGCTGCTCGACACCATCGTGCCGCCGCTCGCCGATCTCGCGGAGAAGGCGGACCTCGATCAGAAGACGCAGGGTCAGCTGCTCGCGATGCTCGCCGATACGCGGGACCCGCGTGCGGTGAAGGCGCTCGTCAAGGCGATCGAGTCGTACAAGATGGACGACAAGCGGCCCGACGATTTCGACACCAACATGAACGATGTCGTCCGAAACATCGGCGAGATGAAGTCGCCCGAGACCAGCGGGGCGCTTCTCAAGTTGTTTTCGTCGATGCACTACTCCTGGCCGAAGGCGCAGAACAAGCAGTTCGGCCGCACGGTTCAGGACGCGATGATCGCCATCAACGACCCGAAGTGGGAGGATGGCCTCATCAAGTTGCTCGATGCGCCGATCAAGACCCTCAACAACAAAGAGGGCAAGGCGATCGCGGACCAGATGTACTGGCAGACGGTCTCGGCGCTGATCCTCGGCAACATCAAGTCGCAGAAGGCCGTGCCTTCGCTCATCAAGATTGGCAAGCCCTCGATCGACGCGGGGGTCGCGCTTCTCACCGGCCAGAACGCCGAACTCGCGAAGTACGCCGAGGAAGAATTCCTTCGCGCGCTCGAGGACAAGGGCGAGAAGGTCGATGACAAGAAGAAGGCGGACGCGAAGAAGGCCTACCTCGACAACGCGGTCATCATCGTTGCGAACATCGGCCGCGTCGAGTGCGTCGAACCGATGCTCGCGCAGCTCGAGAAGGGCGACGAAACGAGCGATGCCGTGATCGCGCGTGAGCTCTACAAGCTCCCGAAGGACCAAAAGGTTACCGACGCGTTCAAGAAGGTTTGGGACGCAACCAAGACCGACGCCAAGCAGCCTCTCACCGAGGCCGCCGCGAGTTTTGCGGACCCGGCGCTCGCCGTGGCGATCGGCCAAGCGGCCCTCGACCTCAAGGTCGGCGAGGCCGCCGAGATCGCCGATGCGCAGGACGCCGCACTCATCATGCTGATGAAGGTCGGTGGCCCCGCGCAACTTGACCTCATCGAAAGCTTGGCGCAGAAGCCGCGCGACGGAAGCCCGATCGGCAAAGGCTACGAGAAGGAACTCAAGATCGTGCGCGATCTTATCAAGGAGTGCGGTGACAAGCCGGACGCCTGGCTCAAGAAGCTGGAGACCCCGGAGGCCCAAAAGGACACCGGTTTCGTCGGTCTCAAGTCCGCGTACATGGCGGCTTCGCTCGGCGGGGAGGCGGTCCGCGCCAAGCTCGTTGACCTTCGCCTTACGACGTCGAATCCGGCCGTCGCTTTCACGATCGAGTCGATGATCGACAGGCTGTCGCCTCAGGGTGACAAGGCGGTCGTCGAGAAGTTCCAGGCTTACATCGACAAGGCCCTCGCCTCCAAGGATGAGCAGCGGATGAACTCGGTTTCGAACATGAAGACCGTGGTGAATCGCCTGCGCGCGCGCGGGAACTGAGCGTACCGGCTTGGGTACGCAGGCTTCGTGTACGTGGGCCTCGTTCACGCAGGCCGAGTAAAAATACGAAGCGATGAAGGGTGCCCCCGCGGCACCCTTCGTCGTTTGTGTACCCCTGTCGCGCTTCCCCGCGTCGCCGCGAGCGTGGCTCGCGTCGCGAAATCGGGGTAGGTTGCTCCGCCATGTCGCGATTCGCCGTCGCTCTCGCACTCGCCGCGTGCTTCGTCGCTTCGGCGGGATGCACCTCCCCGTTGGTGCGCGCGGCCTCTCGCGAATCGCGCGAAGGGTTTCGCGCAACGCTCGGGGCCTTTCCCGCGCCGTCGATGTCTTCGGTGGAGGCGCGACGTGTTGCCTTCGCGAGAGCGTCCTTCGAGCTTCGGACGGCAGAACGGCTCGACGGCCAAGCCACGGTACGCGCGCTCTCGCGCTGCGCGCCTTCGCTCGAGGATGTGCTCAGAGCTCGTGCCGCGAAGCGCGACGACATCGGCGCGGTCGCCGCGATGGCGCTGCTCGACTCCGGAAGAGCAGAGCCTCTTGAATTCGGTTCGAGCCACGCCGTCGACGACGTGGCGTGGGCGGCGGTTGCGGCCCGCTCACTGACCCTCGCGGGTGAAGATGCGTCGGCCGCGCCATGCGACGTGGGCTGGAGTGATTGCGCAACGGGCGAAAGCTCGCGCGGCGCGCGCACCGCGACACTGCGGCGCCGCCTCTTTCTCGACGGTCATGCCGAAGTGCGCCGAGCGGCACTCCGGGCCGCCGTCGATGCGGCGGACGTGCACGACGCCGAAGCGCTGCTCGATGCGGCGCATCGCGACCCGGACGCGACGGCCAGGCTCCTCGCGTTCGAGGCGCTCGGCAATCTGGCGGACGCGGCCGCCCTTGGGGGGCTCGCCGACGCGTGGGTCCTCGCAAACACCGCCGAGCGGGTCGCGATCGTCCGCGCCTTCACGGCCTCGCTAAGAAAGGGGGGAGGTCCTCGATGCGATGGTTCTGCCGAACCCGTTGGATGCCTCGCCTTTCGCCGCCTCTGGCGCGTGATGGAGTTGGAGCAGGGCGAGCCCTCCCTCCTTGCCGCGATGGAGGTCGCGCGCGCCTCCTCGAATCGGGAGGGTGCCGCATGGCCCTCGACCACCGCGGAGGGGCTTGGCCTCGCGGTGCTCGAGCGCGCAATCGACGCCGGGCCAGCCGACCTGCGCGTGAAGGCGATTGGCGGGGCACCGCTCGAGCATGCCGCGCTGCTCGAGGCGGTGATCGAGGCGTCGCGTTCGGAAGAGCCCTCCGTGGCCATCGCCGCGCTCTTGCGTCTCGCCGCCGGAGACACGCCCGTCCTTGCGGCGGAACGGTCTGCCGCCGCGGGCACGCTTCGGGAGAGAGCGCGCCGTGACGACGGCGGTGCGCGGCTCGCCCTCGAAGCGCTGGTTGCCCTGCGCGACCTTGAGGCCAAGCCGCTTTTGTTGCGCCATGCCTCGTCGAAGGTCGTTGCCGAGCGCAAGTTCGTGGCCGAGTCGCTCGCGCAGCTCGGCGCGTATGCCGAGTCGCTCGTGTTCGTCACCGACGCGGACGCGGAAGTGCGTTCAACCGCCCTCTGCGCTGTCCTCGAAGGCGGGGGACGGCTGTGAGCCTCGCTCGTGCTGCCGTTGCCGCCGCCGGTCTCGCGCTTGCGACGCTTGCGTTGCCGAGTCGAGAAGCGGAGCCGCCCAAGCAGGGGATTTATTCGACCCTGCGGGTCGGGCTTGTCTTCGATGTGGGTGGGCGAGGCGACAAAAGCTTCAACGATGCCGCGTACGAAGGCGTCGCGCGTGCGCGCCGGGAGCTCGGTGTCACGATGGAAATGCTCGAGCCTTCGGGCGCGGAGGACCGCGAGGCTGCGTTGCGGCTGTTTGCTGCGCGCGGCTTCGACCTCGTCCTTGGCGTCGGCTTCATTTTCTCGGCGGACATCAACGTCGTCGCGCGTGATTTTCAAGGCGTGAAGTTCGCGTGCGTCGACTACGCGCCACCGCGTGATGGTGCGATCCCAGCGAACCTTGTCGGCCTCTCCTTTCGCGAAGAGGAGGGCTCGTTCCTTGTCGGAGCCGTCGCGGGCGCCGAGAGTCGCACGCACGACGTGGGCTTCGTTGGCGGCATGGACATCCCGCTCATTCACCGGTTCGAACTCGGCTACCGCGCCGGCGTGCTCGCCGTGTGCCCCGAGTGCCGCGTCCACGTGGCCTATGCGGGAACCACGCCCGACGCGTTTCGCGATCCGGCCCGCGGGGAGGCGATCGCGACAAGCCAAATCAGCGCCGGGGCGGACATTCTCTACCACGCAGCGGGTACGACGGGTCACGGCGTCTTCGAAGCGGCGCACGACCTGGGCGCCAAGGCGATTGGCGTCGACTGCGACCAGTACGACGAGATGCCGGGTACGATCCTCACCAGCATGGTCAAGCGCGTCGATGTGGCCGTGTACGACGCGATCGTGTCGGTGGGCGAGCGGCGTTTTCGGAGCGGGATGACCTCGTTCGGCATCGCCGAGGGGGGCGTCGGCTACGTGAACGAAGGTCCTCACGCGGGAGCCATTCGGCCTGAGACGCTCGCGAGGGTCGCCGAGCTCGAAGCGCGGATTCGGCGTGGCGAAGTTCAGGTTCCATCGACGAAATAAGAACGGTGGCGTATCCTCAAGGTTTCGGGGAGCGCAACGGCGTCCCTCTTATTCGTTCGCCTTGATGGAGAAACATATGCGTCGAATTGCTTCTTCCTCCTCTCGTCCGCTTCTGCTTGGTCTGTCCGCACTCTGCTTTCTGGGCGCGTACGCGTGCTCCGCGTCGAAGCAGAGTTCGTTTGGGTCCGGGGCAGCGACGACCAGCGCCGGTGGCGCCGGCGGAGCGGGTGGCGTGATGGCCTCCAGCACCGAAACCGGTCTCGACATCTCGGTTGGGATGGGTGGTTCGTCCGCGACGGGTCCTTCGTGCGATTCGGGTGAGAACGACGACGCCGACAAGGACGGGTTCACGCCAAAGGCCGGCGACTGCAACGACTGCGATCCGAACGTGAACCCCAATGCGGTCGAGGTCATCGGGAGCGCTGACGGCCAGGGCGGCGCGGGCGGCTACGTGCCGGCGGACGAAAACTGCGATGGCCAGCTCGACGAAGCGCCGATGCCTTGCGACTCGGCGCTCGCACTCGATTCGATGGACGCGATGGATGAGGCCCGCGCGATTGGCCTCTGCAAGCAGTCGAAGGGTCCGAAGGATTGGGGTGTCCTCTCGGCGACTTGGACGAACCTCGATCAGGGACCGCCGCCGGCGTCGCCCGGCTATGCGCTCGGCCACGGGATCCTTCCCGGGTTCGGACCGAACGTGAAGGTGCAGGAAGGCGCGAAGATGTTGGCGCTCTCGAGCGGCACCGCGCGTCAGCCAACGGATCTCGGCTACCAGCCCGTGAGCGGCTACTCGAAGGGCTACTCGACGCCGCAGCCGAAGGGGCAGTTCCCGAAAGAAGCAAAGACGTGCCCCGGGGCGACGACGGGCGCGGCTCACGATGGCGCGTCGGTGACGTTGAAGATCCTCACGCCGTCGAACGCGCTCGGCTTCCGATTCAACTTCAACTTCTTTACCTACGAATGGCCGAACTTCGTCTGCTCGACCTTCAACGACTTCTTCGTCGCGATGCTCGATCCGGTTCCGATGGGGCTCGTCGATGGGAACATCTCGTTCGACAAGAACGGGGACCCGGTGAGCGTCAACAACGCCTTCCTCGAGGTGTGTGGCTGCTTCAGCGGCCCGCCGTGCAGCGCGGGTGGTAAGCAGTTCAGCTGCCCGCTCGGCAACGCAGGCTTGGTCGGTACCGGTTTCGGCCTCGACCAGGCGTTCTCGGATCACGCTTCGAGCGGTTGGCTCGAGACGCAGGCGCCGATCCAGCCGAACAGCGAGATTACCCTGCAGTTCGCCGTGTCGGACTCCGGCGACGGTGTGCTCGACACGAGCGTGCTCGTCGACAACTTCCGCTGGGTTGCGGAGCCGGGGACGACGGTGACGACCAACACCGTGCCCAACCCCAAGTGACCTCCGCTCGGCGTGTGACCGCCGTCTTCTGCGTTGGGTCCTCCGGTGCGATGCTCACGACCTTTGCGGTCGCTGCGCTTCGCGCCTCGGACGCGCCTTGAACTCGACGGTCCTCGCCATCGCGGTGCCGCTCGGCGTGTGACCGCCGTCTTCTGCGTTGGGTCCTCCGGTGCGATGCTCACGACCTTTGCGGTCGCTGCGCTTCGCGCCTCGGACGCGCCTTGAACTCGACGGTCCGTTGCCGGCGCCGCTACCAGTGGATGACGACCTGAGGAGGCTCGGCCGTCGCCTTCGCTTCGAGCACGTCGACAATCACCGGCATCAGCGCGTTCCCAGGCTTGTTGGGATCGATGCCGGCGGCCTTCGGATCGACCCGGACGAGCACACTGTCCGGACGCAACGTCGCCATACGCTCGGGCGTTCCCGACACGACGACCCGCACGACGGCAGGCTCGGCTCGACCCCGCGCGAGTCCGATGACGTTCACCTTCGCAATCAGCTCACGGCTGACCAGTTTGCGCCCGATCTCCAAAGTGGCGTCGATGTTCGAAACGTCGAACGAGACCTTCGGCGGTGGTGCTTGGAGCCCGAGAGTCCGCGTGAAACGGCCCTCGCCGAGTCCGCCGATTTCGAAAGGCTCCGTTCGCGCGAGCTGGATTCTTTTCACAACCGATTCAGGGCCCTTCGCCTTTACCCGCTCCGGCGCAACGGCGATCTCTCCGCGTAGCTCGAGCCCCTTGGCGAGCTGTCCCGCGACGGGGACCTGCACCTCGATCGCGCGCTCCATCACGTTTTCCCAGTGAATCGTAAGGGATTCCGGGATAATTCGGCTGACCCTTACGCTCTTCGGTAGCCCCGCGATCATTGCCGGTGTGAACGTGACGAGGGCCTCCTCGGCTTGACGGAGGTTCAGCGGAATCGGGTCGAGCTTCGCTTCGAGGTCATCGAGTTGCTGTCGCGGGCCTTCGATGGTGACGCTGATGGTTTGCGGGATTTCACTTACGAGCACGCGCGAGCCGCCTTGCGAAGGCATGTCCGCAACGATCGGGACTTGGAGGGTTCGCTGCGCGTTGCTCGCGGTGTGCATGGACGCGTAGAAACCGAGTGCCACCAAGAGCGAGAGCAATTTCAGACCGAAATTTTCGGATAGGAGGCGCCACGCGAGTGGTGCTTCGGTCGCCTTCCGGCGTTTTTTTCGAGGGGTACCCGAGGGCACAGGTGCCGTTGGCGGGCCGCTTGCGGAGGCGCTCGTCGGCGTCATGGCTCGTCGCGCACCGCGGGCACGGTCGTCGTGATGCTGTTTTTGGTGACGGGCGCCACGTCGTCGGGTGTGCGGTCCGTGCTGTCATGGTCATCGATTGGCACGCGAAACTCCGTCGGCTCCATGGGCTTGGAGACGCTCAGTCGGGAAGCCGGCGGCTCGTCTTCGTCCAACAGGTCGAGGGCTCGCGCGGTGTGGTTCATCAGTTCGAGGCGCTTTGGCGCAGGCACCAGAGTGCGGGTCACCGGGAGGACGCGAGACGAAATGCTCGGCGTCTGAAGTTGGGTGGGGTGCGTCCGCGATTCGCTCGCACGAAGCTCCGCGGGGCGCTCCGGCTCGGGCGAGCCGCTGCGGGCTGCCGGTCGCTCGAGCGCATGGTGCTTTCCCGAGCGATGCTGGCCGCCGGTGGCGTCCCGCTCCGGAGTCGTGCGTTGGTCGCTCGCGGGGCGCTCGGCGGGAGCCGTTCGTCCGAAAAGGCCGAGCAGCGCTTGCTTCAGTGAGCTTCCATCGACGTTTTGGACCATGCCGTTCGGGAAGCACAAGGTGACCGTGCCGCGCTCCTCGCTCACGACGACGACGACGGCATCCGTCTCCTCGGTGATACCGATCGCCGCTCTGTGCCGCGAGCCGAGCGACGTGTCGGCGACCTTGGTGACTTCCGGCATCGGGAGGAAAACGCCTGCGCAGGCGATGCGGAGGTCGCGGATGAGGACCGCGCCATCGTGAAGCTTGTTCACGCCCTCGGGAATGAACAGCGAAACGAGCAATTCGCGCGATACTTCGCAATCGAGCTCGACGCCTTCGCTCTTCACGAACTCGAGAACGTTGGCATCGCGTTCGAGGCAGATGATGGCGCCCATGCGGTGGCGCGCGAGCTCCGTCGCCGCAGCGACGACCTCGTCGATCACCCGCTCTTGGGCGTCGCGCCCGCGCGAGAGCCACGCCTTGGCACCGAGGCGAATGAGCGCGCGCCGGATGTCGTTCTGAAATACCACGACGATGATGAGCAGCGCGCTCGATGCGAGCCAGGACAAGAGGCTCGTGACGGTCGTGAGGCCAGCGTATCGGGCGACGAAGTAAAGCGCCCCGAAGACGATGATCCCGAGACCCATTTGCATGGCTCGCGTGCCCTTCAGAACGAGCAACGCGCGGTAGACAAGCAGCGAAATGACGAGGATATCGATCAGGTCGCGCAGGACGTCGGCCACGGGGCGCGACGCGAAGAGATGGCTCAGGCCGTCGAGCACGCTGCCCCTCCGCCGTGCTCGTGATTCGGGCTTCGCGTGGCGGTCATGCGTTTTGACGCGGCGCTCACGGCACGTTGGTAGGCCAGCGCTTGCACCGTCTCGGCGACGTCATGGACTCGAACCATCTCGACGCCGCGCGCCGCGCAATCGAGCACGGCGGCGAGCGAGCCACCAAGGCGCTCGGTCGGCCCAGCCGGCGTGCCGCCTTCCGTGACCGAAAGCGCGACGTAGGATTTTCGGCTCGGACCTACGAGGATGGGATGACCGAGGCGGGCTTTGAGCTCGGTGAGCCTCACGCAAAGCTCGAGCGATTGCGCTGCGTTTTTTGTGAACCCGAGGCCAGGGTCGAACCACAGCCGTTCGGGAGGAAGCCCGGCGCCGAGCGCGAGATGCGCTGCCTGTGTCCACTCGGCGACCACGTCGTCGACGATGTCGCCGTAGCCATTGGCGTCGTACGTCGAGAAGCCGCGCATGTCGGTCATCGAGCCGCGGCAGTGCGTGAGCACGAGGTCGGCGTCAAAGCGCGCGGCGAGCGCGCCGAACGTCGCGGCCGGGGCAAGGGAGACGCTGTTGAGCATCCGGGCACCGAGCCGTAGCGCGTGTTCGGCGACCGCTGGCAGTGTCGTATCGACCGAGACCGTCAGGCCAAGCGAGACCGCATAGGCGATGGAGTCGCCGAGCCGAAAAATCTGGGTTTCCGCGTCGATCGGCGCCGCGCCGGGGCGCGTTGACTCGGCGCCAAAGTCGACGACGTCGGCACCCGCGCGCACCAGCGCATCGACGCGCGAGCGACCGGCGTCGTCGTCCAGGTAGCGACCGCCATCGAAGAACGAGTCGGGCGTACGGTTGACGATGCCCATCACTCGAACGCGGCTCCCGTGCAGCGGATTCGCGGGTGCCTGGAGATGGGTCACTGTCTCCTGGCTAGCAAGTTCCGGGCCCTCTCGCAATCGTCAATCGATCCCGAAGCTTGTTGATTGCATCAATTGGGTCGATGCAGACCGTGGCCACCGAAAGCGCGCTCCTCAGAGGACCGATTCAGTGTAACGTCTCGCCGCGTTCTCATGTTGGTGACGCGAGTTCGTGTTGGCGCTCTGTCGGGACTCGCGCTTTGCGCAGTGGTCGCGGCGCTCATGACGCTTGTCGCGAGCTTCGAAGTCCTCCTGCCGTTCACGACGCCGGAGTTCGGGAAGCCGACCCCGCTTGTGATGCGCGTGCCGATCACGGCGAAAGCTGCGGTGGGGCGAGCCAGGCTCTTCGACGTTCACTTCGAGCACCGTCGGATGATCCTCGATAGGGGGTCGGTGCTCAGGCCCAGCGTCGAAGAGCATCGCGTCGCCATCGAGTTCGATGCGGCGCGTCGCCCACCGACCGCGGCCCGGGTTGGCAGCACCTTCCTGCTGTACCTCCTCGGATGCGTCATCCTGTCGAGCTACGCCGTTCGTTTCGGGCACGCGCGGCTGCGCCTGATGCGCTCCCAGGTTGGCCTCTACGCGGTCGTCCTTTCGGTGTTTACCGCGGGCAAACTGCTGTTGCTCTTCACGACGTTGCCGGCGTACTGGGTACCGACTGCGCAAGTTGCCCTTTGGGCATCGCTCAGTTTCGATCGCAAGGCCGGTTTGCTCGTCGACATGGCGGCCGCGTTTCTGATCGCCTCGTTGATGAGCTTCGACGTGATGCTCGTCAGCGTGCTCGTCACGCGCGGAATCGTCGCTTCGCTCTTGTTCGTGAACAGAAAGCAGCCCCGCCAGATGCTCTTTGCAGGCTTGGGCGCGGGCCTCGTCGCGGCGGTCGGTTACGTGGCGCTCTCGACGGTGTTCGAGCAGCATGCGGACGTCGCGGCGGACCTCGCGTTGGGCTGGCACTCGCAGCTCCTCGGCTGCGTAGGCGGTGGCGTGCTCGCTGGGTTCGTGGCGAACTTTGGCCGCGAGCCGGCGGAGCAGCTTCTCGGGCATGTGTCGCGCACCCGTTTGCTCGACTTGACCGACATCGAGGCACCGCTCCTGCGCAAAATGGCGAGCGAGGCTCCCGGGAGCTGGGAGCATTCCCGGACGATGGCCAACCTCGCGGAGGCGGCGGCGGCATCGATTGGAGCCGACTCCCTTCTGACTCGCGTGGGCGCGTACTACCACGACCTCGGAAAAACGATTCAGCCCAAGTATTTCGTGGAGAACATGACCCATGGCGATGTGTCGCCTCACGACGGGCTCGCGCCCGAGGTGAGCGCAGATGCGATCATGGCGCACGTCGTGATGGGCGTAAAAATCCTCCGCGATGGGGGCATCCCTGAGCCCGTCGTGGAGTTTGCGTACACGCACCACGGCACGCAGGTCGTCGAGTACTTCTGGAACAAGTACCAGGAGAAGAACGCGGATCGCCCGCCGGGCGAGCGCCTCGATGAGAACCACTTTCGCTACCCCGGCATGAAGCCGATGACGAAAGAGACCGCGATTTTGATGCTGGTCGATTCCATCGAGGCGGCCTCTCGGACCGTGGAGCCGCCGACGCAGGAAAAATTCGTCGAGATGATTCGACGCGTCGTCTTCTCGAAGCTCGCGGCCGGGCAACTCGACGATTCGGGGCTGACGATGTTCGATCTGCGTATCATGATTACGCGCATGGCATCGGCGCTCGTCAACATGTCGCATGGGCGCATCAAGTACCCGTGGCAGCGCGAGAAGAGCGCGGAGCGCCCGACCAAAGTTTCGCCAGCTCCCGAGGAGCCTGGCCAAGAGAAGACCCGACCCGAACAGAAAGTGGTGGATTCGACGTGAGCGACTCGAGCTTCATGAAGGGCATGTTCCATGGTGGCATCAGCGAGGAGCTGGTGTTTCCCTACCCGCAGCTGAAGGGGGAGGAGCTCGAGAACGTCCAGCTAATGGTCGAGAGCGTGCGCCGCTTCCTCGACGACAAGGTGGACCCCCGCGCGATCGACCACAACCACGAGATCCCAAAGGAAGTGCTCGATGAGGCGAAGGGCCTCGGTCTCTTCGGTTTGCAGATCGGAACGGACTACGGCGGCCTCGGCCTCGGCGCCTCGGCGTACAGCCGCGTGATGCAGGAGGTCGCGTCTCACGATTCGTCGATGGCCGTGACGCTCGGGGCCCATCAGTCCATCGGTCTGAAAGCGATCCTTCTCTACGGTTCCGAGGCGCAGAAGCGGCAGTATTTGCCGGCGCTCGCGACCGGGGAACGGGTGGCCGCTTTCGCGCTGACCGAGCCGGAGGCGGGCTCGGATGCGGCTTCGATCAAGACGCGCGCGGAACTCTCCGCCGACGGCAGTCACTACGTGCTGAACGGCTCGAAGATCTGGATCACCAACGGCAGCTTCGCGGACGTGTTCACGGTGTTCGCCAGGACCGCCGACGAGGCGGACGG
>Ga0114972_10002838_pt1 | contig 13044 bp, 8 predicted proteins | sample M_140807_EF_Meta_FD_87354 | JGI IMG/M metagenome (GOLD analysis project Ga0114972, IMG submission 87354) | Freshwater microbial communities from Lake Montjoie, Canada to study carbon cycling - M_140807_EF_MetaG | ecosystem: Environmental > Aquatic > Freshwater > Lake | place: Lake Montjoie... | reverse complement strand
GCTGTAACCCCACTATTTGGCCCTTTTGTCAACGAAATCCCAATACTTCTCTTCGAGTACGAGTACCGTTTCACTGAGTACGAGTACGAGTACGAAAAGAACCATTGGTATGAATTGCTAGCCACGATAATGCCGGATGGACCAATAGTTTTGATGGCGATGCGTCCGCTGCACAAGCCGCGTCGATCAACGCTGCAGGTGCCATGCCGCATCGCCGTAACGACGCTGGACCCAGTCCTGGGTGATAGCTTCATGCTTGGTCGCTAAGGGGTGATCGCTCCAACGTTCTTGGGCATTCCACTCGGATATGGAATGCCGGTAGAACGCGTCGATGAACTTGGCTCGGTCTGTCAGGTTCCTGCCCAGACTCTCGACAAACTCCGAGTGCTCTCGGCGCTCTCGGTACTCGGGTTGCTTGGGTGGCTCGAGCAGGTAGCGTCCGATCCACTCGAGCGGCATATCCACCAGAAGCGTTCCATGGTAGACCATCCAATTGCGCTTGAGCCTCAGCGCATTGCCTGAGATCTTGCGACCACCAATGGTCAAATCGCAGATGCCTTGGATCCCCACCTGGGTGCTCGATCCGATCGACTCAAGTGCCGATGCGACGGCGCGTTGCATGCGGGTCATCACCGTCCGATGAGCGCCATCGAGAGCTCGGCACTCGGGCCGCTGTTCGAGGGACAAAAGCAGTGAGAACATCAAGCATCCTGGTCCAGCGACAATCGATGCACCTCCGCTCATCCGTCGCAAAATCGGGACCCGATCCTGTGCACAAGCCTCTTGATTGACCTCCAAAGAGACCTTGGACGATCGACCGATCACCACGCAGACCTGCGGCATCTCCCACAAACGCAACAGCTCTCCATCACCCATCGCTAGCCCGTCGATGGACTCGAGCACCGCTTCATCGAAGGCGAGGTTTGCCTCAGGGGTCGGAAACGAATAGTCCCAGAAGTACATCAGGCAACGTCGATGATGGCCTTGAGCACTCCGCTCTCTGGCCGCGTGAAAGATTCGAAATCATCCAGGACGTGGTCCAGGTCGGTTCGGTGGGTGATCCACGGATCGGTTTTGATCGTGCCGGCTTCGATCAAGCCGATGATATACGGAAAATCGCTTGGTAATGCGTTGCGAGAGGCAAGCAATGTCACCTCAGGGCGATGCAGGGACGGGTGCTTGAATACGATCTCATCTTGCGTGATTCCGACGTAAACCAACCGACCTGTTGGGGCTACGAACTGGAATGCACCAGACATCGAAAAACGATTTCCGGTTGCATCGATCACGACGGAGTACAAATCGCTATCGGTTAGAGCTTTTGCGGCATCAAGGCCGGAGTTGTTGGGAGTGACCTCGATCAGCCGATCGATGCCATAGGTGCGTTTGACGAAATCCAAACGTGCTGGGTTCATGTCCATGACGGTGATCTCGGCACCGGTGAGCCGAACAAACTCCAGGGTCGCAATTCCAATCGGACCCGCACCGATGATCAGTACTTGATCCTGGGCTGTCGAACCCGATCGCTGGCTGGCATGGCAACCGATTGCCAACGTTTCTACCAACGCCAATTGATCCATGGTCAGTTTCTTCGACACATGAAGCTTGTCGGCTCGTATCAGAAAACTTTCGCACAAACCCCCATCGGTCATCACGCCGATGACTTTCAAATTCGCGCAGCAGTTGCTGGCCCCCTTCCGACATGCGTAACAAGTTGAGCAGTGCATGTAAGGTTCGACGCTGCAAGCATCACCGGGTCGAACATTATGGACGTCCGAACCAACCTCGAGGACTTCGACCCCGAGCTCATGACCGGGGATGCGTGGGAAAGCAAAAAAGGGGAACTTGCCTAGATAGCAACTGATGTCCGTCCCGCATACGCCCATGCGATGGGTTCGCACGAGAGCTTGGCCTGGGCCGGGTGCCCCAGGACGATCGATGGAGATTTCCCGAAGCTTCTTTGGTTCAACGATTTGAATAGCGCGCATGAATGCAACTGGCCGATCAGAGTGTAATCAGGTGCTTACTCGTCACCCGTGACTCTGATCTTACCCGATTTCTCGGTCGTTGTATCGGAACCGATCTTGAGTTCCGTTTTGCTCGATGTGCCGGCTGAGGATTCAGCAGATGGGATAGGTTCGGTGGGAACCGGCGGAGCGGCTGGGGCCGACGGAGCTGGCAGATCACCCGATTCGATCAACGCCGGTTTCTTGGAGGTCACCGTTGTGCCTTCGCCTGCCGCTGGGCTTGCAGCAGGAGTCGCCGCCGCCGGTAAATCCGATGGCGAGCTCGCCGGAGCGCTGAGCGATTGGACGACGATTGGGTTGCCGTTGCTGTCGATCGGAATCCGCCGCGTGACGGTTCTTGGGACCAATCGGATCTCAGTCACCGGAACGGTTTTCATGACTTTTTGAGGAACCGAGACTTTTTCGACGACCCGTTCGAACCGAGTGGACTGCACAGGGGTCTCCTCGTAGACGACCTCGTCTTTGTAGACTTCTTTCTGGACCGTTACGGGCCTGACGACTTGCTCGGTGATGTATTCGGTTTTCTCTTTCGCGATGCGCTTGGTCATCGGCTTTTGGACCGTTTGTGGGACCATGACCTTTTCTTGGACAGGGACCACTTTCTGGACCTGAACGGGTACCTGCTGCGCGACAACTTGGTTTTCATAGCGGGTGGTTGTCACAGGAGTTTGCTGCTGAACGACCTCGCTCTGCATGCGGGTCGTAGTGACTGGGACTTGCTGTTGGAGAACTTCGGTCTGCATCTTCTGCACGGTCATGGGCACCTGCTGCTGCACATACTCGGTTTGCATGCGGGTCGAGGTCACTGGTACCTGGACCGTTTGCGTCTGTGGCATCAGACTTGTCTGCGGGACCGCAACTTGCTGGTAGTTGGGTTGGTAATAGACGGCCGTGGTCGTCTGCCCAGTTGCTTGGTAAGGAACCCAGTTGAGTCCGCCTTGCTGATAGATCTGTTGACCCGTCGCTGGATTGACTCCATACGCTGGTTGGGTCCAGCGGAGATGGTATCGGGTATCGCCCGGTCTGTAATAGTTCTGCGCCATGTATCCACCAGCATCGACCGTGGCGGGCTGATAAGTCGTCACGGGCATCATCGAGGTGACGGCTTGGGCCTGCATGACCGTCTCGGTCACCGGACGCTGCACGGTGAGGGTTTGCGTTTGCATGGTCGTCTCAGTGACCGGCCTCTGGACGGTGTACTGCTGGGTCTGATAAGTCGTCTCGGTGACTGGTTTTTGAACCAAAAAGTTCTGGACGGCCATCTGCGTTTCAGTGATCGGCTTTTGGACCGTTGTGTACTGCGTTTGGTACTGGGTCTCAGTGACTTGTTTATATGTCGTGACGGTTTGCTCGACCTGCGAGGTTTCGCTGACCAAGGTGGTTTCGTCGACGTACTCGACCTTGGTAACCGGTTTGAGGACCGAATAGGTTTGGTTGACCGTCGAGGTTTCAATGACTGGACGCCGAACGGTGACGGCCTTGCGCTCGACGCGGGTCTCGGTGATCGGTCGGTAGCTGACGACCTCCCTCTCTACCATGACCTCTTGGATCTCGACCTTGTTTCGCGTGATCGGGACCTGCTCATAGATCGTCTCGGTTTGGAGGCGATAGCTGATCGTTGGGGTGCTCGTCACTGGGGTGCTCGGTCCGCACGGCGCGCACTGTTGGGCTGGAACCTCCCCTGCCAAGACTCCTAGCACCAGCGCCGAGACGATTGGCATCGGACGCACCAAGCAGGAGTGGAGAACGGATGCAAAGGCTCGTCGATTTTTGGATCGATGGGTCATCGTGATTCGCGGGACAGAGAACTTGAGAACTTTTCTAAACGTTGCTACCTATTTTTGTCAAAGTACCCGCCTGTATCAAACAAGAAATCCCAATCATCAACAAAAATTCGAATGCAAAACGTTTTGTCTCCATTCTTTAGGAAAAGTCAGTTTTTTTTCCCGAATCGTCAGACATTTCCATTTTTGCAAATCCTCCAGTCGTTACGATCGTTGCAATCGGAATACTACCCTTGTGCATTAGGTTTTTGGCTTCCCCAGTCTTCTTAATTGGCCCAGATTAACACCGGTTTATCTATGCTCCCAAACGATCTTGCTGTCCTGGTGGTTGGACATGGGACCCGAAAGCCCAGCGGCCAAGCTCAACTGATGCAGCTTGTCGAGCACATGCGCCAGGCGCAGCCACTCTGGACGATCGAGCCCTCGTTCCTGGAATTGGCTTCTCCGACGATCGAGCAAGCCATCCAGACGCTCAGTCAACGACACTTCCAACGCATCGTCGTCGTCCCAATCCTGCTCTTTACCGCAGCCCATGCCAAGTCGGATATCCCCGATGCAGTCGAGGCGTGTGCCAGGGAGCATGGGATCACCGTCACAGCCCAGACACCATCGCTCGGGACCAGCCCTGAACTCATCGCGCTGTCGAATCATAGGTTCCAGGAGATCACCTCGACCGCAGGTCAACTCGGATGCCCTGCGAGTCACTGCGGTTACGGCTTACCTAGTGCCTGCGCGGCGGTCTGCCCGCTGATTGGCAAAACCCACCAGCGTGTCGCTCTGGCTATGGTCGGCCGCGGAACGAGCGATCCAGAGGCCCTCGCCCACATGCACCGCTTTACCGAGCTGGCCGCAGCTGATCGCGCCGTCGAGTGGGTCTCGACAGGATTTTTCGCAGGAGGAGAACTGTCGGTCGACATGTTGCTCGAACAAGCCGCCTGTGCACAAGCTCATGGCCAAGCATGCGATGCGGTGATTGTCCAACCCCACTTGCTCTTCGAGGGCGAGCTGATGGATCAGCTCCGATCCAAACTCATGCGCTGTCGTCAGGAGTATCCAGATCGCGAGTGGATCCTGGCAAGATGCCTGGGGGCTGACCGGGCCCTGGCCAACGTCTTTGTCCAATTCGTCCGATCGGTGGCCGGGAAGCTCTGATCAGCGAGAGCGGGCCTGGCGGTAGCCTTCACCCTGCGAGTCCTCTTGGGCCGAATCCTCGCCTGCTTCCGAGCCCGTGCGCTTGGCATAGTAAGCGGCTTCGTCGATCCCGTCGCCATCAAAGTCACCCACGACGACGTTCTCACCCTCTCCTTGGATCTCAAAGACTCGGTCGGTCGCATCGAGCCGTCCATTGCCATTGCTATCGACGATCACCCGATCGCCACGCACCACGGCAATCTCGTCGATTCCATCCCCATTGAAATCGCCCACGACGGCGATATCTCCCGTCTTACCGAACTGGGCGTAGCCATCTTGCTTCTCATCGAGCTGGCCATCTCCGTTGGTATCGAGCACCCATCGGCCATCGAGGAAAATTCCCAAGGTCGATACGCCATCGCCGTTAAAGTCACCTGCGATGGGTTGATCCCCTCGGGTACCGAAACGAAACACGTGATCGATCACATCCGATCGTGGATCCCCTTGGCTTCCACGTTGCATGAGTCGTACGAGGCTCTCTGCGTCTTGGCTCGGTGGCAAGTTCTTTGGTTTGGTTTCGAGCCTGTTGTCTGGATCGGGCAAGCCCGGTTCGCGTTCGATGGCCGCACCATCGCCTGTTCGAGCGACTCCCCAAACACCGATGTCGTCCTTGCCATCGCCATCCCAATCCCCGACGACCGGCAGATCGCCGACCGATCCTAGCTGCGCCCAGAGGTCCGAGCGATCCCATTGGCCATTGCCATTGATGTCGATCAACCACTCGCCATCCTTGAACAGCGCCAATTCGTCCTGGCCATCTCCGTTGAAATCGCCGGCCAATTGCGCCGCTCCTTCGACGCTAAAGGCTCTTCTGGAAGCAACACGATTGGGCTTTTTCATCGCGGAGACAATCTGCCAGCGTCCTGAGTCGATCGCGTCGACCGTCCAAGTCGTCGCGTTGAGCATGCGAGCGGCTTTGGCGACCCGATCTCGATCCACCGTACGTCGGTCCTGGTAGCCGCGAGGCTCTCCCGCATTGATCACACTCAAGTGCCAAGTGTAGTCGACATTGAAACCCGCGACGCTCTGAGGCAAACGCAACTCCTCGACCGGCGAGAGAACCACCCAAGGAGGGTTCGACGGGAAACGATACACGTCGGCTCGCAAGGGACCAGGAACCATCGGACCTGGATCAATCAGTGGTGCCGGCGGCGGCGGCGGCGGCGGTGGCGGTGGAGGAGGTGGTGGTGGAGGAGGCGGTGGTGGCGGAGGAGGCGGTGGCGGAGGAGGCGGTGGTGGCAGTACCCCGACGAGGATCTCGCTAAAGTTGTTCTCGAGCGAAGCTCCCCTGGCGACGACCTTCACAAACAATAGTGCATCGCTACCGGGATCCCTACCTGGCTGACTGGCCAGCAAATCGATCGTCTCCTGGATGTCATCTGGAATGCTTTGGCCAGCGTTGATCGCGGATCCACCGGTCGTGCCTGGGGTATCCCAACCATCCCATAACTGGCTTGCCGACGACCGCTGATAGATGTGGTACTTGCCCGGTCGCAGTCCATCAAAATGGTAGAAACCCGTCGCGTCAGAGAGCACTTCGACTCGCGCATCGCTGTAGCGACCTGGCAATACATCATCGCTGGTGAGCATCGAGCCATCGAGCCGTCGGAGTTGCAATCTCGACCCGGCGATCGGCAGATCCTCGGCGCTTCGCACCCCCTCGCGTATGCCTGTCAGATCGCTCGGTGGCTTGCCATCGCTCGTAAGCAGTTCGCCTCCATCCTGGAAGACATATCCGCTGATGAGCCCAGGGGGGACCTCTAAAAAGTCGTATCGGATCGCATCGAATCCATCGGCAAGGACGATCGAGGAAACCGTATCGATCGACAAAGCGTTTCCGCCGGCGCTGCCGGCTTGCTGGCCACCTTGGAAGTATCCATCGGGCTGACGCTCGCGCAGCGCGTAGGTTCCAGGGGCTAGTCCCTCAAAGCGATAGCCACCATCGGCATCCGTCGTTGTGGTGGCCAAGACTTTGCCGTCGCGATCGATTAGCTCGACGATCACTCCAGCGATTCGATTTTCACCCGCAGCCCACGAGCCATTCTCGTCGAGGTCCTCGTAGACCTTGCCCGAGATCGAGCTGGGCAAGCGTTCGCAGAAATCGTACTCGATCGCTGATTGTCCCCCCAGCAATCGGATCGATTCGATCCGCGTCCCACTGACGGCCACTCCATTGACCACTCCACCGACCGATCCGGCTCGAGAGGATCCATCGATGAGTCCGACCGGCTGCGATTCAATCACCGCATAAAGACCCTTGGGCAACGAGTCGAATCGGTAAGCTCCTGTCGAATCGGTTTTGGTCGTAGCGACCGTCTTACCCGCCTCGTCAACGAGCGTTAGGGTCACGTCGGCCAACGGCCGGGAACCGCTGGGATCTGTGCTCATGCACGGGAAGCCCGGCAACCCGATGTGGACATTTCCAGAAATCGACGAGGGCTCGAGCTCGCCAAAGTTGTATTCGATCCCTACATCGCCGCCATTGAGCAGGATGTTGCCGATGCGATCATTCGCTGTGAGCGAACCCCGCGTTTGATTGCCGACTCGCCCAACGGAGTCTTGGCCATCGAATAAGCCGACCGGCTGCGTTTCAAAGAGCGAATAAAGCCCCGGAGGGATCGCATCGAATCGGTAGGAACCATCCGCTTGGGTGCTTGCAACCCGTCGGATGCTTTCACCGGTGATCGTTTGGCCGGAGACCAGTTCGATCGATACCCCTGAGAGTCCGCGTTCGCCGGGGTCTTGTTGTCCGTTGTCGTTGTTGTCCAGATAGACTCGTCCGGCGATCGATGCGGGGATGAGGATCTGGGGGGTGGACGCAGCGACGCCGGTGGATCGATCCCGCTTGCCATCGGCGTCGTCGGCGGGCAGATTCAGGGCCGAACCTGCTTGCTGTGCCTGATCGAGCTGAGCGTCATAGCGGTTGAAGAAACGACCCGTTGCTTTTGCGTTCTCGTAGTGAGGAGCGCTGAACTCCGCTCGAAACGACGAGCCCTCGAATTCGGCTCCAGAGGTGATCGGGTCCAGGCCATCGTTGAAGTCTTGGATGTTATCGGTCGAGTACAGATGCTGGACTTCGTCGACGTCGATCGAGAAGACCAGTCGATCGCCCGCGTAGAAATTTTCGAAGTTCAGGACCAACTGCATCGATCCGTCGAGCACTTCGGCAACCACTCGAGCATTGGGATCCTTGGCTTGCAGCGACTCGATCTTGAATCCAAAGGCATGGTCGACACCACGTCCGCCATCGACAGTATCAAAGAGATTGTCTGCGACACTGTAACCCGGGGTGTTTTGATCGGTGTCGATCACCAGCCGCGTCAGCTTGGTACTGGCCACGCCCCCCTCAAAGGTCACGTAGAACGAATCGCCGTGGGCATCGGACCCGGAATCCTGCTCGACATAAACGCCGCCAACCCAAAGCGGTTTCGAGCCGAGCGAATCGGCGTTGAAGACGACCCTGGGTTCCAGTTTTTCGATGAGGCTACGGCGGAACAGTCCCTGAAGAAAGTTTCCCAAGGATCGCTTCGACCGAGCTCGGCGCCAGCGACTCATCGGATCTTCTCCCGAGCGCTAGAGTCTTCGTACTGCGAGGATACCGGATGGACAAATCTGCCTTGGGCATCCGCACCCGAAAGCGCCGATGCGATGTCCCACGAGCGGATGGTCGTGTCGAAAGACCCAGAAAACAGATGGTCTCCACTGGCTCGTAGCACCGCGATCGTACCATCATGGCCGATGAGCTTAAAGCCGATCAGCTTGGCCTCGAGCAGCTTGTCATTGCCAGGGTGCTCGTTGCCAGTTAACTCCTCGCCAGCGAGCTCATTGCCAGGAGCCGCGCTGGGTTGAATGATTCGAATCGTATTGTCCGAGCCGCTCACCGCGTAGCGATCGTCGGCTAGACGTTCGATCGCCATGAGCCTGCCTGCCCCCAAGTCGTTTTGGTACTGAACCGATTGGGTTGCAAGTTCGATGCCGACCAGCCGGCGATCTTCGCCGACGCTGTAGAGCATCGTGCTGTTTTGGGAGAAGCACAAGGCTCGAACGCGGTGGTTGTGGGCTGCGATGGCAAAGCCACCTTCACGCGTTGTTCGTACGCCCGATGTCAGGGCCTTGATTCGCACCACTCCGTCGCGGCCACCGTAGGCCAGATAGTTTTTGTCCGAGGAGACAGCCAACGTCCGCACATCGGCCGACTCGCTGCGATGATCGATCGACCATTGAAGAGAATCCAGGTCCAGCCGATAGATCGCCGGATCGAACCCCGCCACCAGGAGCGCTCGATCGCCGACAAACTTCAAGCAGAACAAAGCGTGGGAGACTTCGATGCTCCACAGTTGCTTCCACTCGCCAATCGCCGCATCGATTGTGCTGGCCGCGTTGTCTCTTTTCCAAACCTGCAATTTGCCATCCTTGGCGCAGGTGGCAAGCAGTGAGCCGTCGGGTGAGAACTCGATGGCTTGGACCCAATCTCGATGGCCATCGAGCAGCGCCGATTGGGGAAAGGGGGCGGCGATGTCGTTTAGGCTGAAAAGACGGATCACATGATCGTCGCCCGCTGCGGCGGCGTAGCTGCCGCTCGGATCGATCGACAGGGCTGTGACCACTGGGCTTTCGGTAGCTTTCCCAAGCGGAGCCAAGCGGAGAACGGGCGGCACAATCGCTAGAGCCCCTTTATCCGGAACCCCTTGGCCGCAGACGTGCGGGCTCAAAACCCATGCAGCCATGGAGCAGAGGAGCACATTCAACAGTAAATTCACAGGGAAAACCCTGGCGTTAGGCATGCCCGAGAACCTTCCTAGGGGGTCGAAAAATCGAGATACAATTCCAGCTTTCTGGGATATCGACGGACCTCCTTAAGGTCTTTCAGGAAACCAAAGCTAGAATCAAAGGCCAAGAAGAATCGATCCTGTTGGGCAAGTTATGATGGTTGAAGGGAAGGCATGAGTTCGTCGTTGCGCAGCCAGTTCCTCATTCCAATCGTGGCGATGCTGCTGCTGACCTGCACGGCTGTAACGCTCATTTCATGGATGATCGCCTCACGCACTACCCTGGCTACCACCGAAACGAGGCTTCGGAATTTGCTGCAGCTTTGCGCCGTGAGTAAGTTTCCTCTGACCGAACCGGTTCTAGATCAGATCGGCGAATTTTCGCAATGCAAGATCCGAGTGGTTTCCGAAGTGCCGGTGAGCGACAAGCTTTTTTCGACCGAGGAGCTTGCAGGCACTTTCGATGCCTTTGCCATCCGTTTGGATCGTAGCGACTCGAGGACCGAGCCGGGGACCGAGAGTTACCTGCTCGCCCTATCGGACCCTAAAGAACGCTTTGAGCGGACCACCCAAGCCTTCTGGCTGCCGATGGCCACCGGTATCCTTTCGACGCTCGCCTTCTGCGGGATCGCGCTGGGGATTGCCAATCGCATCGTGCGCCGTTTGGAATTGCTCGAAACGCAAGTCAATCGGATCGCGACGGGAAGTTACGAAACGGTACCGGTAGCACCCCAAGCTCGGGATTCGATCGCATCGTTGTCCAGGTCCGTCAATTCGATGAGCCAGCAGCTTGAAAAGGCCACCGAGGAGATTGCCAACTCGGAGCGATCGCGGCTGATCAATCTGTTGGCCAACGGCATGGCGCATCAATTAAGAAATAGTCTCGCGGGTGCCGTGCTACTGCTGCAAACGGTTCTGAAACGCAGCAGCGATCATCCACCCCAGGAGATTCAATACGCGCTGCAGCAAATCCAGCTCGCCGAGGAATCGATCCAGCGGCTGCTGACGATCAGCCGTCATGGTCAAGCGGCCAAGGAGCAGGAGCTAAGTGTCCAGGAGATCCACGAACAGATCGACGGTTTGACGCGTCCGACGGCTGAGCATCACCATATCCATTGGAAGCTAGAGAGTTGTGCTGAGGACCAATGCCGAAGAATCTCAGCGGGAAGCTCCGTCATCAGCGCTTTGCTGAATTTGGTTTTAAACGCTGTGGAGGCAGCTGGCCATCAGTCCTCCCAGCAGGGTTGTTCCGAGGATGGCAGGGTCGAGTGCCGCTATGCTTGGGATGCTGATAGCGGTTTGCATCGCTGGATGGTTAGAGACAACGGTCCGGGTCCAGATCCTGCGATTTCGGCCAAGATGTTTGAACCGTTTGTGACCAGCAAGCCCGAGGGGATCGGATTAGGACTTCCAACAACAGCCCTTCTTGCGAAACAATTGGGTGGCTCTCTGCAGTGGCACCGCCGAGGGGAATGGACCGAATTTGAGTTTACGATCCGCGACTCTTCCTAACGGAGTAAATCATGAGCCTCATTTGGATCATCGACGACGAACCAGCGATCTGCTACGCCTTGAGAACCAATCTCGAGGATGACCGGCATCGTGTCGAAGTCTTCTCAGCGGCTGAATCCGCCTTGAAGAGTCTTCCCAAGCGGCAGCCTGATCTGATCTTGCTCGATGTCCGGCTTCCGGGCGCCAGCGGTTTGGAAGTCCTCGAGACGCTCAAGAAGGACTTTCCTCAGATACCTGTCATTCTCATGACTGCTTTTGGAGATTTGCAAACGGCGGTCCAAGCCGTCCAGGGGGACGCCTTCGAGTACCTGACCAAGCCGTTCGATTTAGAGACCGTCATGCAGGCGGTTCGCCGAGCCCTTGCTCAGCGTCAGATGCGAGCTAGCACAACGGTATTTGCTCAGGGCGAGCCGGAGCAGCCCGAATTGATCCTTGGCAAATCGACGGCCATGCAGAGTGTGTACAAGCAGATCGCGCGGGCCGCGTCGATGGACTCTACGCTGTTGATCGAGGGGGAGGAGGGGACGGGCAAGAACCTTGCAGCGGTCATGATCCATCGATTCAGCGCCCGGCAAAACTCTCCGATGCTCAGCGCCTCGGCGATCCCGGGCAAGGATCACGAGTTTGAGATTGAGCTCTTTGGCGCGGGTGGTCCTGGATCCGATGCGCTCCAGCCGTTGAGAACTGGGCTGCTTGAGTTGGCAGGCGAAGGCACTTTGCTGATCGACGAGGTTGGAGCGATGTCGCTTGCCAACCAGTTGCGCTTGATAAGGGCGATTGAAAACAGATCGTTTTGTCGGGTTGGCGACACCGAGTCCAAGCAGCTACGGTGCAGGATTTTGTTTACATCCAGCCACAGCATTTCCAAGCTTGTGAGCGAGGGAGAGTTAGATCGGCGGTTGGCGTCACATTTGGAGGTTTTTAAAATCCTGCTACCCCCTTTGCGGGATAGGCCCGAGGACATAGCACCGATGGTGCGAAATTTCTTGCAAGGCAAATCGTTGCCGCAAGGGGTGCAGATCACCAAGGCGGCGTTGGAGGAACTGCAGCGGCGCAGTTGGCCTGGGAACGTACGCGAGTTGAAGCTCACGATGGAGAGATCGGCGCTTAGGGCGGCAGGTGGGATCATACAATTTGAAGACCTTCCGCCCGAGGCGTTGACGGCAGCAAGCGATGGGTACTTGAGTGAATCCCAAGCGCAGCTTGAGTTGGCGGTCCGGAATTGGACGCTAGAGAAGTTGCAGGAGACAGCTAAGAGCGGTGCGGTGGTTTCAACGAGTCAGGAGGAGGGTTTGTCAGGTTTGTTGTATGAGGAATTCTTGAGTGCCGTAGAGCCGAGTTTGCTCAAGACGGTATTGGACAATTATTCAGGGAATCGCGCCGCGGCGGCAAGCACGCTGGGTCTCCACCGATCCACCTTGCGACAAAAGACCCGCCGCTACCGCTTGGAACCCGACAAGTAAGATCGGCTCCGTAGGCTTTAGGCTGTTCGGCTGTAGGCTGTAGGCGTGAGGAAAACAGTCAGGGGCATTCGTATAGCACTTACCCCAAGAGTCGACCGCGCAAAGGCTGCTTCGATGGTAGATGATTTCTCCGAAATCATCTGGCTGTTCGGCTGTTTGGATTTAGCCCGGAGGGCGGCACATCTCTGCCGGTGTGCGTAAGCCACCGGAATTGGGAGATCACCCCCAACCCCACGAGCCCGGAGGGCGGCACATGGAGTTTAAACGCAGCATCCTGGCGGGCGTAGTCAAGTTCCTC
>Ga0114972_10002836_pt1 | contig 13046 bp, 12 predicted proteins | sample M_140807_EF_Meta_FD_87354 | JGI IMG/M metagenome (GOLD analysis project Ga0114972, IMG submission 87354) | Freshwater microbial communities from Lake Montjoie, Canada to study carbon cycling - M_140807_EF_MetaG | ecosystem: Environmental > Aquatic > Freshwater > Lake | place: Lake Montjoie... | reverse complement strand
ACTAAAACTTTCACGATTCCCCCTTATTTTTAATAAATCTGCTTTTCTCAGATTATCAGGATGATGCTTGGTTTCTACGTTTAATTTGTTGGGGAAAACTGGAAACTAATTGGGATCTTTCTAACCGTTGCTCAACGTTATAAAAAGTCATATTCCCTACGCGATCGCATAGCCAAACCTCCTTAGCTCCTACTTGAAAATAGAGGTCACGCTTGAAAGTCATTTCTTCCAATGTATTACTATCAGAAATAATTTCAATGCAAATTTCAGGCGCGATCAAAGCGACTACTTCATCTAAAATGAGGTCTGCTCTCTAAGATATTAAGAGTCCCTAGTTAGGGATGAAAAAAATTCAATTGGCTCTGCATTATGGATTTATTGCGATCGCTACCCATCGGACTCTATTTAGAAAAACCAGTTACCTGGTTGCATCGACTAGATCCCAGGATAAAGTTCGCCTGGTTGATGACGTTTCTAGTGGCTCCCTTGTTAGCCAATCCCTTTTGGCGTTTAGGTCTGGCGGGCGTATTATTCCTACTGACCCTTTCAGCATCGATTCCTCTGCGGGTTTGGCGGCAACAGATGGGCTGGTTATTTACCCTTTGTCTGTTCGTGTTAATTATTACGGCTATCACTCCCGATGGTTTAAGTATCACTTCCCAGCCCCGTCTTCCTGACTTAGAACTAAACTTACCCCAACCGTCAGATTATAATTACGTTCTATTAGATAAGGGTAAACTCTTTATTACTCGTCGATCGCTAGAATTGGGCATTCGTGTGAGTACCCTCATTTTTACCCTGATTTATAGTACGAATTTATATTTGTTAACCACTGCTCCTGAAGAAATTACGGCGGGATTAGAGGAATTATTATCTCCCCTACGCCGTTTTAAGTTACCCATTACCGAAATTACTTTGACCCTGACTTTATCCCTACGTTTTATTCCTTTGGTATTAGAAGAAATTCAAAATCTAGCTCGATCAATCCGTACCAGAGCCATTAATTGGAAGAAATTGGGTCTCAAGAAAAGTTTTCAGATTTGGTTAATTGTCATTGAACGATTATTGGAAAATTTATTACTGCGAGCCGAACAAATGGCGATCACGATGGAAGTCAGGGGATTCACCACCCCCGATCAACACCGAGTCGAGTGGCATCAATTGCGGCTTATGAGAGGAGATTGGATCGCGCTATTTTGCTTAGTTCCTTTTTGGATTGCACGAGTCATCTTGGGGGGAATGTCTTCCTAACTTTATGCCCACGATAATTTTTCCCGCGATCGCTTTTAACCTAATAGTTTTAGTCGCCCAAGGGCCTGTTCAAGAATCATCCTTTGCAATGCTCAAAAAACAATTAGAGCAGGCAAATTTTCAAGTTGTTTTCGATTTACCGCCCCAGAGAGGAGCCTACGGTTTACTAAAAGCAGACACCAGAAAAATATGGATTAATCCAGTGGTTTTTGAGTTAGGAATTGCCGAGCAAACCCTCGTTCATGAAGCCGTTCATGCCGCCCAGGTTTGTAAAGGAAAAGACAAATTATCGTTATTAGGATTAGAGATTGATCCGCTCATTTATGCCCAACCATTTTTTATGCACTATGCGGATACTGACCGCAAGGAACTGGAAAGAGAAGCCTATGCAGTTCAAACCCAATCTAATCGTGTTGAGTTGGTTTCGTCTTTGCTAAAAAAGTATTGTAATTACGGCAATTTTCCCGCAACCCCGTCACACAAGTAAATTATCCAATCAATCCTAATCATAGCAATATCTCTATGGTAGCCCCCGCCATCATCTAATGTGATTTAGGATACCCTCGATTATCTAAGGTCGTTGTATCTTGTTTATCTGTATAGAGAAAAATAGAGAAAAATCTCTGATACCAGTTTTTCAGAAAGTTGTTGGGAGCATTGTTGATTAGTCTCTCTGAAGACCCATCGTTTGGAGATGAGTTAGACAGCTTTTAACAAAACAACCTATAGTTTAAACAAAACAGCCTGTAGTTTATGCAATAAAATGGCCCTCAGAGGAGTTTTCAGTGAATGTTATGACGCTTCCCAATCGTAATGTCATCAATCAGAATCAATCTGAAGGAACACCCTACCGAGTTCTGCAAAGTTTGGTTGAGAAACAAGCGTCGGGCAAACTCGTTATTCAAAATCCCCTCGATTCATCAATCCATTGGCGGATTTATCTGGGCAATGGCAGAATTCATTACGCGGGGAGTGGAATGGGCTGTGCCGAGCGAGTTAACTATTTATTCGGTCGCTATTTGCCCAATAGAAAATCCACCTTGCCCCCTGAAATTAATGACGATTATCAATATCTTTGTAATTTATGGCAAACGGGTCAATTTTCATTTCAGGAAATTCGAGCCGTTCTCGCTAAATTTACCCAGGAAGCCCTCATCGACGTTTTATCCCAAAATAAGGCTTTCTGTTATTTTGAACATACCGTAGGACTGGAGCATTTATTGTTATATTTGAACCTCAAAAAAATAATGCTTCCCGTTGAAAATAAGGTTCGGTTGTGGTGGCAACTTAGAAGCCACATTGCTTCTCCTTTTCAGCGTCCTCTCGTGAGTGATCGCCCTAAACTGATGGAGTTAATAAAGGTTGAATCGGAGGAACCCAATCCCTCTCTTAGGCATTTAGCTCATTTTTTGGATGATCAAGTTTGTTTGTATGAACTCGCCAGCCAAATGGAGATGAACACCCTCAAGTTGGCCATTCTTCTCGATCCCCTGATTCAAGATGGCGCGATCGCAATGGGTTCCTATGTTTTGCCCGCCAAAGATAATCGGCCTATCGTTGCCTGTATTGATGACAGCCCTTCTATTCAACGAGTGGTGAAATTTACCCTAGAATCCAGTGGATATCGAGTTATCAGTATCAAGGAATCCCTCAAGGCCCTCACCTCGCTGTTAAATCCCAAGCCTGACCTAATTTTAATGGACATTAATATGCCCGATATTGATGGTTATCAACTGTGTAGTTTATGTCGTAAATCTTCCGCTCTTAATAATATTCCCATTGTCATGTTGACAGGAAGGGATGGAATATTAGACAGGGTTAAGGCTAAAATGGTAGGAGCAGTTGGCTACATTTCTAAACCTTTTCTTCCGCAAGAATTGGTGAAAATAGTTAGCACTTATTTACCCACTAAGAACATTAGGAGAAATTAATGAAAACCATTTTAGTTGTCGAAGATTCTAAGTCAGACCAGCGTTTGATCACGGGACTCCTCAAAAGCTTGGGGGCAGAGATTTTTGCTGTAAATAATGGAGAAGATGCCCTAACTTGGCTCACGAAAAATCAACAACCCGATTTGATTTTTTTGGATATCGTGATGCCAGAGATGAGTGGCTTTGATGTTTGTCGGAAAATTCGGACAGAGTTATTGATGGAGAAAGTTCCCATTATTTTTTGTTCAGAAAAAAGTCAAGAATATGACAAATTTTGGGCATTACGTCAGGGGGGAAATGCTTATTTAACTAAACCCTATAGTCCCAGTGATTTAGTTAAAACGGCAAAAGATTATCTATAAATTATCTATAAATAAGATATTCAATTTTGCTCACCACAAGCGATTAGTTTAAACTCACCGATGATGATAGTTGATTATTTTAAGGTCGAATTAGCTCAATCCCAACCCTTGGCGATCGCTCTAGATAAAACCGCCGAAGTATTAACCCTACAACGGTCAGAGATTTGTCCTGTTCCAGGGGTCAAGTCCGAATTATTGGGAGTGAGCAATCAACGGGGAAAATTGCTCTGGTTTGTGGATCTGAGTGCGATATTGCAAATCACTTCCCCGACTCCCTATTCCACCCGACAAGAAAAAGTAACGGCGATCGTTCTCAGTTCGGAAAATTTCAAGGTTGCGGGGGTTGTTGCGAACCTCAAGGGAATTATTGATCTTGACCCCAAGGATTTTCAGCCCCATCCCCATCCTTGCCTTTTGGCCCAGACCACGTTGGATGACTCCCCCCTGAGAATGTTAGATGTGGATAGTGTTTTCCAAACCTTGCAATTAACCGATAGTCCCAAAACCTTAGCAACTGTCAATTAAATTCCTCCCTAACTCCTATGACTGCTACCCATATTCCCTTTCCCGAACAATCTTTACCCCAGGATATTTTGGAGCTACAGGCCCAGGTTGATAGTGATCCAACGGATCTTGTCGCGAAAATCACCCTAGCTAGTGCCTTAGAAGAAGCTGGTTTCTTACCTAGAGCCGCTATCGTCTATCGAGAAATTATTGAATCAGATAGGGATGATGTTTTTAAAGGGAGTGCAGAAAAGGCTTTAGAGGGAATTGAATCCAAATTACAAACACCCGTTACAGCCCAGCCCGTTAGACGTTCCTATCGTCAGGGTCGGATTGATAGTGCTTCTCAAACGAGCTTATCGGGCCCAGAAGAGGTAGTTTTAACGGATTCCCTGGCGACGGGTTCAACTGCGTCGAGTTTTGCCCAGAGTCTTGCCGATTTACCGATCGCGTCCAAACAATTTATTGCTTTTTTGACCTGTAGTACCCTGGCGGTGGTTGGGGTTGTGGGAACGGGGATGGGGATTTCTCTCAATAGCGGGCGTTCTCAACTGCGGAATCAGGCGATCGCGGAATTAGCCGTGGCCGAAATCAACTACAACATTAAGATTAATCAAATGGGATTTGGTTTTCGGGGACAATCGGATAACACAACGATTATTGCCGCCGCCCAAGCCAACGCCCAGGGAAGAATCTTGTCACCCGAACAAAAGGAACAAGTCAAAAAAATTCTTCAAAATGAAATAGCTTCTCGTAAAATCGAATATGCCACATTGGTTGGAAAAGATAAAAAAATTATTGTCAATGCCAATGCGGATCGCTCAGGACAGATTTTTGATCCCGATAATTTAGTGCAATCTGTGCTGGAGAATCCCCGACAAATTAAAGTGAGTAGCGTTGTAAGCAAGGAAGAATTATCCAAAGAATCTCCTCCCTCTTTATCCAAGATAACTGGTGAAGAAGCTCTTATTCGTTATACAGCAACCCCTGTTTCAGACCCGTTGAGCAAAGGGGTCATTGGAGTATTAATCTCTGGAGATGTCGTGAATGGAAAAAACCCCATCGTGAAGGAAACGGTCAACACCTTCGGTGGTGGTTACGGAGGAGTGTATTTTTATAAACCCGATGGCACTTTTGCTTTGGCAACCTCAATGCTGGGTCTAGAAGACAAGTCTAACGAAAAGAAAAATGATCTAAAACTCAAGCCAGACGTTCCCTTCATGGATCAAGCACTCCTGACACAAGCGCAAAAAAGCGTAGGGGAAAAATTAACCACTAGAACCAAGATTGACAATCAATGGATGACGGCTGCTGTCTCCAGCATTGTCAACTCAGAAGGAAAACCGATTGTTTTTTTGGTTCGGGGAACGTCTGAAAAAAATCTAGACGATCTATTGCGAGAAACCTTTTTATTACAAATTGGGGTGGGTTCCCTTGCTCTCATTTTTGCGGGCTTAGTCGCTCTTTGGCTAGGAAAAACCCTAACGAAACCGCTTCAAGAACTCCAGGAATCGGCTCAAAAATTTGGTCAAGGAGATACTTCAGCCCGTGCTGAAATCCTCGCCAGGGATGAGGTAGGACAATTGGCTATCACTTTTAATAACATGGCTGATCGCATCGTGGTTGGCAATCAATCGGTGGAAAAAACAATGCAGGAGCGTCAACAAGAATTAGAATTACAGCGTAAACAGAAAGAAGAATTGGAAGAAGGGGTTATTCGACTGTTATTGGGAATTGAAGAAGCTTCTAAAGGGGATTTAACTGTTAAAGAACGGGTAGAAACGGGAGCAGTCGGGGCGATTACGGATGCGTTTAATACCACGATTGGTAGTCTGCGCGGTCTGGTAAATCAGGTATTGGAAGCTTCCCAACAGGTGAACCAAAAAGCCCAGGAAAATACCGAATCGGTGCTTAATCTTTCCCAAAAAGCGATCACCCAGGTGCAATCCATTGATCTCACCACTCAATCCGTAGCTCAGATGGCTCACGACATTGAATCTGTTTCTGATACGGCCCAAACTGCGGCGGCGATCGCTCGTCAGGGAAATGAAGCGGCGAAAGAAGGTCAAGCAACAATGGATCAGACCGTTAATAGTATTTATAAAATTCGGGGAGGGGTGGCAGAAATTTCTAAAAAATCGAAACGATTGGCGGAATCCTCCCAGGAAATTTCCAAAATTGTTAACATCATCTCTAGTATTTCCGAAAAAACTAACTTACTTGCGTTTAATGCTTCCATTGAAGCGGCAAGAGCAGGAGAAAATGGTCAAGGGTTCAGAATTGTTGCCGATGAGGTCAGACGACTGGCGGAAATGGTGAATCTCTCCGCCCAGGAAATTGAGCAAGTTATTTTGGATATTCAGTCAGAAACGGCAGAAATGACTCGAATGATGGAAGAAAGTACCTCAGAAGTGGTAACAGGAACCCAACTTGTTCAACAAACGAAGGAAACCCTGCAAAATCTCGCCAGTATTAGTCAAGAAATTGACAGTCTATTAGCCTCTATTTCTACCAGTACCACGTCTCAACGTTTAACCTCGGTCAGTGTCACAGAAGCAATGCAACAGGTCGCCGAAGTAGCCAAGGAAACCTCCGCCAGTTCCCAATCAGTGTCAGATGCCCTCAACTCCCTTAGTGCGATCGCCCTGGAACTACAAAATTCCGCCTCTCGCTTTAAGGTCAATTAATTATTGGTAAGTGAAATGCTAGATGCCGCAACGTTAGAAGCCATTACCCAGGAAGCGCGACAAGCCTTTTTAGAGGAAGATGCTCCCCTCTGCTTGAATCTCCTCATAGAAGGACTGCCCAAACTCGAAGTTGCCCTCCAAACCGACCAATCAACGGAATATTGCCGACCAATTTATAAAAACTTAGGCAGGGCCGCCCACTCTCTCAAGGGTGGTGCGGGAATGGCCGTGATGCCTATCCTCAATCAACTTTGCCATAAGATGGAGGACTTGTTTGAGGCCCTAGAGCAGGGTCGAGTGGAGGATAATATCACGGCTTTTGGTCTTTTGAGTCTTGCCACCGAAGAAGTCCAGACCCTCATTGATGCAGCGATCGCCGAAGGCGCACTTACGGTGTCCGCAGGACAGATTGATGATCAATCAGAGCAATTGGAAATAACCCTCGCCCTGGAGCAATTTCTCGAAACCCTGGGAGAAGCGGGAGAAATTACAGACAATAACGATACTCCCGATAGTTTTATCGCGATCGCTCTGGGAGTAGAACTCGAATCCTGCCTAGTGCGAGTCGAAAAACTCTTACCCCCAGAAAATTCAGAAAACGCCCTCCAGGAAAGTTTTAAACTGTTACAAGAGGAATCTACCCTGCTGGGTCAAGCATTGAGTTGTAATTGGCTAGAAGAAATTATTACCCTTTCCCAACAAATTCAAGCTACCCAAAAAGTCCCCCTACGAGAACTGATTCCCGTTGTTATTACGGAAATTCGTCAGCTTCGGGAAAATCATTTCCAATCTCAACCAACCCAAATTTCTAAAAATCTAGGAGGACTGTTACCCCAGGGAATAGTTGAAACCCCAGAGATTCCCCAAGTTTCTGTTAAACCCGTTATTCCCGCCAAACCCGTTGTAGAAACAGGCAGTAAGCAAAATCTACGGATTCCCCTAGATCGTCTCAATAAAATGAGTAACACGGTCAGTGAATTGCTGATCAACCATGAACGTCTCCTCATTTCCGATCGCCAACTCAGGCAAGCCAGTCGCAACCTCAAAAAACGCAATCAACAATTGATTCCCATGCGAGAGCAAGTCGAATCTTTATATGATGAATTAAGTTTTCGAGAACAACCCAATAATACGCCTATTACCGCCCAAAATGGTCAAAATGTTCTATTAGAAGAATTTGATGCCCTAGAATTTGACCAATATACCACCGCCCACACGACCCTCCAGCGTTTTCAGGAATTGATGGTACAGGTTCAGGAAATCCACGAGGATATTGACCTGATCGAACGAGAATTACAGGAAACCCTGCTCCAGGTTCGTCAATCTTTGGATAGTTTAGATGGGGATCTTAATCAATCTCGTCTGGTTCCTTTTAGTACCCTGGCTAATGCCTTTATTCAACCCGTCGAAAAATTAAGCCAGAGACACATCAAGTCGGCCAAGTTAGTGATTGAAGGAGAAAATGTCCTAATTGAATTAGCGATTTTAGAACAATTACGCACGCCTCTCACTCATTTAATTCGTAACGCCTTTGATCACGGGATCGAACTTCCCCGCGATCGCGTCTCTGTAGGCAAACCTGAAATCGGTCAAATCAAGCTCTCGGCAGTTGTGACGAGTAATCAAGTCCGTATTACAGTTGCCGATGATGGAAATGGTATTCCTTTGGGCAAAGTGCGACAACGGGCGATCGCGTTGGGATTGATTACACCTGATGCAAACCCTAGCCGAGAAGAAATTTTAGACTATATTTTCACCCCTAGTTTTTCGACTGCTGATAGTGTTAGTGACTTGTCAGGACGGGGATTGGGTTTAGATATCGTCAAAAATCAAGTGGAAATGCAACGGGGCAGTTTAAAGGTTGAAACCGAAGCCAGCAAAGGCACTCGATTTATTATTCGTATTCCCCTGACCCTGAATATTGTCTCAATCCTGCTGGTGCGCTGTCAGCAACAATTACTCGCTTTTCCTTCCGAAAGTGTGACTCGTATTATTTCCTTGGCGGAATTTCCCGTCGTTCATGGCCAAGTCACCTGGCAGGAACAATCTTTCCCCGTCCGTTCCCTCGAACAATTACTTCCCTATAATATTCCCAACGTTTTGCAACCCAATCCCCAAAATCGCCAAGGTAGTGTGGGTCTTATGTTGCCGATCAATGACAAAATGGCGGTAGTAACGGTTGACCAAATTGTGGATGAAAGACAGTTAGTCTTTAAAGCTTTTGACCTAATTACCCCGATTCCCAATTATTTAGCTGGTTGTACGGTTTTGGGAACAGGGGAAGTCGTGCCGATTTTATTACCTGAATATTTTGATGAATTGTGGCAACAAACCGAACCCAATGTCCTCCGTTCAACCATCTCCCCCAGGGACACGGCTTCTGGAGTGGGTGAAGAGAATTCGATTCTCATTATTGATGACTCTATTATGGTGCGTCGTACCCTGACCCGAATTTTGACCCGTTCGGATTATCAAGTGATGGAATGTCGCGACGGTAAGGAAGCTTGGGATCTGCTGATCCAGCATCTCCAAAACTTTAAACTCATTCTTTGTGACTTAGAAATGCCCAATATGGACGGGTTTTCTCTGTTGCAATTGATTAGAGCAGATGAGACTTTTAATAAAATTCCCGTCGTGGTTCTGACTTCCCGTGAAAGTGAGGTTCATCGACAAAGAGCGATCGCCTTGGGAGCCAATGCCTATTTTACCAAGCCTTTCCAACCGAATTTGTTATTGGAGACGATCGCAGGTTTAATTTCCGCCCCTGTTTAAGTTATTTCCGTGAATCGCTGACGTAAAATAAATTCGGCGATCGCCAAATCCACAGGAGTCGTCACTTTGAGGTTAGTTTCTTCCCCTTCCACAATTTGCACAGGTAATTGGCATTTTTCAAACAAAGCCGCATCATCGGTCACTTCCCAGCCCATGGCCTCGCCTTTTTGATGACATTCCTTCAACAAAGCTACATCAAAACCCTGGGGAGTCTGGGCCGCCCATAGATAACGGCGATCAGGAGTATCCGTAATCTGGCGATCGCGATCGACGATTTTGATCGTATCTTTCACAGGAACCGCCGCAATCATTCCCCGACAAGTTTTCATCGCCTCAGCACAGCGATCGAACAATTCGGGAGTAGCCAAACATCTTGCGCCATCATGAATCAACACCGATTTGGCCTCGGTCGGTAAAGCTTTTAAACCATTAAAAACCGAAGCTTGACGAGTATCTCCTCCTACGATCAAGTGAATCGGTTTGGTTAACGCTAAAGAACGTAAAATTTCTTCAAAGTCGGGAAAATCCTGGGGTTGGCCCATAATGCCGACCCATTGAATTTGTTGGGAAGATTCAGCGGCCAGTAATGTCCAGGCTAATAGGGGTTTACCTAAAAGGGTGAGTAATAGCTTGTTGCGTTGAGGTAGCCCCCGCTTGGAGAGTTCGCTCCCCATGCGTTTCCCCATTCCTGCGGCAGGAATTAATAAATACATCGGTTATTTATAAACAAGATAGTTACAACTAATCTCTGTTCTTGGATTGAGCAGAACGTCGTTTGAAGGCCGTTCCAAAGGCGATCGCGGTTGCCGCCCCTAAGAGGGTTAGAGGTTCGGGGACAGCTTGATAGGTCATATTGCCAATACCGATACCATGACTACTAGGGTTAGCACCCGTTGCCCCTGGAGCTTGAGTAAAGTCAATTATAGACTTGATCGACGGGGCCAAGGAACGAAATAGTAACATTACCATCGTTACTAGTGGCATTGTCCACACTTTTCAGTCCATCTAGCACTGTAGCCCCTGCAAAGGTCGAGTTGGCGTAGGTTGTCCCTGCTCCATTGATACTGATATTAGCAGGGGTAAATGGGGTAGCCGTTAACCCGACAGCAGAGTTATTAAGCAGTCCTCTGACAATTACTCTGTCCTGCCAAGTATTACCCGTTAATGTTCCCTTATCGTTATCGATGTCAAATAAAGTAAAAGTTAATCCGCTTACTCCGCCTGGATTATTGAACTTAAAACCCGCATAGACTGAATTGGCGACAGCACCAGAATCCTGTTGAAGATAGAGGGATGGAGAAGTATTGGGCAATGTTCCATTTAACAGGGGGTCAATACTGGGTGTAGGCGCACCATTCGGGCCAACGGCGAACTGAGAACCTGTTCCTGGTGTTCGGCCGAGGTTGACCTTGTTGATATCCGCGATCGTTCCCAATTCCAGATTAACAGTTCCTCCTCCGCTAACACTGATAGTGTTTGATTGGCTAATCGTACCCGCAAAAGTAGTAGAACTTTTAAGCGTTCCCCAATCTAGAGTCGCCGCTTGAGCAGGTAGAACTTGCATAACCGTTGAAAAAATTGCTGCCGTTGCAAGGAGCTTCGCTGGAACAATTGAGTTAGAATTTAGAGAAAAACAAGACATAACGAACCTCAAAAACATTAATTGTGCGAATGAACTAACTTAATCTATGAACTCGAAAATAAGAGGATTCAAATTTTTTACATTGCATCAGCACTGACACTGGTGAGGGCAGTTGACTCTAAACGTAACTAGGTTGAGTCTTAAGTGTTTAAAGGGTACTGAGAACTTTGTATGTGGATATCGGTATCAAACCATACAAGTCACTCAGTACAATAACGGAGAATGAAATTGAATGCAAGGACTTTGTAAAGAAGAATTTAAGATTTTTTAAAAGATTTTAATTTAAAAAATCTTGATCCCATAATACTTTTCAAATGACAAAAATACTCTCGATCCCTATAAACAAAGGCTTAACCCCCTTATCGACAACTCGCTCAACTGATATCACGATAAAAGATCTCATTTTTTTAAAGAGTTTTTAAGGTGTATTTAAAGAATTTTTAAAGCATCTTTAAAGCAATTTTAAAGCATCTTTAAAGCATCTTTAAAGCAATTTTAAAGAGTTTTTAAAAGGCTTTTGTTTATTTGAAAAAAACAGAGCTACTTTTGCGAGCATTTTTCCAAGATGTTTTAGGGCTTGGGTGATGATGGAAATATCTCCTAAAACCTTTACAACATAAGCTTTTAGAAAGGTTTGCTGATGGTCGCCAAATAAATGAGCAGAATAAATTTTGGATAGACTAACGAGAATCATGTCTATTGACGAGCAAGATGTCTGTTTTTCCTTACATTTCATGGCAGGCGAGAACCAACTACTTACGCACTTAAGGAGATTGACCCCTTATGAGTCCATGACAGCCCTCTACCTACGCACTTAGGGAGAGCAAGCATTAAAAAAATTGCAAATTTTCTGACTGAGTGACGAATGGTTCCGTAAGGAAAATTCTCCAACGGTAAAATCGATGAAGACTAACTAGTTGATGGGAGTTCAGGTCGGAGCAACCCAAAATTACACCCAGAAAGAACCGTTGTCGTGGTATAACTATTAAGGTTTGTAAATTATTTTTAATCCTTTTGACAATTCACTCAGGATTCTAGACCAATGGCTAACAAATCAGTGTTTTGGCTGGCTTGGTACGCGGGAAAGGAAAAGTTTTCGGCAGTGGGCTTGTCTCAGGTTTGCCTATCCTCTTGTGGAGATTAGATCCAATTCATGACTGCAACGACAGAAAAATTCGCCAACGGGTTGAAAATATCCGAGATTGCCGATATTCAACTCAAAGATATTGTTAAAAGTCTTCCGAGTGAATGCTTTGAAAAAGACGGGGTTAAGGCCTGGTCATTCGTCGGCTTGAGTGTAGTGGCGGCAATTATCGGTTATCTCGGTATTATCTATTTGCCCTGGTATTGTTTGCCTGTGACCTGGATTTTTACGGGAACGGCTTTAACGGGTTGGTTTGTGATTGGCCATGACTGTGGCCATCGCTCCTTTGCGAAACGTCGTTGGGTCAATGATTTGGTCGGTCACATTTTTTTCTTACCTTTAATTTATCCTTTCCATTGTTGGCGGCTTCTCCACGACCACCATCATCTCCACACGAATAAGCTAGAAGTCGATAATGCCTGGGATCCTTTGACTGTTGAAGCTTTTAACCAAACTGTCCCCGTCGTTAAGCCCTTTTATAAGGCTGTTCGGGGACGTTTGTGGTGGATTGGTTCAATTTTTCATTGGGCTTTATTACACTTCAAATTATCTAATTTTGCCGATCGCGATCGCAATAAAGTAATCCTCTCAATCTCTACAGTGGTTGTTTTCGCGGCGATTGTTTTCCCCACATTGATTATTACCACAGGGGTTTGGGGCTTTGTGAAATTTTGGGTGATGCCCTGGTTGGTCTATCACTTCTGGATGAGTACTTTTACCATTGTTCATCATACGGTTCCTGAAATTCACTTT
>Ga0114972_10002834_pt1 | contig 13050 bp, 12 predicted proteins | sample M_140807_EF_Meta_FD_87354 | JGI IMG/M metagenome (GOLD analysis project Ga0114972, IMG submission 87354) | Freshwater microbial communities from Lake Montjoie, Canada to study carbon cycling - M_140807_EF_MetaG | ecosystem: Environmental > Aquatic > Freshwater > Lake | place: Lake Montjoie... | reverse complement strand
ATCCTATGGCTTAGTTCCCTGAACGCTCAGTACCGCGACGTCGGCTATGTCCTGCCGTTTCTTTTGCAGATTGGGATGTTTCTCTCGCCGGTCGTCTACGGATACGATCGAATTGAAAATTCGCTGAGCAAGTTCTGGCAGATTGTCTACTGTGCCAATCCGGTTGCGAGCTGCATCGGTTTGGCGCGTTGGGGGATCCTAGGCGCTCCTCTGCCGCCGGTCATGGGGATGGCTCTTGCTGCGATCCTCACCGCGGGGCTCGTCCTATCGAGTCTGGTCTGGTTCCAGCGCTGCAACCAATGGATGGCCGACAGGATCTAATGCCCATGCGAGTCCAGCAGCAAGCACCTGTAGCCATCAGCGTCGAGGATGTCTCGAAGCGATTTCGGCTCGGCACGATCGGCGAGCATCAGCGGCTCACCGAAGCGATCAGCTCGGGGCTCAAGTCGCTCTTTGCACGGGGTACCCGGATCTCAGGCTCTGCATCCAAAGAGTTTTGGGCATTGCAGCATATTTCGTTTGAAATAGAGCAAGGAGAAGTCGTCGGTATCATCGGCCACAACGGGGCGGGCAAAAGTACCCTGTTGAAAATCCTTTCCCGGATCGTCACACCGACCAGCGGCCGTGTGGGAGTCCGAGGACGCATCGGCTCTCTTCTCGAGGTCGGTACCGGATTCCATCCCGAACTAACCGGTCGAGAAAACATTTTTCTCAACGGAGCGATCTTGGGGATGAAGCGATCCGAGATCCGCAAACGATTCGATCAAATCGTCGAGTTCGCTGAGGTCAGCCAGTTTTTGGATACGCCTGTCAAACGTTATTCCAGCGGGATGACCGTTCGGCTCGGTTTTTCAGTCGCTGCTCACATGGAACCCGATGTGCTGATCATCGACGAGGTTCTTAGTGTAGGTGATCAGGCTTTTCAGAACCGATGCATGGGAAAAGCCACCGAGCTTGGCAATCAGGGCCGAGCGATTTTGGTCGTCTCTCACAACCTAGCTGCGATCTCGAACATCTGTTCCCGAGCCATGCTCCTGGATCACGGAACTATCGTTCTGGACGGAGAGCCCAAGCAGGCGATCGAGAGGTATATGCAGGGGATGCGTTTCGACACTGGCAAAGTGCAATGGGAGCCTGATGGGGCACCCGCAAGCGATCAAGTGCGATTGCGATCAGTGAGTGTTCGGAATACCAGCGCACAGACCAGCAGCAACCAAGTTGAAATCGATCAGCCGATTCTCTTTGAGGTCGACTATGAAGTCCTCAGCGACGGTGCCGTGAACACCGTTCAGATTCACCTTAAGGACGAAAATGGCGTGTTTGTTCTCTCGTCGGCCAACGCACCATCGATGAGCTTGGCCCCCGACGGCTCCTTTGGCAAACCACTGGGGCTCGGTCGCTATCGCGCCGAGTGCGTCTTGCCACCGAACTTTCTGAACGACTCCCGCTATGTGTTGAGTGTGTTCTTGGGTCCAGAGATCGGCCGACCGACGGTCCAATGCGACTCGGTTTTGGCCTTTAGCGTGCTCGATACCGGCGCGATGCGAAAGGAGTTTCTGGGTTCTTGGTACGGCCCTGTCATCCGACCTAGGCTCGCTTGGTCTACGAATCCGGTCGAGTAAAACTCGACGCAGTTTGCCTGGATGGAATATCGAGAGGAATCGTTGAGTTTCCTACAACCGGTTATCGATGAAAGCCGATGACGAAGTGATTTGGCCCTATGTGCGCGCCGAGAAGAGGGTTTGCTAGCAAAGGCTTGCTGGCACGGACCAATCGGTGGGGCAAGAGTGGGGCAACGGGTTCGGGGGACGATGGGCTCAATTGGGTCGGTAATGCGGTGGCTGGTACCTGCGATTTGCTCGCTACTTTGTAGCTGGTCGGTCGCACCAAGAGCCGTTGCGCAAAGCCAGAGCCAGTTTGCAGATCGGGCGTTTTGGCATAGCAAAGAGGGCCAAGCCATCGCCGAGGCTCGGGGGGGTTGGTCGAGCCCCTCGAAGTTGCACTCGAAGTGGTCAGCGGTTTGGAGGAAGTCCTCCGAGCAGCAGCGTGCGTTTCTGAGTTGTGTATCGAAAGAGTGGGAGAACCAAGTCCGATTCAACGCAGCCGTTGGCGCGTTGCGATTGCACTACGCGATAGCGGCTTGTCAGATGGGTCTGGAGTTGCAGACCGAGGCGCAAGGCTATGTCGAAGACCAAGTGGCCGTGCAGGAGGAGCTTATCGAGCTCGGTGGCCGAGTCGACGACATCACGGCATTGAAGCGATCTGCGATCGATTTGCAGGATGGGAAACTGGAGCTCGAAAGCCAACTGTCACAGTTGCGAGAGAAGCTCTCTTTGCTGGTCGGCTCCGAGCTAGCTTGTTCGTACCGTTCGCACTTGATGTGCGCTCCGACGCCGGATTTGCATGAACGATGCGAATACGAAACCTGGGCGATCGATCAGAGGATTGAACTGCTGGTTCTGCGATATGTTCGAGGCCATCTGGAGTTACTGAACGAAGAGGGTATCGAACTGGTCAGTGCGCTTTCGAGTTTTCCGGGTGGTTTACAGAGTCTATGGGGGCCTGTCGAGCGACCGAGTTTGTTTGGACATAAGCCATCGGCGGATCAGCTTGCCAAGCGTTCTAGGGGATTGGATCGATGGATCGCTACTCGAAGCGATCAGATACGCGTTGAGACCGGTGCGGCTTATACATCCAAGGCGACTGCATGGGAGCGTTGGAGGCTAGCGGTCAAAAAATCCGACACGATTGCTGAGCGATTCGAGAGACTCCAAGGATTGGCGGATCTTCAGGGGAATCTGACACAGCAGGTCCAAGTCAAACTCGAGTATTACCGGGCCAGGGCGCAGGAGATCGAGCGTTGGCTCGAGTGGCATCAAGCCGACTGCGATCTTCAGCAAGCCACTGGAAGGATAGGTTTTTGGAATCTCGAGAGTGCGGCGTGTGTGCCGCTAGCGGACTCGAGCGTCAAAGACGAATGAAGATTTTGTTGGCTTCGAGAATTCTCGCAATTGCATAGAGAGCAGCCATGAGTGCTGCGAGAGCAAGCACGACCGACCAAGCAGCCGAGTCTTTGCGGAGAAAGCCACCGATTCCATCGATTAAAAATCCGTGGATCGCATAGCAAGTGATTGCGTTTCGACCGAAGCTGCGAAAGATGCCAATATCGATATGAAACTGCTTGATCAGTCCATCGAAGAGCAGAAAGAGCGTCAATGAAAATCCTGCGCTGAAGATAAGGTAGGATAACGTGCCTGCTTTTTGGCTCATCATCCAGTAGTTCCAAGCTCGATGTTCCCAGGTTGGAGGCGGGACAAACGGGGGTTCTGCCCATGAAAGCCTCTTGCCACTTGCGATGTCTTGGATTCCCGACAGGGCAGGGGAGTTAGCAAGTTTCTGGCTCGATTCTGTTGCGGGCCGACTGCGATCGTACATGCGGGTTGGGCAGGAGAGCAGGTAGCCAGCGGCCATCAGTGCGCAGGAGATCACAAACCACTTGGTCGGCGATAGTTGATTCCATTGCTGGCCAGCCCAGAGTCCAACGGTGGCGGGGATCGACCAAGTCAAGAAGCCCAGAGGTCCACCGTCGATGGCTCCTGGGTTGGCGTGTACCCATTGAAAGTAAAACAGCTCCGAGAGGGCTGCGTGAGCGAGCGCTCCACCGGCGATCCAAGCGATCCGTATCGGCCAGCGACTCGGTAGAATTGGTACGATCCAGAGGGTGGTCCAAGCGATATGGGTCAAGGTTTGAAACCAATCTCTTTTCCAAATCGCGAACCAAAAATCGGTCTTGAGGATTTTGGTTCGAAGATCCTCCTGACCCCAGGGGAAGTAGATCAAGAGGGCCACGATCATCAGGGCGATGGATCTTTTAATCAGTTTGCCTTGGATGCGGCGCTTGCCATCTAGATCATCTGCAGCAATACGATTCCAAACAATTGCAATCGCCAGTCCAACGGCAAACAAGAAGTTGGGCATGATCGTATCGGCGTAGCTACAGTAGTCGTTGGTATGTCGCAGGATTCTCGGGCAGCAGGCATAATTTCCCAGGAAATTCACAACGATCATGCCACAAACTGCATAGCCACGGAACTGGTCTAGGCTGGTCCAACGTTCAGTCTTGGGCTTGGACAAGTTTCACCTCATCGAGACTGGAATGCGATTCGACAACTCGGTATCGGCGGTTGACGGCGAGGTTTTCCCATCGAGATGTTCTGCCGCTAGGCCAAGTGATTTCCAGCGAATCGATCTTGGTCGAGGTTCCTAGTCCAAGATGGACGAAGTCTTCGTTCGAGCATTCAAATCCGTTGCCCGAGAGTCGCTGATGAACCCAGCTTTGTCCACCGGCCTGGACGCTCACCACCGCCCCGATGGCGTCTCGTTCCGACTCGGTTCCTATCAGTTCAACTGCCAACCAATTTCCGTTGGTTGACGTCTGATTTTTAAGGATCGAAAGGGGATGGTCCAGGTGGGTAACATAGCTATCGACGAGTCCGTCGCGATTAAAGTCCCACAGGCCCAAGCAACGGGAAAGGTATTCATTCGTGAAAAAGGGTCCGAGTGTATCGTTGGGTTGTTCGGCGAAGGTTGCCTCGCGCTGTAGAAATACCTGTGGACGCATCGTGTAGGGTTGCCCTCTGGACCGGTAGTCGTCGACGTGACCGTTGACCACCATAAGATCCTGCCAACCGTCGCAGTCGATGTCCAAGCATTGGGCGCCGAAACCGAGAGTTTTCTTTTTTGGGTCGATCAGTCGGTATCGTCGAGAGGCATCGACGAAAAAGTTCGAGTCGTTTTGGAGATACAGCGCGTTGTATTCATCGATGAAGTTGGTCATAAACAGATCGAGGGTACCGTTGCGATCGATGTCTGCGCAGCCCACCCCCATGCTCGCTTGTGGTTTGCCTTGGTTGTCAACCGCGCATCCCCGCCGGACGGCTTCGTCGGCGACTAAGAACCGCCCCGGGTGCTTCGGGTCCTGGGCACTTAGGTAGAGATTGTTGGGTGACATATCATTGGCGATGTACAAATCGTTTCCGTGTTTTCGGTCAAGGTTCCCGACGATGAGTCCCAATCCACGTCCATCGGCCATCGAGAGGTTCCAAGTTGAATTGGCGAGCTTGAATCCACCTTGTCCATCGCTCAGGTAGATAAAGTCCTCGGAGGCGGGGAACTCGGTAGGCCTACACACCTGCGGGACGTTTTCCCTGGACACACAAAGGTGGGTGATCACATCGATGCCTGAGGCATAGTTGATCTCCACGAGGTCCGGCAGGTGGTCTCCGTCGATATCGGCGATCGCTCCGCTGACACTCCAGACCGGATGATTGGTGATATCTCTTTTCATTGCGGCGACTGGGATCGATTCAAAGGTCCCGTCACCTTGGTTCCTCAGCAGCCGATTCTCGCCAAAATTCAGGACGAACAAATCGGCCATTCCGTCCTGGTCCCAATCCCCGACGGCGACACCTTGGCCGTAGGCTCGATGGTTGACCCGTGCCTGGACGGCTGTGTTTTGGAATTCTTTTCCTGCGATATTTCGCAGAAGCACATTCGGGTCGTTCGAAGCGGGTTGTCTGGGATCTCCGCCACCTTGCAAGACCAACAGATCCGGCCATCCGTCCTTGTCGTAGTCGATCACACCGGCCCCTGCGCCGTTGCTTTGGTAGGTCTGCATGCCTGGGGCGTTGGGATCGTCACCGTTGCGATATACGACATCGGCGTGGAGTTCCTTGGAGACATCGCTCCATGCAAGTTTCGCTTGGACTGTCCCCGAACTGGCCGCCCCCGAACTGGCAGATTGGTTAGGCGTTGGGTTTTGGGAGGGTGTAGTCGACTCAGCCAATGTTTTCCAATCGATCTGTGGATAGTCGGAAAAGGATTTTTCGAGTCCCGATTTGAGTGTTTGCGAAGGGGTTTTGCCAAGGCTCGTTCGCTGGGCTTGAAGCTCCTTGAGTTTTGCACTCGAAGGGTTGTTCGCTTTTTCGTTGATTTCGCGCCACAGGATAGCTTCGAGAATTCTGCCACGGCTTTCGAGGGTGTCAGCGATCTGGAGGATCCACTCGCTGCGGCGGTTGCCATCACGGCAGTAATTCAGGTTTCGGTTTGCAAGCTGGGTATCTTGGAAGACTTTCTCTGCGGTCTGGGCACCGGATTGGTCACCGAGAATAGCAAGCGTTTGTGCGAGGTTGCCGGCAGCCAGTGGGTTCATCGGATCGAGTTCAAGGCTTCGGGTAAAGCACTTGGCGGCTTGCGGGTGTTTGTTTTGATATTGGCACCAGAGTCCCATGGCGCGCCAGTAATCGGGCAAGGCTTCCATCTCCTGCCGTGGGGATTGCTTGTACCAATCTCCGAGTTCGCTCCATTTTTCTTGATCGATCAGAGCCAGACCGAGTCCTACCCAGAGAGCTGGTGTAGCTTGTCCCCCTTGGATGATCTCGCGGAAGAGTGCTTCGGCTTGTTCTGGTTTTTTTTCGTAGAGGGCTCCGAAGCCGATGGAGCTTTTCAAACGAAACTCTTTGGGATTTTCAGTGAACTTTTGGCGAACCAGTTCGTCACTCTCGACGGGTTTGACCGTATCGAGGGCCATGACCAGAGTTGTCAGATCTGCGGCGCCCAAAGAGACGAGGTTCTGCATGAGCAAGGAGGATTCGAATCGACGTCCTTGGAGGTCTAGCACAGCGGCTAGGAGTTTGTTGGTTTCGTAGTCGTCGGGTTTGCGTTGCAGAATTTTTTTGGCGCGCTCTTCGGCGGCTTGCAGCAGAAATCGATCGCGGCACCAGCTCGTCGCACTGCGGTGTGCGAGGATACCGAATTCAGGATCAGCGATGGGGATACGATCGACCATCGCGAGGGCTTGGTCGAGTTTCTTTCGCTCCAGGAGAACTTGTGCAGAGACATACAGGGCACGCGAATCACTTGGTGAGCTCAGCAGGACGTTCTTGCACTCCTCCCAAGCGTCATCGAATCGCCCGGATTCGAGCAGTTTCATGGCTCGCAGCGAGCTTGCTTTTTTGGGTTCTTCGCGAGTTGCGGCGCTGTCGGCAGACGGGTTTTTTGGCGAGGTTGCTTTATCTTGATTCGCAGCGGGTTCGCACCCGACCAACGCAAGGGCGATGAGACCAATCTTGGACAGATGATCGCAGCGTCGGGAATGGGATGATCGATTGGATTTCATGGTGTGAGCGGTTTCAATCTGCATTGAAAGATGCGTATTTCCCGTTGTTTGTCTCCGAGGTCGATCAGCTTTGAGTCGCAGCTCCAGCCGGCTTTTCGGATCCAGTTTTCGAACCGGTCCCCGGTGTGCCGTTGCGGTTCGCTCAGGAGCACCACGCCATGGTGGTCTAGAACTTGCCGCATGCAAGGTTCGAGAATTGGATAGAGTGATGGGTTGTAGACAATGTCTGAGCCGATGACGATTGGGAAGCGTTGGCAGAAGCCATCGAGGTCTGCCCAATCGAGTTTGCGGACGCGGACTCGGTCCGAGACGAATCGGGCGTTGAATCGGCACATGATCAGGGCCATGCTTGAGGCATCCGTGATACAAACCTTGGCACCTCGAAGAGCTGCGGCGATCCCCGCGCGGCCACTTCCTCCGCCTAGTTCAAGAACAGGGGTCCCGGGGGAAATATTTAAAGTGCCCAGGAAGCGATCGAGGCCTTGGGCAGCCCGCCAGGTGGCAGCCCAGAATGGGTCGAGAGCTGCGGATTCGGGCTGATCGTTAAGGAGGGTTTGTTCGAGCAATCGGTCGGGGTTGATGACGCGAGCCCAAGGATATTTTTCACCGGCGATTTCGGCGTGACCATGTTCAAGCTCGACCCTGCGTTCCAGACGCTTAAGCAATTTCAGCGCGTACCTCGGGTCGGCTTGCATGTGCATTTTAGGCCCGTTCTTCCATCTCCCGGATGTAAGCCCGAAGGCGTTCGAGTTCGTCTTCGGTTCCCTTGAGCTTGAGCATGTTCTTGACCCGCTTTTGGAACTCTAGCGAATTGACTGGCTTGGAAAGAAAGTCATCGGTACCGGCTTCGACGGCCCGCTCGACGTCGCCCAGTTCGCTCAGGGCTGTGACCATGAGGACCATGATGCGTGAGGTGGCCGGATCGCTTTTGACGGCTCGGCAGACCTCGAATCCATTTTTCTTGGGCATCATGACATCGAGCAAGATCAAATCGGGTTTAAAACTCTTGACCTTGTCGAGCGTGTCTTGGCCGTCGACAGCGATTTGGGTATCGCAATCGACGTTTGCCAAGAGTGCCTCCAACAGTTCGCGGTTGGCGGCGTTATCGTCGGCGATGAGGATTTTGGGGGTCGTCATAGATGGAGTCAGTTTACGCTGTTGCGGTCGTGGATTAGCGGTCGTGAATTAGGAGTACGAGGCGATTGGTTCTGCGCCTGTGGCGCATCGATCAGCAGGGACTGGGAACGAGTTTGCCATGGCTTGGACATCGGCGTGGATACGAGCCAAGGCGTCTTGGTTATCGTGGGACTTCAGGGCTGTAGCGATCCAGTGACCGATTTGTTTGAATTCATCGATTCCTAAACCGCGGGTGGTCAGAGCCGGGCTACCGATGCGGATTCCGCTCGGGTCCATGGGCTTGCGCGTATCGAAGGGGATCATGTTCATGTTGACGGTGATCCCGCAATGGTCGAGGGTTTTCTCAGCGATTTTACCGCCGATCCCGGCAACGGTCACATCGACGAGGACTAGATGGTTGTCGGTCCCACCGCTGATGAGTCTCAGGCCGTGCGCAAGGAGCGCATCGGCGAGCGCTTGGCTGTTGGCGACGACTTGGCGTCCGTACTCCTTGAATGATGGATCGAGGGCTTCGCCAAAACAGACAGCTTTGGCGGCCACGACGTGCATTAGCGGTCCACCTTGGGTGCCCGGAAAGACCGCGCTGTTGATGGCTTTGGCGTATTCGGCTTTACAGAGGATCAGACCGCCGCGAGGACCCCGGAGAGTTTTATGAGTGGTCGTGGTTACAAAGTCGGCGACAGAGACCGGAGAGTTATGGATACCAGCGGCGACGAGTCCTGCGTAGTGGGCCATATCGACCATCAGTTTTGCGCCGACATCTTTGGCGATTTCAGCGAATCGATCGTGAGGGATCTCGCGAGGATAGGCGCTCGCACCGGCGATAATCAGCTTGGGCTTATGTTCTTTAGCCAGCGCGGCGACTTGGTCAAAGTTGATACGATGGTTCTGTGGATCGACGCCGTAGGAATAGAATTTGTAGAGTTTGCCGCTGATATTCAGGGACATGCCGTGGGTCAGGTGTCCGCCTTGTGCTAGGTCCAGACCCAGCACGACGTCTCCGGGTTGGAGTTGGGAGAGGTAGACGGCCATGTTGGCTTGGGAGCCGGAGTGGGGTTGGACGTTGGCATGTTCGGCACCGAAGAGTTGTTTGGCCCGTTCGATGGCGATCGTTTCAACCACATCGACATATTCGCAGCCGCCGTAGTAACGTTTGCCTGGGTATCCTTCGGCGTACTTGTTGGTCAGGACGCTACCGACGGCCTGCATCACAGGAAAACTGGTGTAGTTTTCGCTAGCGATCATTTCGAGCCCTTCTTTTTGGCGTTTCGCCTCGGCCTCGATGGCTTGCCAGATCGTGGGGTCTTGTGTCCGTAGGTCGTTCATGGTTGGCTCGCGAGATTAGGTCGATTGATACGGCGTGGGCTCTAGAAGCGAATTTTATACGAGGAATTTTTCTTGGCCGCATCCTGCGAGCCCTTCATCGTGGGATACCGCTCTATCAATCGAGCATTGTTCACCATTCGATTTGGTCCGTCAACAAGTGCGATTATGCGGTTGGGACGGTTTAGGGGGAAGTGAGAAAATAAAGGAGGAATTGGGGAGATGGATGGTCGATAGTTTGGAATGCAAGGAAGTTCTGGCAGCAGCGCAGAGGGCCCCTGGGATAGGTCTTGGGGTCCGCGAGGAAGCGCGGTTTTTTACCCGTCCCCCGTTGGATTTGAGTCATGCTGGATCGAATATTCAAAAGCGAATCGGGTCCTGGCCCGGTTGAGTACATTGTGTTGCTGATGGTTTTGACCGTGGTTGGTCTGACCGTGATTGGAAATGCGCCTCGCAGTGGCGGGGTGCCGATGACTCAAAAGCCGATCGCGTCGGATTCCAAGGGCTAAGTCTCGGTTGGATACACGGTACCCAATTGGATTCGTCGTAATCGTACTCGTACTCCTACTCGTACTCAGTGCAACGGTACTCGTACTCGATGGCTGTTCGAAACGCGGCGATCGCGTTAGTTGAGGACCAGTGCGAAGGATCGCAATACGGAGTGACGACGAGCACAGAGTTGGTTTTGTTCATTGAGGATCTGAGGTTAATGGCTTGAGCCACTAGTTTGCCTGAATAGCCGAGACGGTTCATCAGGCGTATCAGTGGTTAAAACCTTCAGATGTTGGGGTTGGACTTCGTGCTCGCGCTCAGTGAAACGGTGCTCGTGCTCGTAATCGAGAGGGATCCTGCTTCGAGCGAATCATGTTTCTAGATTTGGTAGCCATCGTCGCGGTGCGCGTCGCCGACGGTTATTCGCTGGTCTCGAGCACGAGCACGAGCACGAGCACGAGCACGAGCAAGAGAGTCCCCGAGCAGATCGGAAATTTGGTTTATCGAGGGATCGATATTCTGTATTCTTTTGCCTTGCATTATTTGCAATACCCGCCGTGCACGTGAAACGGAGCTAGTCGTTGCCAGGCGATGGGAATCCAAGAGTAGTTAGGGCGTCCATCCCGACAGGGGTGTTGTTGCCCGAGTCGATTGGCGGCATGTCTTTCACATTTTCGCCATGCATCCTCGGAGAAACTGCTTTTGAGTTCTGCGAGACGAGTTGAATCGTCTGTGATTAGGTCGGCGATGACACAGTTGCAATTGGTCCAAGCTCCGGATGCATTGGGTCCAGGAGAGATATCGCACAATTCGGCGGCAGCCGTTCCGTAGGTATTGCAAGTCACGAGGCGCGTCCCTGGATTCAGATCGATATCAAGGTCGCGAGGAGTTGATTCAGGCAGCCGTAGCAACATGACATTGTCGATGTCCGGCGAGTAGGCCGCGACGGTCAGCGGGTTGGTCTTAACAACAATTGCGGGATTCGCATCGCCGCGCCAAAGGTGCGATGCGAGGCTTTCCATGACTTGTGCTTGTCCGTCTGGATCATCGATCCCGATCCATCTGTTTATCCACGAGGTGTCATCTGGTTGAGCGCCAAGCTGCGAGGTAAAGCGAAAGAGGGGGACCAGCAGTTTGACGACAGGACCGGCGGACTTAAAGAGCTCGGGGTGAAGGATTTCCAATCGCCGAGTCGAAAGCGTCAATCTTCCGGGGTCAGATGCCGCCGGCCAAAGGCCTTCCTGCATTTGGATCAAGTGAACGTTGGTGGGACCCGGTGGGAACGAGGACATGTCGAGCATGAATCCCTTGAACAAGGATTCTTCGTTGTGCAAAACAGCGATAGAGATCTTTCCAAAACGCGAGATTCGGAATTCTTTTGGATCTAGGCGGGCTGCATCCGCGAATTGGACATCCTGCAATCCGGATTGGCGATGGAACAGCAGACCAATTCCGGACTTGCTGGTTTGGATTACGTGCCAATACAATCGGCGTGCCGCACGCTTGGAAATGACGATTGGAAAGTCCGGGTCTTCAGCCGGCATATGAGGAGGCAGGAACGGCGGGCTAAGGCAGGGGGAGGATTGATGCATAATGAGTTGCAATGGAGTTGCAAGCGTTCTTTTCAGCCGTTTTTTGTGCGGACCTGCCGAAGATTCTGCTTACTCTGGAGGAAGCGGTCAAGGCCTTTGAGCGTAACGTAGCTACAGCTATCCCGCCGACTGCGCCGGCCAGACCGATGGCCAGAATGAGGAGGCTGGCGAAGAGGGGAAACGGTTGCGATGCCAGTGACTGCAAACAAGCACCCTCGTACCAATTGCACGTTATCATTACGCAAAAGATGACGCGCAGCTAAAATTGGGATTTGGACTTTAAGGAGCATCGCCGAACATGAACGTGGAGAGCGCATACAATCGTTGGGCGGAATCCTATGATTCGATGGCGAACAAAACTCGTGACCTGGATTTGGTGGCGACCGCGAAAAACTTGGAGGGCATGAGTTTTCACTCAATCTTGGAAATAGGATGCGGCACAGGGAAGAACACCGAATGGCTTTGCCTCCGATGTTCTAGGCTGGTCGCCGTTGATTTCTCAGAGGCGATGATGGCGACAGCAATGCGAAAGGTTACGTCCGAGAACGTCGAGTGGAACCGGTTCGACATCTCAAGACCCTGGCCAATTCAAGGCGCTGACTTCGACCTAATCACCATCGGATGCGGGTCTTCACATCAAGTCCATCAATGAATGGTTCGACAGCGATTGTGCCGATGTGCCGAGGCTTCTGAGGATCGTCGCGGCAAGTTACGCCGCCACCGGAGGAGTCCGGTGGTAGGCTCCAAACGCATCTTCGAGGATGTTTGACGGAACGGAACATCGAGATGTTTCAGCGGCATTTGCGAGAAGTCGACAGTCCGATGAGCGGAGTGGTGGTGTCCTACGGGATTGATTTGCGCCTTTTCAATTTCACTTCAACACTTCGTTGTTGACCAGGTCTAAAAATGAAACCTCTGTGATAGGGTAGGCTCTGAAGGTTATTGTCGTTGGTGTATTCATGATTTGTACCTGCATGGACGTCGAAATGCATGGCTTCTCGCGGGATGTTCTTCATTTGTACGACACCATCCGACGGAATCGATACTGGGTTTGAACTACGACAAAGTTGTGGAAACGATAGGCTCACTTGCGCTTCGAGGACTTTGATCGGACCTTCATCCACTAAGAAGCGAATTTCCAGATCCGTCACTGGCTGGATATTCAAGTCCCCAAAATCCAACGTTTGGCCAGGTAGGCCCGAATCGAAGCGTTTGGTTTCCAGGTGACCGCGAGCATCGTTTTGTGCGATGTCTCCAAACAGACAATATCGGGCATCGTTTCCGTCTCGATCCCTGGGTGCAATGCCCTCGATCAGGAAGGTCCCGTCT
>Ga0114972_10002832_pt1 | contig 13060 bp, 19 predicted proteins | sample M_140807_EF_Meta_FD_87354 | JGI IMG/M metagenome (GOLD analysis project Ga0114972, IMG submission 87354) | Freshwater microbial communities from Lake Montjoie, Canada to study carbon cycling - M_140807_EF_MetaG | ecosystem: Environmental > Aquatic > Freshwater > Lake | place: Lake Montjoie... | reverse complement strand
TTTGCCGTGGTGAGCTCGTAATCCGAGAAGCCAAGCTGCTTGCCGCCCATCACACCAGTCCTGGCCTGCGATCACAGAGCCATTGTCCCGCAAATGGCCTGGGTTTTCCAGGGTCTCCTTAGGTTGACCCGGTATGGGCCAAAGGCCAGGTGGAACGCCTGCTCCACCGCGCCTTCATCCGGAACCCTGGCGGCGTACGCACACTCAAAGGGCAATGGCACTCCGGTCGAGTAAAGCTCATTCAGGCGGGCATTCATGCCACGGCTGGTCTTGCCGATTTTGACCATCCCAGGAATTGCTGGGTTGGTCAGGACGTAGACGATGCCTTCACTTGTCATCGGAGTGCTGCTGCGGCCAGGGCGGTTTGGGCAGCCACGGTCAGGTTCTCCACAGTCTTGCGCAACCAGCGCCGCTCCTCGTTCTGGTTCGAATCGAACCGCTCCTTTTGGTTTAAGGGTTGAGCGACTCTTCGCTCCACCGCGTTTCCACTCGCCAGCGGCGACGCCGATGGGGCTGAGCCGTGAGTTCGAGTAGCTCCACTTGTGACAGGGCAATGCGCAGCAGCTGGAAGTGTTCCGGCAGCGGCGCATCATCGGGAAGCTCGCTCGGGAAGGGAGCCTCGGGATCCAGGGCTGCTCCCGGTGAGGGCCAGCCCCACACGGCTCGGCCACCCGGGGTGAGCGCCTGCCAGTGCCGCTGGCATTCCTGGAGCTCCAGCGCGGCTGGCAGCTCCTGCCGCCAACCCCGCAGGCGGAACTGAGCGCGAGCCCTTGGCAGCAGCCAACAAAGTTCCACCGCTGGTTGCAGGGCCAGCTCGGCCGGCTTGGCGCTGCGGGCATCGGTGAGCAGATCCAGGGCCGCGGGTCCGGCCCAGCCGCGGAACACCAGGGTGCGCACCCGTGGTGTGCCATCGGCAGCCACGCTCGCCAGCTGCAGCCAGCGGGCCTGGGGCGCGCGCCCCTCCCGTTCGCGGGCCCCGCGCAGTAGCGCTCGCCAAGGCGGCAAGGGGTCAGTGGTGGTCATCGGTCTGCTGGTGTGGGGCAACGATCCCAGCGAAGCCCATCACAAACGGTGGCGCCTGAGGTGAGAGCTTCTGGGCAGCGGCCTCAAGAAACGCCACCAGGATGGTGATCAGCAGGATGTAGTCCCGCAGGCCGGCTTCCACGGGTGGTTCACCGGGGCCGCCGACCTGCTGCTGCAGGATCCGCTCCAGTGGCAACCAGAGTGAATTCTCCCGGGCTGCTGCATAGGCCTGGAACAGGCGATCGGCATGGCCTGGATCGGTCAGGGTGGCTGTGGTGGTGGAGTGAGCGAAGGCATTGCGCACCCGTCGCAGGGTCTGAAGGGCCTGCTCCACCGGCGGCTCGATCAAGCCAAGCCGAGCGGCCAGGGTGATCCGCGCCCCGAAAGATCCGAGGGGCCGATCGGGCTGAAAGAAAGGGTCCGTGGAGCCAGGAGCCGGTAAGAGCACCGCCTGAAGCAGGCGTTCCAGGGCTGCATCAACTCGTGCGGCGCCGACCAGAACGGCGCCACGGCCCCGCTCCTGAAGCATCTGGAGGGCGATGGTGCGAGCGGCATCGGATGCCAAATCGTCCGGAGATAGCGGCATCAAAGCAAGGTGTGCACAGGCACGAGTACGGCCACGCCCTCAGGCAGGGCGGAGAAAAGGTGAGGGCTTGCCACTGAAGCTCACCACCACCCGCTTCTTGGCACGGGTGGCGGCCACATGCAGGAGGGAGCGCTCCTGTTGCTCGAACAAGTCCTTGGAGAGTTGATCGGGCCGTTTGTTCAGCTCAACCTGCAGGGGCATCTGGGAAGCATCGAGCTCAGGGAGGAACACCTGATCGAACTCCAGACCCTTGACGCGGTGCATCGTCGCCAGCCTCAAGGCTGTATCGCTCGGGTCGTCGGACTCATCGGCGTTGATCACGCGGGTGGCAAAGCCCTCGGCCTTGGGCAAAACATTCAGTATCTCCACGGCCTTGTTGGTTCGGGGCGTCACACAGGTATTCCACCGCAGTCTGCTGGGAAGAGAACAGCGCACCGAGGCAACCGTTGCCACCACTCTGATCCACGATCTTCGCCAGCACGGATTTGGGAGGGGTCCGTTTGCCAGCCCCGATGTCAGCCCATACTTTCAAGCCAAGACAATCCACGCGTCCTGGTCGGGCAGCAAGGGATGCTCAGAGCCCAGCGAGCTGGCCGACCTGGGGGTGCTGAGCGCCAATCCCTTGAAGCTGGATCCCATAACCATCAAGGAGATCCAGGTGTTGGAAACGATCAAGGGAGGCACCAGCCTTTACTGCAACTCCTCCCTTACCGCCGTAGGTAGAACCACCGCAGCAGCCCCAATCAACGAGAAGGACAACGGCCCGGTGCCCCCCGAGCAGCCCCAGAAGCCGAACAATCCGGCCCAGCAGGCCACCCTGGACTGGCCGCTGGCTTCCCGGGGGCTCTAGGGCTGGAGCGAGCCGCCAGGGTGGACGCTCCGGAGCGCCAGGATGGCGGTTGCGGTGGAGGGCTCTCAGCTCCACCGTTGCGCCGATGCCCTCCCCATCACCCGTGACGATGTCCTCCGCCGCAGCAACCGCAGCAGTCGATTCAGCCGCTCCGCCTCGGGCGGTCCAAGCCCTCGGCTCGGCCCTGTGTGTGAGCACGGACTTCGGCCCCCTGATTCTCAAACCGGGCGATCTAATCACCGACCACGTGATCCGCAGCGGCTGCTGGGACGAGCACATCGTGGCGCTGGCCCTTAGCAGGGCAGCAGCGGACAGCGTGGCCATCGATGCGGGCGCCCACTTCGGCACCCTGTCTTGCGCCCTTGCCACCTATTTCCGCCAGGTTCACGCCTTCGAGGCAAATGAGGACAACGTCCGCTACCTGCAGGCGAATGCGGCGTTGCGTCCGTTCGGGCAAATCGTGGTGCACCACACAGGTCTTTATTCCCGGGCTGCTCAGATCTCGTTGGCTGGCCGGGATCTTCAGGAGGTGAGGCTGGAGGCCGCCATCGACGAGCGAGCCGCATTTCGGCAGGCCTCGAACTCCGGCGGACTGATGTTCGTGGCCGGGGGAAGCGGAGTCAACGCGATCAGCGCCGTGACCCTCGATTCGTTCGCCCTGGAGGACGTGGGCTTCCTCAAGATCGACTGCCAGGGGGCCGACGGCGAAGTGCTGCTCGGCGCCGTGGACACGATCGCGCGCTGCCGCCCTGTGGTGGTGTTCGAGTGGGAGGAGCAGCTGGCCCGCTCCCATTCCCGCACCCTGGTGCAGACGCAGCAGACCCTGACGGAACTGGGCTACAGGCTGGAGATCCTGCGCGACCACAACGGTAAGCAGGTCGATTACGTGGCGATGCCAGTGCGCTGAGCGTCGGGTTGGCCCCCCGCCCCCCGGAAGCGGAATTCCTCGGAGCGAGAGGCCCATCTGCACTTACAGGACTGCACCACCCTTCGCTGCAAGCCAAGGGGATTGGTCACGGCCCGGCTGTGCCAGCTGTGGACCGTCATCCAGAACTGCACCACTTCCGAGACCGAAAACTGAGCCACCCCCGATCAGCAGTAGCTGGCCATGACACCAACCGGATGCTGGCAGGAGAAGGCGTAATCACGACCATAAGCTTTAGTTTGATCAGACTTTTAGGCGGCCCTGGGGGATTGCCCGCGGAACCCATGCAAGAATGCAAACGAAGTGCATGCTGGTCATGTCATCTCCTTCATGTCGATTTACCGGTGATTGGGAGAACTTGCTGGAGACCAATGGCAGCGTCCCCTGGAGTGGTGTAAATCCCGAGGCCTGTGACCTGATCTGAGATCGGTCGTCAGGCAGCTGCAGTAAGTGCAGCTGTGAGTTGATCCTGGCCCGGATCGTTGCTGCTGTCCAGCTTGGCCATCGACAGTTCAGAGAAGACCCGGCGCCCCTCCAACTGCCACTCCTCCTGCTGCTCCAGCAGCAGGGCCCCCACCAGGCGGATGATGGCTGAGACGTTGGCGGCCTATCAGGGCTTCCTCTCTGAGGTCGCCGCTGGCTACAACCGACCGCGTCTGATCCGGCTGGAACAGGAAAAGCCGGCGCTGCGGCCGTTGCCGCGCTTTCGCTTTGCCGACTACGACATCGAGCAGCTCACGGTGCGGCGCACCAGCACGATCGAAGTGCGCAGAGTCGTGTATTCGGTGCCGCCACGCCTGATCGGTCAGCGGCTGACGGTGCGGATCTTCCACGACCGGCTGCAGCTGCTTTTGGGCCGGCAGATCGCCTGCGAACTGGCGCGGCTCCACGGCGGCATCGAGCGCCATGGGCGTGCGTGGAGCATTGATCTGGAGCATCTGATCGATGCGCTCAGGCGCAAACCCCGGGCGTTGCTCCACTGCCGTTACCAGCGGGAGCTGTTCCCCGACGAGCGCTGGTGGCAGCTGTGGCAGCAGCTGCGCGATAGCGGTGATCGCGACGCCGCCGCTCGGCTGATGGTCGAGGCGCTGTATGTCGGCTGCCGAGTGGCCGGCTACGAGCCGGTGCTGGCCTGGCTCGAGAAGGCCCACCAACGGCAGGGGCTATCGCTGGCGGCGCTGCAGCAACGCTTCCGGCTACCGCCCCATCGCCCCCTGCCACCGCAACGCATTTCCCAACACACGCTGCAGAGCTATGACGACCTCCTTGCCCTCCATCCCGCGGCCCCAGGCGGCGGAAGCCGCCCTGCCGATCCTGTTGCGACAGCTGCGGTTGGCATGGATCCGCTGCCACTGGCAGAGCATCGCCTCGCAAGCTGAGGGCGAGGGCTGGAGCCCTAGCCAGTTTCTCTATGCCCTGTGCGAGCAGGAGATGGAGCAACGCCAGCAGGCACGCCAGAACCGGCTGCTGCGCGCAGCCCATCTGCCCTGGAGCAAGGCCCTGGCGGACTACGACCATGGCGGCCGGATCGAGGCCCACCGGTGGCAGGAACTGGAGGCCTTGAGCCGTCAGAGCGAGTGGCTGCAGCGGGGCGAGAACGTGCTGCTGTTCGGCCCCAGCGGTGTGGGCAAGACACACCTGGCGGTCGGCATCGCCCTGGCGCAGATCGGTCTGGATCAGGCCTGCCGCTTCTATCCCGCCACGAGCCTGGTGCAGGAACTGCAGAAGGCCCGCGCCGAGTACAACCTGCCGGCAGCGCTGGAGCGGCTGGATCGCTACCCGCTACTGGTGATCGACGACATCGGCTATGTGCGGCGGGATGAGCAGGAGAGCAGCGTGCTGTTTGAGCTGATCTGCCACCGATACGAACGTCGCTCGCTGCTGATCACCGCCAACCAGCCGTTCACCGCCTGGGATGAGATCTTCCCCAGCAGCTCGATGACCGTGGCGGCGGTGGACCGGCTGGTGCACCACTGCCACATCATCGAGATCAGCGGCGACAGCCACCGCCGCGCCCAGGCAAGCCGGCGCAGCGGCAGCCAACAGCCACAGCAGCCGTAGAGAAGCGGAGAACAACCTGGGAGATTGTCGTCCGGCGACAACCTGGTGCCGATGGCACCAGACCCCGGTGGGGAGCTATGCGCTGCCGGCGGACTCTGGCGTCCGCCGGCTCGTGCGCTCCAGGGCAAGGTTTAGCGGAGGTCTCGGCGCCTAACCGGCCAACGTGGTTGTCGCCTGGTGCCGATCAGAGGAAGTCAGTGCTGGCAATGGCTCGGACTGATGGGTGGCTCAGTTTTCGTGTCGCCTCCAGCGTCATCGCCCCTGGTTGTCGCCGGCGACAACCAGGGGCGATCAGTTCCCCTCACCGGCCAACTTGATTGACGCCAATCGGCCAAGGGGCTTGACGCGGGACAACCGCTACACGCTCCAACCGCCATGACCACCGCCCTCACCCCCGCTCGCTCAACCACGAGCCGCAATGCCCCCTCGGCCCTGCAGCTCATCCGTCAGACCGTGGCCTCGGAGCCCGACGCCACACCAGCCGCATCTGCCACAACAACAGCCGCCAAGCCAGCCACAACGACCACGCCTCCCGTGCCCACCACAACTCCCACCAGCCAGGTCAATCCGGCCACCCCTACAGCGTTCAGCGCCGCCCAGATCGCGGCCCTCTCGGCGCCCCTCGATCGCGCCCTGGTCTCCTCGCGCGAACAGGGCCGCTCCAAGGTGAACTACCTCCAGAGCTGGGTGGTGATCAGTGAAGCGAACCGCATCTTTGGCTTTGATGGCTGGCAGCGTCAGACCCTCTTCTCGCGCTGCATCGCCCAGGCCGAACGGCTGATCGGCGCCAGGGGCACAGGGCGAGAACAAAAGAACGGCTGGGGTGTCACCTACATCGCCCGGGTGCGCATCACCGTCTGCGTCGGCGGCCAAGGGCTGCTGATCCGCGAGGGCACCGGCGCCGGCCATGGCATCGATACCGACTTGGGCCTGGCCCATGAATCAGCCATCAAGGAGGCCGAGACCGATGCGATGAAACGCGCCCTGATGACCTTTGGGAACCCGTTTGGGCTGGCGCTCTACGACAAGAGCCAGCGGCAGGTGAGTGGGGGCAATCCTGCGGGCAGGGAAACCGCCAGTGGGAGCCACAACCCAGGCCAGGGCAATGGCCAGCAATCGAGCCAGGGCAATGGGCATGCTCCTGGACATTCCCAGCCCAGCCATCAGGTGGCCACCTTCACGGCGCCATTACGGCGCACCTCGGCCCAGGCCAATCCGATCGCTGCCGCCTTCAATGGACCGCCCCGGAATCAGGGACAGGGGACTAACGGCACCAGGCACTCCACGACCCCCGCGGCCATCGCCAGGCCCCAACCGGCGGCGAACGGCGCCTCTATCGGGACCACCAGCCCCGCCAACGAGGCCGCCCTCGATCCAGCCACCATCGCCGCCCTGCAGGAGCGCATCCGGGCCTTGCTGCCGCCCCAGCTGGCGGCCTTCTCCCGCGCCTTCCGCAGTGCCTTCCAGGTGCCCGACTCCACCCCCTCGATTTCCGGGCTGATCACCGAGCACCGCCATCGCCTCTGGATTGAGGACTTCCTGGCCAGGCTCCAGAGCCCACAGCTCCAGAGACAACACCAGCAGGCCCGCACCGTCTGATCGGAGCAGACTCGATCCACTGCGGCGGGATGAGCTCAGATCGCTCGCCAGCACTGGATCAGTCGGCTAACTTAAACAAAATTAAGTAGTGAGCGGTATGGCGGAGTGGGGCTTCTACGGCAGGAGGCGTGAGCGGGCGGAGCTGGCGAAGGTGCTTGGCCGCGGGCGCTGGTTCTTCCTGCAGATCTCCGGGCGGCGCCGCATTGGCAAGACCCGGCTGGTGCAGGAGCTGCTGCAGCCGGAGCGGCGGGAACGGGTGCTCTACATCCAGATCCCCGACTCCGATCCGGCCGGTGTGGTGAGCACCGCCCGCGACTTCATGGAGAACTTTGGGGTGAGCGCCCCCCTGCCCCATGACCTGCGCTCGCTAGCGGTACGCATCGGTGAACTCTGCGCCGAGGGCTGGATCGTGGCCCTCGATGAATTCCAGTACTTCAGCCGCAAGGCCCTCTATCCCTTCACATCCGAGCTGCAATCTGAGGTAGACCGGCTGGCCGGAACGCCAGGGGTCAGCGGTGGCCTGATCGTGCTGGGCTCCCTGCACACCGAGATGCAGGCGCTCCTGGAGGACCGCAGCGCCCCCCTCTACCAGCGCCTCACCGACACCATCAGCCTGGGCCATCTCGATATCGCCTCCCTGCTGGAACTGTTGGAGGCCCATTCAGATACCACGCCAGAGCGGTTGCTGTTCCTCTGGAACCTGTTCGAGGGGGTGCCGAAGTTCTACCGCGACTGTTTCGAGCAGGGGGTGATCGACGCTGACCGGCAAACCTTGCTGGAGCGGATGTTCTTCAGCAGCAGCTCACCCTTGCGAACCGAGGCTGACAACTGGTTTCTCAGGGAACTGCGTGGCCGCTACGACCTGGTGCTCAAGTACGTGGCTCGCCACCCGGGTTGCACCCATGCGGACCTGCAGGCCCATGCCGATTCGGTGGCCCCCGAGATCGGTAGCCAGGTGGGCGGCTACCTGAAGACGCTCGAGGAGCGCTACGAGATGGTCGAGAAACGGCTGCCGGTGTTCGCCAAGCCCAAGGCCCGCCGGGGCCACTACACCATCCGCGACAACTTCCTGCGCAGCTGGCTCGATGCCCTGGCGGTGCCGACCGCGGCCATCAGTTTCCGCCCTATGCAGGCCTTGGTGGAGCAGGCCGACCAGCGGCTGATGACCGCCGAGGGCTATGGCCTGGAGCGTCTGGTGGGGCAGCTGTATGAGGAACGCAGCCGCCTCGGGATTGGCGATTTTTCGCTGACCTCCCGCATCGAGGGGTGGTGGAACAGCAGCGATACCGAAATCGACTTGGTAGCCCTTGATGAGAGCGCGCAGCGCCTGCGGCTGGGCAGCTGCAAGCGATCAGAGGTGGCTCTGGTGAACGATCTCGGCCGCTTCGATGGTCATGTCGTCCGCTTCCTGAAGGCGTTCCCCCGCTTCGCCGACTGGCAGGTGGAGAAGGTTGCGATCGCCCCATCCCTCAGGCCTGAAGCCCGTCGGGTGATCGAAGCCGCGGGTTACCTGCCGCAGTCGCTCGACGATCTCACGGCAGGTCTCATACCAGGAGGGATCGCCGCCAGCCCGTGATGGTTCAGCCAGCTGTCTGAGTTCTGCGTTCTGCTTTCACCAGAATCCCCTGGCCATGGCCGTCAACACCGCTGCCCTGGAGATCTCTTTGCCCTGCCCATGAGCTGTGCCTGATCAAAAGTCGGTGTTATGACCGTCTTGAGGTTTGGGGGAATGGATGTGGACCATCACCGTGCATCTCGATGCCGCCACAGAAGCCCGGCTGGAGTGCCTCTGCCAGACCCTCGGCCTCAGCCAGAGCGATGTGATCAAGGCTGCTCTTGCCCTGCTGCTGCAGCAAGCCACTAGCCCGGCGGACCTAGCGGAGCGCCTAGGTCTAATCGGCAGCTTCTCCAGTGCCGCCCAAGGCAGCGGCGCCACCAGCCGCGGGCGGGATCATTCCGCCCTGCTCCCTCAGAAGCTGGGCGGACAGGAGAACGAGCAGAGGCGGTGACCGCTTCATCTCCAGCCATGCCAACACCGGTGAAGGAACGCTGCTGGTGATCAGCGACGCCGACCCCCGCGAGGGAGAGGGACCGATCACCACGTGCTCGTCCCTATCCACGGCTGAGCGGAATGCACCGATGGCCACCACGTCCCCATCGATCGAGCAGCGGATCGCCGAGATGGCGGGTCACATCCACAGGGCGATCCCTGACAGTGAGGTAAGGCTCTTCGGCTCAAGGGCTCGGGGCACGGCCGGGCCAGACTCCGACATCGACTTACTGATCACCGCACCGGATGACTGGATAGAAGGCCATCACGGCTTCCACGTGCTCGAGGATCTCTGGGGGCAGCTAGCGCAGGCCGATGTTTCCCTCGACCTCCTGCTCCACTCCGCAGTGAGTGTGAGGAACGGCGCCATTGACTCAGCCATGTCATCGGCCGCGCCTACCGGGCATTTCCACATTCAGGTGCGCTAACGGCTGGGCGATGGCGAGGGCATCCTGAGGAAGGACACAACCTGAGGGTGACTCGGCCAAGGCCGCGTCTTTTGGCAGGGTGTTCAGCGGTGGTTGCGGAAGACGACGCTGGCCAGGGGGCTCCCCCACGAACTGCGATTCGCCATTCGCGAATAGCGAATACTATGGAGCCATGGCCCGCTTACCCTCCAACCCCCAACTCGTTCTGCGGCCACAGGATCTGGTTGTGCTGCTACGGCTGGCGCTGGATCAGGCCCCGGCGCCCACCTACGCGGCCCTCGGCGCCGAATTGGGCATCACGGCCTCGGAGGCCCATGCGGCGGTGGAGCGTGCCGTAGCCGCCAGGCTGGCGATCAGGAACAGCGATGGCAAGCCCCAGGTGCTCCGCTCATCACTGCGGCAGTTTCTGCAACACGGTGCCCGCTACTGCTTCCCGGCTAGCCAGGGCGGCCTGACCCGCGGCGTTCCCACCGGTTACGCCGCCTCCCCCCTCAAGGAGCAGATCCGGCTGGGCAACGACCCGCCTCCGGTTTGGCCGTCCAAGAACGGCACCGCCCGGGGCATCGCGCTCTATCCCCTCTACCCGAGTGTTCCCGATGCGGCGGCACGTAACCCGGCGCTTGGGGAACTGCTGGCCCTGTTTGATGCGGTGCGGTGCGGCAGCGCCCGTGAACAGGCCTTAGCACTGGCTCTGCTGGAGGAGCGCCTGCAGCCATGAACCCCAACGATCCCAACGTCGCCCTGCTCGAACGGGCGGCTGAGCATCTGGGCGATGCCCTGCTCGGCCAACTGGTGTTTGTTGGTGGGGCGGTGGCTGGCGTATTGATCACAGATCCGGCCATGCCGGACATCAGACCCACCCAGGACGTGGACGTGGTCTGCCGCGTGATCGCTAGGGCCGAATACCACAAGCTGGAGAAGCAACTGCGGCAACGGGGATTTGAGGAAGACACACGACCCGGTGCGCCTCTCTGCCGCTGGTGCATCGAGGAGATCATCCTCGACCTCATGCCAACCCAGGGCGACATCCTCGGGTTCGCCAATCGCTGGTATCCCCTGGCGGTGGACACGGCTCATATCCATCCCTTGCCAAGCGGTCGATCGATTCAGTTGGTCACCGCTCCGGTGTTCCTAGCCACCAAGCTGGAGGCCTTTCACGGCCGGGGCATGGGCAACCATCGCTTCAGCCACGATCTCGAAGACTTGATGGCCGTGCTCGATGGTCGCGACTCCCTGCTGGAGGAGTGTCGCCAGAGTCCACCGGAACTGCAGAGCTACCTTTCGGAGCGGATCGCAGCACTTCTGGCGACTCCCGCCTTCCTCGATGCCTTGCCCGGCTTTCTGGCAGGCGATGCGGCCAGCCAGCAACGTCTGCCGGATCTGGAAGAGAAGCTGCGCTGCATCGTCGGCCTGACCAGTCCATGATGGTTCAAACCTTTCCGGGGAGCCTGGTCCGCCGCCCTGCCTCTCCAGAGCGACACCTCCTGCGGCGTCGCTAGCGCCATCCAGGAGTGATGCAAATGAACCGTTCATTGAGCGCCATCGATGCCATGCGGGCCCGAATCCGCGCCCAGAGCAAAGACGTGGCAGCCCACATCGCTTCCGACCCGGAAGCCAAGGCCTTCATCGACGACTGGGCCACGCCAGAACCCATCCGCATGGTTATGCCAACACCTCCAGCTTCAGGATCTGGGCCGCTTGATTGAGGCGGCGATCGAAGCAGGCGAAGCTGAGCGGCTGGGCCGCGGTTCTTTGCAATGTGTAGGCGGCAGCCAGTTGCACGCTGTCGTAACCCCGTAGGGCAAAACCGTCAGCAAAGCGACCAGCCGTTTCCACCAGGTCCTGGCTGACTTCGACGATCGAGAAGAACGTCCAGAGCTGATTCAGCCGCTGACGGGCCTGCTCAATGGCATCGGCACTGACCGGGTCTTCCCTCTGGCGGCGGGCCATCGCGGCCATCGCCTCTGCCCAGGTGATCCTGCATGCTGCGATTGCATCGGCATCCTGACTGGCCTGGTGGATCAGATCCGAGCCCGGTTCATCGATCAACAGCTTGATCAGGGCACTGGTGTCACAGAACAGGATCACCCGTTCAACCCCGATCCTCGATCACGATGTCGCTGATGAGCTTTCCCTGGCCTTTCAGCTTGATGGGCGGAGGAAAGACGGGCTTTTGGCCGTTCCAGCTCACCACCCCAGCCTCGATGGCTGCCTGCAGGGGATCGGCTGAACCCTGCTGGGTGGACTTGACCGCCGTGATGCGGGCGATCGGCTTTCGATGGGAGGTCACCTCCACCACCTCACCGGCCTGGGCGCGCGCGAGCCAAGTTGAGAGGTGGGTCTTGAGATCCCGCACCGAAACCTGATTTGCGACCACATCAGCCACGTTAATCTCCCCCGATGCGACCACTTTATCCAGCAGACAGGGAGCGACGCATCTGATCTCGCGGCCATCAGGAATCAGCCACAGCCAGGCCCGAAGCACCAGCAGCGAGGCGGGTCGAGCAGTGGCCATGGAAGCGGCGAGGGCTGCACCGCACCATGCCCCACCCCCCAGCGGCAGCAAGGATCGGGCCGGGCTGCGTTTCCCGTTGGCGCACCTCTCGGTGCGACGCAGTCCTTGCCGCCGCCGTGGGGCCGGGCGACCGGGTGGCGTCCCACGCCCCTTCCTCCATGGCAATCAGCAAAGCTCCCCGCTGCGAAATCCGTTGCCTGGTCATGCACATCTATCCCGATGGCATCAAGGCCTATGGCCACGAGCGCATCACCCAGCCCATCGGCCGCCGCGGTAAGCCGATCAAGAAGCTCCGCTATATGCCCATGGCCCGCGCCCATGCCCTCGCCCGCAAGCTGCAGGGCCGCTTTGGCACCACGGTGTCGGTGATCTGAGGCCCTGGGCCTCCGCCGGCCGGGGTTTCCCGGCCGGTTTCAGAACGCCGAGCGGATCACAGCTCTGGGGAGTAATCCAGGACAGCCTGCGAAAACTCAGGTAATCCCTGCAGTTTCAGGGTCATCAGATACTCATCGACGGTTTTCGGCGGGTTCTTTAAGGCTCGCTCGGTGCTGCCGGATCGCTGCGCAGACGCGTTCGGAGTCCAGATTCAACTGGTCCACCAGAAAAGGATCAGGATGGCAGGCGCTAATCCCGTGGGTCGCCAGGACCTGCTCAGGGAAATCGCCAAGGTTGAAGGTGAGGATCAGATCGGCTCCGCACTGGATGGCGGCAGCAAGGACATGGCGATCTTCAGGGTCCGGCAGGTTCAGGGCTGGGATCAAGGCCTGATAGCCGTCGACCAGTGCATCCCGCACATGAGCATTCATCAGCGCGCGGGTGCGCTCCAGTTGCTGCCTGGAGAGATCAGGGCGGTTACGCAGCACCGCCCTGATCCACTCCTCGTGGATCGCTTCGCTCCAGCGGGCCCGATAGAGATCCGTGAGCGCCAGCCGCAGCAGCAGATCACGCAATGGCGCCGGATAGAGAACACAGGCGTCGTACAGGACGGTGAAGCGATTCACCTCAGTAGCCCATGCCCAGCTC
>Ga0114972_10002831_pt1 | contig 13070 bp, 10 predicted proteins | sample M_140807_EF_Meta_FD_87354 | JGI IMG/M metagenome (GOLD analysis project Ga0114972, IMG submission 87354) | Freshwater microbial communities from Lake Montjoie, Canada to study carbon cycling - M_140807_EF_MetaG | ecosystem: Environmental > Aquatic > Freshwater > Lake | place: Lake Montjoie... | reverse complement strand
CTACAGCAGCGTCGAGAGCGTCCGGGCGTCGATCGAGCGCGGCCGCGGTGTCTACTGGTCGCGCAAGCGCGGCCTGTGGGAGAAGGGCGCCACCTCGGGCGCACACCAGACCCTGCTGCGCATCGACACCGACTGCGACCGCGACGCGCTGCGCTTCATCGTTGACCAGCACGCCGACGGCTTTTGCCACTTGGACTCGTTCACCTGCTTCGGGCCGGACCGCGGCCTGCCCGCGCTGGCCCGAACGCTCGCGGCCCGCGTCGCGGATGCCCCCGCGGGCTCCTACACACGCCGCCTGCTCGACGACCCTGCGCTCCTGCGCGCCAAGCTGCTCGAAGAGGCGGGCGAGCTCGCGGACGCCACAGCGTCCGAGCATGTCGTCGCCGAGGTCGCGGACGTCGTCTACTTCGCGCTCGTCGCGCTCGCCCGCGCCGGAAGACCGCTCAGCGACGTCGAAGCGGAGCTCGACCACCGCGCGCTCAAGGTCCAGCGACGCAAGGGCGACGCCAAGCCCGGCGCTTTGCCTTCTCAGGGGTCCACATGAGCGGCCTGCGACGCCTGCGCCCCGATGCCCTGCCCTCCCTTCGCCGCGCCGCGGTCGACGCCGACACCCTCACCGCCGCGAGCGTGATCGTCGAGGACGTTCGCGCCCGTGGCGAGGTCGCGCTCCGCGCTCACGCGACGCGCCTGGGCGACCTGCCCGAGGGCGCGCCGCTGGTCCTCAACCGCGACGCCCTCAAGCGCGCGTTCGACGCCCAGCCTGCCGAGGTCCAGGCCCTGCTCGAGCGCACCGCCGCGCGGGTGCGCGCCTTCGCCGTTGCCCAGCGCGCGGCGCTCTCGGCGGTCGATGTCGAGGTGCCCGGGGGTCGCGCCGGTCATGACATCCGCGCGGTCGACCGCGCCGCGTGCTACGCGCCGGGCGGCCGATTTCCCTTGCCTTCGTCTGTGCTCATGACGGCCGTGACCGCGCGGGTCGCAGGCGTGGCGCACGTCATCGTGGCCTCGCCCCGCCCCGCGCCTGTGACCTTGGCAGCCGCCCATGTGGCCGACGCCGACGCGCTCCTCTGCGTCGGCGGCGCGCACGCCATCGCGGCGCTGGCCTTCGGCGCGGGCCCTGTGCCCGCATGCGACGTCATCGTCGGCCCCGGCAACCGCTGGGTCACGGCTGCCAAGCAGCTCGTGAGCGGGCAAGTCGGCATCGACATGCTCGCGGGGCCCTCCGAGCTCGTCGTGCTCGCGGACGACTCGGCCGATCCCGAGACCGTCGCGGCGGACCTGCTCGCGCAGGCGGAGCACGACCCCGATGCGCTCCCGATTCTGGTGACGACCTCTGACCCCTTGATTGACCACGTCAACGAGGCCCTGCGCGCGCAGCTCGCGGTGCTCCCCACGGCCGAGACCGCGACCGCTGCGGTGTCCGAGGGCTTCGCGGTGTTGTGCGCCACGCTTGACGAGGCCGTCGACGTCTGCGACGCCCTCGCGCCGGAGCACCTCGAAGTCATGACCCGGGACGCCGAGGCGTTGCAGCCGCGCCTGCGCCACTACGGCGGCCTCTTCGTCGGACACGGCGCGGCCGAAGTCCTCGGCGACTACGGCGCGGGGCCCAACCACGTCCTGCCAACGGGCGGCACCGCGCGTCAGACGGGCGGCCTGTCCGTGTTCACGTTCCTGCGCGTGCGTACCTGGCTGCGGGTGCACGCGCCCGCGGAGCTCGCCCGCGACGCCGCCGCCCTCGCGCGCCTTGAGGGACTCGAAGGCCACGCGCGCTCGGCCGAGCGTCGCCTGCGCTGACCCGCCGCTCAGTCCGCCGTCAGGTAGAGCGCGTCGATCAGCAGCGTGTCGGCGGCGGTGCCTGAGCCGCCGCTCACGCTGAACGCGATGGTCACCGCGCTCAGGTCAAGGCCGAGGGCTGCGAGGTCAGCGAGCGGGATTCGCAGGTCGTGCCAGTCGCCGTCGGCCGCAAAGCCGTAGTCGGCGACGCTCACGCGCGCCTCGGCCCGGCTCGGGCTCCCCTCCGCGCCGCTCGCCATCCCGAGCTTCACGTCGTCGAACACCTCGCTGGTCGACCGCAGGGAGACGCGGAGCTGTGCCCAACCGCTCAGATCGCGCGCGGTATCCCAGTGAATGCCGCCGCCCCACCACGGCCCGCCCGCGTGCATGAGCGCGTCCGCCTGCAGGCCCTCGCGCTGCCCCTCGTCCACGGGGCCCACACTGAAGGTCTGCTCGTAGACGTAGAAGTGGGCGGCCACATCGTCGACCACGACCTCCTCGGTCGAGCCGCCCTCGTAGAAGAGGCCGAGCTTGAAGCGCGGCGTGCCTGCCTCCCAGGGGTCGGGCCCCTCGACGAACCCGCTTGGGACAGCGCTGCCCGCGTCGAAGTGAAAGTCCTCCTGGCTGACATAGTCGCTTGGCCCCGGCTCTGGCCGGCAGCCTGTCGCCAGGAGCGCCAAGACCGCCACGGCCATGCGCGCGCTCATGGGGCCTCCGCTTCTACGGGCACAGTCTGGCCGATCCGCACGGCCTGTTCGCCCGCGTCCGCCGTGGCGACGAGCACCCAGCCGCCCGTCGGCACCGCGCCCAGGTCGACGATGCCGCGGTAAGCGGGCGTCGCGAGGCGAAAGGCGACCGTGCCCGTCGCGTCGTACGACACCGACTCGGGAAACGTGTCGAGCACCGTCTGGAACGCCGCGATGGCCATCTCGCGCACCGTCTCCAGGTCGTCTTGGTCTGCGAGCGCACCGCGGTAGATGCGCGCCAGGTTCGACGCCGCGTAGAACTGGTGCTCGCCCGTCGGCTCAGCGGCGAGCACCGTCGCCCAGGCGTAGAACGCCGCCACGGGCCCGCCCGAGGTCTCCACGCGCCACTTGGTCTCCGCGCCCACGCCACGGCCGAAGGGGTTGGCCTCACACGCGAGGGCCGCGCGGCTCGGGTGGATCCCCATCTCCGGGTCGCACAGCGTGAACGCCAGGTCTGTCACGCGCTCGCCGTAGACATACTCGGGCGGCTCCGCGCACGCGCTCAGGGCCCCAAGGCTCAGCAGCGCGGCCCGCCCCGTCCAATGACTTCGAGTCGTCCGCATGGTCACATCCCCACCTGCATAAAGGTGCCGAACTCCCACTCGTGCGCCGCAGCGCCCGGCAAGGGCGTCTCGACGACGAAGCCGGTGCTGTGCTCGTCGAGGGTGCGGTACTGGCCGCGCACGCCGACCCGGAAAGCGTCTTGACCCGCGCGCCCGGACGCGACACCCCATGAGAGGTCGCCGTACCACTGGAGCGGGAACGTCAGGTCGAAGTCGCGGTGGTAGTCGTACGGCCCCCAGTCGTCGAGCTTGACGGTCGTGGACGCGCGCCAGCCGCCCACGAGGGCGGCCAGGTCCTGCCCGAGTCGCACATGGTTGCGGCTCTTCGCGCCGCCCGCCTCGCCCTGCCCCGCATGTGTATGTCCAACCAGTCGCCACGCCGCGCCGGGCCGCGCCACGAACCGCAGCACGGCGTCCCAGACGTCCTGCCGTGGCGGCGACGCACCGAACGGCAGGAACTCGCCCGCCTTGCTCACGTAGAAGGCCGAGTCGCGCGTCGTCATGCGTCGGCGGTACACGGCGTCGAGCGAGGCCGCGAACTTCGCGTCCTCGCGCGCGTCGTTGTCCCACGCCCAGAACCACGTGCCCGGGGTGGGGTCGTAGACCACGAGCGCCTCAAGCGCCGCCTGCTCGCGGTTGTCGAGCACCGCAAACGGGTCGTCCCGAAAGTTTCGCGGGCCCACGCCGGGGTAGTAGATGCCCGTACGGTCGCTCATGTAGTCGCCGATCTGCGGCAGCGGCCCGATGAGCGGGCGCTGGTATAGGCCGCTGATGCCGAGCTGAAGTGGTGCAAGTTGCACCAGCACCCCGCTCAGGGCGTTCCACTGGTTGCCGCGCCCGCTGTCTTTGAGCATCCACCCCGCGAAGGTCATCGTCTGGTCGGGTCCGCCGTCGGCAACGAGCCCGCGGTAGGCGCCCTGCGCGAAAAGGTTCAGGCGGCCGATGATCGCGCTGACCTTCGCCTTGCCTGCGAGCGTGTCGGCCCAAGCGACCTCGTCCTCGAGCAGGTCGTAGCCGCTGTCCAGGTAGCCGCGGCCCGACGAAGCGCGCGTCCAGCGGAACGCCTGCCCGACGCGGTCGCTGCCCGCGAAGAGCCCGCCCAGCTCGAGCTTGACTGCGCCCAGCTGGGTCTCGCCGTGCAGCGAAGACCGGCGCGTGCGGCGCTCGGGCACTGCGGTCGACGACTCGCTGCGCGCCTTCTTCGCGATGTCCTCTTGGTGCATCACGGCGAGCGTCAGCGGCCCGAGCGCCCGGCGATACTTGGCGATCACGGCAGGGTTCGCGCCCCAGTAGAGCTCCGGTCCAAAGGCGACCTTGAGGCCGTCGAGCCCCCGCTTGCCGGTGACCTCGATCCCGCTCGGCGCGCGGCCGTCGTAGCGGTCCAGGTTCGGACCGTAGTAGGCCTCGGGATAGAGCCCGAAGAAGTCGCCCTCATAGCCCCACTGGCCGTGACCGGTGCGGTAAAAGCCGTGCGCCGTGAGCCACTCGGCGTCGACGTCGAACTCCGCGCCGTAGATCGCCACACGCTCGAGCCCGTCGAGCGTCACGGCCTCGCCCTCGGCGCCGGTGACGCCCCGGCGGGCGCCCCGCCGCTCGTAGAAGATCTCGTCGAGCGGGTTCGTCGGCACATTGCCCAGGATGTTGAGCACCAGCTCGGCGCGGACGCCCGCGGCGGGGCGCGCCTCGAAACCCACATACGCAGACTCAAGATGGTCGAAGGCGGTCGTCGTCCCCCGCGCCGTTTGGGGCGAGCCCGCGTTCGTGAACGTCTCGAGCTCGAGCCGCAGCTGGCTGACTCGAAAGCGCTCGAGCGCGTTCAGGCGCGCGTCCGCGCGGTCCGCGGTGTAGGGCGCCAAGAAGGCCGAGGGTCGCAGCGCGTCAAAATGGCGCGTGATCGCGGCCGCGTCCGTCGTCGGCGCGTAGGGGTCGAGCTTGAACGCGGCCTGCATCAAGTAGTAAGCCGCGCGAGGCCGCACGCGCGTGTGGCCCCGAGCGTCGCGCGGGTCCTTCGCCGTGACGCCGAACCACTCCTCGTTCATGTTGTTGCCGCCCTCGACGAGGTCGTCGGGGTAGCCGCCGTTCGACCACGTCGCGGTGGTGTCCTGCACCTCAAGGTTCTCGACTTGAGTGTGCTTCCACCAGCCGTCGCTCCACTGAAAGACAAGGCCGCCGACCGCATTGCCCGCCCTGCCCTTGCCCGCAGACTGCTGGTAGACCTCGCGCCACTGGTCGCGCAGGTAGCCGGCCTGCGCCACGGGATCCTCCTGCTGTGCCCGGGCGTTGAAGGCGTCCGCACCGAACTCGGTGAACATGACGGGCACGCCGAGCTTGGCCTTGACGACGTCGAACAAGTCGCGCGCAGAAGCGCCGCGGTAGACGTTCGTGCCGAACACATCCAAGCCCTTGCAGTGGGCCGCGACCAAGTCGATGTAGCCGACGTCTCCGTTGGCGAGTGACACAGGCCGGCCGTGCGGATCCGCGGCGTGAATCGCGTCGATGAGCTCGCCCATGAGCGTGTAGAGCGGCCGCGCGCGCTCGATGTCCCGGTCGGCCTCCGTGGGCAGGTTCTCCGCCTCAAACGAGGTCCACGCCAGCCCGTAATTGTTCTCGTTGCCGAGCAGCCACATCAAGAGGCCGCGCGTGTCGCGGTACTGCGCCACCATCGCCGCGACGTCGGCCTTGATCTGCGCGCGCGTCGCCGCGTCCGCGTAGTCCGTGTTGGGGCGCCAAGCGCCGTTGACCGACAGGCCGTAGCGCCCCGCCGTGTGGTTGATCACGGTGTAGATGCTGTAGGTGTCGTGAATATAGGTCACCCAGCGCGCCGGGATGCCCGCGTACTGACGAATGGCGTTCACGCCCATGTCGCGCAGCAGGCTCATCTCGCGGTCGAGCGCCTCGCGGATGAACGCATCCGGTTGCCCCCAGAAGTCGTAGGCGTAGTTCTCGCCGACCGGGATGTAGTCCCAGTTCATGCCGAAGACCATGAACGGCGCGTCGTTGACGCGCAGCTGCCAGCCGGCGTCGTCGCGGTGCACGCGGACACGATCCACCGCCTGCGCCGCCGCCAAGGCCGGCCACAAGCTGAGCACGATGAGCGCGAGCGCGCGCGCGACGCTCATGCGTCCAACCCGCGCGCGCTGATGACCTGCCGGTAAAGGTGCGCGCTGTCCTTGAGGACCCGCGTCTGCGTCTCGTAGTCGACCCACACCAAGCCGAACCGCTTCTCGTAGCCCCACGCCCACTCGAAGTTGTCCATGAGCGACCACGCGAAGTAGCCCTTCAGCGGCACACCCGCGGAGACGGCGTCGTGGCACGCATCCAGGTGCGACGCGAAGTACGCCACACGCTCGACGTCGCGCACGCGCCCGTCGGCGTCTGGTGCGGTCGGGTACGCGCAGCCATTCTCCGTGATGTAGAGCGCCTGCGGTCCATAGGTCGTGTGCAGGTCGCGCAGCAGCCGCGTGAGCGCCGCGGGCGCGACCTCCCACCCCATGTCGGTGCGAGGTCCATCTGCGACGACGGTCGGCGGCGCGTTCTCGTGCTCGGGCACCGCCTCGCTCCGGATGACGGCACGCGAATAGTAGTTGATGCCCAAAAAGTCCGTCTGGACACCCATCGTCTCCAGGTCGCCGGGGCGCACAAAGTCGAGCGATGGCGCGGGGATGTGCCCCTTGCGAGCGTAATCCTCGATGACGTCTTGGGGATACCCGCGGCCGTGGACGGGGTCGAGGTACCATCGGTTGAACCAGCCGTCGAACGCGCGCGTCGCGTCCGCGTCCGCGGCGCTGGGGGAGGCCGGCTCGGCGGGGCACAGGTTGACCACGATGCCCACCTGCGCGCCCGCGCTGTTCGCCCGAATGACGGGCACGGCCTGGCCGTGCGAGAGCAGCACGTGGTGCGCGGCCCGGAGCGCCAGCCCCCAGTCCCGCTTGCCCGGCGCCTGCTCGCCCGTCATGTACCCGAGCATCGAGATGCACCACGGCTCGTTGTGGGTGATCCAGTGCTTCACGCGGTCGCCCAGGCGCCGCGTCACGACGTCTGCGTACTCGACGAAGGCGTCACACGTCTCGCGCGCAGGCCAGCCGCCGCGCTGTTCCAGCACGTCTGGCAGGTCCCAGTGGTACAAAGTGCACCAGGGCTGAATCCCGCGCGCGAGCAGGGCATCGACCAGGCGCTCGTAGAAGTCCAGGCCGCGCGGCTCGATGCGCCCCCGCCCCTCGGGCAGCACGCGTGGCCACGCCACCGAGAACCGATAGGCCTGCAGACCCAGCGACGCCATGAGGGCGACGTCCTGCGGCATGCGCGTGTAGTGCTCGCAGGCGACGCGCCCGTCCGTGGCGTCTTTGATGCGGCCCGGCTCCGCGCAGAAGGTGTCCCAGATCGAGGGACCTCGGCCATCTGCGTGGGTGCTGCCCTCGATTTGAAACGACGAGGTCGCGGCGCCGAACAGAAAGTCGTCGGGAAATCGCTTGAACGTCACGGCGGGGCTCCGGTGTGGGGGCGTCTGAGCAGCGGCCCCGCGCCGGGGACGGCGGCGAGGAGCTGCTGGGTGTAGGGGTGCTCGGGCGCGCTGATGACGCGCTCCGTCGGGCCGCTCTCGACGATGCGGCCTGCGGACAGGACGAGGATGCGGTCGGCGAGCGCCCGCGCGCTGGCCAAGTCGTGCGTGATGAGCAGCATCGAGACGCCGCGCTGGTCACGCAGCCCGCGCAGCAGCGCCAGGACGCCCGCGCGGATGGACACATCGAGCATCGAGGTCGGCTCGTCTGCGATCAAGAGCGCGGGCTGCGGCGCGAGCGCCCGCGCGATGGCGACGCGTTGCCGCTGACCACCGGAGAGCGCGTGCGGGTACACGTCGATGAACTCCGCGGCGGGCGCCAAGCCGACCGACTCAAGCAGGGCGAGCGCGGCGGAGCGCTCTCCCTGGGGCGTGGTCCGCCCGTGCAGGCGCAGCGGCCGCGTCAGGTGCTCGCCGACGGTGTGAACCGGGTTCAGCGAGCCAAACGGGTCCTGAAAGACCATCTGCACGCGGGCGCGGTAGGCGCGCGTCACGTCCGCGTGCTTCAGCAGGTCGAACGGCGCGCCATCCAGCGCCGCGCGCCCCGCGTCCGCGCGCTCGAGCCGCGCGAGCACCCGCGCGATCGTGGACTTGCCGCTGCCGGACTCGCCGACCAAGGCGACGATCTCCCCTCGGCCCACGTCGAGGTCGACGCCGTCGAGCACGACGTGCGCGCCGAAGCGCTTCGTGAGCCCGCGGACTTCGAGCAGCGGCGTCATGGCGTCCCGCCTTCGAGCGCGCCCGCGTGGTGGCAGGCGACCTGCCGCGTCGGGTCCGCGGGCCAGGTCACCCAGGGCGGCGCCTCGAGGCCGCAGCGCGCGTCCGCGAGGCCGCAGCGGGGGTGAAAGCGGCAGCCCGGGGGGGGCGAGCGCGGGCTCGGGGGCGCGCCGTCGATGGCGCGCGCGGCGTCCCGCGGACCCAGCAGCGTGGGGAACGCGTGCAGCAGGCCGCGCGCGTAGGGGTGCAGCGCCCCGCGCTGGAGCGCGGCGGTCGGCGAGAGCTCGCACAGGCGCCCCGCGTAGAGCACAGCGACCCGGTCGGCCAGCTCGAGCATGAGCGGTAGGTCGTGGGAGATGAAGAGCACCGCGAAGCCGAGCCGCGCCTGCAACTCCAGCACGCGCTGCAGAATGTCCCGCTGAACGACGACGTCGAGCGCGGTCGTCGGCTCGTCCATGATCACGAGCTGAGGCTGAAGCGCGAGCGCGAACGCGATGCACGCGCGTTGACGCATCCCCCCCGACAGCTCGTGCGGGTAGCGGCCCAGGTGCTCGGGTTGCAGGTCCACGAGCGCCATGAGCGCGCGCCCGCGGCTGTCGAGCGCGGCGCGGTCGGTCACACCGTGGGCGCGCAGCGTGTCGTCGAGCTGCGCGCCGATCGTCAGCACGGGGTTCAGCGCGTCCATCGCCGACTGAAAGACCATGCTCACTTCGGCCCACCGCATCGCGCGCAGCGCGGGCTCGTCCATCGAGAGCACATCACGGCCCGACCACGCGATGTGGCCGCCGCGAACGACTGCGGGCGCCCGCAGCAGACGCGTGATCGCGAAGGCCAGCGTCGACTTGCCGCTGCCCGACTCCCCCGCGAGGCCGATGATTTCACCCGGCGCGATGTCGAGGGACACGCCGTCAAGCACGCGCACATTGCCCGTCGGCTCGATGTACTCGACTACCAAGTCACGCACGGAGAGCAGGGGCGTCATCGCTCGCCCTCGGCCGCAGGCAGGCGGGGCGTCGACTCCGCGCGCTGCATCCCCGCGGCCTTGAGCGCGCGACGCCACGCGCGGTCCGCCCCCAGGCGCGGGTTGGTGACCTCGTCGAGGCCCAAGTTGAGGAGCGTGAGCGCGAAGCCGACGAGCGCGAGGCACACGCCCGTCGGCGCAAACGTCCACCAGGCGCCGGTGAGCAGGGCGGCGTCGTTCGTCGCCCAGTACAGGTTCGTGCCCCAGGTCACGCGGCTCACGTCGCCCAAGCCCAAAAACTCCAGCCCCGCCGAGGCGCCGATGGCGTAGAGCGTCGTGCCGACCGCGCACGAGACCCACAGCGAGGTCATGTTCGGCAGGATCTCGCGCAGCATCACCTGCGCGTGGCTCTCGCCCGAGACCAAGGCTGCTGAGACAAAGTCCCGCCGGCGCAGTGAGAGCGTCTGCGCGCGCAGGACACGCGCCGTCCATGCCCAGCCGGTGAGCGTGAGGACGGCGATGATGCTGCCCGGCCCGGGCGGAAGCCACGCCGCGAGCACGATGGCGAGCGGCAGCCCAGGCAGCACGAGAAAGACGTTCATCAGGACACTCAGCCCCTCGTCGACCTTGCCGCCGAAGTAGCCCGCCGGCACGCCCACGAGCGCCCCGAGCGCCGTCACCAGCACGCCGACGATGCATCCAATGGCCAGCGACCAACGCGCACCCGCGACGGTCTGCGCCAGCACGTCCTGTCCCTGCCCCGTGGTGCCGAGCCAGTGGTCGACGCTCGGCGGGAGCAGCGGGCGGGCGACCATCTCTCCGGGGTCGCCCACGCAGAGCGGACCCAGCGTCGCGAGGAGGACGAACGTGCCGAACAGGCCGAGGCCCCAGCGCGCGCGGGGGCTGCGCCGCAGAGCGTCGCGCAGGCCGCTCACGAGCGTACCCGCGGGTCGAGCGCCATGGCCACGAGGTCGACGACCCAGTTCGCCGCCAGCACGGCGAGCGTGATCGCGAGGAAGAGGCCCTGCATCAGCGGGTAGTCCTGATTGCGGACCGCCTGGAGCAGCAGGTAGCCCTGTCCAGGATACGCGAAGACGATCTCCGTGAGCAGGGACCCGCCCAGCACAAACCCGACCGCCATGCCAAAGCTCGTCACGCTCGGCAGGAGCGCGTTCCGAGCGGCGTAGCGCAGCATGACCGTGCGGGGCGCGAGGCCGCGGGCACGCGCGTATAGGATGGCCTCGCTGCCGAGCACGGTGACCATCGACGTGCGCATCGCGCTCAGCCAACCGCCGAGCGTCACGAGCACGATGGTGGCCGCCGGCAGCGCCCCGTGCCGCAGGACGTCCGCGATGAACGCCAGCGTCAGCGCGGGCTCAAGGTCGGCGCCGTAGGCGTGGCGCACCGGGAACCAGCCGAGCGTAAAGCCAAAGAGCCAGAGCGCGGCCATCGCGAGCCAGAAGTAGGGGAACGAGCCCAAGAAGGCGAGCAGCGGGGGCAGCGCTGTGTCGAGCCAGCCGCCGCGTCGCCACGCCACGTAGACCCCCAGGAGCGTCCCAAGCGTGAAGCTCACGCAGACGGACAGGCCCGCCAGCAGCACAGTCCAGCCGAGCCCCGTCCCGATGACCTCGGCCACGGGGCTCGGGAAGTAGGCGACGGATAACCCCAGATCGCCGCTCAGCAGGTGGCGCAGGTAGGTCACATACTGCGAAAGCAGCGGCGCGTCTGTGAGACCAAAGGCGGCCTTGAGGGCGTCCAGCGCCTCGGGCGCGAGCCGCCCCTGAAATCGCCCGAAGATGACGGCCGCAGGGTCGCCCGGCATGAGGCGCGGGATCGCGAAGTTGAGCGAGACGGCCACCCATGCCGCGAGCAGGTAGAAACCCAGCCGCCGCAGGGCGTACGCAATCACGGCGCCACCTCGCCCGCGGGCGCGTCCACCGGCCGCAGCCGCGTCATGACCAGAAGGGCCTCGGGCTGTGCGAAGGGCGAGAGCCGCGCGTAGGGGTCGTCGGCCGTGGGAAAGCCCGTAAAGCGCCGCGTGCTGTAGGTGCCCCACGAAGGGTTAGGAAACAGCGGGATCGCAGGGAGCGCGTGCACGAAGCGCCTCTGCAATGCGTCGACCAAACGTCGCTGCTCAGCCGGCTCTGTCGCCCGCTTGAAGGCGTCGAACAGCGGCGCGCTCTCCGCGTCTCCGAAGCGGTGCCAGTTGGTCGGCGCGAGCGCCCCGACGAGCTTGACCGTCTCTGGGTTGAACAGGCCGCAGTAGAAGTCGTAGGGCGTCGCGCCCTCGTCTGACCACCCGATCGCGAGGTCGAACTCGCCTTTTTGAACGCGCTCGAACCACGCGCTGAAGTCGAGCGTGCGGAGCTGGGTGTCCACGCCGACCGCGCGCAGGTTGCGCGCGATGACCTGCCCGCTGCGCACCCAGTCCGACCAACCGCTCACCACGTCGATCGGCGCGCTGAGCGGCGTGCCATCCGGACCGCGCCGGAGGCCATCGGGGCCGCGCGGCCATCCGGCCTCGTCCAACAGCCGCTCAGCCGCCTCGGGGTCGAAGCGGACCGCGTCCTCGGGCGAGCCGTCGAGGCTCTTGTCCTGCCAGCGGGCATAGCGCTCCGAGAACGCGACGGCGTTGGCCGGCGTCGTGTAGCCGTACATCCCGACCTCGACGACCCGCGCGCGGTCAATCGCCAAGCTAATCGCGCGCCGGATGCGTACGTCGTCGAAGGGCGCCCGCGTGGTGTTCGGATAAAGAAAAACGAGGCTGCCCACCGGCGGCGCCCACACGCCAAAGTGCTCGGGGTCACGCGCGACGAACGTGCGCTCGACTGCCGGCACGAAGTCCCCCGCCCAGTCGACCTCGCCGAAGATCAGCGCCAGGCTCGCGGCGTCGTTCGTAGGGTAGGCGGGCATCCGAAGCGCCTCGACCGCCGGCGGTCCGCCCCAGTAGTGCGGGTTGCGGCCGAGCTCGAACACCTGGTTGCGAAAGACCCGGACCTGAGTGAAGGGCCCGCTGCCCACCGGGTCCGGGTTCGTGAAGGTCACGGGGTCCGCCACCGCCTCGAAGACGTGGCGCGGCACGATCGGCGTGTGCGCCATGCCGTGCAGCGCGGGGACGTGCGGCGTTTTGAGGCGCATCACGACGCGCTCGCCCTCAGGACCGCGTTCGACATCGACACGCTCGAGGTATCGCCACACGCCGCCCGCGTCGAGCGCGGGCGAACGCTTGAGCAACTCGAACGTGAACGCGACGTCGTCCGCCGTGAGCGGGGCGCCGTCCGACCAGCGGACGCCCGCGCGCAGCGTGAACACAACACCCTCAGCCCCCGGGAGCCAGTCGTAGCGGGTCGCGAGCCACGGGACGTACTCGCCCCGCACCGAGTTGAAGACGAGCAAGGGCTCGTAGACACCCCCGGCCGTCGGCCACCGCGCGCCGCCGCCCGGCATGAGCGGGTTGAAGTTGCGGACCCACGCGCTCTGCTTCTCGACGGACACCACGAGCACGCCCGGCGGGGGGCCCTCCTCAGGCCGCACGCACGCGCCGCTCATCAGGGCGAGCGTGAGCGTCAGGCCGTGGGCGAGCGCGCCCCCCAGGCGCGTCACGGCGACTCCGCCGCATAGACGCGCACGTAGTCTGCCACGAGCGACTGCGGGAACTCGACGCCCGGCCCCACGGGGCCCACGAACGTGCCACCCACCGCCAAGTTCAGCAGCATGAAGAAGTCGCGATCAAACACCCAACGCTGCCCTCGAGG
>Ga0114972_10002830_pt1 | contig 13075 bp, 14 predicted proteins | sample M_140807_EF_Meta_FD_87354 | JGI IMG/M metagenome (GOLD analysis project Ga0114972, IMG submission 87354) | Freshwater microbial communities from Lake Montjoie, Canada to study carbon cycling - M_140807_EF_MetaG | ecosystem: Environmental > Aquatic > Freshwater > Lake | place: Lake Montjoie... | reverse complement strand
GAAGTGCTCCTAGAGACCGTTGCTACTCGTACTCAGTGAAACGGTACTCGTACTCGTACTCGATGGCTGTTCGAAACGCGGCGACGCCGCGCGTTGATCGAGGCAATTGCGATAGTTGCAGATCAATGCGGAAGATTGCTATATTGTGTGGCGACGAGTAGGAGTACGAGTAGGAGTACGAGTAGGAGTACGAGTAGGAGTACGAGTACGAGCCAAAACACGAACCAAGCATTGGACCGAAGTGCTCGACCGAGCGCTTTTTTGACGTGCGCAATGTCATCTCCTCGCATTTGTTCAATAGCAAGATTTCAATAGCAAGAAATAGAGCCACCATGCATCAACCGAACCCATCGAATCTCGTTCCAGGCCCGATGGGTCGTCGCGAATGGCTCATCAGCAGTCTTTTGGCAAGCGGCTTGGTGGCCACGATGCCCCAAGCTCAAGCCATGGCGACCTGTTTTCCCATCGATCAGGAGCCTCAAGCTGCCCCTGCTACAAAGGAAACCCCTGAGATAACCTCCGAGATGGTTCGCCAAGCCGCCTGGCAATCGCGAGTCGAACTCAGCGATGCGCACTGCGAAGAAATCGCTAAGCAACTCAATGCCAAGGCCAAAGCGATTCAGGCATTGCGCACGACCTTGATCGATGAGAACACTCCGATGGCAACGGTCTTTTTGCCGGCAGCCTTCGTCGAACCCACGACTCAGTTCGGACATCGTTTGTCAAACGATCCGGCAAAAGGTTCGAAGGGAGCTTGGGATCCCAAGATTCTTGAGTCGATCGAGTTGCCTAAGTTTGCTCAGGACAAACTCGAACAGGTTGCGTTTTGGACCGTCGAGCAGTTGGCAGCGGGGCTTAGGCGCAAGCTCTTTACCAGCGAGCAACTCACGGCGATGTATTTGGAGCGGCTCAAGCGCTACGATCCGCAGTTGCTGTGCGTGGTTTCCTACAACGAGCAAGCCATCGAGAGTGCCAAGCGCGCCGACGGACAGTTAGCTTCTGGCAAGGACCTAGGCATTTTGCACGGGATACCTTGGGGGGCTAAGGACATCATTTCCATACCGGGAATGCCGACGACTTGGGGAGCCGTCGATTATCGAGATCGCAAGCGAGAAGCGTTGGCGACGATTGCCCAGAGGATGGAATCGGCAGGAGCGGTGCTGCTTGCCAAGCTCACTGTGGGGACGTTGGCATGGGGAGACCAGTGGTTCGGTGGCATGACACGCAATCCGTGGGACATCGAGCAAGGGAGTTCAGGGTCCTCGGCCGGGAGCGCTTGTGCGGTGGTCGCTGGTTTATGCGGTTTTGCGATCGGATCCGAGACCCTTGGCAGCATCGTATCGCCGACGCGGGTGTGCAGCACTTGCGGCCTGCGTCCGAGTTTCGGTCGAGTCAGCCGCTTTGGATGCATGACCTTGGGTTGGTCGATGGACAAGATAGGACCGATTGGGCGAACACCGCGCGATTGCGGGGTAGTCTTTTCGAAGATGCTCGGGAGCGATGGCAAGGATGCATCGGTTTTCGATGCTCCTTTCGAGTGGCCGATACCGGATTGGTCGATCAAGAAACTGCGGTTTGGGGTATCGAGCCGTGCGAGGGGTTCAGAAAAAACACTTGCCAAGATGCTTTCGGACGAGGGTTGCGAAGTGATCGAATTGGATTTCGAGCCCGATCCGCGAATTCAGGCCATGACCGACGCGATCAGTGTCGAAGCCGCAGCGATGCACGGAGATCTCTTCCAGAGCATCCAGCAGGACGATCAGGTTGGAAAATGGGCACCGACCTTTCGCGAAGCGCAGTTCTGCTCGGCGATCGACTATGTCCAGGCCATGCGTGCGAGGGTCGATTTGATACAAAAGACCGAGCAGGTGCTCCGCACGGTCGATGTGTATCTTGGGGATGGCGACTTGGCCCGGATGAACCTTACGGGTCACCCATCGATGGTCGTTTCGTTTGGCGAGGATTTGACCAACAAGAAGCCCAAGACGATTGCGATTACGGGACGTTTTTTTCACGAGCCGCAGTTGTTGATGGTCGCCGATTGGATCCAGGGGTCGCTGCCGACTGTTCCCGGTCAACCTGAGTTGACGCGAGTCCTGTAGGCTGGAAACGCAACATCGCTGCATGTGATTCTCAAGCGTGAGGATGGTAATCGGACTATGGCCTGACGAGCAACCAACGGTGGTCGAGGAGCCAAGATGAATCTATTAGACGATGCCCCCTTTGAGTCTCTCCGAGATTTATCGCGAGGGGAGAATTATCCCGATGAGAACATCGATCGGGAGATTCTTATGCTCAGCCAGTCGGCTAGCAGAGCCTTTGCCCTTTTCACGTCGGTACTGCTTTTCAATTTCGTCAGTCCTGTTTTATTCGGTTTGGTCATGATGTTCACATGGCCGAACACGGATTTTGGTCTTGGATACGTCGCGATCTGCTCGGGATTCGTCATCTCCCAATTCGCCGGTATCTGGCTGTGGCTTCGATCGTACGCACCGAGTTTTCTCAATCGGTTCATTCAAGGAACACTTTTATCGCTTGTGACAACCTTAACAGCGATTTGGCCTCTGGTGTTCTTTTCAGCTTTACGAATAAGTCCCGTAGAGATATTTTTTTGCATGACGGTCGGGGTACTTTTTTATTGGGTACAAGGGCTCGCGATCAGCGGCATGTTGAAACTGTTCAAGTGTTCCCTTGGCAAGACCGGCAGACCCGGCAATCAATACTCGATCCGTTGGTTGCTCGGAGCGATGACCGCAGCAGCCGCGCTGAGCCTGGTGGGCAAGAACCTCGCTCAGTTCGTGAGCAAGGAGAGTTCGGGTGCAAATCCCGTATTGCTAGAAAGTACCGGGGAGATGATGCTCTGGTTAGCGTGGATCATTCCATGGACCGCGCTGTTGGCTTACATGCAGTTAGGTGCTCGGTTTAGTTACGCTCATCGGTATTACCAAATTGCCTGGTGGATCGTCATGCTCATTGGTCCGATGCTCTATGCTATGGGTGGCTCGATGATGTCTAACTACTTTTGGAAGTTTAGCAACGCAGTAGGGATCCGAGAAATCTTGCTTTCCTACGCGGTGGAGTTGGGATTTGTACTTGGCCTTTCACTAGTGATGGGACTGTTACCCAGTCAGCGATCGTTGGATGCACAGGAAATCTTATGAGCGAAGTTAGCGACGATCCTTTTGAATTGGTCGAGGCTCCTGTTAGCGATCTTCAGCAGTCTCCGCAGTGGATGACACGCCTGCAAGTCCTCTGGGGGATCCTGTTGTTGATTGCAACGGTGGTCGGGGATTTTGGGGTTCCCTCGCTGCAACTGGGACCGGATGGGTTGGGTTGTATTTCCGTAGGTCTTTGGCTCGCTCAGTACATCGTGCTTTGGCTGCTGATTCACAGTTATGTGGCCAGCAAGCTTGCTCGAGTCTTGCTTGGTTTGATCCTTACGCTGTGCATAAGTTTCTTTGTGATCGTGGGGATGGGAATTGGCTGGCGAGGAATGCCAATTGACTTCGGCTTGATCATCATGGTGGGTAGCTTGGGTATCTACGCTCTAGCAGGATGGCTACTGAGTCAAATGCTTCGTCGCAGCGATTTTTACTGGGTTTCCAAGAATCGAGCAAGTTCCGGTCAATATTCGATACGGATGATGCTCGGGGCGATGGCTGGATCGGCTATGGTTGCGATGGCGGCGAAATGGTTGAGATTTAGTTCCTTCGGTCCAGGTATTCCATCTCTCATAGACTTTCTTGCGATCGGGATTTGGTTTACGTGGCTTGCGATCGGAATCATGCTTTTGGGGTTTTTTGAGGTAGGAGCCTTCCGCAGCAAGAGTCGTCTTTTCTATCGCGGTCTGTTTATCCTTGTGTTACTGGCCGGGCCTTTGGTCTTTCAGACCGTCGCACTGATGCTGATCAGCATTGACCCTGAATTTGGTGACCCTGGTCTCTCCTGGGATCAACGCTTGGAGTACTACGGTTTTGCCTATGCCATCGAAGCTGGGATCGTCTTGGGAATCGCTGCGGTGATCCCTTTGCTGCCAGCTCGTCACGATCCCAAGTCGCCATAGGGTACATCACACTTCAGACTCAGTTTCGCTGCCGAGCTCCGCTGAAGCCGGATGAGGTGGTCGCCTGAAATCGTTTAACAGTCAGTCGCAAGCATACAGCGCTTAGAATCTGGCAATGAATCCTGTAAGCCTTTGGCCACAATGCGATAAATCCGGGGGTTTGGGGGCAGAGCCCCAATACTGTCAAATCGACATCTGAATCATTTAAGATTGGATTTGAGTGTATTTCGGCGCATTCCGAGGGGTTTTTGAAAGCGGTTGGGCGCAAGCCCTCCGGTGAAGGGTCAATTGTAGTGTTCCACGCTCGAACACTCAGGAAACCACTGGGTATTTAGACTCACAGGGCAGCTTGCGCTGCTCCGCTATCATTTGCCAATTACTAGAAAATGCAACTTCATCAATGTCCCGATTTGACGGTATTGGGCAGAGTCCCCAAGACGCCCAGCGTCTTTTTTCTCGTTCATTTACCAAGCTAAACCCAACCAATCTTTACGCTACTAACGCTGAGCCAAAACAGTCGGAACCTGGCAACTGCAAGACTTGCTGATTTGCCCCATTGCGATTAAACTCGAAGGACGAATCAGGGATTTGCGGCCGATTGCAGCCTCACTGCTAAAGAGCCATTCGCTACCAACGACACTCGTTTTTGACCGATGTCCGTTGTCTCGGATCGCTCGTTGCAAACGCTGCTCGCTCGCTGCGAACTCTGCTCGCAACGGATTTTCGATCTTCACCTCAGCTCCCTTTGCTTTCCATGACATCGTCTTCGAATCCAAACAGCCAGCTCGGTTTTGGTACCCAGAGCGTCCATGCTGGCGAAGCTCGCCAGAAACCCAACGACGCGATCACCGATTCGATCTGTTGCTCGTCGACCTATACGTTCGAGTCGACCCAATCGATCCTGGACTACCTGCGCGAGAACCACGATCGCGAAGAATACGGCCGCTACGGAAACCCCAACGAGAAAGTCGTCGAGCGCAAACTCGCGGCCCTCGAAGGTGCCCAGGATGCGATCATCTACTCGAGCGGTATGGCCGCCGTCGTCGGCTTGCTCATGTGCAAACTCTCCGCAGGCGACGAAATCATCTTTTTCGACCAATGCTACCACCGCAGCCGCGAATTCTGCCTCAAGCATCTCTCCCGATTCGGTGTGGTCACCCACCAAGTCAAAACCGGGGACATGGATGCCATGCAAGCGGCCATCAACCCCAAGACCAAGATGATCGTCAGCGAGTCACCCACCAACCCTCACCTGTCGGTGATCGACCTGGAAGCCTTCGTGGCGATCGGAAAACGGACCGGCGTCGAGACGCTCATCGACTCGACATTGGCCACCCCCTACAACCTTAAGCCGATCGAGTGGGGAGTCGACTACGTCTGGCATTCGGCGACCAAGTACATGGGAGGCCACAACGATCTGCTCGCAGGAGTCATCTGCGGCTCGAAAGAAAAGCTTGAGCCGGTCCGAAAACTTCGAGGAATCCTCGGCTCGATCAATTCGCCTCACAATATGTATCTGCTCGAACGGGGCTTGAAGACATTCGCCTTGCGCATGGAACGGCACAACCACAATGGCCAGAAGATCGCTGAGTTTCTAGAGAATCACCCGCGCGTTGAAAAAGTTTTCTACCCAGGACTCGCCTCGCATCCCTCGCATGCGATCGCCAAGAAGACCATGAAGGGCTACGGCGGGCTCGTCACGTTCTTGATCAAAGATGCCGATTGGAAGCAGACAGCCGCGATCATCGATCGGTGCAAGATCCCTCGCATCGGCCCGAGCCTCGGAGGTGTCGAAAGCTTGATCGAACAGCCGCTGGTCATGAGCTACTTCGATTACCCACCCGAGCAGCGCGCCCAATTCGGGATCTACGATAACATGATCCGAATGGCTATCGGTATCGAAGACACCGACGATCTGATCGAGGACTTGCGCCAAGCTCTCGAAGCAACCAACGAAGGAAGACCCATCCGATGAAATTTCGAACACGAGCCATCCACATCGGCAGCGAACCGGATTCCACCGGGGCGGTGGTTCCCCCGATTTATCTATCGACCACCTACGTTCAGCCCGGACCTGGGGATTGGGGAACGTTTGACTACTCCCGCAGCGGTTCGCCCACGAGGGCTAGAGTCGAAAAGACGATCGCCGACCTCGAAGGAGCCGCCGGCTCGCTGGCTTTTGCATCCGGAATGGCTGCCACCCACTGCGCTGTGGGGCTTTTGCAATCCGGTTCGCACATCGTAGCAGGCTGTGACATGTATGGGGGCACGTATCGATTGCTCCATAAAATCTGCAATCGAAACAATATCTCCGTCACCTTGGTCCATGCCGATGATGCGAATCATATTGCCGAGGCGATCCGCCCTGAAACCAAGATGGTGTGGGTCGAGTCGATCGGAAACCCGCTCATGAGCGTTCCAGACCTCGAGCAAATCGCTGCCGTGACTCGCAAGGCCGGAGTTCTGCTGGCCGTCGACAGCACCTTCGTTCCACCTTGCATCCTAAGACCTCTGGATCTGGGTGCAGACATCGTCATGCATTCGGCGACCAAGTATTTCGGCGGGCACAGCGACTGCTTGGCAGGAGCCCTGTCAGCCAAAACCAAAGAATTGCATCAGCAACTGTACTTCATCCAAAACGCCACCGGCAGCGTCATCGGTGGCCTCGAAGCGTTTCTGCTCCATCGCGGGATCAAAACCATGGAGCTGCGGGTCCGAGAGCAGTCCAAGTCCGCCATGCAGATCGCTCAGTGGCTCGAAAAACATTCCAAGGTCCAACGCGTTTTGTATCCAGGACTTCCGAGCCATCCTCATCACCAAAGGGCCAAGCGTCTCATGGGAGACCAGTTCGGAGGCATGGTCTCCTTCGAGGTCGCAGGCGATATCGATGACGCCAAACGCGTCTGCAAAGGGACCGAACTTTTCGGATTGGCCGTCAGTTGCGGTGCAGTAGAATCCCTCATCGAGCAGCCAGCGACCATGTCCCACGCTAGCTATGATCCAGCCGCGCGAGCCAAGGCCGGGATTAACGACACTCTGGTGCGTATCTCGGTGGGTTTGGAAGATCCCGAGGATCTGATTTCGGACTTGGACCAAGCTTTGGCAAATTCCGGTGGGGCTTGATTCCAAACCCGGTTTACCGCTATTGTTTTGGCTCAAGCGAGCAGGCCCCCCGAGCGAGCAGGACCCGAGCGAGAAGGACCCAACGGCGAGAAGGCCCATGGATAACATCGAGGAAACGCAGACCCAAGTCATCGATTATTTGGCGAAAATCGTCGGGAGCCGCCCACATCTGGACGATTCTTTGGCCATGATTGGGATCGATTCGGTCGCCATGGCTGAGATGACCTTCGAGCTGGAAAAACGCTTCGCGATCAAGATCGACGACGAAATTCTTGACGTCGAGTCGGTCCGCCAATTGGTTCAGTACCTGCACCAGCGAAAACCCTGATCCGTCTGATCCGTCCGATCCGTCCGATCTGTCCGATCCGTCCGATCTGTCCGATCCGTCCGATCCGTCCGATCCGTCCGATCCGTCCGATCTGTCTGATCCGTCCGATCTGTCCGATCTGTCCGATTAAAGCCGCTAATCCAAAACCGCGAGGCCCGTCGTAATTTTGCTGAATTCTCTTGGAGCAGAAACCCGGCTCTGGTATAGTGGCAGGACGGTTGCGAATATGCGACCCCTTAGACGCCACTTTTGGGAGTTAGGTTTCCCTGTCCTGCGAGTTGAGTCTAAGCCCTCCGGTGTTTCACGTCAGTCCTTACGAATACTGACTTTTCTTCTCCTTGGCGCAGCGACCTCCGCAGCGCGGGGGCGGACGTGAAACACTTTTTTCTTTCGTACTTTCCCTTCGGAGCACTTTCATCCATGAGCGACACAAGCAACCTACCCGTTGAAAAACAGCCATCATCCGACACCTCGCGTCGAGGGTTTCTCAAGACCGGCGTTGTCGCCTCGACTCTTGCTGCAACGTTGCCCATTTCCCGGTCGGCCCATGCCCAAGGCAGCGATGTGATCCGCATCGGACTGATCGGTTGCGGTGGTCGTGGGACTGGTGCCGCAGGCCAAGCCCTTGATACCAACAGCGAATCGAATCGGGTGAAACTCACTGCGGTGGCCGACCCGTTCAAGTTCCGTGCCGACAATGCACTCAAGGAGCTCAAGAACCAGCACAAGGACAACGTCGATGCAAAAGCATTCATCGGAGTCGACGGCTACAAAGAGGTGCTTGCATCCGACGTCGACTTGGTGATCCTGACGAGCCCTCCGGGCTTCCGTCCTTTGCATTTTGAAGCTGCGGTCAAAGCCGGCAAGCATGTCTTCATGGAAAAGCCAGTGGCCACGGATGCCCCGGGTGTCCGTCGTGTTTTGGAAGCCAACAAAATCGCCAAGGAGCGAAAGCTCGCCGTGGCTGTCGGTCTACAACGTCACCATCAAAGCGATTACAAATCAACGATCAAGATGCTTAAGGAAGGAGCCATTGGCGATATCATCCTGACCAGGGCTTACTGGAACGGTGATGGCGTTTGGACTCGAAACCGACAACCCAACCAAACCGAACTGGAGTATCAGCTCAACAATTGGTACTACTTCAACTGGCTCAGTGGCGACCACATCTGCGAACAGCACATCCATAACTTGGACGTTATCAACTGGCTCATGGACGGTCCTCCTGCTGAGGCCCAGGGTCAAGGTGGTCGCCAAGTCCGCACGGGAGAAGAGAACGGTCAGATTTACGACCACCACTTTGTCGAGTTCACCTATCCCAACGGCACCAAGCTCTTGAGCCAATGCCGACACATTCCCGGCTGCTGGAACTCGGTCAGCGAGTTTGCTCACGGGACCAATGGTTGGGCCGACATCAGCGGTGGCAAGATCTACAACAAGAAGAACGAAGTGGTTTGGAAGTCCCCGGCTGGCGAGAACGGCTGGGCGCAAGAGCACGTCGATCTGTTTGCACAGATCCGCAAGGGTGAAATCCCCAACGAGGGAGATTACGGCGCCACCAGCACCATGACCTCGATCATGGGCCGCATGGCGACTTACACCGGCAAGCCTCTGAAGTGGGAGCAGTGCCTTAACAGCCAAATCGGCTTGGCCAACTTTGATGCCATCGATTCGTTCGATGATGAAGCACCGATTAAGCCAGACGACAAGGGGCGTTATTGGATCCCAACACCGGGTCAAGACACCGATTTGGTGGTTTAATCCCAATTTTTTTCCTCCAAAGAAAGCCGCTGGCAGCCGTCCAAAGCACGTTGTCAGTGGCTTAAATGCATCTTCAGCCCGGATGGCAGCCTCTCCAATCGCCGACGAAGGCGAACTGCCATCCGGGCTGACGTTTTGTCAATCGGTGCGCTCGAGGCTATAATTCCACGCATGGATCCCAACGAGTCTGCCACCCACGAAAACGCTTTGCACGCCAAGCCGCCTTCGCCTTCGGAAGTCGGCTCGAAGCTATTGGCCAAGTATTCCGATACCGACAGCTTGTTCGTCCGCAACAACCCGATCGGCGATGGCCCGTCCAAGCCCAAAGCGATTCCGCTACAGAGGTCTCAGGAGCTCGAGCAAGCGATCCGCAATGCACCGGCCAACCCGGAGCCGTATGTCGAACTCGGCCAAATCTATGTCGACCAACAGCGCTGGCCCGATGCGCGCCGGGTCTTGGACGCAGGCGCTGAGCACTGTCCAGAACATGAACCGCTGGTAATCCTCCACGAAGACCTATCGATTCACCTCTCAAGCTTAGCCCTCGAACAAGCTCGCAAGCTCAATGCTCAGCGCCCCTCGGACGAGAGTCGCTACGGTGTTGAGCAAGCCGAAACGGATCTTGCCAACAGACGCCTGAAGGTCTGTTCGGACCGTTACGCTCGTCATCCAGACCAAAAGGAGATCTTGGTCCCCTGGGCGGTTGCGTTGCGCCAACTCGGCCGTCAAGAAGAAGCGGTCGATCATCTGCAAGAGGCTTCCAAGGAACCGTCGCTGCGGGCTCGCGCTAGTTTGCAGTTAGGCATGTGTCTTCAAAGTTTGCAGCGACCCTTAGAAGCCCTAGCGGCTTTTCGCAAAGCGGCCCTCTACCGATCCCCTCCCCCCGAACCGCTCATCCGCACCCGAGCCTTGGAGCTTGCGATCGCCATCGCCGAAGAGAACAACTTGATCGATTCGGCCAGATTCTACACCCAAGAGCTTTTAGAATCCTGCGAACCTTCGCAAAAAGAGGCTTTGCAAGCCAACCTCAAGAGGCTGCAGGCCACCGAGCTGTAGCTGCCGTGCTTACCGGTTTTTATTCATTTACCTTCATTCCTTTCCCTTGTGTCCCTCTGAATACCAATCATGAAACTTTCTTCGAAGTCTCTTTCTAGAATTTGCTTGGGGCTTTTGGCCTCAGCAAGCCTTTCCTCGATGGCTCTGGCCGAGCAACCGGCCAACACCCTGACCCGGGCCGAAACGGTCGCAGGTTGGAAGCTCCTGTTCGATGGCAAGACCACGCAGGGTTGGCGCAACTACAAAAAGGACAAGATCTCCGAGGGCTGGAAAGTCGTCGACGGAGCGATCGTCCGCGATGGGAGCAACGCCGGCGATATCATCACCGACAGAAAGTACAAGTACTTCGAGCTCTCTTTGGACTACAACATCTCCAAGGGTGGAAACAGTGGATTGATGTTCCATGTGACCGAAGACAACCCAGCACCTTGGCACAGCGGACCGGAGGTACAGATCCAAGACAACGTCGATGGGCACGATCCTCAAAAAGCCGGATGGCTCTATCAGATGTACCAGCCTTATCCGATGCGTTGGGCAGGCGAGACGGAAATCCCGGATGCGACCAGGCCACCCGGAGAGTGGAACCAACTCTTCCTACGCATTTCCCCTCGGGGCTGCGAAGTCTCGATGAATGGCGTGGTCTACTACCAATTCAAATTGGGGGACAAACGCTGGGAGGAATTGGTCGGCAAGAGCAAGTTCTCCAAGTTCCCTGGATTTGGCAAGGCGGGTGAAGGCTACATATGCCTTCAGGACCACGGCAACCTAGTCTCGTTCCGGAACGTCAAGATCCGAGAGCTAGCCGACGACGGTGGGATCACTTCGCCGGTCGATGGCAAGCTTAACCTCAAACCGACCTTGGCATTTCCCAAGCTCAAGTGGGAGAATTGGGTAGCCGTTGACGAGGACGGCACGGTCAATCGTCCCCGCCGTACGCTGGAGCTGACCTATGCACCTGGCGACTCCAAGCAACTTTACGCATTGGATCAGGGAGGAACGATCTACACGTTCGAAAAAGACCCCAATGTCGAGGTTGCCAAAGTCTTTATGGACATCGAAGAGCGGGTCAGCAAGTGGAACAGTAATGGCGGCAACGAGCAAGGTCTATTGGGATTGGCCATGCATCCGAAGTTCCAGGAGAACGGGCAGTTCTTCGTCTGCTACACTCGGCCCAAGACCCACGAGTCGGTGATCTCTCGCTTTAAGACAATGCCTGGGAACAAGCTCAAGGGGGATCCGAGCTCGGAAGAGATTTTGATGGTCGTGCCCCAGCCATTCCAAAACCACAATGGAGGAGCGATCGAGTTTGGCAACGATGGATACCTGTACATCGCCTTTGGAGATGGGGGAGCGCGGAACGATCCGAAGGCCAACGGCCAAAACCGATCGCAGCTTCTCGGATCGATCTTGCGCATCGATGTCGATCAGAAAACCGACAATGCGGCTTACAAGATCCCTGCCGACAATCCGTTTGTGGGAGTCGAGGGAGTTCGGCCCGAGATCTATGCTTACGGGTTCCGCAATCCGTGGCGGATCGCGTTTGATCGCAAGACAGGCAAGCTGTGGTGTGCGGATGTAGGCCAAGATCTTTGGGAGGAAGTCAACGTGGTGACTAAGGGGGGGAACTACGGTTGGAGTATGCACGAGGGGTCTTATAGCTTTGGCAGTCGCACACCTGGCCCAGAATCTGCCAATGCGATCGATCCTGTGTGGGCTTACGATCACTCAGTCGGCAAGTCGATCACGGGCGGTCGGGTCTATCGGTCCGATCGGCTCAAGGAGCTCGAGGGCAAGTATCTTTATGCCGACTATGTTTCGGGTGGCGTCTGGGCGTTGACGCTCGAGGATGGAGCCCGCGAGGCGGTCCGCAACGAAGAGGTTGTCTCTGGAGGGCTACCGGTATTGGCCTTTGGCCAAGACGCCGACGGAGAGGTCTACGTGATGATCGACAGTGGCAAAGGGGAGTCGATCCTCAAGTTGGTCGAAGACAAGTAACCGATGGGCTTGGACTCGGATTGGACGCAGCATGCATTGGTCCTTCACTTAGCGGTGACATGGTATCTCGTGGGTCTGATCTGGGTGATCCAGAGAGTGCAATATCCGGCGATGGAGTATGTCGATCCAGAGCCGGATCGGGCCAGGGTGGCCGAGAAGCAGCATTGCGATCGGATTTTTTGGGTCGTCGGTCCGATGATGCTTTTGGAGGGATCGTTGGCTGGATGGTTATTGCTAGTGAGTTTCAAGACAGGAGCTTGGCAGTTACCTAGTTTGGGCATGTTCTTGTTGGTCGTGATATGGGCCAGCACAGCCATGGTGCAGATGCCGCTTCACGATCGGATTCTTAAGGGGCCGGACACTCACGCGCAGCGGAGGTTGGTCAGCACGAATTGGATCCGCACGGTGGCATGGAGTCTCCGCGGTGCGATTGCATTGGCGATGGTTGTCCTGGAACACAACTAAATCTCACGCCGCGTCGCCTCACGAACCTCACGCCCGCTTCGCTAAAGACGCCAAGACGCAAAGAATACTAGAAAACCACACTACCGTTCTCCTATTCCCGATCCCCTTTGTTTGCTCCCCTTTGCGTCTTTGCGCCTTTGCGTGAGCCCTCATCCACCCGCATCGCCTCATGAACCTCACGCCCGCTTCGCTCAAGACGCAAAGAATACAAGAAAACCACACTGCCCTTCTCCTATTCCCGCCCCCCTTTTTTTGCTCCCCTTTGCGTCTTTGCGCCTTTGCGT
>Ga0114972_10002829_pt1 | contig 13077 bp, 6 predicted proteins | sample M_140807_EF_Meta_FD_87354 | JGI IMG/M metagenome (GOLD analysis project Ga0114972, IMG submission 87354) | Freshwater microbial communities from Lake Montjoie, Canada to study carbon cycling - M_140807_EF_MetaG | ecosystem: Environmental > Aquatic > Freshwater > Lake | place: Lake Montjoie... | reverse complement strand
TCGGATTATGTTCCATGAAACGGATCACGACATCATTCGGTGTGTCTTCTGGAAGTTCCGGGCGCGTCTGCTGAAGTACGTCCGCAATTTGCACTGCCAGATCTCGAATTGTCCAATCGCGCGTCGTATCGATTGCCTGCGAAATCAAATTGTTGAACGCTGATTGGTGCAATTGCAACGAAATCAAACTGTCACCCGGTGCGACGGGTCTTGGAGTGTAAGCCGAGATCTGATTGGCTCCTGCAACGCGGTAGCGAACCACCAGACGGTTTTCCGTGGTCTGCATATCGAGTACGAGAGGTTGCAACTGCAACGATTGCAACGGACCCAAGAGTCGCTTGTCGACTTGCGACCTTGCGGCTTCAATATTCGTTTTTAGCTGGCTGTCAAACTCTTGATCGGTTTGCTTTGCAATCATTTTTTGGGTCAATCGCTTCGCAATCGGCCTCGACTGTACGAACTCTTGGTGCGCGATATACCGAATCATTTCGCCTAGCACCGGCATGGAATCCCAGTTCGTGGAGAACTTCCGGAGTGAATCGCTGGACTCAACAGTTGCCGGTTTCCCATCGATCTGGAGAGAGGTGGCATCGATACGAATCTCTCGAGATGCTTGAACATGCGCCTTCGTTGCATTGTAAAACGTCGCACCGTTTCGACTGCTGCGGGTACTGCTATCTATTTGACCGTCGAGGTTTAGTGCGACGTGCCAAGCGGACGGGTCGGGAATGAAATCCACCTTCAAGTTTGTACTGGCTTGGCTTGCTCCTCGCGTGTCAGCACCGAGGATGCGTTGCTGCACAGGGCGGTTGGATACTTGACCTCGTGGAATCATCCGATTGATAAACGCTTCGGAGACGCTCATGCGGATATTGGCGTTTCGGTAATGAGTGCCGATTACATCGGCAACGGAAGCTTGTTCAGGATGTTCCGAGAATCGTAACGACTGAATGGCATCCGCGAGGTCTACGCTGCACCTATGGACAGAATTGCTCTCGATGGCTTCGATATCGATTAAGATTTTTCTGTAGTCGACAGGTCCAATGGTCAACGGGTGGACTTGATCCGCCAATCGGTGCACTTCGGCGCTGGTTAGAATCCGTCGCTGATCCGCGGTGACACGTGTATCGGTAACCCTCCCTAAGAACTCGCGGGCCAAAACGACCTGGTTTTCCCGTGATTCAATGCGTTGATGCGCGAGATCGTCGATGCGATCCAGCATCAAATAACGCCCCCAGTTCTCGACGTCATCGGTCGAGATAAGTGCGCGGCGAACTGTCTCAAGCCGTTCCTGCAGTTTGTTGTAATCCATGTCATAGGATCGTATTGCAACGAACCGCTCGCGACCGGTCCGTTTGCATGCATGCACTGCTGTCCATACGACAACCCGGCGCTTCACCGAATAAGAAACGCGATTCAAAGCGCCAGCCAATGTGGGAGATTCCGAAGCGTATTCGGAAGCCCACGAGAAGCCTTGGTCAGACAGCGCACTCAATTCCTCGAGCAGTACCAGCGATTGGGTTTCGGTGATCGCGACGGTTTGGAGCGACTCGAAAACCTCACCGATCCGATGGTTCCAATCACGCAACGCATCCCGAATCGGCAGCGTGCATTCCGCGATTTGAATCTCACGGAAATCGTTTAGCTCCGATTGCATTTGCAGTGCGACGGGCCAAGTATTCCCGATGACCGAGACTTTGGAAGAAAGAGTACTCGACGTGAACGCGTTCGACGGCTCATTCATCTTCCTTATTGCGGATACCGCATTGGCCGTGATTGAGTCTTGCGACTCCTGCTCGCTCATCGCCAAACGAGGCCGTGCCGCGAACTCAGGAAATGGATCGATGAATTGGTCGGATACAGGCGCTGAGAGCTTCACGCCGGCTGGAGGTTCGGCGAGGGCGATCGACGTTGGGGCCTCTGTTCGATAATCCACCCACCTGGATCGGTTTACCAATTGCTCGGACGGCTCCATCTCGAACGGAATGGGTTCCGCTACAATTCGCACCGTACTGCGAGGACGCATCGCCACGCTCAATGTCGTGGTCCGAGGCGAAAAGAAATACCCCGGACGCTTGATCCGGGAGTACTGTTCACCTGCCACAAATAGCAAAATCAAAGCGACGGCGACCACCAAGGCATAGAACCAACCTCGTACGCTCCTCGCTGATCCGTTTGCCATCCTGAACACCTCATGCGTCGTTCGACGCGAGACTCCGTCCCGTTCTTAACCTCGATCCCGACCTACAGGGCCCCCAAAATTCGGGACCCCTTGATCAGAACTTCTCGCGAGACAAATCCGAAAGCTAGCTCGACAATGGTCACGCATCACTTCGGAAACGGTTTCTCTCGCCTCCCTATCTTCGACCAGCCGAACCCGCTCGATGGAAGCAAGCTGGCTCCATTTGCGCGTTTATTCACCAACCGATGTCCCCCCTGTACCACTTAGATAAAATGTAACGGCAGAACGGAATGCTAGCACTTGAGGCTTGGTGATTAGGTATGATGGAGGCCCGGTCGGGGGAAGCGCGAGGGGTACGTACGTATTCCGGTTTTCTTCGAGCTACTTGGATCCCGACATTCTCCGATACATACCCCCCGTAATTTTCGAAGGTACCATGACGATTGCTCACAGGTTTTCGATAACGCTTGCCTCTTTTTTCCTGGTGATTGCGATGCAAGTGGAAGACAGCGTTGGTCAGACTTCCGTTTCGACTCGGGCTCCAAGCGAAGGCTCACGAAAATCCCGGGCGATGAAGCTCGAGGATCTTTTCGGTTTTGTTCGAATTGCGGAGCCCCAGTTGAGTCCTGATGGTTCGCAAGTCATCTATCAGGCGACTCGGTTTTGCGACCCCTGCAAGAATGCGAAGGCGACGCAATTGTGTAGCATCGCGACACTGGGGCAGCCTTTGCCGGGCGCCTCTTCGACGGAGGCTGTGGCTGAGGCTGGGGCTGGGAATGCTTCTCTGCCTCGGCAGGTAACTCAATCCGGAAAGTCGGATACCCACCCTCGATTTTCACCCGATGGCAAAAAGATCCTTTTCGAATCCAACCGCGATGGTTCTCCGCAGCTTTACGTTCTCGATTCGAGTCAGATTGGCGAAGCGAAAAAACTGACAAAGATATCGACAGGGGCTGGCACGGGTATTTGGTCGCAGGATGGAAGTAAGATCGCGTTTGTGTCTACAGTGCGGCCAGAGTGGAGCCAGTTGCCGTTTTCTGAGTCGGATGCCAAAAATCGCGCCGCAGATGATGAGTCAGCGGCCAGTCCGGTGAAAGCTAAAACCTTTACAAAACTCTTCTATCGACATTGGGATTCGTACACCGAGGATAAGCGTCAGCACATTTTTGTCATCAACGCAGATGGTTCGGAATGTGTCGATGTGACGCCAGGAGATCGCGACGCGTATCCCACGAGTACGACTTTTAGTGCAGGCGATGATTTTTGCTTTACCCCCGACGGCAAGCATCTCATCGTGACAGCAGTTCCAGCGAAAGGGGAGTCGTGGACAACAGGATATGACCTTTGCCGAATCGACTTGAGCAAACCTTCCGTCGAATGGGAAACCCTGACAGGAGCCAATCCAGCGGCTGACTGCACTCCTAAATTCAGCCCGAACGGCAAGCGACTCGCCTATCGCTCTCAATCAAAACCCGGGTACGAAGCCGACAAATGGAATCTTATGGTTGTCGATTGCAATGCGGATGGTTCATGGACCGGTAAGCCAGCGTCTTGGACTCAGTCGCTCGATCGCTCTGTAAGCGATTTTGTTTGGCTCGACGATCAGACGGTCGCTTTCACGGCCGAGGAAAATGGGGCAGTGGCCATGTACCGAGTTGGCACAGATGCAAAGCCTTCGCGTGTGGAACTTGATTTTGGCGATCAGAGAGCCGGCCAAATCACCGCCTTGCAAACCGCCGGTGGCAAGGTGGTCGTCTCGCGTGCGGTGATGAATCGTCCTGCTGAACTCTACGTGGGATCAGCTAGGTCGTTGGGCGTTATGAAAAAAATAACTACGGAGAACGACTCGCTCGCTAACGAACTGGAGTTGGTTCGACCCGAGAGTGTTCGGGTGGATGTTGAAGGTAGTACCACGATGCAAATGTGGATCTTAAAACCCCCTGCTTTTGATGGTTCTAAGAAATGGCCCGTGGTTTATTTGATCCATGGTGGTCCACAGGGTGCTTGGGAAGATGGCTGGAGCTTCCGATGGAATCCGCAGCTTTGGGCCTCGCAGGGATACGTTGTCGTTTTGCCCAATCCCCGCGGATCGACTGGTTTCGGCCAAAACTTCTGCGACGAAATCAGTGGTGATTGGGGAGGCAAGTGTTACCGTGATCTGGTAGCTGGATTGTCCTACGTAAAGAAGCTGCCTTATGTCGATGATTCGCGGATCGCTTCTGCTGGCGCGAGTTTTGGTGGTTACATGCAAGACTGGTTCGCAGTGAACGAGATCGCGAAAGAGTTTCGTTGCTTGATCACCCACTGCAGCGTCTACAATTTTGAGAGCATGTGGGGCACCACCGACGAGCTGTGGTTCGATGAGTACGAACACGGCGGACTGCCGTGGGAGATCCCGGGCAAGTATCGGGAATTTAGCCCTCACACGTTGGCAGGGAATTTGGGTAAGTACAAAACGCCGATGCTCGTCATCCACAACGATCTCGATTTCCGATGCCCGATCGGTCAAGGCCACGAGTTGTTTCAAGCCTTACAACGTCAAGGAGTTCCAAGCCGCTTTGTCAATTTTCCCGACGAAGGGCACTGGGTTTCGAAAGCAGCAAACAGCATCCACTGGCATCGAGAAGTCTTTGGCTGGCTTACCAAGTATTGCCCACCGGGTGCGAAGTAAGACTCCTTTACCTAAATCTTCCCGTTACCTAATTCCTATAGGCTCAATCACGCAGGCTCATTGGATGCCCCTATGAAAACGTCGAATCGGCTAACGCTCTATATCTTAATTGCCATGGTAGCGGGGGCTGTCTTGGGCTACATCGTCCATGTTAGCGCTGAACAGGAGTTCAGGGAAGCGTTCTCCAAGAACATCAAATTGCTGACGACCATTTTCATCCGGCTCGTTCAGATGATCATAGCACCGCTTGTTTTCTCGACCTTGGTGGTGGGAATCGCGAAGCTGGGGGATTTAAACTCAGTCGGCAGGGTCGGTGGCAAGGCGATGCTATGGTTCATCGCAGCATCACTCGTCAGCTTGCTTCTGGGGATGGTGTTGGTGAACTTCTTTCAACCGGGTGTTGGTTTTACGGACATCCAAGGGGATGCGGCCGAGGCGGAGAAATTGGCCAGCAATACCAAGCAATTCAATCTGCAACAGTTCGTTGAACACATTGTTCCGCGCAGCGTGGTGGAGTCCATGGCGACCAACGAAATCTTGCAGTTGGTCGTCTTCAGCATCTTTTTTGGGGTGGCAACCGCTGCTATTGGTGATAAGGCCAAGGTGATCGTAGAAGGACTAGACGCTGTGGCCCATGTGATCTTGAAGATGGTCGGTTATGTGATGAATGTGGCACCCCTAGGAGTTTTCGGTGCCATCGCGGCTGTTATTGCTGTGAAAGGGTTGGACGTCTTTTGGTTCTACGGCAAGTACTTGTTGTTTTTTCTTATCGGCATTTCGATGCTCTGGATGATTTTGCTCTTCGTGGGGTATCTCATCCTAGGGAAACGACTACCGGAGCTATTGCGGCATATAGCCTCGCCATTGATCATTGCCTTCAGCACTACCAGTAGCGAAGCTGTGTTTCCTAAACTGACAGAGGAATTAGAGAAATTCGGCTGCAAGGACAAAATTGTTTCATTCATCTTGCCCCTTGGTTATTCGTTCAACCTCGACGGCAGCATGATGTACATGACGTTCGCCAGCATCGCGATCGCGCAAGCAAACGGCATCGAGCTGGATTTAGGTACGCAACTGACCATGCTCCTGGTGCTCATGCTGACCAGCAAAGGGATCGCCGGGGTGCCTCGCGCGTCCCTGGTTGTGGTCACCGCCACTTGCGCCATGTTCAAGATCCCGCCCGAGGGCATCGCACTGATCCTGCCCATCGATCATTTTTGCGATATGTTCCGCACGGCGACCAATGTCTTGGGAAACACGTTAGCCACAGCGGTTGTGAGCAAGTGGGAAAATGAATTAGGTCCTGCCCAGCCCCCTGCAGAATCTGGTTAGTTTTTCCCTCGAAGGGAGAAGCCTAGTGGTAGTGTGTCTCCCACGATACTAGATGTGTTTTCTTCGTCGAGGCTACCACCATCTGCAACGAGAGTTCGATGCAAAGGCGGGGATTTCAACGCATCCATTCGCTGCAACACTTTCTCTCGAATTTCGCGAGAGACGTCGCGATACCTGTCTCCTGTTCGACGCGACATTAGCATCAGGGCTAAGGAGTACGATGGGACGAGATCTATCGGTGGTTCCATGCCTAAAAGTCGACCGAGCCAATCGGAGACCTTGTCAACGGGGACTGTTTGCTGAAGGGTAGCGTAGATCGGGACGCGATTTCCCATCCGACCGATCATCCACAACAATGCGGAGTGGAGTGGCAGAAGTTTCTTCTTATTGAGCCCGCTCAGCGCGAGTTCTACAGCGGCTGCTTTATCTTTTGAACGCAGACGCTCTAGGGACCCGAGCAATCGTAACAGTTCGATCGCGATATTGGTGTTGAGTTGCTCTCGGCCGATGTTGGTCCCCCCTAGCATCGGTTTAACCTGAGCCCAGGTGTCTTGAAAGAGTGCATTCTGCTGGCCCGTCGTGAAACCACCGGAGATTCGACGCCACAGGATTACCGCCTCGGACACACTTGCGGGACTTCGATGCATCAATTTATTGTGGACCAATCGCCAAGTTGTTTGGACGCGCCAGTCGTCGGCGGGGAATCCAAATCCAGGGCGAAGAGACCAGCCGGCGAGATTCAGCCAACGTGATTCATGTTCGGGTGACAATTTTCTCGAATCCGAATGATCCGCTAGAAATCGCCAAATCTCGCGAAGTAATGACGGTGGCCAGTCGCGACGACTCATACCCAACGCGTCTGTCAGCGTATTGAAACAGTCTTTTGGTTTCTGAGTCGGGTTGGAGCCAAAGATGGTTTCCAAGGCGGAAATCGCTTTTTGGATTTGGTCCTCTGAAACCAAAGGTCCTCGACTTGCTGCACCCGTGGTACTCCCACTTTCTGAAATGTCACCAGGTGTACCACCTCGCACGTCGAACTCCAGGTTCCAGCGTCCGGCGAGGTTTTCGTCACCAGATGCGCGCGATGGATCGCTATTCGGGATGGAAACCACTCGCATTTTGAGCGTGCCGATCTCGCTGAGTTCGCTCTCCAAATGGACAGGCAGGACTGCGCGACGGTTTGCTCGACCTAGTTCGAGGACTGTTTGGATCGGCGGGAGTTGGGTCATCGATTTCGGGTCGACATCGACCAATTCACCGAACGTGTGGGTTAATTGGCTACTGCTATAGTAAAGTGGGAATTGAACCGGTTCGCCAAGGATCAAATCGAAAGGCCGATCATCGAGCGTATATCGATCCAAAGGAAGAGCGCTCGCAGGCATCACGCAGACCGCTTGCAATGGCTCGTTACTGACCAGAAGGTAGTAGGACCTCGCCAACCTCGCATCGATGCGGATTCCCTCTCCTCGCCGGACCATTCCAAAGTACGCTGCTCCTTGGGCTACAGCGAGATCTAGCCGATTTCCTTCGAGGACTCCAGGTTGCCAGATTGGATCAATTCCGGTGGCAAACCATTCCTTGATTTGAGTCAGTATCGCGTCACGGATCGAATCCGACTCGAGCACTCCGCCGTTGAACAAGACCCAATCCGGCTTTGCAGCTTGCAAGTCGGACATGCGTTCGCGATCGGAGTCGTTTCGTCCTGCCCAGCGGTGATCCCACAAGAAACTTGCGAGATGCTTGAGTACATTGGGCTCGTTTTCGTAGGGTAAACCAAATTCCTGAAAACCCTCCTGAGTGCTATCGGGTCGGCTATCGAGTGGAACCTTTCCAAAAAATCCATCGACCAGGAGAGCTTTCGCCCATTCTCGTTCAATTTTCACAGTCCGCGATCCAGCGATGATCTTGGAACCGAGGGCGGGTAGGGAAATGGAATAATGCTCAGGAGGAGTTGTCCCCAGGAGGGTTTCTTTCGCGCTGCGAGCATGCGCTTTCAAGACATCCCACTGCCGTGCGCTCAATCGTTCTTTACCTGGTGAGTTGGTTATTAGTTGTTGCTCGAGATGACGAGCCAAGGCCAAATCCAGGTTATCACCACCCAGCATCAAGTGTGGACCGACCGCTACACGGTGCAGACCAAAAACATTCTCGAGCTTTTTACTCACTGAGGAACTAACATCGGCGGAACTAACATCGGCGGAACTAACATCGGCTTCAGGACCTGGCTTTTCCAAAGCCGGTGGATCTGACTCTAGGGTTGGATCTTGGGCAACTGCGGAGTCGATCACGCGGATCAGCGTAAAGTCGGTGGTTCCTCCGCCGATATCGCACACGAGAATGCTTTGACCTGATTGCAGGATCTGCATCCAATCCGACGGGTGACGATCGAGCCAAGCATAAAAAGCAGCCTGGGGTTCCTCGATCAAGATTACATGGTTGAGGCCGGCTCGCTTGGCAGCCTCTAACGTCAATTGCCTGGCGACTTCATCAAAAGAAGCGGGAAGGGTCACGACCACTTCTTGCTCGCTGAGCGGATCGTGCGGATGATCCCTGTCCCATGCACGTCGTAAATGTTCGAGATACCGACGACTGACCTCCACTGGGGAAAGTCGCTGGACGTCGTCGTCACCTTGCCAAGGAAGCAAATCGCTCGTGCGGTCGACCAGGGTGTGGCAAAGCCAGCTTTTGGCGGAGCCAATCCCACGGTCGGGGACCTGCAACGTCCTTTCGCGGGCCAATGTGCCCACAACACCACATTCCTTCTCGGGCTCGCCGAACCGTAGTCGCTTGTCGACCGAGTTGCGTTCTTGGTCGGTCAATTCGTAGTGAAACGAGGGGAGCGTTTCCATTCGAGCCGAGGCGCCAAAGTCCACGAGTTGCTCAATTTTGAAAACCTCGACACGACGCGATTCTTTGCGAGTATCCACATAAGCCATCGCGCAGTTGGTCGTGCCAAGGTCGATCCCTACGACGAAATGGCTCCGCTGTTTCTCAAAAGCAGCTTCGAGCTCCGAATTGCTTTCCTTTGTCCTTTTTCCCGTTACCCTTTCTGACATCGAACCTATTCCTCCTTAAGCACATTGGGACGCTTTTCGCCCAGCACTGTTGATTGAAGGCTATCCGCGAATGGTAGGAGATCGCGGAGAGGAATTGGCCCCAGGAATGCATCTGATTCGAGATCGCCCAGGAATACTTGAAGGTCTGGCGCAAATTCGTAGAGGAACTGCCGGCAAACACCGCACGGGCTGACCCGCGTTGGGGAGACAATGTAAATCGTTTTCCAAGATCGGGAACCGTTTGCGATGGCTTGGGATCCTGCGACACGTTCCGCGCATAACGTCACCGAATACGATGCGGATTCAATGTTGCAACCCGAGTACTTATTGCCGAACTCATCCACGAGGATGCAACCTACGGCAAAGCGGCTGTAGGGATTGTAAGCCCGCTTGGCAGCTTGCCGGGCCAGTTCCATATTCACGGATAGTTCTTTGCGATCCGATGATGAATTTGCCAATCCTTCGATTCCCAAGTTGGTTCTCCCCGATGATGCAGCAATGGATCCTCAAATGAAGATACCGGCAAGACAGGCTGTCATGTAGCATGCCAGCAGCCCACCGATCATGGCTCTTACCCCGAGCTTTACGAGCGTATCGCGTCGGTCGGGAGCCAATGGTCCGAGCCCTCCGATTTGGATTCCAATGGACCCGATGTTTGCGAAACCGCAGAGTGCATAGGTCAAAATAGTCTTGGTGCGTTCCGAGACTTCCGCGATCGCGGGGTTGTTTGTAGGATCCATTTGCGTATACGAGATGAACTCATTGCTGACGATGCGTGTACCGAGGATCTCTCCAGCAACCCAGCAGTCTTTCCATTCGATCCCCATCAACCAAGCAAACGGCGAAGAAGCGATACCGATGATCTGCGTGAATGTGATTCGATGAGATTTACCAACGATGAGATTGGATAGGTTTTCCGTGAGGAGTCCCAGTAGATTATCTAGCATGTAAATCAACCCGAGGAATGCGATGAGCATCGCACCGACATTCAGCGCTAGTTTCAGACCATCGCTCGCGCCGCGGGCAGCAGCATCGATCAAGTTGGTGGCTTCCATCGGCGGTGTCATTTCGACCTTGCCCAAGGTGAGTGGTTTCTCAACCTCAGGTTGCATGATTTTGGCGATTACCAAGGCTGCCGGTGCGGACATCAGGCTTGCTGATAGCAAATGCACAGGATCGATCCCCATGCCGACGTATGCGGCCATGACCCCACCTGCGATCGTCGCGAATCCTCCGACCATTACCGCCATCAGCTCTGATTGTGTCATGCTGTTCAGGTAGGGACGGACCAGCAGTGGGGCTTCGGTTTGGCCGACGAAGATGTTACCCGCAGCGGACAGAGTTTCGGCCCCTGATGTTCCGAGCGTGTTCTGCATGGCTCTCGATATCGCGCCCACGACCAACTGCATTGCGCCAACGTAGTAGAGTACGGACATCAACGAAGAAAAAAAGATGATCGTCGGAAGTACTTTGAAGGCAACGAAATGGACTTTGAATGCCGGCGAAAGGTCCTTTTCCATCTGAACCATGCCGTTTCCAAAGACGAATCCGGCCCCTTGGTCGACGCAATCGAGCAATCCCGTAAAAACATTCCCGATGGCGGCAAAGACGGTATGGCCCGCCGGAACCCTCAGTACTAATAACGCAAATAAGACTTGCATCAGCAGACCGCCGATGACGACCCGCCATGGGAAACGGTTCCTGTTCGAGCTCAATCCCCACGCGATGAGGATCATTACCAGCAACCCTAGGATCGGGATGATTCGTTCCATAACGCCACCTGTATATTTATGATTAGATCTCAATTCCAGCGCAGGCAGATGCTGGCCCTTACCGCAATCGCAGGAGTCTAACAGTTCAAAAACGCTTGAAAAGTGATCGGTGGCGTCTTTTCCTGCGGATCGCGTTTTCCTATCCGTCCCTTCGATAGGGGGCCTAAGCGAGTTTCTGTAGGACTTCGATGCCTCGGTCCAACGTTTCATCGCTGGCTGCAAAGGAAATCCGGAAATGGGTGTCCTTGCGGGAGAAAATATTGCCGGGGATGATTAGCAATTCGTTGGCGATCGCACGAGCGACGAACTCGGTTGCATTCCCCGAGGGTACCTTTGGAAATATATAGAAGGCTCCTCCGGGTTCGCGAAACTCATAATAACCCTTGAGCCCAGCGACGATGCGATTTCTTTTTTGCTCATAATTCTTGTAGTGCTCCGACATGTCGTAGTCCATGGCTGCCAACGATGCATGCTGAAGCGGAGTGGGTGCACACACAAAGGTGTATTGCTGCAATTTGATCATGGTTTGGATGATCTCCTTGGGGCCATGAACATAGCCCAACCGCCAGCCGGTCATCGCGTAACTCTTTGAGAAGCCATCGATTACGATTGTTTGCGGATTGAACTCCGCGGGGGATCGCATCGGAGAACCGAAATGGAACTGGCTGTAGATCTCGTCGGAGACCAGCGCGATTCCTTTCTCTTGGCACAACTCAGCGATGCCTCGGATTTCGTCCAAACTCGCAGCGACTCCGGTAGGATTGCATGGGTTGTTGAATAGTACCAGTTTGGTCCTTGGGGTGATCGCATCGCGGAGTCGATCCATGTCGATTTGGAAATCGGGATAGGTATCGATGATCACTGGCACTCCGCCAACCAATTGGATCAGCGGGACGTACATGACGAAGTACGGATCGAACACGATCACTTCATCACCAGGATTTACCATTGAGAGCATCGTTAAAACGATACCGCCGCTGGTGCCTGAACAAATGAACACTTCGCGATCATCATGTTGGTACTGTTGATCGATCTCGTGCTGCATTCGCTGAACCAGCGGCGCGATTCCTTGCGTTGGGCTGTAAGCATTCTTGCCTGATTGAATCGCGTTGCACGCTGCGTCGCGAATGGGAGCCGGCACGTCGTAGTCGGGTTGGCCGATCGATAGATTGATCGGATTTTTCATCGTCGCTGCCAAGGCAAACACCTTGCGGATACCGCTGGAATCAAACGCCATGGCTTTGTTGGAAAGCCAAGAATGAACATTGCTAGTGGACATAAGTAGGAATCGATGAAGGGATAAAGAAAAATAGAAGGCTGAATACTTAGAAAGCGAAGTTATTCATTGGCATGGACATCGCGGATAGTGTTACTTGATTTTCGCCGCGATCGACTGAAAGGTTTTTCGGACGTCCGAATCGTCTGCATTGGGAAAGTTGGCTCTTTGGACCATAAGGATGTAAGCCCGGCCGGCCACCGGGTCGATCCAGGCCTGTGTCCCATAAGCCCCTCCATGACCATAGGTCCCCGCGGATAGCATCGCGGTTGCTCCTTGTGGTTTCACCACGACGCAAACACCCACGCCCCAAGCGTTACCCTGGGTGAAGCCTGTGATCAAATCGCCCGTGCTTGGGGTGCGTAATCGGGTTGCTGCCGCTTTGGACAAGATCATCTTGCCGTGGATTGTTCCATCGCTGAGCAGCATTTGGCTAAATTTTGCGTAATCCACTGCCGTGGAAAACAAGCCTCCGTTGGCAGCTGGGAAGCGTTCGCGATCTGTCGGTTGTTTCCCAGCGAGCAAGAAGATTGGAGCGGCCACCAAGTCGCCTTGTTCGTTCTTCGTATAACTGACGGCTAACCGTTTGGCTTGATCGTCCGTCAAGTAAAACCCAGTGTCCTTCATACCGAGTGGTTCAAAAAGGAACTTCCGGGCATACTCATCGAAGCTCAGGCCGCTGAGCACTTCGACGATGCGGGCTGCGGTATTGATACTGGTTTGACTGTATTGCCATTTGGTGCCAGGTGTGAAATGGAGAGGGCCTGCTTTGGCGTATTGCGAGGACG
>Ga0114972_10002828_pt1 | contig 13081 bp, 14 predicted proteins | sample M_140807_EF_Meta_FD_87354 | JGI IMG/M metagenome (GOLD analysis project Ga0114972, IMG submission 87354) | Freshwater microbial communities from Lake Montjoie, Canada to study carbon cycling - M_140807_EF_MetaG | ecosystem: Environmental > Aquatic > Freshwater > Lake | place: Lake Montjoie... | reverse complement strand
TATAAAGCAAGGTTTTCAGGATTTAAAACTAACAGTAACTATAAATCATCATTAATTTAGCTGAAATCCTCTCACAGTAAGACTTCTGCGAAATTTTTACCTCACAGGTCTGGTAGAACCATCAATAGCTTTACAGAAAATATAGATATTGAGTCATATCAAACCAAACAGTCCTTAAGACGGATAGATCATGGAAAGAGACTACTCTAGTCCTCAAAATGGCTATCCACTCATTTAATGAAATTGATATTATCCTCTGTTTGATCGAGACCGCTCACTCAAGCAAAATACTGAAGAACCGTTGCTACTGATTGTAGCCTATCGCTTCTATGAGATCTAGTCGTATTAATGTAAAAATTTGGGATGGGCATCTGGCCTGTCCACAGGCTAGAAACTTCACCACCTAACACTTAATAAAATCCGCTTACTGTAGAGCAGAGAGATTGTCTGAGGTCTTATCTTGAATGAACGAAATGACCAGCTATTCCAAGCCATATCTTAGTTACAATAGTTTTTAGGATTAATTCAATTGTAATTGACGTAACTCGTTAGATTTTTTAGCAGATTGGCTCACCTTGGTTAAAACAGGCTCTTTGAGCAGATTGGCCAACTCTTGCAATTGGCTGATGGCTTCCGCACCTTCTAATTTCATTAACTCTCGGTCATCCCGCATTTCCGTCCAGGTGATCCCGTAATCGGAAACCAAAAAACGAATGAGATGATTTTCTCCTAAGCTCACCATAAAGGATGCGCTATTCATCTGTCCGCCGCAGGTATAGCAAGAAGCCAGATAGTTCCTATTTTCCAAGACGATCGCCAGAGCCTGTAGATTCATCACCAGGTCTTGAACGAAGTCTTTATGTTGTTGCGCGAGTCGTGTAAACACGGTGCCTCCTAATTAGTAATACCTAGATAAAATCTTAATACTTTTTTAAGATTTTGTCTCAGTCAGTATGATAATTCATTTTTGTACTTTGGGGTCAATCCTCGTACTTTTTCCTTTTCTCCTCGCTTACAGTAGCTCACTTTCGAGAAAAATTCCCGTATTGAGGGTTACTTCTTGCGCTAGTTGTGATGAAGTCTTCAAATTTGAGGAGTAGTTTTTTCGCGATCGCGGTTTCAGATCCTCGAAACCATGATAAACATTGACAACTCAATCATTGTTAGTGTCTTTATTTATTCGCACAACCGATTTAGGCTTTCTGAAATCCTTATGCAGTAAGGCTCGATTTTTTGACTTTGGCCCAGCGCGAAAGATTCGTGACACTAACCAATCATTCCCAGAGTGGAGTCAATAATTACCATTGAGTTCGTAATTGTCATTAGGGATAAAGAATCGTCTGATTCTTGAGCAGTAAGCATTTGAACTCAGTCAAAAGAAGATTAATCTGCAATTTAGCTCTATCCTTTGGATATAGGCTCCTGATTTCGATCCTAGTTCAATTGTTCCAGACCAGCATTTTTGTAACGAGGGTGTTAACGTAATGGGGCAGAGCGATACTTGGGAGCTATTTCGCGTGGTGATCAACACTGAACTAATTTTTAATATTGCGAATCTTTTTGTCCTGCCGTTTTGGGCATTGATGATTGTTTTACCCAATTGGGGCGTAACCAAAAAGGTGATGGATTCCTTACTCCCCTTTGCCCTGTTGGCCAGCGTTTACCTGTATTTATTCGTAACCGCCATTACTCCCGAATCCGCCGAAGCCCTTGCTAGTCCTAAGTTAGCCGATATTGCCAGAGCCTTTGCTGATCAGAATGTCATGGCGACAGGTTGGGTACATTATCTGGTAATGGATTTATTTGTGGGACGTTGGATCTATCAACAGGGACAAAACACAGAGGTTTGGACAATCCATTCTTTAATTTTGTGTCTTTTTGCGGGGCCTTTGGGTTTGTTGTCCCATATCCTGACGACGGTGATCCGCGATCGCTTTTTTCCCAAAAACCAAGCTGAGATTATAAACGAAAGTTGAAACTGGGATCAGACCAGACGTTCAAAAACTAATTTGGGGCTGACTTGATCTCCATGCCAACGGAGTAAATTAGCCTCTTTTCCTATCGATAACCCCTGTAAGGCGATCGCCTGTCGAGGAGATTCGGTGGCCAAAGCGATCGCAGATTCAGGAGAAACAATGCCCCACTCTAATAAATTGTCAACCCCAGCAAGTAGAGGTAAAGTTGTTCCTGAAAGGGTTCCGTCGGATAAACGGGCTGTACCTTGTTTGACCTCGATTTGTCGCTCATCCCAGGGATAAATACCATCGACTAACCCCATTGGAGCCAGGGCATCACTCACCAAAAACGCCCCTTTTTCGGCATAATTCGCCCTCAAAAAAATATCTAACATTGAGGGGGAAACGTGCTGACCATCGGCAATAAAACCGCAATAAACCTGGGGATTGCGAATGGCTGCCGCCAGTAATCCAGGCTGTCGGTGATGCAGGGGAGGCATGGCATTAAAGGCATGGGTAATCATGGAAGCCCCTAGTGCAAAAGCTTTCTCAGCTTCGGATTCAGTGGCTTGGGAATGGCCCAGGCTCACAGTAATCCCCAAAGATGTGAGATAGGGAATAATTTCATCACTAGAGTCTAATTCGGGTGCTAGGGTAATAATTTTGATTAATTCGGGATTTTTCCCTAAAACCTGATGAACGTTTTCCAAAGTCGGTTTAAGCAAATATTGGGCGGGATGCGCTCCCCGTTTTTCGAGATTCAAAAAAGGCCCTTCCAGATGAACTCCCAAAACCTCAGCCCTTGGTTCAGTGAAGGATTTTTGAGCCGTTAAAAAACTTTCAATCACCGACAGCGATCGCTGAATATTTTCAATAGAAGTGGTAACAATCGTCGGTAAAAAGGCATCTACTCCTTGTTGCCAGAGAAATTGACCAATTTTTTCCAATAACGGAAGATGATGATAGTCCAGGTCAGGAAAAGCTAATCCTAAACCGCCATTAATCTGTAAATCTACCCCGCCCAAGGAGATCCAATCTCCCTGTACATCAATGACTTGGTCAGATTCCTGGGAAAGTTCTTTTTCCGATTGGGGAAGAATTGCTTCAATTTGTCCTTGGTTATTAATCTGGAGTTGTTGTAAATTCAGATAACCTGGTAAACGAGCATTAATAATTTGGATATTTCTGAGCATGGGTTGATAACTTTGCTTTTTCACTTGTCCCAAGTTTGTCTAGATTTTACTATTTTGAAAGATTTGATTTACTGTCAAATTTAAGTCTGGAAAAGTTTGGGAAATAAGGCAATCGCTATTTTGAAACTTACTAATTTGATATTCGCCCTCTACCAAATTACAAACAGAAATTGTTGGTTGTTTGGGATTTCCAATAAAATTACGCCCGCCTAGAGCCGCATAATCCACAATCCAATATTCCAGAATTCCCATTTCTTCATAATCCGCAAATTTTGAGTAGTAATCATCCCGCCAATTCGTCGAGACAACTTCAATGACTAACGGGATGGATGCGCCACTACTCAGAATAGATTCTTTCTTCCAGCGAGATTCATTCGGCAAATTAGCACGATTCATCACCAAAACATCGGGAAAATAACCAGAATCCTTGTCATCAGGTCTCACGATCACTTGATTCGGAATACCATAGGACAATCCGAGTCGTTTGATTTCAAAGGAAATTTCGACATTCAAAAATCCTTTAATTTCTTCGTGTTCACCGACAGGTTGGGCCATTTCAACAATATTTCCATGATGAAGTTCATAACGCACGTCAGAATTTTCAGGGAGCCAATCGATAAACTCTTGAAAAGTCGTAATTTTGGGTAAGGTTTGGAGCATGACTTTATAATTTATTAATAATAAAATATTAACTGCTATTTTAACTTAATCAGAATTTTTCCCAACATTTTAGTTGCAGAAACCGCGATCGCCTTCCACTATTAAACTTTTTCGTCGGTTAACCAATGGCCAAATTCCGCTAAAAAGTGATCGCCAATAATCGCTTCTCGAATACGTTGGGTAAAACGAACTAATTCCGTAATATTGTGCAGAGATAAGAGAATGTAACCCAACATTTCCCGCGATCGCACTAAATGATTAAGATAAGCTCGACTAAAGGTTTGACAGGTATAACAGGGACAGGTTTCATCTAAAGGACGAAAATCTTCCCGAAAAGGCGCGTTTTTCAGGTTCCAACGTTCTCCCTGTACCAATGCCGTGCCATGTCGTCCAAAACGGGTAGGAATCACACAATCAAAGAGATCAATCCCCGACGCGATCGCGATCGCCATTTCTCGGTAGGTTCCGACTCCCATAAGATAACGGGGTTTATGGGCGGGCAATAAGGGCGCAGTCGCACGGACAATTTTATGAACCAATTCGGGAGCTTCTCCTACACTCACTCCGCCGATCGCGTAACCAGGCAAATCTAACTGAGTCAACTCCTCCACGGCTTGAAAGCGCAAGTCCAGATAGGTTCCCCCCTGCACAATGCCAAATAAAGCCTGAGTTTCTTTTCTCTGATGGGCTTCAATACAGCGTTCTAACCAATGATAGGTGCGTTCCGTTGCGGCTTGGACGTGTTCTCGACTAGCTTGGCCTGGGGGACATTCATCAAACGCCATAATCACATCGGCTCCCAGGGCATTTTGAATCTGGATCGACTTTTCGGGAGTAATCTCAATTATTCTTCCATCTTTGGGAGAACGAAAAATAACACCTTTTTCCGATAGCGATCGCAACGCACTGAGACTAAAAACCTGAAATCCCCCCGAATCTGTCAAAATAGGGCCAGACCAGCCCATAAAAGAATGCAAGCCCCCCGCTTTTTCGATGATGGCTTCTCCAGGTTGCAAATGGAGATGGTAAGTATTCGCTAAAACCATCTGCGCTCCCGTTGTGAGCAATTGGGCTGGGGTGATGCCCTTAACCGTTGCCACCGTCCCTACGGGCATAAAACGCGGAGTTTCTACGATGCCATGAGGGGTATGCCAGACTCCTGCTCTAGCCTGAGTATGGGAACACTTTGCGTGACACTGGTAAAAAAACTTCACTCTTAGTTTGAATTTTATAGATTACTTGCTATTGTCTCAAATTAACTGCCTAAAAATTCTTTCTCCTATTTTCCAAATCAATTTATTTTATCTCGTGTTGAACTGACTGATTGAACGAGAGCCTTGGAATTAAGTAAATTCTGATTATAAATGGTGAAAAATGAGGGAAAGATTATTGGCGGGCATGGGAATGATTTTGTGCAAGATTAATTGATGTTTTTCAGCTAGTTCCACCACGTCTTCTAAATTTCTTACTCCCCAGTCGGGATTTCTAAATTGCAACGATTGATCAAAGGCTTCATTACTGGGTGCAGTATGTTTTCCTTGTTGTTTGTAGGGGCCATAGAGATATAAAATTCCCCGCGATCGCAAAATTTTTTCCGCTCCTGCAATTAGTCCTTGGCAAGCTGACCAGGGCGAAATATGAATCAAGTTAATGGCAATAATGGCTCCAATATTCGCGATCGCCGAATGCTCTAGTTTTTCCTGCCAATTAGGTGAAGTCACATTAATATCTAAAGGAAGTTGCAGATTACTATTCGTGCAATCCTGTCGCCAGGCTTCAATACTTAACCGTAACAGGCGATCGGGATCAGAGGGAATCCATTGCTGATTGGGAAAATGGGGCGCGAAAAAACAAGCGTGTTCTCCCGTACCGCTAGCGAGTTCTAGGATATCCCCATCATTAGGAATAACTTGCTGGAGGACTTCTAGAATGGGTAGGCGATTTCGCTCAGTTGCAGGGGCAAATTGTTTGCTACAGTTCATCATATCATTTTAGTAAGGTACAAACTTTGCTAATCCTAAATAACGAATTCCTTCAGGATTCACTGCAAAACGACAGGGTAAAACTATCAAACCTTTTTTAACGCCTTCTGTTAATAATTTACCGTAGGTAGGATCAAATTCATCTCCGGAATTAAATTCGGTACAATCTCCTCGATTAATAAAATAAAGCATCACCGATTTAACATCAGGCAAAAGATCGGTTAATTCCTGCAAATGCTTTTGTCCTCTCGTCGTTACGGTATCAGGAAATAACGCTAAACTTCCTTGGGAAAGGGTTGTATTTTTAACTTCTAAATAAATAGATGGATGCTCAGTAGAAGTCAAGAGAAAATCAACACGACTTTTTTTTCCGTAGGGAACCTCTGATTTAACTTCTTCATATAAATTTGCTAATTCAGGAAAAATTTTTTGAGTTAAAGCTGACTTAATTACTTGATTCGGTAATGCTGTATTCACTCCAACCCAAGTATTATCAATTTGAATCATTTCCCAAGTATAGGCTAACTTTCGCTTGGGATTATTACTCTGAGAAAGATAAACAGGATTACCAATTTGACAGACTCCTGTCATCGGGCCAGTATTGGGACAATGGGCGACCACAATTTCCCCTGATTCTAATTCAATATCTGCAAAAAAACGTTTATAGCGTTTCCGTAAAATTCCTGAAATAAGGGTCGGGTAGGGATAGAAAAATTCAGGAGCCATAGCAGATAAAATTAATTTAAATTAAAGAACTGAAAGTTGGATTGAGTTGTTGTTGAGATTGATTTTCATCAAGTTGATTTTGACTTGCCCAATGACGGTAATCCTGTAATAAATGTCCTAATAAGCGTTGCTTAATACGAGACAAGACTCCTTTAAGGATACTATTTCCTGTCATTTCTAAAAAGGGTGCAGGAGTAAGAGATAAAGCGGGGGGTAAATCTACACTCACTTTGAGATCAGCTTTTCCTTGTAAATAGGTTTTTCCATCCTGTTCGTAGGGCGATAATCTTCCTTTTAGTTGCAAAGAAAAACGATGATTAATATAATCAATTCCCCGAATTTCACAGCTTTCTGATTCTAAATAAACCGTTCCCGTAGAAGTCGCCCAAACTTTTAATACAACAGTCGGTTGAAAGTGATAAATATCCAAAAAATTCAGCGATCGCATTTTCAGGCGAAATCTATTTTCTGATAACATTTCCATCAATTGGGGATCGGCGATCGCACTGACGAGGCGTTGGGGTTGCCGTAAATAGTGCTGGATCGGTGCGGTGGGTTCATCAACCGAGATAGCCAGGGATTCGTTGGCGGTGAAGGATACATTCATAAATGAGTCAAGACCAAAATACTATTTTCTTAATATTACTTTACATTTCTTAAAACTTGTTGTATTAATTATAACCCTTTACGGTTCTTGAACATCGAATTTTAGGAAATCAGAGCCAAAAAACTGAGAATAGGTTAATTTTTCTTAAAGAAAGTTTTGGGAACCCTCTTTTGCTTTAATGGGATTAATAGAGCTTGAAAAATGATGGAATAATTATGCCGCTTGACCTTGCCCATCTCGGCCCAAAGGGAACCAATGCAGAAACTGCCGCGATCGCCTATGCTGATTGGTTGCAAAAAAATCATGGCGAAACGGTAAGGCTGCTTCCCTATCCCAGTATTGCTCAGACTCTCTACTCGGCGGCGGATCGGGAGGTGGATTTGGCGATAGTTCCTGTAGAAAATTCGACGGAAGGTGGCATTGCAATTACTCTCGATACGCTATGGGAGCGGGGAAATCTGCAAATTCAGCAGGAATTGGTTTTACCGATTATCCACGTTCTCTTATCGCGGGGAATTGCCCTAGAAGGGATTAAAACGGTTTATTCCCATCCCCAGGCTCTTGGTCAATGTCAAAAGTGGTTAGAGCGAAATTTACCCCAGGCGCGGCCGATTGCGTCTAATTCCACCACCGAGGCGATTCAATTTATTCAACAAGACCCCACTTCTGCCGCGATCGCGTCTCCCCGTGCGGCTCAATTGTATGATTTACCGACTTTAGCGACGGATATTAATGATTATCCCGACAATTGCACCCGATTTTGGGTTTTGGGAACTGAACCGTCTTTACAGGGAACTCACACGGCTTTAGCTTTTAGTGTGCCAGCGAATGTGCCAGGGGCTTTGGTGAAACCGTTACAAGTTGTGGCAGAACGCAATATTAATCTGAGTCGCATTGAATCTCGTCCTACAAAGCGATCGTTGGGAGAGTATCTTTTCTTTATGGATTTGGAAAGTAGTCAGACTGACTCAAGGTTACAGGATGTGTTGACAGAGTTAGGGAATTATACGGAAGTTTTAAAGGTCTTTGGGAGTTATTTTATTTTGTCTTTGCAAAAGTAAGATTTCAATCATTTTTAGCTGTAAGCAATCAAGCGAAATGATAATTTTGTCTAAATATCAAAAAAATTTAAAGTCTAATAAGGCTAGAGTGAAGAGAAAGATTTATCTGTGTATAATCAAGTTAACTCATCATATTAATTTCTAAAAATTCAAAGAATAAATTTATGAAGATTCAATTTAAGAAATTTGGAGTTATTGAGCAAGGAGAATTAGAATTAAATAATCTAACCTTGTTCTGTGGCCCCAATAATACTGGCAAAACCTATGTAATGTATTGCTTATATGACCTACTAGATAAAAATCTTGAGATCAATTTTTCTTTTGTTGAAAAAATAATTGATCAACTTGTTTCAAATCAAGTTGTTTTCTATAATATAGAAGAGCTAATAAACAACGATTTGGATAATATTCTTCTAGAAATGTCTCAAGCTCTCTATAAAGATTTACCCAATTTATTTGGAACTGAAATATATGAATTTAAGCAAACAAAAATTAAGTTATATGTTGACAAAAACAAAATCCGAACAAACATTATTGATTCTACTTGGCATAGCCGATCAAGTTTAGGGAATAGAGAATCAGACTGGTTTTTAGATATTATAAAAGAAAAAAACGATACTAATATGATTTTAACTATACGCGATATAGGTATCCCAATGCGATTATTAACAGAAACAATATCCTCTAATATTGCTCGTCTAATTTTTAGCATGAATTATCAAAGTTGTTTTTTATTACCTGCTGAACGTTCAGGATTAAATCTATTTTTTAAGGAATTATCGAGTATTCGTAATCGTCTTTTACATCATGCTCAAAGGGACACAATTAATCCAATGGAAGTATTAAAAGATATTGTAAATTCTCGCTATGCTAAACCTGTTTCTGACTACATTGAATTTCTAAATAAACTGACGAACAATAAAAAACAGAAAAGTGAATATAATCTTCAGGTACAATTTATTCAAAAAGATGTTATTAATGGTAAATATCAAGTAGATCGTTATGGAGATATACTTTTTTGTCCTTACCGTAGTGACGGAAAAAAAATGCCTTTACATTTTAGTTCTTCTACTGTAAAAACTCTATTTGGTTTAGTATTTTATTTAGAACATCAGGCCAAGGTAGGTGATTATTTAATGATTGATGAACCTGAATTAAGTTTACATCCCGATAATCAACGTAATCTAGCAAGGGTTATAGCCGCCCTTGTTAATAATGGCATCAAGGTAGTGGTTAGTACCCATAGTACCTATTTTGTACGAGAATTGAATAATTTGATTATGTTAAATCAGCGTTTTGCTGAAGCCGATACTTTACGCAAACACTATGGCTATAAACCTAACGAGAGCTTAGATCCTAATTTAGTCTCTTCCTATTTATTTGCCGATCAAACAATTAAACCAATGGAAATCGATCCCAAAGAAGGGATTATTGCAAAAACATTTGATCAAGTTATTAATAATCTTAATCAATCTTCTAATGATATTTATTATGCAGCGCAGGAAGGAGAAGATTTAGATGTCGAATAGTCCGCTAATTGATTTATTAAAGGAGGTAATTTCTACAGAACTTCACTTGTTACCAATTAACAATACCATTGATATTGAAGAAAAACAACTTCAGGCTACCTGTCGCTTCGTAAAAATTCGGCTAAAACAATCAATGCCTTATTTTGGCTTTTCTATTGATATTTCAAAAGGGACAGGTAATGTTGATCCAATTTATCCTTTTTTTGCAGAAAAAGAAGGATTATGTCGAAAAAATGATGCAATTTTATTTTTCCAAAAATCTCATAAAATATATGTTTTACTTGTTGAACTTAAGTCGGTTAATAAAGGTGAATACTTAAAGCAAATGAAAGCGGCAAAATGCTTTGTCGAATTTATTTTATGTCGCATTAAACTACTTAAATCTGCCCCTAACATAGATTCAGATAATATTGAATTTCGGGGAGCGTTATTTTCTTGTCGGAGAATACCCAATGAGGGTACAACAGAAAGGCCGCGATCAATAGATTTCAAAGATAGAAATGGTTTGTTAGTAACTGAAAATACTGGCAATCAACTCTATCATATTAAAGATTTTTTGAAATAACACCAAAAGCATTAATGATTTTTCTGCTGAATTTTATTTTTTAAAATTGTTCAAAATAAATTTTTTATCTAGATTATCCAGATAATCTGTTTTGGTTTCCCCTAGCCTCTATCTTCGGTAACCTCAGTATATCGCCTTTGAAAGGAGGGAATATTTTTCCTGTGAATTTTACTTTTAAAATTGCGATCGCTGGCTTGGAATGATTAGTTTTGCATCGAATAAACGTGGGATGATAATATAAATAAGGGAATACAACACTTATCGGGATCTGGACGTACATTTTTCACAAGCTTTGCTTAGTAAACATTTTAGCTTTTTAGTCTCTACGGTGTAATCATACAAAGTGCTTTATGTCCCTATGTTTTTTTAATATTTTTAGACAGATCTAACGCTTCGTTCTGAAAGCGACTTTTTGAGGTTGATGCTCTAACTTAACATGACGTTTCAAAAAACTAATCTCCGCAGGTTTGAGCGAACGATATTGCCCACTCACTAACCGATCCTGGGGTGAATTTAATTTAATGTCACCGATCGCCCGTCGATGTAATTTTAAAACCTCAAAGCCAAACTCTTCAGCAATACGGCGAATTTGTCGATTTCTGCCCTCCGTTAATGTCACTTCCAGACAAGTGCGAGTGCGGTCATAATCCACAATTTCCACCTTAGCGGGTAGGGTTTTTTTACCATCCAGCATAATCCCCTGTTCCCATTGCTCTAACTGCTTTTCCATTGGATGCCCCGACACCCAGACATCATAGGTTTTAGGTAAATGATAACGGGGATGGGTCAACCGCAAAGTTAGTTCGCCATCGTTGGTCAATAGCAAGGCTCCCGTCGAATTCCGATCGAGTCTGCCGACGGGATGAATGCCCTTACCTTCACGGAGATGGGGCGGCAACAAATCTAATACGGTTTTGCGCTGTGCCTGGTCTTGGCAAGTTGAAATGACATCATTGGGCTTATTGAGCAACAGATAAACAAATTTGGGACGGTCTAGCGGCTCAATCCTTTTGCCATCTACCTCCAGGCGATCGCGACTGGGATCGGCCTTATCTCCTAACTTGACCACTGTGCCATTTAAGCGGACTCTACCCTGTAAAATTAATTCTTCGGCATGGCGACGGGAAGCCACTCCCCATTGCGATAAAATTTTTTGAATACGTTCGGACATGAATTTTCAGACTCCATTGTTAATCAAAAAAAAGAAAACATTGCCGTTAAAGGAAGCTTTATAATTAATCTGTCTATTACTTCAATTTACATAATTCTAAAATTAATCAAGCCCACTTCTTTAGTTTAAATTATTCATTTGGCTTCTTCCAACTTCACTATTTTATGACCCAAAATCAGCCCAGTAAACTTATTAGCAAAATTCTTTCCCCCGCGCTACGGCTTTGGTTGCGATCGCAGGTCGAACAGGCCGAACAATTAGACATACAGATCGAAGGACAAGACCGCCAATTATTAAGGGGTCACGTTCCCCAGGTTTTCTTGACCAGTCAACGAGCTATTTACCAAGGACTCCAGTTAGGAAAAGTTTTGCTCAAGGGTGAAAATATCCGCGTCAATATTGGTCAGATTATCAAGGGTAAACCGTTACAACTGCTTGAACCCATTCAGGTGAGTGGAGAAGTCCAGTTAGCCGAAACAGATCTCCAGGCTTCCCTTAGTTCCGAGATTTTAGCCAATGCCTTCACCGAATTATTGGTGGCACTGCTCGAACTCAAAGGCGTTGCTGATCCCACGAACTTTTTAGCTCCCTACCAAATTCACTGGAATGCGATCGCCTTGTGTCCCGATATTTTTAATCTAAAAGGAACTCTTTCAGAAAAAAATAAAGAAAATATTCCCCTAGAAATTCGGGCAAAATTAACACTCCTCAATCCCCAAACCCTCCATCTCCAGGAAATTGAAATAACAGGATTCCCTGGGCTGGGTGAAAATGAGACCAACAACTTTCCCGTCGATTTAGGGACTGACGTGGAAATTGAATCCCTCAAACTGAGTCAAGGAGAACTATTCTGTTTGGGACGGTTATTGATTCGCCCCTAATTTTAAGAATCCGCAGGCACTTCGGGAGTGGTTTCGGTGGGAGCATCAACGCTAATGGCCGCTTGAGCCTTCTTTTCCCGTTTTTTCCGTTCTGCTTCCATTGCTTCATCCAAGACTTTGAGCAATTGATCCGCCTTATCCAGATTATTACGGTACAATTCCAGATCTTTTTGCAATTTTTCACTAGACAGATTCAACGCTCCCGAAACCTGGGCAAGGACTTGATTGCGTTTTTCCTCTTCCTTGAGCGCGTCAGGATCAACGGTATTGAGAATCGTATAGAGTCCGATCGCAAACAGACGACTGTATTTAAAATTAGAATTCTGATGAATCTTGACCAAAGTTTGCAGAAAATAGTTATCTCCCGCCGATTCATTGGTTAAATTGGTAACTTTCTCTATTAAATCAGAAGCCGCGATCGCCTGGGAAGAAGCCAATATATCCTGAGCATTTTGGCGATAGTGATGGGGATCAGCAGAAACTGAGCGACAAACTGCGTTAAAAATCGAGCTTTTATCTTCTTCAGGGCGATATCCCTGCATAAACCGATCAAAGGAGGTGACAACCCCCAATGCAAAAATCGGATCATAGCGAAAATCCACGTTAACCGTGAATAAATGAATTTCAACCATTAATTCTTCCACAAAACGCCGATAAATCGAATTTATAGGACGATGATGATGGACATGGAACTCACGCTTGGTCTCGGAAACGGTACGAATTTTAGCCACAAATCTAACTTTACAAATAG
>Ga0114972_10002827_pt1 | contig 13083 bp, 10 predicted proteins | sample M_140807_EF_Meta_FD_87354 | JGI IMG/M metagenome (GOLD analysis project Ga0114972, IMG submission 87354) | Freshwater microbial communities from Lake Montjoie, Canada to study carbon cycling - M_140807_EF_MetaG | ecosystem: Environmental > Aquatic > Freshwater > Lake | place: Lake Montjoie... | reverse complement strand
CCAGTGTTCGCCAGTCCCCCAAGCTCGGATCGCTTTGACTTGATAGTTGTACAACGACAGCATCGTCTTACCCACCGAGAGGACTTGCCGATTGGGCAACGTCACTTCGTTCCCTTTATCCAATACGACTGTCAATCGATCGGCTTGTGGCTTCACGAACCCATGAAGCACACTACCGTGTTGCAACAGCACGTACCCTTCGCCGTAGTACGCAACCGGTTGCGCAGAACCGCCCGGCGTTTGCCCAAAGGAGCATCTGCTCATCAGTGCGCCTTGGATTTGGATTGCGACGAAGAGTAAGGTGAAAAGGCATTTTCCGCGCATAATTGTTCGCCTAAAAATTCATCCAGTCGCCCACACCCAAATCTCGGCGGGAGCTTTCACGCGGAACCGTAGCAATTAGAGGACAGGCGGAGCAATAGTGGATTGAACGGGTAGCCACTCCGTTTGCCAAGTAACTCCGTTTGCCAAGTAACTCCGTTTGCCAAGTAACCGGTGACTCCTGCAGCCCGCTCAGCAGTGAGCGTCTTGAGAATGCGCACTAGGTTTGCATGCAATCCACAGGCCTAAACGGGGCTACAACGGGGCTACTTGGTGGAAAACGGGAGTTCAAGGCAACATCGGTGGGTGGCCGCAGCAATTGGGTAAACCCGGCAAACTAGAGAAGCTTGGGTGCTAGGACATCGCTGCAACCTCTATTAAACTAGTGCGAATCCCAAATGCAGGATGGTTGCGAGGGGATTTCGAAAGATGGAACCAAAAGATGGAACCAGGAGGAAGTTACTGTGCGTAAAGAACCAATTGCAAAACGATCAGCGTATGCGGCTATCCACACAGCGTTGTTTACCGCAGTGATGTTTCCTGCAGCATTGTTTACCGCAGTGATGTTTCCTGCAGCGTTGTTTACCGCAGTGGTGTTTCCTGCAGTGGTGTTTGGGCAAGCTTCCGAGTCGACTCAACGCTCGAGCCTTTCGGGGGGCGGATCGACCTTTTCTGCGGTTCAAGACCCGCTGTCGAACCCCCAACTGCTGGAACGGGTTCGATCCGCATCGAGCCGATTCGACGCGAAAACACTCCCACAGGTCCCCACGGCGCGGCAGTCGCTCGACCAAGCGTTAAGCCAACTGCGTACTTTTTTAGCTTCAAGCCCAGCCCAAGGGCCCCTTTGGCAACGCTTTCTCAAGCTCGACACGATCGCTGAGGAGTTGTCGCAACCGACTCCCAACTTGGAAGTTTTGAACGATATCGAGAAGACGTTCCGGCAGAATTACTACGGTCTCGAGTTTGCTCAGTTTGTGAATGTGCGGGAGACGCTGTCCAAGTACGTCCAATCGCAGCGATTCGGTTCCAACCCTGAAACTACGTTTGAGATTCTACGCAACCGGTTGAACAAGCTCTCGGAGAGAATGCAGGCTCCGGGGATGCTATCCGATGCCAATGCGATGCACGATTTGGCACAAACCGTTGCCTACCTCCATCAAGGGAACCAGCTTCCCGACGTTGTGTCTTCGGTAAAAAGTGCCTTCTCTTACCCGAACCTACGAGTCCTTGCATCCGGCGACTTCCTGAAACGCCGTTTGGCTCGACCCGTGGACGAATCCAATCCGGTCAACGAGTTGATTCTCGGTACGACCATTCTCGGTCAAAGCGTTCTGCGAGGAGTCGTCTCTCCGCAACTCCTCGACAGCCCATCGAATGCCGCCGTTCGATTGAACTTGAACGCGGATTTTGCAAGCTTCAATCGAGGCTACAATCGCTCTGTGGTGTTGAACACGCAAGGATCCGCGAATATCGCTGCTAGCGAATCGATCGCGCTGACCGATTACGGGCTGGCATCGCTCGGGGACACGGGCGTCGATGCGGATCTAAAAACCGTCATCAATAGTATCGAGCACCGTCTTCGTATCGTTCGAAAGATCGCAGCGAAACAGGCTGCTAAACAAAAGCCGCTAGCAGATGCAATCGGTGAATCCCGACTAGAAAATCGGATTCGTAGTCAGTTTCATGAGCAGCTAAATGGTCAACTCGCGGAGGCCAACAGCAAAATCAATTCGCTGGGAGCTCCGACCCTCTCGCGATTGGGTATCACGAAGCCTTCCAGGAGTTCATGGAGTACTACCGATAACCTAGCCGTTCAATGGAACATTCAGAACGGGGTGCAATTGGCAGCAACCAGTTCCTGCCCCCTCCCGATGGAATCCTCAGGAGTAACGGTACAAATCCACCAATCGGCCCTTGGAAATCTCCTCGACCCGATCCTGGCAGGTCGAATCCTCCGCAGCGAAGATATGGACGGTTATATCTCCCAATTCGGTGACGCCGCCAAAGGTATTCCTCGCAAAGAAGAAGATGGGCCATGGGCGATCACGTTGAATGGATTCCAACCCGTGGAACTCCATCTCGACGATTCTCGGATCCGTTTCCGCATACGAACCTTGAAACTGAGAAAAGAAGAGCAAGGGCTCAACAAGGCGGCCACGATCGAGGCCTCGTACCGGGTAGAGATTGCCGACGGAGCTATCCAATTGCTCCGAGACGGTGATGTCAATGTCGAATTTAGCGGTAAAGAGCAACGAGGCGTTGAAGCCGTGACTCTCAGAACATTCCTCAGAAACAAATTTGAGCAACTGTTCCGCCCGGAATTACTCGATAAGCCAGTTCGGTGGGCCGAACGACTTCCCGACCAATTCCGAGACTTGCAACTCGCGTCGCTGGCAATCGACGACGGCTGGATGCAGCTCCAATTGCGCTAAAGCGATAGCAATGTTCAAAAACCTAACTCAGATGGCCAACCTGATGAAAGCCGCCAGCAACATGGGCGAGCGGCTTTCAAAACTTAAATCGGACATGGAACACCGCCGTGTCCGTGGCAGAGCCTGCGAAGGGGACCATCATGTCCTCGTCGAACTCAATGGCCTCGGGGTTGTCCAAACCGTCGAACTCTCTGACAGCTTGCTCCATCCAGAACACAAGTCCACCACGCAGCGACTTATTTTGGAATCGATGAACCACGCTGTCGCCCAGGCAAAAGAAATGCACGTTCATGGCGTGCGGGAACTCACCGGTGGACTCGATATACCCGGACTCAATAGTATTCTCGATGAACTGGCCCGATAAAGCGCTCGCGCCTGCACGCACAGTCGCCGCGTCCCACAGCCGCCATGCTGCCGAGACGATGGCGGTTTAGATCATGTCAGCCGAGATCATGTCAGCCGAAACTCGGTTCGATCGCAACATTTTTTCCAACCCCAGCTCTTACTTATAGGGAAACATGCCATCATGCCCATGGAGAACTTTTCCAAGCATCAGCAGTCGATCATCAAGAACTATTACAAGAATCGCGATGATGTCGCGTTTCAACGGGCCCAAGAGTTGCTCACGGATTTGTATCTATCCGAAGGAAAAAAGAGGGAGAAGGTTTGGGAATCCCTCTTCACCAATCTTGAGCGCATCGGTGTCCCCGCAGACCAACTCGAGCGGATCAAAAAAGAACGCAAGCCTGAGATTATCGCTCAACTCCTAGAGAAGAAACTCTAGCATCCGAACGTTGCATCGAAGTCTTTTTTGCAACGGCGATGTATCCGCCTGCACGCAACCCGCTGCACCACGGCGAAGAGAGCAACCCGCTGGAGGTTCGATTCAATCGAATCCAGCGATCGAGCCGAAATCCCGCTCGGTGCAAATCCCGCTTCAATTCCCTCTCTGAGAAAATATGTAAAAACATGCTCGGAAGACCGCGGTATGCGTAAACCCGGTCTCCGAACTCCCATTGGGAATCTCGAACACTCCTCCACCAATCCGCGATCCATCGACGCACTCCACCGGGATCCCGCAGCCACGTTCCCCGATTATGGACATGCACCAAGAACCGTCCATCGGGACGCAGCACCCGGTGCACGTGCCTCAATAGCTCCAGGCGATTGTTCCGGCCTTGGATCATCCCGATGGAACTGTACAGGCAATACGCAAGGTCGATCTGCTCGTCGGAGAGGAACGCCATTTGGACCAGATTCCCTCGAACCAACGCGACTCGTTCAGAAATCGCCGCATTGTCGTTTTTCTTCGCCGCGACCTCGCTCAACATCGACTGGCTCAAATCGATCCCGATCACCCTCCAGCCACGTTCTGCCAACGGGATGGAACACCGGCCTGTGCCACACGCTAAGTCGACCGCCACACCAGCTTGACCTCCATAGCTCGACGAGATCTCATCGGCCACACTCATCACCAGGTTGCGATCCAATTCAAGCAGCGGGTGGCCGTGATGGAAGCCATCGTATTGGGTAGCAATACTCGCTTCATGGACATAATCCCACGTTCCCCTGGATACTCCCGGAGGCAATTGCCAAGCGGGACGGTTCCTCCCGTTGTCTCCTTGGATGGGATCACCGGCTTTGATGGGGTCACTGGGCCGTGAGCTTCCTGTTTCGTTCCCTGTAGTCATGCGACGCTTATGGCTGGACCAATTCCAACGTTGCCATCACGGGATGATGGTCGCTCAGGTCACGTTCCTTCCGATCCTTGGTATAGCGAGTCTCCCAATGGTCTGCATCGGGACCTGCTCCTCGAATGTTGTGCTGCGACAACACACCGATCTTTTCAAATCGATAACCGCCAGAACCTTGGACCAACGAGGAGGACGCGAGGATTCGATCGAACTGCTTGTCGAGAATCAAATGGGTTCGTCTGGCATCAGCGGGCGATCGTTCGAGCAAATCGATAAGATCGTCATTGGTTTCAGGAGTCCCTTTACCCAGCAGCAGATGCATTCCATCTCCGTCTGGCAGGATGGCACCAGCGGGTTCCTCGACATTCAAATCCCCCAGGATGATGACATTCTCACCACTTGCGATTTGCCGCCTCATCCATTCATGTGCCAACCTAGCTTGTTTCGAACGCAGTTCGGCTGCATCGGCAGTCGCTCGGAGATGCATCACCATCAACGTTAAAGGGATCGTGCGATCGCCAGCTTGCCACTCAAACCGTGCGATTAAATGCTTGGAGAGGTTATAGAACTCTTTCGAGTTGAACATGCTGTAGTTTTGCTCGCGGCGGGAAAACTCCACCAATCCCGAGCGGAATAGAATCGCGACATCTTGTTCCGTACCGCTATCGTAGCCATCGATGAATGCGACACGGTAGGACAAGTCATGGCGGTCTTTGAGCACTTTAGTCAGCGCCTGCATGCAGGCGCGGTCCTCGATTTCCTGCACGGCCAGAATGGTCGGTTCGAAATCGGCAATTGCCGAAGCGAACATTGCCACGCGCCAATCCCACTCCTCGCGACTCGGAGCCGATTGCTCCTTGGCCACGGAACTCCGATTGTTTTGGGTCTCATCATCGAAGAACCATTCCAGATTCCACGTCGCGACGGTCAATGTTTTCGGAGCACGGTCTGCGGACCATTGTTGCGCCGATACTATTGGCGTCGATACTATTGGCAGCGAAACCAGGATACCGCAAAGTACAAAGGGCAGGAATCGATGAGACGCGGATCGTTTGGGCGCTAAAAACTTCGCTACCGATAATCCAGACATCGAAAACCCACCACAAAAAGTACCAATCCCGATATTCGTCGAAACGATCATGACTTGGACCTCGCGATCACTCGATGGAAGTGCAATTGGACCTCGCGATCGCATACGCGGCGAACTCCTTCGACGAGACACTCCGGCTCATTGTGCTGCTGGCCAACCCGAATCACTTCCTCGAGTTTCATCCCAGGCTGAGCGCTGAACGTCGTCTGATGGATGGTTTGATTTCCCGCATCCAATTCAGGAACGATAAAGTGGCATGTCGCACCAAACGTTAACATTCGGGCTGCGTAGGCATCGTGATAGGGCCGCAATCCTCGGAAACTCGGAAGAAGGCCATGGTGCAGGTTGATAATCCGCCCACCTGCAAACTTCCAGCAGGTGTCTGGAGGCAAGACCCTCATGTACCGCGCTAACACCACGTAATCCGCTTGATAGCGATCGATCACGCGAACCATGGCATCATCGTCCGCAGATCCATCTTCGCGACCGATGAACTCGAACGGGATACCAAACTCCTTTGCCATCCCTTCGCATTTTCGTCGCTTGCCGATGATAACCACCGGATTTGCGTTGAGCCGGCCGTCGCGAATTGCCTCCAAAATGGCCCGCGGTGTGTACTCCAAAAGGGTCGCACATATCGCCAGATTGGGTTTGTTGGCTCGTTCTTCAGGGCTCCAAACCCGGATCTCCAATCGCTTTTCGGCGGCTGTCGATCGCATCGCTTCCTGGAGTCCATGGAATTGCGATTGATCCAAATGCAACCGACACATCATCGCGAATACGGCCGCTTCGTCGTGGTCATACATTTGGATCTCCGCGATGTTGGCACCTCGGCGAGTGACATCGTGAATAATCGGGTCGGCCAATCCAACATTGTCTGGGCCAACAGCTGTGATAACTATTTCCATGGGGTACCGCAGGAAGAAGGGGGCAAGAGGGATTTGTTGGTGAAGCGTTCTCGCCCGGCCCATCCAGGATCATCCGGAACCGATTAAAGCAAACTATCGAGCAGCAAACGGAGCTTACGCAACTCCTGACGCATATCGATTCCTTCATCGGGTTGCATTTCGATACTGAGGGCTTGATCGTACCCTATGTTCTGCAACTGGGTGATCAATCGGCTGTAGTCGATCTCGCCTTGCCCGACTCGAACCTGCAATTTATCTTTCTTGGAATCCCGCAAATGGACATGATAAACGTATTTGAGCAGCTTTTCGTAATTCTTGTTCCGATTGTTGCTGCAAAGATAATGGCTGGGATCAAGTGTCAGTCCCACACCTGGCACATAATCGCAGAGGTTTTTCACTGTATCTGGGTCTTCGGTCAAACAACCGATTTTGCTCTTGATGCCGATCCGGACGCCTCGCAGGTCGGCGATTGCTACCAATCGTTGAAGGTGTTCGACTTCCTGATTGAATGGGGTTCCGTGGACAGCACTAGGGATCGTCAAGGTGACGACCTTGGTGGCCTTGGCCAGATCACAGACTTTTTCAAATCGAGTGTAGTACTGTTCCCCCTCCCCTTCGATCTTGACGTTATAACTGCAAATATCAAGCCGATGGGTATCGCGGATCAGCCGAAGCGACTCCTCGAAATTGTCGACCAACTGCGAAGCGGTCATTGGTCCGCCATCATCGAGAACGATTTCAACTGCCGTGAACTCGAGATCATTGAGAATCTCGATCACTTCGGAAAAAGAAAGTTCTGGGAAACAACCAGTGGATGCTGCGACGTACACGCGAGAGACACTCCTTTGAGCAAACAAGTCCGAATCAGCCCCTATTATCCCCGGATGGACCAAACTGGCAACTATACCCCCTCGTTTCAGCAGTAACCCAGTAAATGGCTTCGCCGATTGGAATTGACAGCAAGACGCCATTGCAACTCGTTCCGGGAATCGGCGCGCAAAAAGCTAGCCTTCTGGAACGCCTCGGGCTTCGCCGCGCCATCGATTTGCTTTTTTTCTTCCCGCGCACCTACCAAGATGTCCAGCCCTGGAGCACGGCCCTAGAACTGACTGAAAACATGCGTGCCTGCGTGCTCGGCACCGTGATCGATATGGATTCGCGATTCGGCTTCGACGGCCGCAGTTCCGTCGGCTTGCTGCTCGAGATCGAAGGGGGCGGCTACCTGCGATGCGTTTGGTACAACCAACCGTTCCGACGAGAGCAGTTTTCGATCGGCCGGCGAGTATTGGCGACCGGGGTTGTCAAATCGAGCGGTGTCGCATTACAAATGCGACACCCCGAAGTCCTTCTATTGGCCGATGGCGAGGAGCCACCTCCCGCAAAACCGATCCCGATCTACCCGCTGACCGAGGGACTCCAGCAGCGGAACGTGGCCCAATCAATCGCTGCCGTCATGCCATTGATCGAGCACGTTGAGGAAGCACTGCCGCTGGAGGTGCGCGAACGCGCCGCACAGAAACTTGCATGCATGCTCTCGGCAACTTCGAGCTCTGGCAAATCAAACCTAACGTCGTCGGAATCATCTTTATCAAGATTACCTCTGTTTGACGGGGATACGGCCGAATCCGCCCCACCGAAGCTTCTCTCGATCCATGATGCGCTCCGCATGATCCACCAACCGGAGACAATGATCGAGGCCCACGATGCTCGTTTGCGATTCATCTTTCAAGAACTCTTTGTGCTCCAGTTAGCACTTGCGATGCATCGCCACAAAACTCAATATTCGAAACCTGCACCGAGTATTCCTTCGAACGCAATGGTGCACGCTCGAATCCTGAAACGCTTCCCATTCGATTTGACCGGAGATCAAACCCTCGCCATCGAAGACATTCGGCGCGACATGGCTCGCGAAATACCGATGAATCGTTTAATCCAAGGAGACGTCGGCACCGGCAAAACGGCTCTCGCTCAGTATGCCATGCTCAGCGCGGTCGCGAATCACTATCAAGCCGCCATGATGGTACCGACGGAACTGCTCGCTAGGCAGCATCACCGCAAGCTTTGCGAGCAACTCAAAGACAGCAAGGTCATGATCGAACTGCTGGTCGGTTCTGTTTCCGGCAAAGACAAGCGAGAACTGCTTCAACGGATTGCGATAGGTACTGTTGATATCGTCGTCGGCACCCAAGCCCTCATCGGTGAACATGTCGAATTTGCGAAGCTAGGTCTCCTCGTGATCGATGAGCAGCATCGTTTTGGTGTGGAGCAACGCGCTAGTTTAAGAAAGTCTCGCACAGTTCCCCACTATTTGGTGATGACCGCCACACCGATACCTCGCACGCTCGCCATGACCGTTTTTGGAGACCTCGACGTTTCCATCTTGAGGCAGCGTCCACCCGGCCAATCGGTCGTTCAAACCTATGTTTCCGAACCAGGCCAACAGGAGCGTTGGTGGAACTTTGTCTTGGAACAAGTCCACTCGGGACGACAAGCATTCGTGGTTGCACCCCGAGTCGAAGCGACCGGCGAAGAGGATGCTGCAGGTGAGTCGGCAGGTGCCGTTCAGCAATGGGAGCACCTTTCGCATGGTCCGCTTGCGGGATTGCGTGTCGGACTGGTGCACGGGCGCATGGATGGAGACGAAAAGCAGCAAAAGCTTGACGACTTTGTCTCTGGTAAGATTCAGGTACTGGTCGCAACGACGGTCATCGAGGTTGGTATCGACGTCCCCAACGCGTCGGTAATGACGATCTTGGACGCAGATCGATTGGGATTAGCCCAACTCCACCAATTGCGAGGTCGTGTCGGCCGAGGTCGATTCCCGGGCTACGTGTGCTTGTTCCCACGCTCGGATATCGGGGATGAAGAACTCGAGCGCCTCAAGCTGTTCGCCTCCAATCACGACGGCTTTGCCCTCGCAGAGCTCGATCTCAAATTGCGAGGCCCCGGGGAATTGCTCGGCACGCGCCAAAAGGGACTTCCAACCCTCCGCATTGCAGATCTTTCACGCGATGCCGAGATCCTTCAATTGGCCCGATCCCTTGCATGCGAAATCATCGCGACCGATCCGCTGTTGAATTTGCCGGAACATGCGAAACTGCATCGTCAAGTCGTCGCCAAGCATGGCGCGACACTGGAGATCAGCGACGTCGGTTGATGTTCCCCAGCCAACCTCGGAACAACGCAATGCCGATTGCGATCAAAAGGAATGGGCCGGTGATCCATATAGTCTTTCGGTTGTAAAGAAAGAGTCCGACCGCCACGGTGCAAGCCACCAGGAGCATCGCCCCGCCAGGAGCGCGACGAATCGCCTCCAGCCCTGGCCACGCCAACCACATGCAGATCAATACCAAGCCAACTTTGCCAAAGGTATCCGAAGCCAGCCAGCGCTGTCCGTCCCAAACCATAGGTGCAAATCGCATGGACATCCCTAAAACCAGGAAGGTCACGCCTATCCCAAATGCCAACCACCGTGGGCTCACCATCAGTACGCCTCTAACAATCGAAGCCACCTCTGGAGTGGACCTAGCACCGTGGACTCAGCGATCTTTGCTACCTCGACCTCGGTGCTACTGCGCTGCACGGCATACCCCGCGCCGCGTGCAACCTCGACAAACCGATCGAGCGATTTTTCTTTCCCGTTCACGAAGAACTGGATTGCTTTAAAGGGCTCGCACGGCGGCATCCGAATTTGCTGAGGTAGCTTTGGATTGCACAGCCATACCCCTCGCACCAACTCGGGGTTCTGGACCGCGGTGATATACGCGAGCAACGAGCCGGATTCGACACCGCCGAACGCGATTCGCCTCGGATCAATGTTGTAGTTCTGAGTCAGGTACGATTGGAGTCGCTGTCCGATCTCGATCTCATCGAACGACCAGCCTTTTTCATCCGCCGATTGCGCGACCGCCACAATCCAGCGATGCTCCCGGGCAAATAGATCCCACGCGTTCGACCATTGCGTTTGATTCTGTGCGCCAGCTTCACCGAACAGGACTAGCACACCGTGAGGTATATCCTCTCGATAGTTCGTCGGAACGATCGCAAAGGCTTTGTTTTTGACATCGCCAAGGGGCAGTTGCACCGTCCCTTTGCTCGTTTCCTTGCCTGGATTCGCCTCCTTCGAATCCGCAGGCTTGCGTTCCTCCGGTAATTTCGGTCGATAATCCCATTCGAGATCGCTCTCAGGCCTCGCCTTCAACTGCAGATCTACTGTCCGTTCCGATTGGTCTGCGCCCCGAACTTTGAGCATGACACGCTCTCGGTAGTCCTTCGATGCCAATCGGGATTCGATCGGATGCGAGCTGTCGATGACCTCTCCTCCGATTTCCAAAATCTCATCACCCACCGACAGCCCCGATTCCTTCGCCGGCGACTCTGGAATCAACCCGCTGATCCGCAGCCCCGATCCGGTGGCACCAACCGTCTCCGATGCGATGGGCTCGACCAAAATCCCCAAATAGGGTTCGCGGTACGTTGGCAACTCCTTGATCAACTGGCACTCGAACGATTTCCGTTCCCCATTGCGATCCACGACGATCGCCAAAGTTTGTCCAGCATCCAAGGGTCCCAGGATATGCTTGAGCTGCGAATGGTTTTCGATCGGTTGCAACCGGTCTGAGCGGTTCCCGAGCGCGACGATTTTGTCACCCGTCATGATCCCAGCTTTTGCCGCAGGAGAGCCAGGCGTCACGCCTTGCAGCACCACCGGCTCGGAATACTCGTTATTCCCTCGCCAACGAAAACCGATGCGCCCAGGGTGGATGTCTTCTCCTTGCTGCATGCGCGGCAGACGGTCGAGGATGTCTTGGATCGGGATCGCAAAGCCGATCCCGGAGTCGTACCACTGCTCGACCTCTCCTTCGGTCACAATTCCAGGGTTCAGCGGCGTCAAGATCCCCATCGCTCGACCGCGCAGATCAATCACAGGACCACCGTAATTTTGCGGTGAAATCTTTGCATCGGTTTGGATGGCTTTGTTCCACACGCGGCCGGTCGCGCTCAAAATCCCGACACTGCAACTCGCACTCTGAGGATCGAAGGTCTTGCCCAAGGCCATCACCCATTCACCAACCTGCCAACCCGCTCGATCGCTCACCGAAATTGGCTTGAGCGGGCTATCGACATCGATCTTGAGCAACGCCAACTCGCGGCTCAAGTCCCGAGCGACCAACTTCGCGGGCTTGCGCTGCTGGTCGGGCAAGACGACGGTGATCGATGCCGGCTGGCCTCGAAATTGAAACGTGCTCGTAATGATCCATCCGTCCGCTGACAAAACAGTACCGGTCGACGGACCTTTCGCAGCCAACTGTTGATTCACAATCTCGGAACCACCAAAGGTCTCCACCTGCACCACGGAATCCTGAGCGTACAGCGTCGCCGCCTGAAAGGCCGCTTGCTCCAATTCCGACAACGGTGGCGCTGCAGCAATCACCCCAGTAGACATCACAGCGACCGCCCCAGTAGACATCACAGCGACCGCCGCCGTACCCATCGATCGAATCCATCGGCCAAACGCATACCAGAAACCCAGCATCTGAATTGCTCCAACCAGAATTGCTCCAACCAGAATTGCTCCAACCATCGGTAAATCCGCCGCACCCTTGGTCGTCCTACGCATCATGGTCGCACCTGAATCTTGATCAGCTCTTGGCCCCGTTGCACGAGCACTGCGAACGAATCGCCGCGGTTGATCGTGGACAAGATACGCTCCAATCCTTTTCTGGAATCGACGCGAGAATCGTTGACCAGCAGAATTAGATCGTTCGACTTGAGTCCCGATCTGGCTGCGATGGAGTCCTCTCGAATCCAATCGATAAAAGCAGGGGTCTTCGGGATAACATCTGGGATAAGTGCAATCCCCAAATCGTTCAAACGATGGGGTTGCGGGACCGCTTGCGTGTTCGCTGCAGCCACGTTGGCTTGTCCGGACAAAATGCGGTCGACCGAGTTCTTAACAACATCCATCGGCAACGCGTAGTTGAGCCATATTCCCGCTTGTTCATCGCGCAGTTCTTTACCCACGATCCCGACCAATCTTCCCGACAAATCGATCAGCGCACCGCCGGTCGCCCCAGGATTGTTGGTCATCACGTCCACCACAATGACCCGGCCTTGATACAACGTTTTCATGGCCCCTTTGCGCGTAGTCAACGGAGACATCGCCATCACGACCCCCTTTTGAGAACTGCACGCTTCGTTTCCCGCAGCAATCCCGAACAGATTGGTGATGGCAAAGACGCGCTGTCCAATTTTGGCGATGTTTTGCGGATCCAATTCGAACCCAAGGAGCCCCGAATCGGGTACTCGCAGCAATGCCAATTCGCATTGCGGATCCACGCCAGCAATCTCAGCATCGAGCCGGCGACCATCGAATGTAACCACGCGAACCTTGTCCACATCGAGCACCGTGCTCCAACTGGTCAAGATCAACGAGCCGTCTCCGATGACCACGCCGCTCTGATAGCTCTCCAATCCGCGTGCACCACCCGCCCCATAGAGCTTGACCACCGAGCGTTCCGCGCGACCAAGTAGTTCTTCGAGGTCGGTTTCCTCCAGTGGCACTTTGGTGTCAGCGATTGGGGCTGTGTCCAGGGCTCCGTCAAGATCTATAGCTCCGTCAAGATCTATAGCTCCGT
>Ga0114972_10002825_pt1 | contig 13089 bp, 13 predicted proteins | sample M_140807_EF_Meta_FD_87354 | JGI IMG/M metagenome (GOLD analysis project Ga0114972, IMG submission 87354) | Freshwater microbial communities from Lake Montjoie, Canada to study carbon cycling - M_140807_EF_MetaG | ecosystem: Environmental > Aquatic > Freshwater > Lake | place: Lake Montjoie... | reverse complement strand
CTCAAGGGCCTGCCGGTGCTGATGGTGACCGCCGAGGCTCGCAAGGAAGACATCGTGTCGGCGGCGCAGTGGGGCGCTTCGGGCTACATCGTCAAGCCCTTCACCAAAGCGACGCTAGAGGAAAAGGTTCAGAAAATCCTCGACAAGCAGGCCAAGTCAGTCAGCGGGGCCTGACCATGAAAGAAGACGATGCACTCTATGTCCATGTCGGACGCCTCACGCGACAGCTTCACGATGCGCTTCGCGAACTTGGCTACGACCGTGATCTCGAATCGGCCGTGGGCTCATTGCCCGATGCCCGCTCGCGACTGTCCTACATTTCGCGCCTGACCGGTGAAGCCGCCGAGAAGGTGCTCAATGGCGTAGACGAGACCAAGCTCGAACTGGCGAAGTTGTCCAGCGGTGCCATCGAGATGGCCGATGCCTTACGACGCGATCCGGTCTCGGCGGTGGCCTCCGGAAAACTGATGTGTTTCCTGGGTGAAGTGGGGCAGTCGGCGTCGCGCGCTGATGCCCAGCTCACCGACATCATGCTGGCGCAGGATTTTCACGACCTCACCGGTCAGGTGATCCGCAAGGTGGTCGCGCTGGCGCATTCGCTCGAAACCCAGCTGGTGCAGCTGCTGATTGACAGCACGCCGCACGATGAGACCGATCGGGTCGAGGCCACGGTGGCACCGGTTCAGGCGCAAGCGACTGCGGTTGGCGCCGCTGAGGGCATCCGGACCGACGATCTTGACGGCCCGGTCGTGAGTGCCGACGGCCGCTCCGATGTCGTCACCGATCAGGCTCAAGTCGACAATCTGCTCGAGTCGCTGGGCTTCTGAGCCTGGCGTTTCAGCTCGGCATTCGTCGAGCTGCACAGGCCCCTGCGGCCAACCACCCATGACCGAAAAGCGCCCGCAGGGCGGCCGACCGCGGCAAAGAGCCCGGTTCAGGTCCTGTTATTCGAGGCTTAGCCGGTGATGATCGGCCGGAGAATCCCCTACAGGATTTCTTTCGGCAATCATGGCTCAAACTTCAGACGATAGCGACGAACGGCAGTTACCCGCCTCTGAGCGGAAGCTGCAAGAGGCGCGCGATAATGGCCAGATACCTCGCTCGCGCGAGGCGTCGCATGCGGCTGCACTGCTGGCGGCGATCGCCACCGTTGCGATGTACGGGCCGCAGTACGCCGATCGCACGCTCGCCCTGATGCGCAATGGTCTGCATTTCGATCGCGTGGTCGCCCGCGAGCCCAAGGCGGCCTTGAGTTTTGCCGCAGCCAGCTTCAACGAAGCCTTCTGGGCCACGCTGCCCCTGCTGCTCGCCCCGATTCTGGCCGGCGTGATGGCCACCATGGCGGTCGGTGGTCTGGTCTTCAGCATGAAAGCGGTTGGCCCCAATTTTTCGAAGCTCGACCCGATGGCAGGCATTGCGCGGCTGTTCTCTTTCGATTCGCTGATCGATGTGGGCAAGCTCGCGGCGATTGCGGCGGCGGTCGGTACGGTTGGCGGATGCAATGCCCTGGGTAGCCTCGATCGCTATGCGTCATACGCCGGAATGCCGCTGCCGGCAGCACTCGCCACCGCCGGCGCCGATCTGCGCTCGGGAATGCTTGCGGTATGCGGCGTCGTGATCGCGGTGGCGTTCATCGATGGTCCGCTCCAGATCTGGCGCCATCACAAGAAGCTGCGCATGACCGCCCAGGAAGCCAAGGAGGAGTTCCGCCAGTCCGAGGGTGACCCGCAGATCAAGGCCAAGATCCGTCAGCGCCAGCGTGAAATGTCACGCGGTCGGATGCTGGCGGCGGTGCCGTCGGCCAGCGTGGTGGTCACCAACCCGACCCACTTTGCGGTGGCACTCAAGTATGACGAAAGCGGCATGGGCGCACCGCGTGTGATCGCCAAGGGTGCCGATCTGCTGGCGGCAAGGATTCGTGAAATCGCTGCCGAGTCGGGCGTGCCGATGCTCGAAGCGCCGCCGCTGGCTCGTGCGCTGTTCAAGCATGTCGAGCTCGATCAGGAAATTCCGGCGGTTCTGTATGCGGCGGTGGCACAGGTGCTTGCCTGGGTCTATCAGCTGCAGCAGCACCTCGACGGTGGCGGCGCGTTCCCGCGCGAGCCCGGCATTGCGGTCCCGAAAGGGATGGACCCCCAGGAGACTGATCGATGAACACCCGCGTGCAAGCTTCATGGCTGCCGTTCCCGGTGCCGGCGCTGCGCGCGCTCGGGGCGCCGGCGCTGATCATCATCCTGCTGTCGATGCTGGTGCTGCCGCTGCCGACCTTCCTGCTCGACGTCTTTTTCAGCTTCAATATCGCGGTGGCCCTGATCGTGCTGCTGGTATCGGCCTACACCATCAAGCCGCTTCAATTTTCGGCTTTCCCGACGGTGCTGCTGATCACCACGATGCTGCGTCTGGGCCTGAATGTGGCCTCGACCCGCGCGGTGCTGATGTATGGCCATACCGGGCCGGATGCCGCCGGCAAGGTGATCGAGGCCTTCGCGCACTTCCTGATCGGTGGCAACTTCGCAGTTGGTCTGATCGTCTTCATGATTTTGACGGTGATCAACTTTGTGGTGGTCACCAAAGGTGCCGGCCGGATCGCCGAAGTGTCGGCACGGTTCGCCCTCGATGCGATGCCAGGCAAGCAGATGGCGATCGACGCCGATCTGAATGCCGGCCTGATTGACGAGAAAGAAGCGCGCAAGCGCCGCAAGGAAGTCGGTCAGGAAGCCGACTTCTTCGGCTCCATGGATGGTGCGTCGAAGTTCGTGCGCGGCGACGCAATCGCGGCGATTCTGATCCTGGTGGTCAATATTCTGGGCGGCCTGCTGATCGGAATCTTGCAGCACAACCTGCCGATCGAGCAGGCGCTGTCCAACTATGTCCTGCTGGCGGTGGGCGATGCGCTGGTCGCGCAGATTCCGTCATTGATCATTTCGCTGGCGGCCGCCCTGATCGTGTCGCGTGTGGGGGATGAAGACGATGTCGGCGACCAGGTCGGCAAACAGCTGTTCTCGACGCCGCTGGCACTCGGCTTGACGGCTGGCGTGCTGGGTCTGCTGGGCGTCATACCCGGTATGCCGCACCTGGCTTTTCTGCTGCTGGCAGGCGCCTGCGGCTGGGCGGCGCACTGGATGAGCAAACGCATTGCCGCGCAGGCCGCGGCTGCAGCCAAACCGGAAGAGGCGCCGGTGCAGCCCAACACCGGCGAGGCGAGCTGGGAAGATGTGACACCGGTCGATGTCCTTGGCCTGGAAGTCGGCTATCGGCTGATTCCGATGATCGAGCGCAGCGAAGCCAGTGATCTGCTCACCCGGATCAAGGGCGTGCGCAAAAAGTTTGCCACCGAGATCGGCTTTTTGCCGCCGGCGGTGCATATCAAGGACAACCTGGAGCTTCGGCCCAACTCATATCGCGTCACGATCAAGGGTGCAATCGTGGGTGAGGGCGAGTCCTTCCCGGATCGGTGCCTGGCGATCAACCCCGGTCATGCGATGCTGCAGCTCGCCGGAACGCCGACGCAGGATCCGGCCTTCGGTCTGCCGGCGATCTGGATCGATGAGGCGCGTCGCGATGAGGCGCAGATGGCCGGCTACACAGTGGTCGATGCGGCCACCGTGATCGCCACCCATCTCAATCATCTGATGGGTGTGCATGCAAGCAAGCTGCTCGGTCGCGTCGAGGCGCAGCAGCTGCTCGATCACCTGGGCAAATATGCCGGCAAGCTTGCCGAAGAGCTGGTGCCCAAGCAGTTGCCGCTGGCGGTGCTGCAGAAGGTGCTGCAAAACCTGCTCGACGACTCGATCCATATCCGCGACCTGCGCACCATCGTCGAGAGCATGGCCGAGCAGGCACCGCGTTCGCAGGATGCGTCCGAGCTGACGCGCGAAGTGCGGGTCGCGCTCGCGCCGGCGATCATCGACCAGATTTACGGCCCGGCCCGCGAGCTCGAGGTCATTGCGTTCGATCCCAATCTCGAGAACCTGCTCGCGCAGGCGCTTGCGCCGGGTGCACCGGGTGCGCTCGAGCCGGGGGTGGCTGACCTGGTGGTCAAAGCGGCGGCTGATGCCGCCGGTCGGCAGGAGGACGCCGGCCTGCCGGCCTGCCTGCTGGTGCCTGATCGTATCCGCGTGCCGGTGGCGCGCTTGCTGAAGAAGGCCGCGCCGCGGCTGCGCGTGCTGGCGCACGCTGAAATCCCTGATACGCACTCGATCCGGATTGGTCGGATCATCGGAGACGCGACATGAACGTGAAGCGATTTGTCGGGCGCACCTCGCGCGAAGCCATGCGCAAGCTGCGCGATACCCTGGGCCCGGATGCACTGGTGCTCGCCAATCGCCCGTGCGCCGAAGGCATCGAACTGCTGGCCGCGGTGCCGGAAGCACTCAACGAGATCGACGGATTCGCCGAGCCTGCCGCTGCCCATGAGCCCGATGACTTCGCCGAGGAGCCGATCACCGCAGCACAAGGCCGGTCGGGGCGCGACACCCCTGCGCCACCGCCGATGAGCACCGTCTCGTTCCAGGACTATGTCCGCCAGAGGCTTCGTGATCGCAGCCGTCAACCGGTGACCTTGCCTGAGCCGGTCGCACCGGTGGCCGAGCCAACGGTGGCACCGGTTCGGCAAAGGGCGCCCGCACCGCAGCGCGCTGCGGCGCCGAGTGCATCGACATCCGGCTTCGGGTCGGCTGCCGATTCGCTGGGCGCCTCGCTAAGTGCCTCGGCCGCCAGACGGCCCACAGGGCCCGCAGCGCGTGAGCAGGCTGCGCCGACCAGCCGCCGTCACACCGGCGCGCCGGTGCCGCCGATCATCGGGCCCGCCCACTCCTCCGAGGCACTGGTGGCCGAGCTGCAGGCGCTCAAGGGCATGATCACCAGCCAGTTCGAAGCCATGCGCTGGTTCGACGGCGTTGCCCGCGATCCGGTCCAGGGACAGATGCTGCGCACCATGGTCGAGAGCGGTTTTTCGCTCAAGCTGGCACGTTCGCTGGTCTCGCATTTTCCGCAGGACGGCACGCCTGCCCAGGCCGCCCAATGGCTCTCGAAGGTACTGGCCCGCAATCTGCGCTGCCTGCCTGATTCCGAGACCTTTGAAGCCGGCGGCGTCTATGCCCTGATCGGCCCGACCGGAGTGGGCAAGACCACGACCACCGCCAAGCTCGCCTCGCGGCATGTGCTGAAGTATGGCCCGCAGTCGGTTGCGCTGATCACCGTCGATACTTATCGCCTCGGTGCCCATGACCAGTTGCGTGCCTTCGGGCGCATCCTCGGTGTGCCGGTTCATATCGCCCACGACGCAGCAGCGCTCAATGATCTGCTGCGGCTTCGCACCAGCCGTCAGCTGGTCCTGATCGACACGGTCGGCATGGGGCATCGCGACGAGCGCATCCGCAATCTGCTCGCCACCTTGTCGCGCGAAGAGATCCGCCATGTGGTGGTGGCCAGCAGCGCGGCACAGGCCGAGACGATCGACGAGTCGCTGCGTGCCTACCAGGCCCGCAAGTCACACGGAATCATCTTCACCAAGCTCGATGAGGCGGCCCGCATCGGCGGTGCCCTCGACTGCGCGATCCGTCAGAAGTTGCCGATCCTGGGTGTCTGCGATGGGCAGCGGGTGCCGGAGGACTGGCACTCGCCCGATCCTCGGATGCTGGTCGCCCGCGCGCTCAAGACGAGTCGCCCGAACTGGTTCGGGCTGGAGGAGGAGAGCTTACCGACGCTCTTCGGTGTCGCCTCGACGCTACAGAGCGAGGCGGCTCATGCTTGAGCGCGGCGTGGATCAGGCGACCGGATTGCGCCGGTCGATGACGCCTCACGGTGGCCCGGTGTTGCCGGTTGCCGGCGCCGGCGAGCACCCGGGATTTGTCGCAAGGCTCGCGCAGGCATTGTGCGATGGCGGACTGCGCGTGGCGCTGGTCAGCGACTTCGATGATGTGCTCGAGCAGATCAACCGGGGTCAGCCGCGCCGCGATCTGGCGGCCATGCACTCGCTCGAGGTCGGCTCGGGCCTGCAGCGGCTCGGCGTCATCAGTGCCAGCGCCGATCTCACGCTCGTGGCGGTCGATGATGCCCGACTGGCTCGCGGACTGACGATGCGCGCGAGCGAGGCCATTGTTCTGGCCTCATCTGACACCCAGGCGATTGCGACCGCCTATGCGCGCATCAAGGCGCTGGTCGGACTCGGATCGGTCAGGGATGTGTGCACGCTCTTTGATCGTGGCAGCGCGAGCGCCGAGATTCGTCTTGGGCATGATCGCCTGGCACAGACCGCATGGCGGTTTCTGGGGATCGATATCGCTTACGGCGGTGCTGCACCCGACATCTCGATGCCGGGCGGATATCGCCGTCTGGCTGACGATCTGGCAGACTGGTCGCGAAACCGTAGCGGGCGTTGGGCTGGCCTGCCACACTGATGGCCGGAGAAACGATGTACACCGCGCGAGGAACCCTTGACCGAAGCACAGCCGTCGAGCGCTATGCACCGCTCGTGCGCCGTCTCGCCTCGCAGATGATCGCCAAGCTTCCGGCCAATGTCGAACTCGACGATCTGATTCAGGCCGGGATGATCGGTCTGATGGATGCGCTGGCCCGCTACGAAACCGGGCATGGCGCGCAGTTCGAGACCTTCGCCACCCAGCGTATCCGCGGTGCCATGATCGATGAGTTGCGTGGCAGCGACTGGCTGCCAAGATCGGTGCGGCGCAATCAGCGCGCCATCGAGACAGCGGTCAATGCGGTCGAGCAGCGCACCAAGCGCCCGGCCACCGAAACCGAGATCGCGGCCCACCTGGGCATCGCCCTGGCGGCCTATCAGCAGATGCTGGGCGATGCGCACGGCGGGCAGCTGTTCTATATCGACGACTTCGGCGGCAGCGATTCCGAAGAAGGCTATCTCGATCGTCATGTCGGCGATGAGGCGGCCGATCCGGCACGGGTCATGAGCGATGAGCGTTTCCGTGCCTCGCTGGCCACCGCCATCGAGAATCTGCCGGAGCGTGAAAAGCAGGTCATGGGCATGTACTACGAGCACGACATGAACCTCAAGGAAATCGGCGCGGTGCTGGGCGTGACCGAATCGCGGGTCTGCCAGATGCACAGTCAGGCGGTCGCCCGTCTTCGCACGAAGCTCAAGGGCTGGTAGGTCGTTCTGTCTGCGCCCAATATGATTTCCGGCCTGATCAGGCGAATGATTCCGACTGCGGACAACGCCCCGATGCCGAATCCTGTGCCGACATCCGACGGCGCTGCGCTCGATGAGATCGCCCGGCAGGCCGGCGAGCTTGGGCGCGATGCGGCTCAGTTGCATGGCGTCATCGACGATCTTGCCGCCACCAGCGCGCTGCAGAGCCTGGGCATGCGACAGCTCGCCGGGGATATGGAGAGCATCCATACCGCCAACCGCGCGATTTCTGAGGCCTCGCAGGAGGGCAACCGTTCGGTGCACGAGGCTCGTGAGGCGGTGTCCCAGGTGGCGCAGGGCGTGGTGAGCACGATCGATACCCTCCGGCATGTGTCATCGGCCGCAGGTGATATCACGCAGATCGCTTTGCAGACCCGACTGGTTGCCTTCAATGCATCGGTTGAAGCCAAGCGGGCCGGTGAGGCAGGGCGGGGATTTGCGGTGGTGGCCGAGGCAGTTCGGGACCTGGCCAGCAAGGTCGAGGAATCGGCCAAGCTGATCATGGGCACGGTCTCGCAGCTCGATCGTCGGGTGGCCGAACTGTCGCGCGAGATCGTCGACGACGGTGGGCGCAGCAGTCCTTTTCATCGGGCCTTGCACCGCGCTGAATTGTCGGTCGACCAGATCGCGGTCGCCGCCCGGCACAACGCCGAGACCTGCGATGCGGTGCTTGATTCGGTCCGACGGCTGGTCAGGCAGGTCGAGGGAACGACCGAGTCGCTCACCGGTGCCCAGCACAATGCCACCGCGTTGCTGGGGGTCTCCGAGTCGATGATCGAGCTGACCGCCTCCAGCGGCGTCGAGACGGTCGACTCACCCTATATCGATCGGGTGCTGCAATTGGCCGGGCTCATCAGTCGGCGCTTCGAGACCGCACTCGCCGAGCGGATGATCGACAGTACCGACCTCTTCGATGAGGTCTATGTGCCGGTTCCCGGATCCAATCCGCTGCAGCACACCACGCGTTTTCTCAGCCTGGCCGACCGTCTTTTGCCCGAACTGCAGGAGCCGGTCGTGTCGTCGTTGCCCAAGGTGGTTTTTTGCGCAGCGGTCGACCGCAACGGCTATCTGCCGACGCACAACCGCGCGTTTTCCAAGCCGCAGGGTTCAGACCCGGTCTGGAATGCGGCGCACTGCCGAAACCGTCGGATCTTCAATGATCGGACCGGTCTGGCGGCAGGTCGCAATACCCGCAGGTTTTTGCTGCAGACCTACCGTCGCGATATGGGGGGTGGCCAATTCGTGCTGATGAAAGACCTGTCAGCGCCAATTACGGTGCAGGGGCGCCATTGGGGTGGTTTGCGGATCGCCTATCTCTTCTGAATCGGAACCCTGAGCCGGGCGGGGTGGCCGCGGATCAGCGGTCAGGCAAACGTCCGATGCAGATCGGGCGCAAATCAGGCGGCGTAGCCGCGTGACGGACCTGAGCGGCGAGTCATCGACCCTGCCGCGTTGTAGACGCCGGGCGCCTGGCCGACGCCCAGGGTGGCGAGTGCCCGGGCGGCTTGCGCTTCGCCTCGTGCGGCCAGGCCGGCATTGACTGCGGCGGTGCGCAAAGCGTTTCGCAGCCGGTTGACCGACGTGCCTTTGGCAGCATCGCGTTGCCAGCTCGGATTGTTCAGCAGTGCGTGAATCCTTGCATGCGCACCCTGCAGCGCGACGAGATCGCCCGCAACCATGGCCTCGCGTTGAGAGTGCAGCAATTGCTCAAGCGCATTCAACGCCCGTTCACCGGCTCCGGCATTCGCAGCGGAAGCGGCTGACATGCTCACGCGCCCTGTGCCCCGCGGCCGGTGATGCCCAGCATCTGACTGGCGTTGTCGATCAGCTCGTTGGCCACGCGCCTGGCATCGACCGGAAACCGGCCTTCTGCGATGGCGGCCCGGACCTGATCGACCTTCTTTTCGTCGAAGGGCACGACGCCAGCGTTGACGACGGTGGTGGTTGCCGCACTCGACAGCGAGATACGGTCGACCGCAGTCGGCTCGGAAACCGGGCTGGTGGTCGCACCCGACCGAACCGCCGGCGACTGCTCGACGTTCCCGGTGACGCCGCCAACCATCGGCGACTGACTGCTAACTGGCTTGATGTCCATGGTGTTCTCCTGAAGGGACGGCGCAATAACCGCCTCTTGTGGTGATTATCGGCTTCGAATTTCGCGACTTGAGTCCGATAAACGCAACATCCCCGACACATCCATACAAATTTTGTGAATTAAATCCGGATTTCGACCGTCCGTCCCCGCAAGGTGCCTGCAACGATGCGGCCATTGTCCGTGCGTACCCGTATCGGTTGACCTTCCGAACCCGCGCCAAGCGCCTGGCCTTCCCCCTGGATCACGAAGCCCTGTCCGATCATCTCGATCTTCAAGGGGTCGCCTGAGGCCACGGTCTGAGCCATTCGCAACTGCTCGGTCCGGATAACTTGCCCTGCCGCCACCGACCGGGTCAATGTCCGGCCGACGAGCAGCGCCGGATCGGTGACCGGCGTTCCCGGTTCACGGCTCAATTCGGTTTCGACGACCTGAAGGCTGCTCAGGGACGGGCTCACGCCTGCGGCCAAGGGTTCGGTCGCCACTACCGCCTGGCCGTAGACCGAGACCGTGATCGGCAACGAGACCGACCAGTTCGCGCCCGACAGGCAACGAACGCCGATCGAGGTGCGCCCCCACAGGCGCGTGCCCGGCAGGAGGTAGGGCTCGATGCGGCCGCAGGGTGCGAGCTGCAGTCGGGGGTCGAGTGAGCCGACGCTGATCTCGACTCGCCCCTTGCCGCTTGGCATCTGCTGTTCGATGAAGGTCTTGACGCCATCGGTTGCGGATTGCGCGTTTGCCGAACCCCAGACCGCACAAAGCAGACCGATGACCGCGGCAGACCTGGCTGCGGCTGACAGACGTGATGCTGACGCGGATCGATAAGGATTCATGTGAGTGCATTGGCCCGATTTCGGATGTGGCCAGATTAATGGGTCGGAAAGCACCGACTCCGTCCGATAAACGTCACCGACTCCCCGCTTTTCGGCGCTTAAGTTTCCGGACCGAAGGCGACCATTGCCTGCATGAGGTTTCACCGGAGTTTCCTGTCATGCCCGCTCGTCTGACCGAGTCCATCGATTTTCACGGCAGTGCGCTGATGTTGCGCGCCGAGCGCCAGAAGGTCCTGGCCGGCAACATTGCGAACGCTGATACCCCGGGGTTTGCAGCGCGTGATTTCGACTTCAAGGCCGCCCTGGCAGATGCCACCGGCGCGCAGTCGGGTCCGGCGATGGCCAAGCCGTCGGCCTCGGCTTTCGTCGTGTCGACCACTCACATCGGTCACGTCGCCGCATCCGGCAGCGGTGACACCGGTGCCAGCCGGATCGATTCGACTGCCATGAAGTACCGCAATGCTGAGCAGCCCAGCCTCGATGGCAACACCGTCGATCTCGACCGCGAGCGAGCCAACTTCGCGGACAACGCCCTTCGTTATGAAGCGGCCCTGCGGTTTATCAACGGTTCGGTGCGGAACATGCTTTCCGCGATCCGGGGCGATTGACGCGTCAGCGCGCAAGGAGAAACACCATGTCGATGATGAAGATCTTCAATATTTCGGGCAGCGCGATCTCCGCGCAGAGCCAACGCCTGAACGTGGTGGCCAGCAACATGGCCAATGCCGAATCGCTCGCCGGCCCGGACGGCCAGACCTACAAGTCGCGCCAGGTGGTCTTTCAGACCGAGCCGACCAAGGACGGCGGCGCCGGCGTGAAAGTGTCTTCGATCATCGAAGACAAGACCCCGGCAAAACGGGTGTACGAACCCGGCCATCCGATGGCTGACGGCGAGGGTTTCATCACCCAGTCGAATGTGAATGTCGTCGAGGAGATGGTCAACATGATGTCGGCCTCGCGCTCCTATCAGAACAACATCGAAGTCATGAATACCGCTCGCCAGCTGCTGCAAAAGACGCTGCAGCTCGGACAGTCATAAGTCGCTCAGGCGCAGGAGAATCACCATGGCCATTTCATCTTTCAACGCCAATCAGACCGGTGCGACCTCGAGTGCGGCCTCGGGCGCCGCATCGGCAGCGTCCACCGCCGCCGGTGCTGCGCGGGCCTCGGGCGGCAATGCCTTCAATTCGATGGTGAATTCGATGATTGGCCAGGACACGTCGGCGACGGCTGCAGCGACGTCCTCCGTCTCCACCTCGAGTTCATCCGCCACCAGTTCATCGGCGACGGCCGACGACGGTGGTGCCGACCGATTCCTGAAGCTGCTGGTCGCCCAGATGAATAACCAGGACCCGCTCAATCCGATGGATAACGCGCAGGTCACCTCGCAGCTTGCCCAAATCAATACCGTCAAGGGCATCGATCAGCTCAACGGCACGATGCAGAAGCTGCTCGATCGCTTTCAGACCGGCGGCCCGGCCGATGCCGTGCCGATGGTGGGCCGTCAGGTGCTGGTGCCGGGCGAGACCCTTGATCTGCCCGCCGATGGGGTGGCCAAGGCCGGCTTCGAGCTGCGCAGTGGCGCGAGCGCGGTCACGATCGATGTGCTTGATGCCGGCGGCAAGGTCATTGAAAGCCAGCTGCGCAAGAACGTGCAGGCCGGCATCCAGACATTCGCATGGGACGGCACCGCTGGCGGCAAGACCATGCCGGCGGGCACCTACGGGCTTCGAATTACCGCGGTCAGTGGCGGCAAACCGGTTGATGCGACCGCGCTGACCGCCGCAACGGTGCAGGCCGCACTGAAGACTTCGAGCGGCACATCGCTGCAGCTCGGTGGGCTCGGATCGCGGCCTTTGTCCGATGTGCGTGGCGTGCTCTGACGCCTTCCCATCGATTAACGACGAATTTGAATCTTTCTTGAGCAGGAGTCGACAATGAGTTTCCAGGATGGTCTTTCCGGTTTGAACGCCGCGGCACGCAACCTCGACGTGATCGGCAACAACGTTGCCAACTCCAGTACCGTGGGTGCCAAGACCTCGCGGGCGGAATTCGCAGACGTGTATGCCAATGCGCTGAGTGGCTCCGGCACAGGTGCGGTCGGTATTGGTGTCTCGGTCAGCAGCATCGCGCAGCAGTTCACGCAGGGCGATATCTCGACCACCCAGAACCCGATGGACATGGCCATCAACGGCCGGGGCTTTTTCAGGACATCGCTCAACGGTGCGGTTCAGTACACCCGCAACGGCCAGTTCCGCATGGACAAGGACGGCTTCATCGTCAATGCCCAGGGCGCCAATCTGACCGGCTATGCCGCTGATTCCACCGGCAAGATTCAGGCTGGCGCACCCAATCCGCTGCAGATCAGCCAGGCGGACATCTCACCCAAGTCGACTGCCACGACGGCGGCGCAGTTCAATCTGGACGCCGGTGCCACGGTACCCGCCGCCCCCTTTTCGTCGACTGATGCAACGTCTTACAACAACTCGAATTCGATGTCGGTGTATGACTCGCTCGGTCGCCAGCATCAGGTGACCCTTTATTACGCCAAGACCTCGGCGAACAACTGGGCGGTCTACGGTTCGGCCGACGGCACCGAGTTGCCGACCAAACCCCTGACAAATCTGGCCTTCGATGCCACCGGCAGCCTGACCGCTCCGGCCGCACCGTTCAGCGTCACGATCCCGGTGGGTGCGGACGCCGGCACTAGCCTGACCTTCACCACCGATGTTGGCACTGCGACCCAGTTCGGCGCGCCCTTCAGCACGACCAACATCACGCAGGACAGTTACGGGTCGGGGCGATTATCGGGTTTCAGTGCCGATTCCAGCGGCGTGATCGTCGGTCGCTACACCAACGGTCAGACCAAGCCGCTCGGCCAGGTGGTGCTTGCCAACTTCGTGAATCCGCAGGGCCTGACACCGCTGGGCAACAACGCCTGGTCGGAGGGCGCAGGGTCGGGCCAGCCGACACTCGGTGTCCCGGGAACCGGCACG
>Ga0114972_10002823_pt1 | contig 13092 bp, 12 predicted proteins | sample M_140807_EF_Meta_FD_87354 | JGI IMG/M metagenome (GOLD analysis project Ga0114972, IMG submission 87354) | Freshwater microbial communities from Lake Montjoie, Canada to study carbon cycling - M_140807_EF_MetaG | ecosystem: Environmental > Aquatic > Freshwater > Lake | place: Lake Montjoie... | reverse complement strand
GCGTGAACGATGCAGCGGCGGTAGGCCTGATCGAGGCGCCACCAGCCGTTGCAATAACGCTGCAGCCCCTCCTCGAAGCTGGGCACCTGCAGATCGGCTTTGGCCAGCAGGCCCCGGAAGGTGATCGCCTGCTCCAGGGCGCTGTAGCCGTGCTGGTGCTTCTCGAACCAACAGGAGCTGGTGCGGTTGCGGATCGTCTCCAACAGCTGGGCGTCTGAGGCGTCGCCCTGGAAGCGTTGCAGCAGGCGGCTGAGCATAAAACGCTCGATCAGCTCATAGCTGTCGTCGTCGACTGGGTCGTAGGTGTCTGGCGCGTCGTTGAGCTGATCCTCTATGCGCAGCACCCCAGCCAGATGATCACTCCACTGCTCAAAGGCCGGCCGAGAGCCGCGGCTGTCTTTCCAGATGCTCATGAACACCCGGGCGTGGGGCAGCAGCTCGCCAGAAGGGCCGATGCTGCTGACGCTATTGAACAGGGCAACGGCGAAGTCGCGCAGGTTGGGCTCCGGGCTGGCATAGCCGAACTTCTCGCCAACCGCCCTCCAGAAATGACGGCTCAGCTGGTGATTGCCGTAGAGGGCTTCCACCGGGTCCTCGCCATCGGGATTAGCCGGGTCCAGCTGGCTGAAGGCATGCAACAACAGCTTGTCGATGTCGGCCGGCTGCTTAGCCAGCACCGCGAGCATCTTGATCCGCACGGCGGCCTCGTCGTCGTTGGGGCGCAGCAGCTCCTTGAGCTTGGTGTTGCGCACCGGTGAACGGAAGAAGGTCTTGTGTTGCTGGGCAAGCTCCTTGAACTCCAGTGTCAGACCCGCCTCCTGAATGTCGAGGGAGGCTCGATCGGCCTTGAACTCGTGACCAGCCAACAGAACATCCAGCAACCAGTTGTCAGGCTCCGGGGGCTTGGCACAGGGCATGTAAAGCAGAAACCGCTGATCCAGGGGTGCGCGGCTGATCGCCACCTTCACGGAGAACTCGTTGCCCTCGACCCGGAGCTTCTCGGCAGCAGCGGGTTGGTAGGCGTCAAACTCAGAATCCCACTCGCCATTGGGGTCGTACCAAAGCACCACCCGTTTGCGGGCGAGAGCGGTGTCGAGGCTCTCGTGGATGCGGCTGGTGGCGGCGGGGGATGCAGGCATCACAGGTGTTGGCCCTGAAGCAGCTGGCGCTGAAGCTGGCTGGCGGAGGTTTGCAGTCCAGTGAACACCGGTTCGGCGACGGTTTGTGGAAAGTCAGCCGGCAACTGGGCCTGCACCGCAGCAATCACAGTTGAAGTCTGGGCGATCAGCTCGTCGAGGATGGGTTGGGCGTCGCCCAGGCCGAGCCGTTTTGCGGTGATCAGCATGCGACGGCCTGTGATCTCCAGAGGCTTGCTGTAGCGGCCTTTTTCTCCATGCCAGGCCATCGCCATCCTGAGTTTTTGCCGGGCCCACTGGCCGCTGCGGCGGCCGATCACCGGCCAGGCCGAGAGCACGTCGTAGAGCGGGGTGAGCTGAAAGCGGCCGCCGGGATTGAGAAAGAGGCTGAAGTTTTTGGCATGGCCATCCATGGCGCGCAGCATCCAGAACAACACCTGCGCCTTGAAAAAGGTGGCGAGATCGCTGGGCTCTGAGGATTGGGCTAGCAGCTCGGCAATGGCCACCATGCCAGGCCCGCCATTGTTTTCGTATTTATTGGCGGCTGGAGTGGAGGTGGCCTGGCAACAATCTTCGCTGGGCAGGCGCAGCCAATAGGTGCCACTGGCATGCAGACGCCGATCAAAGCGCTGCACAATCAGGCAGCGTTCGCCGTTGAACCGGGCCATCTCCGTGGAGGCCACTGGCAGCCCATAGGCCAGCAGTAGCTTGCTGCAGAGCCACTCGTTCTCAACCGAGGAGCTGAAATCAATCTGGCCCTCGCCGATCACACCCATCGGCAGCTTGAAGAGGTGGGTGGTGGGTGTGCTGCCGAGTGGCAGACACCATTGGTTGTTGTGCCATAGGAAGGCGGTTTTCTCCTGGGCACCGGCCACGGAGAGGCGCAGTACATCGGCTTCAAGGTCCAGGGATCCAGGAGCCGGCGCAGCCGTAACGGCGCGCAGGCGCTGGCCGATCTCCTGGTTGCTCAGAGGCTTGGCCTTGATGCGATCGATGCCGCTGGGCTCCTGGTCTGGCGGCAGCAGCTGCACGGCGCCGGCACAGTCGCGGCCGACCGCAGCCAGCAGATCGAAGGCATTGGTGCTGGCGATCTGAAACCGGGCCTGGGCCCTGCGGCGGATGACCTCGCTATCCGGAAGGAGGTTGTCAAACCAGCTCTCCACGGCATCACCGCTGAGTGTTGAGGCCCCGAAGCCCGCCGGCAATGACAACGACAACGGGCGGAACTGGCTGGAGTGAAGCCAGGATTCGGCGTAGGTGAACTGCTGAGGCCCCCGCGCCGGCAAGGTCCAGGTGCCGACCCTTTCACCGTTCATCCACACCGCCAGGGAGCGCGCCCGCGTTGGTCTACCCATCACCACTCGGCCGGCTCGATGGTGTTCTCTCGGGGCCGCACCACCAATTCGAGGTCGAGGGCGGCCAGGATCAACAGCAGACGCTCCAGGGTGAGGCGCCCCGGTTGCAACTCGAGCTGGGAGAGCCTGGCCTGGCTGGTGCCTCCGGCCTTGAGGGCAAGCTCTTGCTGGCTCAGGCCTTTCTGCCGCCGGACACCCTTGAGGAGGACCCCCAGCTGGGCAGGGGCGCGGATCACCTGCTCGTCTGCAGCCATGGCGTACTTGGAATCTCAATAAACGCAGGTTAGCAGGATTCTTAATGAATGGCTTTTATTGGGAATCCGACTGACCGGTTTTGGCCGGTGAGCACGCTTGTCTCTGCTCCGCTGAATTGAATCTGAGTGTGCTTGGGTGACGACATGGGCGTTCAGCCCCTGCGCCGAGTGAGAAAGGTGAGGAGCAGCGGCAAGAGCTCATTTCAGTGGTCGATTCGGCAACTCTCCTCCACTCCTATCAGGATCAGACGATTGGTGTGGTTTGGCCAGGAGCGCACTCAACCTCGCCCATCTGGTGCAGAAGGTCTTGTGCTGTCATCAAGTGTGGTGGCGCAAGCAAGCAGCGATCAGGCACTGCGCCCTGAGATTCTCGAAATTGGACGGTCTTTTATGGACCGATACGATCAAGCACTGAAACAACTGGCTGAGTGATCGTTGATCCGCTAGTCGTGTGTTGGCCGTCCAAGGCAGAGATTCTCTATATATGGCGGCTACCCTCATCTACGGCTTCGCCAAGAACCACTGTTTTAATGACGGGAACAAAAGGGTATCCACCATTGCAGGAGGCATCTTTCTAGAAGCCAATGGAATCATGTGGCGACCTAATGGCAATGATCTTGTCAATAGGATTTTGGCCATTTCCGCTAGCACACCAGCTGAGATGGATAGCCAGATCAGCGGGTTGACAAATTGGATTCAAAGCACAGTGCTCACAGAGGATTGATTCGCGGTTGGGCTCTCTTAACGCAGTCCCAGGTTTTCAGCCTCTGTGAGGCCACCGATCGGGGATCGAAACATCCAGGCATGACTCCGCTGGCTTGGCCCGATCCCACAGTTTGTCTCGGCCCCGGGAGCCCGACTCTGCCCCTGAGCTGAAGCGTCTTGCCCAGCCATCCCCTCACTCCTCCTTCGCCGCCAGCCCCGGAATCGGCGCCAGCACATCCTGCAGCTTGAGGTAGTTCACCTTCACGCCATCATCGAGATCCAGCTCGATGCGTTGCTGGGCCAGGGGCAGCAGTGAATCCTGTTCCCAGGCCTGGCATTCCTTGAGCACCTTGGATATCTTTTCGGCCTCCTTGCGGGCGGCGGTGCGATCGCGGGCGGGCAGTGCGTCGTTGAGTTGATCGAGGCCGAGCTGGGCTTGGCGGGCCTCCAGTTTCTGCAGGTAGGGGCGGAAGTAGTTGTTGAGAACGAGGTTGAGGGTGTCTTTGGTATAGCGGTGCAGGTAGATCAGGCAGGCGAAACCACCCCTTGATGGGCCAGCGGGGCTCTGCACCAGCCAGTAGATCGGGCGTTTTTTGTAGGTTTGCAGGTGATCTTTATAAAAGTCACTGCAAAAATATTTGCGGAGGTCTTTGCCGAGGGCGGTTTCGATGAAGGCCAGATCGGTGTTGAGGGAGCTGGCGGGGAAGGTGACGCGCAGGAACTCGCGGCTGCGGGCGACGATGTCGTCTTCAAACCACTCGCTATCGAGCACGGGGATGATGCCGTCGATGTCGGGTTGGAAGGTGAGATCGCCAGTGCTTTTGCCGACTTTGGCGACGTAGTTCTCCAACGTGTCGCCGGCATTGGCGAGGATCAGGCCGGGGTGATCGAGGCTGTAGCGGCCCATCATGCAGCCGGTGGCATAAGACAACAATTCCTTGATCGTGTCCTGGCGGAAGCGAATCCAGAGTTCGTCTTCGCTGAGATTGCCGCCGTAGCGGTAGGCGGGATTCACCGTGAGGGTGATCTGCTCGATTGGCACTTCGGGGCTGAGTTCGTCCTGGAGGCCGTAAGCGTCGATGAAGAGGCGGTTGTTCTCCTCTTCCAATCGCTTCATCTCGGCGATGGTTTGTATGTTGTTGGCAATCCAGGCGGTGTAGCTGGATTCGAGGTTGGGGCTGGGGTCGTTGGAGGCTGATAGGAGGGGGAGGGATTGAAAGTCCCAGGAGCGTTCGTAGGCATCCCAATCTTGCCTGCTTATCTTCATTGTACTAGCGTATTTTGTGCTATTTACATTTACAGCCGGGACTGGAACGGCAGCTATGGAGCCTTCGGAATAATCAAGGGTCGGCGATAAAATTCCAAGCAGATGAGATACAGGGACAGAATTTAATAGACTGTGCAAAGACTCCAGGTCAGACTCTTTCTTTGCAAAACAAACAGATCCCTTGCTTTCAAATGCAAAGCCTTTTGGAAGCAGACGCATTGAGATTTCGGCACTGGTTGTGCAAGTCCATGTTATCCCTGGGCGATGAAAATACTGTGTGTTCTGAGGTCGTGATAACAGGCGCCCGCTTGCATCTGTAAATCCTCTTATTTCCCTGCCGTCATCCTCCCAATTCAGCAAATACTCGTTGTTACCGTACCACTTTCTTTAGTCACCTCCTTTGGTGCAAGGTAGCCATTTCGATTGACTATGTTGGCTATTTATTGTCATTGTTTTGCCGATTGACACTTCGGGCCACAGGCGTAAAAATCTATTATTATCACCCGTCTTAATTCCCTGCCTTGGCAATGCCATTGAGTCCAATAGTGGAAAATTTTGAAATGCTTTCAACAACGGATCACTTAGCTTGTAAGCAATTGGGTGGCCAGGTATTTTCTCGAAGGCGGTTGCAGTAACTTCGTGGCGATTGCTTGGATTACTTTGGAGAAAGATATCGTGCTTATCGGCGGATGAGGCGCACTATTCAAGTCAATAAAGACCCCAATATGTCCGTTTATAGGGCAATTTAGGAACGAGAATGTGGCAGCCTGAACCACCTTTGAATTCATGGTCGGGAAACTATTGTGTCCGATATGAAGTAGTGACCCAGTGCTTGTGGAACCAAGTAGATTCAGTCGCATCCGCTCGCATGACGATGAGAATAGCCAGTTTTGAAGCGTGACCATTGCGCTTCGTCCTGTATTCCGGGCATATGAGGTCACGCGTTCGATAAAGCAGGCGTAAAGATTATTTTTTGAATCACAGTAATGGAAGTCAATAAAATGCTTGAGTAAAGAATTGAATCCTTTATTCCCCATATACGGCGGATTCGCCACCACGACGTCATATCGCCCCGCCAACAACTCCGCCTGACACACCAGCGGCCCCAATATCTTCAACGCCTCCGCCACAAGCATGTCCTGCCCCTTCAGCTCACTCAACCGCCGCAACGCCGGCAACTTTTCTGCCAATCCATCCGGCACCTGAATCAACGAGCCATAGGTGGTGGCGTGTTCAAACAGCTGTTTCAGCTCCACAAGGTCCGCCAGCTTCAATCCATGATCCGCAAGGTTGACGGCATAAGCCAGTCCCTCCACATCCAGCCCATCGCTATTCTCCAGCGCCATCACATTGAGCTGGATACCGCGCTCAAACAAGCGGCGATCATCACCCCGGCCCTTCATCATCAGCGCAAAGCTGGTCAGCTGGGCCGCCCGCTCGTCGATGTCGAGGCCAAACAGATTTTTCTCCAGGATCAGCTGCGGAATCTCCCGTTGTTGATAGCCCCGCTCAAGATAAATCGCTTTGAACAGTTCATAGGCCTCCACCAGGATATGCCCGGAGCCGCAGGCCGGATCGATCAGGGTGAGTTCTTCGGGGTTGAGCGTATCGGGTGTGATCGCCGCCAGCTGTGCATTAACTTCATCTGTTTGCTCAGCGGGCTCGATGTAGTACTCCATCTGGCCTTTGAGGGCTGCATCTGGATAGGTGGCTAGCCACTGCGCCCCCAGAGAGTTCTGCACCATGTATTTCACGATCCAGTTGGGCGTGAATAGCTGGGTGGCGGCCGGAATGTCTTCGGATTTCACCACCTTGCCGATCACCTGGTCTTTCTTTTCGGAGATATAAAACTGATACAGCCAGCCGATGATTTCCACATCTTCGCAATCGCTGTCACTGATCTGGCTGCGGAAGCCGCCGGCTATCGAGCCATCACTCAGCAGGTCGTCCGGCAGCAACAACTCACTGGCATCATCCAGCCCTTCAAACAACGTCGGCAGCAGCTGGTGATAGGAGCGGCACACCGCCAGGATCAATTCGCGATACACCTCCCCCTGGGGATCGGCGCCGGCCATGGCCGTGGGGAGCCGGCCATCGAGCAGGCCCTGCAGGCGCGCCTCATCGGTGTGGGGCTGCAGTTCAGCGGGCAGGCTGCCGCTGCGCAGCAGTTTTAGTAATTCGGGCTGGGTTTCTGTTTCCGTCTGCGGCATCAACACTCTGGCGCCGAAGGGATGCCAACCCCTTGCATCGAGATAACGCAGCGCCGCCAGGCGATTGAACCAGCTGTAGGCCACCCGCTCCAGCAGCTCCTGGCGATTGGTCGCCTCCTGCTGCCGCAGCTCTGCGATCGGGCCGGCGGCGCTGGTCAGCGTATCGGCGCTGGCCTGGTGCAACAGCAGGTCTAGCTTGCGGCCCACCGCCTCCAGCAGCTGCCGACGCATTGCCGGGGCGAAGGTTTTGAGGGCGGCGGTGTTGACGGGCATGAGGGGGGGGACTGTGGAGTGAGGGGAAACCTTGTGACGTTGGCCGTGTTGGATTACCCCTCAACAGCAGCGGCGCAGGCATGCAGCCTGAGGCCGAGTGCCTTGGTCACCTTGAGCACGGTGGCGAAACTTGGATTGCCCTCGGCGCTGAGCGCCCGATACAAGCTCTCCCGGCTGAGACCGGTCTCCTTCGCCACCTGCGTCATTCCCTTGGCACGGGCGATGTCCCCCAGGGCACGTGCCAGTCCGCCCACATCATCCGGTGCCTCCTCCAGCCAGGCATCCAGATAGGCCGCCATCTCCTCAGGAGTTCGGAGGTGCTCCGCTACGTCGTAGGGCACAAAGCCGGCTGCCGATTCGTTGGCAAGGGGAGGTGTCTGGGTCATGGGGCAGGCTCGGTTGGCCCTTGAAAGGGATTCAGCAAGGCCACGCCCGTGGGCAGAAAATCGGCCGTGTTGCGCGTCACCACCGTGAGGTCATGCAGCAGTGCGATCGCCGCGATCTGCTTGTCGAGCGCATGCTCGGGATGCGGCACCCGCAGCCGCCCCCAGAGCTGAGCGGCCTCCGCGTCCAGCACCAGGACCCGATCGCCGTAGGTCTCCAGGAGCACAGCCAGCCACTGCTCCAATGCATCGGCCCGAGCCGCATCGCCTCTGCGGCGGATCAGATCCACGCCACGGCGCAGTTCACCGATGGTGATCGACGCCAGATACAACGGCTGGTCTTGGTCGCTGACCGCGCCGAAGAAGGCCCGCACCCCCGGATCAGCCCGTGAACCCTTGCGCGCTTCGCTGATGACGTTGGTATCAATTAAATACATCGGTGTCGGCCGCGGCCTCGCTCTGACGCTCGAAATCTGCGTCGCGCCCTACATCCGGCATGGCGGCCAGCAGGTCGGCCAGTTTGCGGCGGGGTGGGCTCAACAACGCCGCCTTGAGAATGGCCCGGTGTTCCGCTTCTGCGCTGCGGCCATGCTCTCCGGCCTGCTTTTTCAAGGCTCGCACCAAGGCCTCCTCCACGCCCCGCACCAGCAGGTCAGCCATGCATGTCCTCCAGGTCGCTATCAATGCTAGCGGTGCTGGGGGGCTTGAAGCCCGTCTTCACCAGCTGGCACGAGTCGGCAGCCCGACGTCAGTAAGATTCTTACTGGAGTTGCCGCGTATCGGGCCATGCGGATCACCAGCAAAGGGCATGTGACCATCCCCCAGGAGATCCGCGAGCAGTGCGGCCTGCTGCCCCACACCGACGTGCGCTTCCTGGTGGAGGACGGCCGGGTGCTGATCGACAAGGAGCCTGCGGAAGGATCGCCCGGCAGCGAAGGCCTGCAACGGCTGCGTCGGGCCCGCCTACGCACCCGCCTCAGCTCCGATGAGCTGCTCGCCCTCAGCCGCGGCGAAGAGCAGCCCTGATGGTGTTCGTGGATTCCAATGTGATCCTCGATCTGATCACAGCTGATCCCCTCTGGCAGGCGTGGAGCGAGGAGCAACTCAGCCGCTGGTTCGACCGCGGTCCCGTGATGATCAATCCGATTGTCTATGCCGAGATCGCCTTCGCCTGCGAGGCGATCGAGGCCGTGGATGACCTGCTGCCGGCACACCTTTACACCTACCGCCCCATCCCCCGCGAGGCCGCTTTCCTGGCCGCTCGCGCCCACGCCGATGACCGGGCCCGGGGTCGCTATCGCCAGGCCTTCCCTGGCCTGGAGCTGATTGCGCCATCGCCCGCTTGAATCACGCATCGATCAACTGGCCTCAGCGGCAGCGAACCAGCCATGGGCCGGCTCGTGATGGACATGGCGCCGATCCAGCAGGGCGATCAGCACGTTCACATCGAGCAGGGCAACACTCAAGCCAATTCGTCCCGCAGGCTGTTGACCAGCTCCAGATCGACCGGCGCGCCCTGGGTCTGCCAGGGCAGCAGGGGCAAGCCGTTGCGCTGGTCGGATTCGGGGTTGCCAGGGCTGGAGCCAGGCGCCGGGGCCACCAGGGCCTGACGTGCCAACGCACTGATCACGGCACCCAGGCTGGTTTGTCGCTGTCGGGCCAGCACCCGGGCGGCAGCGAGCACATCGTCGTCAAGCTGCAGGGTGGTGCGCATCTGATGACTCCGCATCAAGCATCAAGTTTAGGGTGAGCGTCATGTCTGCAACCCCTCCGTCAGGTCCGCCAGTGACTGCGGCAGGTATCCCGCTGTCTGGATCGCACGGCGGGTTTCGGGCGTGAGCGAGGGCGCGATCGCCACCTTCTCCACCTGCCAGCTTTCAAAGCGGGGGAAGGCCTTGAGGAAGCGGGCCACGGGACCATCGAAGTTCGCCAGATCTTTCAACAGCGCCAGTTCCGCTCGCTTGCAGCTACCCAGCCGCAGCCGCTGCGAGGTTTCATCGAGGGCCACCAGGTCGATCTCGGTGTCGCGGCGGTCCCACCAGCCTTCAATCCGTGAGGTGAGTGGGAAATCACCAACACCCAGACGGCTGCGTTCTTCATAGAGCTGACCCACCAGCCGCTCCAGTCCGTAGCCCTCAGCCGTCATCAGCCGCTGGTCGGCCTGCTCGACAAGGACTTGCAGGGGGCGGAAATGGATGGCGGCGGTGGGGACCGCCAGCGCATCAAGCCAGCTGCGCAGGAAGTTGTCGCGGATCGTGTAACGCCCTTTGCGGGCGTTGAGCTTGGCGAAAACCGGCAGGCGCTTTTCCACCATCTCGTATTTCTCCTCCAGCGCCTTCAGGTATCCCCATACCTGGCTGCCCAGCTCAGGTGCCACCGAATTGGCATGGGCCAGGAGGTCGGCATGGGTGCAGCCGGGATGGCGGGCCACGTACTTGAGCACCAGGTCGTAGCGGCCCCGAAGCTCCCGCAGAAACCAGTTATCGGCCTCGGTCCGCAGAGGTGAGCTGCTGCTGAAGAACATCCGCTCCAGCAGCGTTTGCCGATCCGCGTTGATCACCCCCTGCTCAAAGCAGTCGCGGTAGAACTTCGGCACCCCCTCGAACAGGTTCCAGAGGAACAGCAGCCGTTCTGGACTGGTATCGGCATGGGCCTGCAGCAATTCGAGCAGCGAGGCGATGTCGAGATGCCCCAGGCTGATGGTGTCGGTGAGGCGCTGATAGAGCGGGGCGCTGCGGTCTTCCAGCAACGCCTGCATCTCGGTGTGCAGGGAGCCGAGCACGATCAATCCGCCCCGAACCTCGGGTGTGGCCGCCAGTCGGTCCACTTCGGACTGCAGTTCGGAGGTGAAGGAATAGAGGGCCTTGCGGTTGAAATACTGGAACTCATCCAGCGCCACGATCCAGCCCTCGGCGCAGAGTTCGCCGATGCGAACCGCGAGAGAGCGCAGGTCGTGCGGTAGGGGGCCACTCACCCGAAAGTTCTCCATGAAGTCGCGGGCGGTGCTCACCACTCCCGCTGGATCGGAGTCGGGGATCTGGATGTAGAGCACCCGCTCTTGGCGCTGGGGCTGCAGCAGCTCCTGCACCAGCCGGGTCTTACCGATGCGCCGCCGCCCCGAGATCTGCAGGAAGAACCAGCGCCCACGGCTGAGCACCTGAGCCAGCTGCGCTCGCTCCTGACGCCTGCCATAGAAGCCCCACTCCGCCATCGCGCACTTTACCTAAGAATTTTTATGTTAGGTGACCAGTGCAGAGCAGGCCTGGGTTTTGGGGCCATCACAGGCTGATCCGATGGCCTTGGTCAAGCTCTGCCTGAGCTGATGCCCGCAGGGCATCGAGCCACTGCTTCAGCTCCTGGCTGTTGGTGATCTGGCTCAGCGGGCAGTTCACCTTCAGGGCTGAGGCCGCCACCACAGTGACCGGCGCAACTATGCCGATCTCCGGCGGTGTCGCCAGTGCCGCCATGCGCTGGAGCTGTTTGGGCACCTCATCGCTGCGGTAGCGGTTCAGGCGCAGCAGCGCCGTGCCCGGCTTGGTTGAACACTGCACATCGCTCTTGGCAGCCGCGGTGGGTTCAAGCACCTCAACCTGCTGCTCCGGATCCAGCTTCTGGAAATCGGCATCAGCCTTGAGCCTTGCCTCCTGTTCGCTGATTTCTTGCAGGGCCTTGGCCTGGGCCTGCTGCAGCCGCTGCTGCAGTTGCTGCTGCAGCTCCGTCATGGCATTGCTGGCCTGGGGAATCAGGCCGCCGGCGCAGGGCCGATCGCTCGCCAGCAGTGTCCTCATCGGCGCCACCAGATCGGCAGGCAAGTCAGCGAACTCATCGCCGTAGCGGGCCTCGAAGGCCTTCACCTGGTCGTAGACCGTCTTTTGGTTGCCCTTGAGGAATTGCTTTAGGGGGGTGAGCAAGTCTTCTTCGGCATCCAGCCAGCTGTCCTTGAAGGTGTCCAGCTGGTTGAGCAGGTAGCCGTCGTCCTTCTTGGCCATCGCCTCGGCCTGCTCGGCCCAGGGCTTCACGGCGGCCAGGAAGGGGTAGCTGGCGGCTTGGGCTGCGATCTCCCGCAGATCCTGGGCCTCCTCACGCATGGCCATGCGGAAGGCTTCGCAGGTGCTGCGGGCATCGGTGCCGACGCTCTGCCCGTTGAACAGCTCCTGGTGGAAGCGCTTCAGGGCGTTGATCGTGCTGGTGTCGAACTGCTCCTGCTTGCGCACGCTCACGCTGCCCAGCTTGCGGCTGTTGGTGAGCGCCTCAATCACCTCCACGCTGCTGAGCAGTTCCTTTTCGCGCAGCTCCAGCTTGCCGAGCCGATACAGCCGGGCGATGAAGGTGAGCGTGGCCCAGTTGCTCCAGCCATAGGGCTTGCGCTCGAAATAGCGAACCAGTGCCTCTGCGCTCAGTCGCTCGGCTTGGTTTTTGCTCCTTTCCACTTCCACCAGCACCTCCTGCTCGGCTTCTGACAGCTGCACCGCCAGGCCATCGAGCAGGTCGTCCTGGTCGCGCACCACCCAGGCCACGCTGGCTTCGCTGAACGCCCCGTGTACCATCTTCAGCTTGGGGAACGCCGAGCGGATCAGCTCTTGGCAGGCCTTGCTGAAGCGGTTTCTCGGATCACCCTCGCCAACCGAGAGGGTCTGGCCATTCACCACCAGCACGGCCGTGCGCAACAAATCATCTGCCAGCCGCGTGATCTCCTGGCGGCGCGTGCTGTTCTGTTTGGAGCGCACTGCCAGGATGGCGTTCAGGGTCTCGTCCTCGCCGCCACTGTTTTGGCGGATGTAAAGATCGGTCTTGAGATAGCTGCGGATCTGATCGAGCAGTCGTTGCTTGGCCGGCAGTATCGCCATCAGCTCACTGCCACCCATGTTGCGGCTGATCAACACCGGCTCACGGCCGTAGTTGGGGTGCTCCGGCGTCACCAGGTTCACCACCACATCGGTGTCCTTACCCTTGATCAGACCGTCATCGATCTTCTGGGCAAAGGGATAGTCGTTGCCGTTATCCTCAAAGCGGATCTTGACGCTGCGCAGCACGTCATCAAAGACGATCCCGTGCAGGGTCTTGATCACCACATTATCGGCCACCTCGGTGCGCTTGATTTCTTGCTCCACGTCCTTCTCCTTGTCGGTGAGGAACTCGTAGATCTCACCGCTGCGCTGCAGGTAGCTCTGGCTCTCCAGATTGATCAGGGCCGCCTTCACCGCCTGCTCATGGGCGCGGATGTCGAAGTTGGGCTCGCATATCAACAAGATCGCGATGTTGCGCGCCGTGCTTTTGAACTGCGGCACCCACTTGAGCAGAAACAAGGCCTTGAGGATGCGCAGCTCCAGAAGCCCCAGCTGGTTCTGGGCCGTCGCCATCGTTTGCTGTTTGTCGGCCCGGATCACATCGCGGATGCCGTCATAGAGCTGGTCAAAGCTGGCCAGGCGCCCCACCGGCAGCTCCTTGATCGCCTTGGCCACCTCCTGGAACACCGAGAGCATCGAGCGCTCCCCCACCGCCATGTTGC
>Ga0114972_10002822_pt1 | contig 13096 bp, 10 predicted proteins | sample M_140807_EF_Meta_FD_87354 | JGI IMG/M metagenome (GOLD analysis project Ga0114972, IMG submission 87354) | Freshwater microbial communities from Lake Montjoie, Canada to study carbon cycling - M_140807_EF_MetaG | ecosystem: Environmental > Aquatic > Freshwater > Lake | place: Lake Montjoie... | reverse complement strand
TCACCACACCCGGCTTGACCACCCCCGGCCTCACCACACCCGGCCTCACCACCCCCGGCCTCACCACACCCGGCCTCACCACCCCCGGCCTCACCACCCCCGGCGCGTCCGCTATTCCCTCGTTGACCGATCCCGGCCTGACGGCGCCCGGCTTGACCACGCCGGGGCTCACCACACCGCAGATCGGCGCTACGCCGGGACTCACCATGCCATCCACCGGCATTATCGGACTGCCCACTGAGCAGCCGATCAGCGCTCCACTGGGCCCGGTGGCCGGCACGTATCCGATCCTGGGCGACCCGTCACTGGGCTTTCCGGCACCCCAGGCCGCCAGCACCGGCATCATCGGCGACCTGAGCAGCGCCGCCAACCAGCTGGGCGTCGGTCAGGCGATCGATCTGTTGAAGGGCGTCGTCATGCCGGGTATCACCCAGGCCATGCAGGGCGCTGCCGCCTCGGCCGCCTCGGCCGCGCCGGTTGCTGCCGCTCCGGCCGTTGAGGCCGCAGGCGATGTCGCAGCGGTCGGCTGAACCCAATAGAACCTGGGCCTAACGAAGCCTGGGCCTAGTAAAACCTGGGCCCAATAAAACCTGGGCCCCGCAATACCTGTACGAAACGGCACCGCAGGGTGGGTCCGGCCGGTAGGCCACCCCGGAGAGACCCCTGCGGTGCCGCTGCAGGTCCCAATAGTCACATAGCCCTCAATAGTCCGTGTCGAAACGTCAGCAACAGCTTGCTCATACGTAACATCGCGGTGTGACGTCCCGTCGTCCAGTGCCGACGATTCTCTTCACCGCCATCGCGGCGACCGTGGTGGCGGTTCCATTGGCGATCAACGGGATCCCCGCAACTGGCGGGCCGCACGGACCCAGTGCCGATGACACCGTCCTGACACGACAACCGTTGACCGGGGTGGGCGGCGGGGAGACGGTCCGCGAGATCAGTCAGCCGACGCCGTTCTCCATGGTCGCGCTGACCGGAAACGATCTCACCGCAACCTCAGCGCAGTTGCGGGCCAAGAAGCCCGACGGCACGTGGGGACCGTGGTACGAGATCCACAACCTCGAATCCAACTCAGACGACACTGTGGACGGCGGTCCGCGCGGCACCGACCCCGTCTTCGTGGGTTCCACCACGGCCGTGCAAATTGCACTCACCCGACCGCAGGACGCACCCATGACCGTCGCCGCGCCGGATACCGCCCTCGACGCCGGCCGGGAACTCGGATACATACCGGCGAATGCCGAACAGCCGATCGCGCAAAACATTTCGGCCGTTCTGATCACCCCACCGGAATCGCCGGTGGACACCCAGTGGACACCCCCGACCGCCATCCTCGGCCCCGGGCAGCCACCGAACATCATCAGTCGCGCTCAATGGGGTGCAGGCACCAGCATGCGGTGCGGAGGACCGTCATACGGCAACGGAATTCGCGCGGCCGTCGTGCATCACACCGCCACCGGAAATGATTACGCGCCAGAGGATTCGGCGGCCATCGTCCGATCGATTTACGCGTACCACACCATGACGCTGGGGTGGTGCGACATCGCCTACAACGCACTTGTGGACAATTACGGCCAGGTCTTCGAGGGCAGAGGCGGCGGTATCACGAAAGACGTACTCGGCTCTCACACCGGTGGTTTCAACCGCGACGTGTGGGGCGTGTCGATGATCGGCGACTTCGAGGACGAACCCCCACCCGACATCACCGTCAAGACGGTGGGTCGGCTGCTCGGTTGGCGCATGAGCCTCGACCGGGTCAACCCACTGAGCACCGTGCAACTGAAGTCCGCGGGCGGCCAGTACACCGTCGTCCCGGGCGGGAGTTCGGTGACCCTGCCCGAGATCTTCGCGCACCGGGATGTGGGTAACACCGAGTGTCCCGGTAAGGCCGGTTACGCCGCACTGGACCAGATACGCGCGATCGCGGCCGGCTTCACCGGTCCGCCAGACGTCATCGAATCCCTCCGAGGCGGGTCGATACTCGCGCGCTGGGAAGCTGACGGCGGTCCGGTCAGCCCGTTGGGCCTGCCGACCTCACCAGAGGCTGCAGGCAGCAGAGGCACGCGGTATGCAACCTTCGAGCGGGGTGCCGTGTACTGGTCACCCACGACCGGCGCCCAACCGCTCACCGGCGCCATCTACGAGGCGTGGGCCTCGCTGGGCTACGAACTCGGCGCCCTGGGCCTACCGACCAGTGCCGAGATTTCCGAGCCCGAGTGGATCGTTCAGAACTTCCAGCACGGCACCCTGAATTTCGATCGGCAGACACACAACGTCCTGCGGGTGATTGACGGCGTCACCCTGGTGATGCCCCCGACGCCGCTGGACGGGCCACCGGCACAGTTGGAGCGGTTCAGCCGAATTACACTGTCACGCTGAGACATCCCTCGTTATTGCGGAGTCCCGATCAGGACACCCTCCATCAGACCGTCATTGGCGACCAGCAGTCCGCGGCCCGGCGGCAGTTGCGCGGCGCTGGTTCGTCCGAACACCTTCACATTCTGTGGATCGTTATCCATGAATAGCGTCGGAGCGCGCGAACCGGTGAGCTTCTGGATGAACGGGTTCATTGCCGAGACGCCGGCCCAATTTCCCGGAAGCCGGGTAACGAAGACATGAAGTCCGGTCTCCCGTCCGCGTTCGATCAGGTTCCATAACGGTGCCGTCGCGGCCGGCTTGCCCACGACTCCATTGGCACGCAGTTCATGTTCGTCATCAATCAGGACGAAGTGGTGCGGACCGGTCCAAGCCGGCCGAATCAGCAACTCCTGCTGCGTCAACCCCGAAGGCGGCAATCGATCGCGAATGATCTCAGCCAATTCGGCGATCGCCGCATCGATGCCGTCGGGCGTGTACGCGTAGGCACGTACGTGCGGCCCCGCGAGCCTGCCGATCAACGTCGTCTTCGGATCGATAATCGTGATCTGTGCCTGATCGGGGGACAGTCGCGCGGCAATCGCCTGGCCCAGTGCAGCCAAGGTGGTCGTCTTGCCGCAGCCCTGACGGCCCACCACCAGCAGATTCGGCAGCCGTCCGGTCTGCAGTGCCACCGGTTGCAGAGCACTCTCGCCGACGGCGAACGGGAGGTCCAACGACTCGGCCCCATTGGCGCCGGCGCGATGTCCAATCAGGATGTCGCGCAAAGCGATTCGCGCCGGAAGTCGCACCAGGGTCTCGACCTTGCCGACCCCGGTGCGTTCGGCGATGACCGAACCCACCTCGCGGGCGGCAACCCGCGCACCGTCTCTCCCGAGCAACTCGGGAAGTCCGACCAGTAGCTCGTGACCGGATCGTGTGACGCCGAACCCTGGCTGATCGGGAGTCTGACGCGCTGCACGCCGGTGCTCCATACCGGTACCCATCTGCGTCTCATCCGGATTGCTCAAACGCAGCTGGATTCGGGAGTTGGCCACGTTGAGCAGCGCCTGTTTCTGGCCGACGAACCACCCACTGGCGCTGGTAATCACATGGACTCCGTAGGAGAGTCCCTGCCGGGCTACCGCAATCGCGCGATCCCCCACACCGTTGTCCTTGTCATAGAGATCACCGAAGTTGTCAATCACCAGAAACACGTCGCCGAACTTGTCCCGACTATCGGTGCCACCTCCACCGGATCCGAAACGCCGGTCACGGAATTCGGTGATGTCCATCCGATGCCGCTTAAACGATTCCTCCCGGGCACGGATGAGCCCTTCGACTGTGGCAATGGTCCGGGAAACTCCTTCACCGTCGGCGAGGCTGACCACCCCGGCAACATGTGGAAGCTCGGCCACCGGATCCAGCGCAGCACCCACGCAGTAGAACGTCACCCTTGTCGGGGTGTACATCAACGCCGCCGTCGTGATCAGCGTCATCAGGGTTGTCGACTTACCACGCTGAGCAGTCGCGACCACCATGACGTTGTCCATCTCGACATCAATCGCATGCACCCGTTGGGCGTGGTCTTCCGGAACGTCCTCGATCCCCACCGGGAATACCAGACCGGGGTTCTGCCCATAATCGGTCCACCACGGCTTTCCGCGCCATCGCTGCACCAGGCTGTCAGCGGTTTCACTGGCCTCCAACGGCGGAAGCCAGATCTGGTGCGGCGGCCGCGCCGGATGGGCCCGCAGCGATTCCCCGATCACGTCGAGAAGCTTCTTCTTCCTGAATCCATCTCCGTGATAAAGGAATTCGTCAGGCTCCTGCGGATCAGTCGTGATGGCCGGGGAAGCGTTGTCCTTGACGCTGGGCGGTTGAAACTCCCAGGTGAGCGGACGCGGTTTGGTGAAGTTGACGGCGACTGTCCCGTGACCGCCGGCCGACGTCCGAGGGACGACGAATGGTGCCGATACGTAGAAGCAGCGAAACTGCTCGAGATCACGCGGGCCGACCTTCAACAGCGCATAACCGTTTTCCTTCGATGGCAGGTGGAGTGCAGCATCGCTGCCGATGACATCGCGGGAGTCTTCGGCGGTCTCGGCGCGCAGTGCCACCCTAAAGGCGATGTTGCTCTTCGCCTTGCTCAGCGACGACAGGTCCAGGCGCTGACCGCCGAGAGTGAAGAACACATTGCAGCCACGTCCCTCCTGTCCGATATGGATCACCAGATCTATCCATTCGGGGTGGTGGTGAAACAACTCCAGGTACTCGTCGATAATGACCAGCAAGATGGGAACCGGTTCGAGGTCACGGCCGGCGAGGCGCATTTCTTCGTACTCGTTCGCGTCCCGCGCGCCAGCATCCTTGAAAAGCCGGTATCGCCGGGCGATTTCGCCATCGATCGCCTTGCGCATGCGCTCAGCGAGATGCCTTTCATCTTTACCTAGATTCGACAGTGATCCGGCCACGTGCGGCAGACCGGCTAGGTCCTGTGCCGCGGACTCGAACTTCATGTCGACGAATATCACGATGAAAGTCTCCGGCGAGTGGGTCAGCGCGATCCCGCTGCACAGCGCCAGGAAATACTCCGACTTGCCGGCACCTGACGTGCCGATCACCACGGAATGGAATCCGTATCCGGCGAAGTCCTTAGCGCGCAGGATCACATATTGCAGATCGCCGCCGGCCTTGACTCCGACGGGCACCATGGCCCACCGTGGATCGCCCCGGCCTCTGCTATGTGCCCACAACCGATCCAGGTCAAGCTTGCGCGGGTCGCTGATGTCAAGAGCGCGCAAGAATTCGCCGCCCTGGCTGTCGACGTCGGCGAGTTCGACCGCCGTCGTCGGCGACCACCGGGCCAGCGCCCTGGCGTACCGGCCGGCCGTGCTCTCCGCGAGCATGTCGGCCACGGCATAGAAGGCGCCGCGATGGCGCAGACGGCCTTCGCGAAGTTCGAAACCCTGTTCTTCGTTGGAAAAGCCGACACCGATACCCGGTCGGGTTGCCAGGCGAAGCACGGTGATACCCGCCATGCCTTTTTGGCCCGTCACTGATTCCCAGTGCTCCGGCGTTCCGGCGTTATCGTCGACGATGATCCAATGCGGACCCGGTGCCGGGGTGACTACCGACTGCCCCGAGAGCGACGGGATTGCTCCCGACGGCGGTGTCCACGGCCCTCTCCCCTTACGGTGTAACTCCGCGTCTAGGGCGTCCTCGAGGTCGGCCGGCGAGGTGAACACCAGGCGCCGCATGCCGCAGGCGTCGAACATTTCATCGTGATGGTTATGTGGAAGCCAGACCAGCCACGACCATTGATCGGGGTATCGGGTAACAACCATCAGCTTCAAATCGCCCGGACTGTGATGGACCGCGAGTGCGCACAGCACTGATCTCATCAACGCATGCAACTCCCCGAGGTTGTCTGCGACGAAACTGAAACCGGGTTGCGAACTCAGGCTCACAACTTTGCCGATATCGCGAATCTTGCTCTGCTCCAGGATGAAATCCCTAAGCGCACGCCCGGTGACCGGTTCCAATTCCTCGCCGACTGGGACCTCCGGCCATTGCAGCGACACGGCGGAATCCGTCGTTGACTGCAGCCCGATGCCCAGCCTGACGTCCAGGAAGTCCGGATCACCTACCCGACGCTCCCACATCCGCGGCCCACCGATGATCGTGTCGTAGGTCTGCGGGTCACCGTGAACGAACTGTTGACTGCGGCGCTGCTGCTGAGTGGTGCGCTGAACTTCGTCACGATCCTCATCAAGGGAGCGAAGATACATTCGGCGCTGCTTCTCCTGTTCGCCCCAGCTGACCCGACGACCGCGGCCGAAACGGCCGCTGAACATCAGCGCCCCGAAGCCCACGAGACCGATCAGTGGGAAGAACCCGGACTGCAACGACCGGGCGCCCGAGGTGTACACGACCACCAACGTTCCGATGATGCCCACCAGCAGAGCCGGCGCGGCAATCATGAGCAGAATGTTGCGTGGTTCCCGCTCCGGTAATGCCAACGGCGCGGCGACCACAACACGTACCGGCGGCACCACAGGTGCCGATGTGCGAGCGCCCCGGACGAAGCCCTTCTTTGACATCGTTATCCTCCTGCTCTGGTGTCTCCGGATGCCGGCACCACGGCCATCGCGCCGCCCGGGTCGATGGTGTCGCGGGCCAGCAGTGCGCCCGAGCGACTGATCGGTGACCCGGCGGCGAAGGTACGAAGGAGGGGCCAGGGAGCCTGAACCGCACTCCGGGGGTCGATTCCCAAGGGCTGCAACGTGTTCTGATCCCAGTCCAGGCCGTATCGGACACCTTGGGGTGAGATCCAGAACAGACTCTCGCGGGTGTCGGCGGTGATGGCAGCACTGGTGGAGACCGCGAAGTTCGCCGCGCCCGGCAGGATGAGCGTCTGCTGTGCTTCAACGGAGTCGGGGCCTCGGCTGTCGCGCACCAACTGCACGATGTGCGTGTCAAAGGCCTGCGGAGTGGGAAGCCCTCTGCCGCTGAAGACTTCGATGGTCGCCTGTCTGTCGGTGGTCAGTTTCTTCCAGCCGACGCAACTCACCGGATTGGCATCGGTGTCGACGAAGTTCAGCTTTCCGGTTGGATAGAAGCCCACATTGAGCACTTCGACCTGGGGGATGTCGACCAGTCTGTCTGGTGAGATCAGTTGAGGCTCCGCCAATCCCTGGCTGTCGGCAGTACGCAGGAGGTCCGCGACGAAGGCGGTGATCTGCTGGACTCCGTTGGGAAGCAGAACGTAGAACCCGCTGACCGATCCCTGGGCGTCTTTGGCCCGCAGCACCCGTCCCACAACCGATCCCGACAGCCACCGTGACGGCGTGCCGGCTTCCGGAATTGCGGGTACGACGAGTGGTTCCATGGCGGGCATCGCATCGAAGAGCGCATTGGACATTTCGATCGGCGCGGTGCTGGCCGGATCCAGTCCGAGGTTAAACGTGACCGCGCGGTCGGCCGGGTCGATCAGCATCCGTTGGCCGTTCCAGATCAGATAGGTGGACCGGCCGTGGGTCGCGAGAATTGCGGCGGCCTCCCCCATCGGTTGGGCGCGACCATCACGGGCCAACTCGCCGACAACGGCGGTCACTGTTGTCCCGTTTGCGCGACCCCGCGCGGGCGCGGTGTCGCACACCGCCCATGCCGACAGCGGATTAGGGGAAATCGCCAGATCGTCGGGGATACCGGGGATGCCGATCATGGGGCCGGTCGGGTATCTCCCGATCTCGGCGGATTTGACCCAGGTCGGCGATGCGGAGGTGCCGGTCGCCAGTCGCGCCGATATCAGATTCAGAGCCGGATGCAGTCGACCGTCGATCTTCGCGTACAACGCGCCGGTGTCCCGATTCCCGACGATCGAGGACTGTCCCACCAAGCCTGCCGGCTTAACGAGATGCAACAGAGCCATCCAGCCACAGCCCAGCATCACGAAAACGACTGACAATGCGAGAGCCGCCTGTTGTTTGCGATCGTCGTGCTTCATCCGTACCGAGAATCGGGTGATGGCCGAACGCAGTCGGCGGTTGTAAAACAAATGGCCAGAGTTCTGGTCCCGGTTGGACAGATTCAGCGGCATTTCGTCCCCCGCTCCGGCGGGGGCGGCGCTGAAGTCCCCCGCTCCGGCGGGGGCGGCGCTGAAGTCCCCCGCTCCGGTCGCCACCTCATTGCAGTCCCCCGCCGTACCGAACGCGATAGTCCTCCTGGACCTCGTCGCGCAGGGCGGCGAACGCGACATTCATCCGGTCAGCCAGCTCGCCATGGCTGTAATCGGTAACGACACTTGCGGCAAGAGTGAGTTCAATCAGTTTGCCGTCGGAGTTGGCAACCGCATGGATGTCGCCCATGTCAACGGTATAGGTGGTCGCCTCCGCTTCTACGAGGAGCGCTTCCCAGCGATCAGCAAGCTCGTCCATTTCGCGCAGGGCGGACTCGACAAGCTGCTTGTCGCTAATCTCGTGACCGTCAGAAGACCCCTCCATCGGCAAATCATGGGGCCACTTCCTAGCTCTGTCAATTCACTTTTTGGCTCATTTTTGAACACAGTGCGATCATGTGTCTCAGCAATCTCACTGATAACCTTCGCACCAGTGCGGGCTGGCTACTTCACTGGGCCGCACCCACGACGACCACACGGTGACTGGCCGACCGCAACGCGTCCGGCACCATGCCCCAGGTGCACTGCACAAGATTTGCCAGCGAAGCGGCCGCCGGGTCCCGCGTCCTACCCCAGTGGCTGGTTTCGCCGAATACCGCGATAGATGCCACGACGCACGATCCACGGCATGAGTACTCGGTGCACCGACCATGCCGGGATGCGGAACGGCCGGCCATTCGGGGCGAACACCTCCACGCCGTCGGATTGGATGCCGATCACCGATCCCCAGCGACGACGCGGCGGCCTATAGGAGCGCAGTGGCCGTCCAGCAGGTTCGGCGCGGATGTTGTGGGCGAGAACCGCGTCGGCCCGGTTACGTGCCGACGAGCGTTGTGGATCGGTGGCAGCCACGTCGCCGACGGCGAACACCCCGCGGTATCCCGGCACCCGCAACTCTTGCGTGACCGTGACGAAACCGTGCGCATCGAGCAGATCAGCGGGTAACCAGTCGGTATTGGGCTGCACCCGACCGATGGCCCACAGCACGGCATCGGCCTGCGCGGGTGGCTGGCCGGTGCTCCACCGAACCGGTTCACTGGTGATCGCATCGCTGGCAAATCCGTCCGGAACCACCGCCCGATGACCCGGGTGCAGTCCGATCCCGAGCCGGATCAGCCTGCGCCGCAAGTGTTCCCAGGTCTGCGGGTGATACTCGAGCAGGGGCCGATCATGCGGATAGTAGAGATCGACCCGTTTCCCCTTCCAGCGGGCGGCGACGTTGGTCGCGACACTGACCGCGGCAGCCCCCCCGCCGACCACCATCACCGAGGCGGCGGCAGCCAGCCGATCATGGTCGGCAGTGATCTCGGCGCGGATCTCAGCCGACGACTGCAGAATGGACCGGCGCCAGAATCCGTTGGTCACTCCGGTTGAAATGACAAGCGCGTCATAGGGTTCGGCGATTTCGGTGCCGTCCGGGCGGTCGCCGTACACCACCCGGGCGGCCAGATCGACCCTGGTCAATCTGGCCTGAACGGTGCGCACTCGATCCAGCGCGCGATACCGGTCGAACGGCACCAGATAGTCGCGAGCCCAGTCCGCCGGACGCGTCAATCGCACACCCAACTCCTGGCCACTGACCAACGCGGGCTTGATCGAAATGCCCACCACGTCAGCGAATCGCGCCAGTCGGATTGCGGTCAGCAACCCACTGTCGCCCAGGCCGGCGATCACCACCCGCGGACGGTTCACGAAGGACCGGCGATCTCCGGGGCCGGGCGGGGCCGGCGCGGCACAAGTCTCGGGACCCGGTCGATGACGTCCTGATAACTCGGGCGGCGTTCCAGACTGCGCTTCTCCATCAACGGGATGCTCGCACCAAGGAACATCGCGACCATCAGTGCGACTCCGACGAACAACCACCACACATCCCGGGGTGAAGCGGCGATCCCAAACAGCGCAAGAGAGAACCAGAAGCCGACCTCACCGACATAGTTCGGATGCCGCGACCATGCCCACAATCCGCGATCCATGGCCGCACCGGGTCGACGCTCGGCGACGAAACGGTGCATCTGCACGTCGGCGACCAATTCGAGCGTGACCGCTGCGATGCCCACGGCGAACGCTAACCACGTCAGCCACACCACGCCGTCCCCGCGTCGGGTGAGTGCGATGTAAACGGGCAGCATGCCGACGAAAACCTGCACGGTCGGAAAAAGGTGGATTCCAAACAGGTCGGCCAGAAACTCGAATCGGCCGGCGCCATCACGGAGTATCGGATACCGCCAGTCCTCATGATGCAGACCCGCAAATCCGTACGCCCAGTTGGCCGTAAGCCTGACCGCCCAGTAGAGCATCACCACGGCAAGGAGCCAGCATCGCAGCGAGCCTGGGCCGGTGACGCCCAGCGGTCCCTGCCACCACCAGAACAGCGCCAGCAGTGGCGGAATCACACTCCAGTAGGCGTCATAGAAACTGGAGTTTCGGTAGGCCCGACTGAAGAGGAACACCACCAGAGTGGCCAGCAGGTCGGCAATCAGCGCGTCCAGCCACAACCGACCTGTACGCGGGCCCCAGCACAACCATCCGACTGCCACAGCCACGGCGATGACGTAAGCCAGAGCGACCACGGCCAGCGAACGGCCCTTACTCATCCGCGGGTCTCCTCACGTGGCTATCGCTTACAACTAGAGCACGGTCAGGACGTCAGCGCCCGTGAACGTAACACGGCCTGCCGGTCCTACTGGGCCTGAGGCGGCCGCGCGCCAGCAACGATGCGAGCCCGCGGGCCGTCATCTCGGTCGTCCACTTCCTTACCTCGGCCCAGCAGTCCGGACTGACCGGCTGATACCGGCAACGGGCCAACTGATCCCGTCTGAGTGGTGCCCGGGAACTCGGCCGCGCTCAGCAGTCCGGTTTTCAGACCGGTCGGTCGGCCCGCCGTCTCCGGGGCGAAGCTGCTGGCCGGGCGCGCATAACTGGTGACACCCGGGCCCGACATCCCGCCGGGACTGGCCACACCGCCGGTTCCGACGGTGCCGGTGGCTCCCGCGCCGTTGCCGACGGTGCCGGCGGCTCCCGCGCCGGTGCCGACGCCGGGCTCGCCTATCGGGGTCGCGCCGCCGGGCAGTATCGCCGCCAACACGGGAACGTCTCCCGAGTCCGACTCAGCGCCGATTCCGCGCAGCGATCCGATCATCGACTGCGGTACACCCGCCAGGGATTGGATGGCGCTCATGGGTGTCTGAAACATTCCCGTCGCCGACTGCATCGAACCCAGCGCACCCTGAATCGGCTGCATCATCAGCTGTCCGACCTGACCCAGAACTTCCGTCGGCACAGCAGAGCCGCCGGTAACCGATTTCGCCACCGGCGCCGCGAGACCACCCTCCAGTGCGACACGGCCGGAGGTCTGGGCCACCGCTGCCGCAGCCGCCACCGGTGCGGTGGCGGATGCTCCCGGCGAGGAGATCGGCGGCGGAATCGCCAATGTCGCGGCGAGCGCTGAGAGCGTGGCCCCATAGGCCGCGCCAACGCTTGCGTTATGCGGCCAGTGTTCGCCGAAGTATTCGGTATCCAGCGCGATGATCGCCGGAGTCAATGCTCCCAGCACAGCCGGGTTGATTGCCACATCTGCGGCCTGTTCGACGCGATTGGCGATGCATACCTCGGCCGGGATCATCGACGACACCGCCACCTCGTAGGCGGCCACTGCACTGGCCAGGATGGGCGGCTTCGCCTGGACCCAGCCGGCGAGAAGTTGCAGCGCGGTGTTGAGGCCCGTGATCGCGGTGGCTGAACTCATACCACCCACACCCTCGAAGTTCAGCGCAGTCACTGCGGTGTTCAGCGTCGACAGCGCGAAGGCCACCTCGTGACTGGCCATCAGAGCCTGCCACGCCACGGCACTGGCCACTGTCGTCGCTATGCCGGCCGCGCCGGGTCCGGCCAACCGCAGATAGTTGGCCTCGGGCGGCAGTGTGGGCCACGCGGGATCGGTCATCGCTGCGAATACATCTGTGGGGCAGGATGTTCCGGTGCTCCAGGGACGGTGCCGCTACAGCGACAGTGCCGTGTCGTTGACGGCCTCGGTGGCGGTGTACGTCGCGGCCGCCAGATTCTGTGCCTCGGCGACCAGGCCCCGGTTGGTCAGATGCTCGACGGCGGTTCCGATATAGACCGCGCCGATCGCATTCAGGGCCGCTGCGAACTGCACCGAATCCAGATCCGCGCCCATCGGCATGACTCCGGTCAACGCCGCCGACGCCACCGCCACCGCAGCTGCCATCTCCGTACCGATTCCCGCTTCGGTGGCCGCGGATGCTCCCACCGAAGCGGCATTGACGTTGAGAACCATGTGTCCAACCTCCCGTTCGCCGCTTGCCTCGCTGTGCTCGGCTGCGGGGGACGACCGCTGCGGCATGGCCCACGGTAGAAGTGCCGCCGCCATCTGTCGATTCACCCCACCCGGTTGAACTGACCCGGTTGCACTGACCCGGTTGCACTGACCGCCTAAGTCCACCATCGTTCGAGCACGCGGGCCAGTCCGTCGTCATCGTTGGACTCGGTGACCTCGTTGGCCGCGGCCAACGCCTCCGGGTGGGCGTTACCCATCGCCACGCCGTGGCCGGCCCACAGCAGCATCGGCACGTCATTGGGCATGTCACCGAAGGCCACAGTGTCCTGCGCGGAGATGTCCAGCGGCCGGGCCACCTCTTGCACACCGATGGCCTTACTGATGCCAATCGGACTTATCTCAACCAGGCCGTCATTGGTCGAATACGTGATATCGCCAAGCAGACCAACATGTTTGGCCAGTGCGGCGGCCAACTGAGAGCTCGGAACCCCGGGCATGCGCACCAGCAACTTCACCGCCGGGGCGCTGAGAACATCTTCGAACGACACCTCGGTGTTATCGGGGTTGAGCCAGGCGTGCTCGTAGCCAGGCGCGCTCACGAACTGGGGTGTAGCCGAGTCGTGTGCGCTCTTGCCCACCCGTTCGGCCGCCAAGCCGGCCCCGGGCACCGCGTGCGCGGCGATCTCGGCGAGTTCAGCCAGCACCTCCACCGGCAGCGTGCGGGCCGAGATGACCCGGTCGGTCGCCGCGTCGTAGATGAC
>Ga0114972_10002816_pt1 | contig 13108 bp, 6 predicted proteins | sample M_140807_EF_Meta_FD_87354 | JGI IMG/M metagenome (GOLD analysis project Ga0114972, IMG submission 87354) | Freshwater microbial communities from Lake Montjoie, Canada to study carbon cycling - M_140807_EF_MetaG | ecosystem: Environmental > Aquatic > Freshwater > Lake | place: Lake Montjoie... | reverse complement strand
TCATCATTTGATTATCAAATGTTGGAGACTCGCTACGGCGATGTTCGTCGTGAGATCCTAGGCAAAGAGGAGGAGCTGTTCAAGCTCAGGCGTGACGTCTCGAACCTCGATGGTGAGATTTCCTCCCTGCGTGCCCAACTGGCCAGCGCTACGGGTGAAGCTGATGCCTCCCGAGCAGAGGTATTTCGTATTACTCAGGAGGCCGAGAATCGTGTATCCAGGGTATTGGAGCTGAAATCCACCGAGCTAGACTCGTGGAAGGCCTCGTATCAAGATGAAATGCGTCGATACGTTGAGAGCCGAGTGGAGGACGTGCGCTCTTCCACTGTACGGGAGCAGGAGGCTGCCATGGAGGCTTCTCTCACCCGAATGGAGACAGAGTACCGAGGACGCGTGGCGGAGGCCCAGGGCCGTCTTGAGGGTCTGCACTCAGAGGTGGGGGCTCTCCGCAGGGAGCTGGGAGAGCTGGAGCGTAGGGCTGGAGAGGCGGAGGCCCGCGGTACCTCCTTGTCTACTGAAAATTCACGCTTAATTCACGAGCTTTCATCTACTCGCAGTGATCTACATGATGCTCGTGTCTCAGCGGCTTCCCTAGCCGAGGAGGTGTCACGCCTCCGGGCTCTACAGGCCCTGGAGCGTGCAACGCACGAGGAGATGGTGCGCGTGCATGCTCTGCAGGCCCGCCACGAAGCCCAGGGAGCCCAGGCAGCAGCCTTGGATGCCCTAGATGAGGAGTCACAAAAGCACAAGAACGAATTGGATCGTGTTCAGCGAGCATACGAACTGAGCGTTCGTAGTAGGGAGGAAGCTATTACAGACTGGAGAAGCCGCTACGCCAATGCAGCTGCCAGGGCGGAGCACGCTGAGTCCCTGGTGAAGGCAATCGACAGACAACTAGCCCCTGTTGCCTTGTCGGCATCCTACGCGGATTTGCCCGGGGCTGGCTACCTCTCCGCTGCCTCTGCTCTCGCCTCATCCTCCTCCCTTGCGCGGTCCTATGCTACCCTTCCCCTCTCTGCCAGCCTGGCAGCCGCAAGCTTGCGCTCCCCCCCACGACTATCCCCCACCCATGGGAACACAATTTCTACCTCAACCACACGAAAAAGCCCAGTATCCTTTTCGGAGCGCGCAGCACAGGCCGCGAGGGTTGCTGCAGCGCACTCACACACTCTTGCCGCAGTTGCCAGCGTAGCCTCTGCCGCTTCTGCTGCTGCAAATGGGGCTACTTCCAAGTGAATGGGGGGAGTTCCTGGTGATATATAAGAGAATAAAATGCAACTTTACTTTTTTTCCAATGCCTCCCTTGCTGCCTTCTTTTCATAATCCTCTTTTTCCACTTCACCCCAGTTCGTGCTCAGGACTGTACCCCCGGACGTTTGAAATGACTTGACCATGGCTTTCCGGGTTTCTTCATTGCCGTTTTTGAAAATATTTCGAAAAAGAGACATGAGAGCCTCCTCACCCTCGGGCTTCTCATCAGTTTCTTCCTCTACTTCAAGCTTACTCCAGTCTTTCTTTGACTGCTTCTCAACTCCACCGAGTGGTGCGGGTAGAGAGTTTAATGAACCAATAGAGACTGTGGCAGCAGCCCCCATTGATGGGGGCTCAGGCGCTGACATGTTCTCCGATTCCACAGTGCCGCTCTCCAATAATGTGGACAGCGGCTTAGCCTCAGGAGGGCATTCAAGACGTGGCCATGTTCCCTTGACATTCTTTAAAAGTTGAATCTCGCAGTTAAACTTACCCACCACTAATTTGGGGGTGCGACTCACTGCATCGTATAGACGGAGCGTCCTCTCTACAGGGGAACTGCTATTCCTTACACAGAGTATTACCGTAAGAAGAGTGCCACATGGCGATACGCTGCAAGAGGTTTGGGACGGATCCAAATCCTTGGTAAAAAATGTGATGGTTATACTCGTCAAACTCTGGTAATGCTCCATCGCTACGTGACTAAAGGGCAACACGTGTATCAAAAAAATGAAATGAGGGGGAAAAAAGAAGAAAAAGAAAAAACAAAATACCTGCAAAATATGGGAAGAGCACAGGATCCATGACAAAATGAATCGTCCCTTAACTATAGTAGTCCCTGGTCGTCCTACGAAAGGTCGATCAAAAAAGAGTGACCTTGTATCTGGCGTTCTGGGCTCTACTTACGATGCCACTCAAATGACCCCCAGTGTCTTTTCGAACATCCCACTTAGCTCTGGAGGCGAGGCCAATTATCTGGGATATACAGAGGCTAAATTTCCCCAGATGACCCGAAACCTTCCTCCCGAATTCACGGTAGGTGCAGGTGCTGCTACGGTGCCGCATGGTACGGCTGAACTTGAAAGTATGTGGATGACTGGGTTTTTGGACTACGATAGTGTGGGACCTCGAGGAGACCCCCGTGGTGCCCTCGCCAAAGATTTAGGAGACTATGAGCTCCGCTTTGGAGTCCAACGGGCGGGCGCAGTTTCTCGTGTGAAAAAACCATCCATCATTGCCACTGCGGAGCAACGAATTGTGAAGCAGTCTGGAGTAGCATCCCATGGTGGTGCTCCTCCATCGCACACTTTTCTTTCGGGAGCCGAAATACAGCGGCTCCGTGACCTAGAAAAAAACCTCCAAGAAAAGTCTTCAAAGCCCGCTGCCGCACTATCTGCCACACCCTACGCGAAGGAGAATGTGGTCCTTCGCCGCCTGCTGTCCTTGCGTGGTGAGCAGGGCAGTAGAAAACTCCAGCGTCTTTTTCGCCCCCCTCCCAAGCTGCTGGGGTCTACCAGCATGGATAACTTACTTTGGCTTCAGCGTCTTGAGGCTATGGCTGCAATCGTTATCCAGAGAATGTGGCGCAAGCTCCTTAAGCGCAAATTTTGGAGAAAATTCAATGCGGAAAGAAGGGGGCAAGTGGAGTTTTCTAAGATTTGGAGGGGATACAGCACCCGCGTTTGGTTTAAAAGATGGAAGGCCCAGAAGATGACACTAGTACTTTTCATGCAAAGTTCCTTTAGGGGGAGAGCGGAGAGGCGAAAGCTCATGAACGAGCAGGATGCATGGGACGACGCCGCCAAGGTAATTCAAAAGACCTATAAAGGTACGCGCGCCAAGAAGAAAGCGCGAAATCGTGCGCGGAAAAAGGAGGCCACTAAAATCCAACGGTCCTTTCGAGCAGCTAAAGGAAGAGCTATAGCGGATAAAATGTTTTTGGACAAAGCAGTCACTCTCCAACAAAAACTTGTTCGCGGCTGGCTGAGCAGGAGGCGCACTTCTCGCTACATTGCCGCTTCCAAAAGAGGAGCCACTCTTATGCAGTCTCTCTTTCGTGGATGGTTGGCGCGGAAACGGCTCCATAGGCGCCTGTGGGAGGGGCTCAATACTAGCACGAGAGCCTGGATGACGATGCTTAAGTCGGAGGAGGTGTACCTTGATGAACAGTCGGTGCAGGTCTTAACACAGAAAGCCATGATGAATGTGGATGCCCTGTTCCTAAAAAGAATGGAAGAGTGGAAAATAGTTCAGGCTGAGGTCAGTGAAACTGAGTATAACTATTTCATCGCCCGAATGGAGCGAAGTAAGCTGAGTGTGCAGGCAATTTTTGGGGGATGGGCCACCCAGTTAGACAGGGATGCAGAAGCTGCGCGGAAAAAGATCACGGAGAGGAAGGCACATGGGCTCTTTTCTATTGCCCGCAGTGTAAGAGACTTGCACGCTAGCAGGCAAACCCTCAATGCTAGGTTGACTGATACTGTGGAACGTCGGCGCACTGTCTCTCTTGCTTGGACTAAGGCTGCCCGTGAAATACTTCAGCGCCGGCGGGATTGGACTGTATGCGTGGGGCCTTTGGAGCGAGCGATTGCCGCAGCGCAGGAAAAACGCAAGTGGGCTCTTAAGCACTTTACGGAGACGGGAAAATTGGATTTAAGGCGCACCGATGCAGAGACCCAGCAGTCCATTCACACATACCAAAAGATTCACGGAAAAACAATTTCGGTGGACCCCCTCCCTCACGTGGCATCTAAAACCCTCCACATTGCCTCCGGCGCCCTTCTTTCTATTGTTCAGCCTGATGTTCCTCCTTCAAACTCCTACCAGGACATTTCTCGTGTTGCCCGCCTTCGCCTTCAGCACGCAATGACACATCACATGCTTGCATACAACTCACGATTCGGCAATGCTTGGGGTGGTGGGGCCTCCTCCTCCAATCCAAGTGACCCAGGTAGGTTTTCACCTGCCATGCTTGCAGACGGTATCCTTACAGAGGATAATAGGGGATTCGATATTTCGGGGGCTTCAAGAATTGGTGATGAAGTGGGGGGTGGTGGACACTATTTCCCTGGTGCTATTTCTACTCGAGGCATTTCTCAAAGGCCGTGGGAATCCGCAGGACTAGCGAATCCCTTTGAGATTCAAGAGGTGCTGGATGAGCAAGACCCTGCTCAGCGCGCCTCTCAACAACGCAATGCCCACCCTCACTCCTCTTCAATGAATAATTCTATGATGCTCTCTACTGCAGGCTCCTCTACGGTGGAACTTTTGTCCCTCACTAATAAAGCTCGAGACATGGCAGTGGGCAATACACTATATGCTTCCTCCATAAGTTCTTTCCCCAGCTACTTGTCTCAAGACTCGGCAGGGGTAGATTTGGATACCTTGTACAAGCAAAAGCTGGCTCCTCCAGGCAGCTTGGGGGAGCCCCAGTACGCTGGTTGGGCGGATGGTGGACTCCTTCAACTTCGTCCAGACATGCGTGAGATGGGGGAGGGTGCGGGTATGGGACATTTGGCCTTGCTTGGTACTGAAATGCAAAAAGGGGCCCTCGGTGGCATTGCAGCGGAGGCGCACGGAAAGTACGTAACCCTCGGGGAGTACTACAGTGCACAATTTGGCGTTCCCCTGTCACAAATCGTGGGGTCTGGTGTTTCCTCCACTGTTGGGCACACCCATAGTCTAGGGGGTGCAAGTGTAGACACAGCTCAACCCGGGGAAGCCTTCAATACCCAGGATAGATCACACGCGGCGCTCCTTCAAATGGCTCGTGGAGACAAAGCCAGAAAGTCTCTGCACGACTTGAAGAAAAAAACCACTTTATCTAGGTTTGCGGGGACTGGTCCTTTGGTGGCCACGTTTGATCCCTTCACCATTCAAGGTCTTAAAAAACTGGAGCATAAGAAGAAGACCGGGGATGGTAGCAATGATGACTCTATCGACTTTGGAGGTAAGGCGGGCTTAGTGTTTGAGGGCAGTCTAATTAAGGCTAAGAAAGAAGAGGTTGAAAAACTGAGTGAGGAGGAGCTCCATGAGCTCGTTGCCGTGAATAATGCTCCAATAGAGAGAGAGCTGTCATCTTTCCGCCCTCTTCCAGGGTATGTAAAAGTAGCAAATGACCAAAAGGCTGCTGGTTTTGCATCATCTCTTCCCTCTGCCACTAGAACCAGCATCCTTGAACTGACAAGCGCTGTTGTGGAACAGGCCACGCTAGCCAAGTTGCCTCCGGGTCTTGCAGGTGCCCGAGCTGGGGCTGCGGCCTCCACTTTGGCCATTTCCAAGTCACGTGGGGTTGTGGGCTCCACTGAAGTTGTACGCACAAAGCTTGAGTCGCAAAACAATCTGGAAAAGGAGCTTCGGGACGTAGAATTGGGTCAACAGCGCATCAATCAGCTTGAGAATCGTATCTCTGCCACTACTGGTCAGGCAGAAATCCTTCAGTATGGCGCCCTCACAAAACCCATCATGGATGGCATGGCCACGGTTATGATGCAGCTCTCTGCTGCTGATGGCACGGAGCGACTGGTGTCTCGCACGCAAGCTGCCCGCGTGGCCCAGGAGGCCAGTCGTCAGTCTAAACTCGCGGCCGCCACCGCCAAGGTGGCGGCCGCCAAAGCCAAAGAGGAGAAACCTCAATTCCCCTCTCCCATACTAAACACAGCAGCCTCTGATTTTGTTGCAGAGCGTTACAGTGAAAAGGAGAGAGAAGCTTTTGAGGAATCGCTTAAAAAGAATTCCCCACCCAAGGCAATTGAAGTGTCTCACACTGCCACCCTCACCAAGCGTAGAGCGGGGCCTCTGGCTGGCAATACGTCTGCTGTGAATGCCGTGTTCAATGCAGAGAAGGAGCGACTTGAGCAAGAGAAGTTAGAAAACGTGAGTTCTAGTTTTCTCTCTCAATTCGCCACTTTGTCAAAGGCTCGCAAGGATGTGCTTCGAGACGCCAAGCTCAAGAAAATGGGCCTCAAGGTGGAGGCCAACAAATACAAACTTGACCCCTCAAAGATGAATCTACTGCTTGGCGCCCGGGATCGTTTCAGAGATAAGGAGGCAGCACGGGTGGATCGGTTGAACTCCCCTATTATCCCACAGACCCCACTTGCTGATGGTGGGGTGGTCCCTGCTACGGGCATCTGGGGTTACCTCGAAGAGCTCGAGGACGATCGCACACATCTTATGAAAGAATACACCCGCCCTCTTCCATTTAGCACAAAGGGAAGCAGAGTATTGGGGAGGCGTCACCTGCAAGTCAAGGAAGAGGCCCAGCGTTTCCAGGAAGAGTTAGAAAAGCAGGCTGTGGAGAAGGAAAGGTTGATGTCCGAAGCGGCCGCAGCGGAGGAAGACCTCAAGCGGAGGAGACGAGAAACTAATGCCCGCCTTGAAGCAAAATTGGATGCATTTGCCAATAGCTTAAGTTGAGTCTAAAAACACCAAATTTTTTCTGTTAATTTATTATTTCTCTATGATAAGGCGCCGCTTACTAAATAAACAGAGCCTGCATTCAGGGCACACAAAATTACGAACGCAAAGCTAGCGGCCAGGTTATTCCCAGCCTTTTCATAAAATGGCATGCTCAATCCACTCAGACTAACCACCACCAGTCCAACCCATACCCTAAACCCTACAACGGAATGAGAGGAAGCTAGATTGCGCCCAAACCAGTTTCCGTTCCCAGACTTTGAGAGTTTGGAAACCCCGAGGATCACTTGAAAAAACAGTAGAATAATGCACAACAGCCCGCCATATATATGTACGTAACGGGAAAGGGGTTTGCCGGGCTTTGGAAAGTGGGCATGCCCCTTGATCTCGTGAAGGTACCAGGCTGCAAAGTATCCCCCCAAACTAAAGAATGCACTAACACCCTGAAGGGCTCCGTGTAGTAGTCTTGCACCCTCTCCCCAGCCCCAAATTCTAAAAGCAAGTAAGCCAAGGGGTGTCAGACCAAAGATTCCGATGTTCAGCAATGCTGGATGGAAACACCAAGGGATGAATCCATATCCGCCTATTTCCGGAACGAGCAGCGCGATCAAAGTAAAAAAAAGAGTTATAAAACAGCACACCAGAGCACTTTTCCCATCAGATTTCATCTCCTTTACACTGCTTACTTGATCCAGTTTCCTGAGTGGCTCGAGAGTAGTGGAGGGGTTGGTGGTTAAAATCAATCTATTCCCTCCCGTCCCGATTCTATTTTCCCTCCCGTCGCACAGGCTCACTAGTAGGCACGCTAGGTAAAGCAGTCATCACTCTATCACCGTGTTTGTGTGGGATTCCCTCTCCAAAAAAGTTTGAAATGTTTTCCCGAGTTAGTCGCGTAGTAACTCGCATCACAGCTTCTCGTGCATCATTAGTTAGGTCATTGCCAGTGAGTTTCAGTGCCCGTCCTCATGGTCTTTCTCTGGTTCGACATTTAAGCAGCGGCGGGTCAACGATACTGAAAGTCCCCGGGATGGGAGACAGCATCACCGAGGGCGCACTAGTAAAGTGGCTGAAAAAGAAAGGCGACTATGTTGCATTGGATGAGATTGTGCTTGTTATTGAAACTGACAAAGTGGCTGTGGACGTTCGGTCCCCCACGGCTGGAATCTTGGAGGAGACCATGGCCGCAGTGGGTGATACTGTGAAGGTCGGAGCAGACCTGGCTAAGATTAAGGCGGGCGGTGCCCCCCCAGCGGGCGCCCCAGCAGCAGCTGCTGCTGCATCTTCCAGTGCTGCTGCCCCAGTCCCTTCACCAGCTAAGGTGGCAGCTCCCGCCCCGACGCCCGCCCCTGCGGCTCCCAAGCCAGCCCCTGCGGCCACCCCTGTCGCCGCCCCCGCTCAGCCAGTCAAAGCTGGTGCTCGAGAGGAATCCCGTGTAAAGATGACGCGGATGCGCATGCGCATTGCTCAGAGGTGCGTAAATGGTGTGAACATCCTCGCCCAGGCCATGCAAGGCTCGCAAGCACTCAAATTTCTCCCACTTGCAAAGTAAACTCAGTACACTTAGTGCCTCCCCAACTCCCCATTCACTGAACTTACAGGCTAAAAGACTCTCAGAATACCACAGCCATGCTCACTACCTTTCAGGAGTGCGATATGTCAGGCATCATGGCTCTACGGGAGCAGTACAAGGATGGGTTTGAGAAAAAACATGGTGTTAAGCTGGGTTTCATGTCCGCTTTCCTTTCTGCTTCAGCCGCCATGCTCAAGGAATTCCCCATAGTCAATGCCACCATAGATGGTGGAGATATCGTCTACCGCAACTACGTGGATATCAGTGTGGCGGTCTCCTCGCCTCGCGGCCTTGTCGTTCCCGTGCTGCGCAACGTGGAGAACATGAGTTACATGGACATTGAGAAGGAGCTGGGGTCTCTTGCACTGAAAGCCCGCAATGATCAGATCGCCATTGAAGACATGGCTGGCGGGACGTTTACCGTATCAAACGGTGGGGTGTTTGGCTCTCTGATGGGCACTCCTATCATCAATCCCCCCCAATCTGCCATCTTGGGCATGCACGCGACTAAAATGCGCCCCGTGGTAGTAGCAGGAAAGGTGGAAATCCGACCTGTTATGTATCTTGCCCTTACCTACGATCACAGGCTCATTGATGGACGCGAGGCGGTTCTTTTTCTAGCCGGAGTGAGGGACAAAGTGGAGGATCCCCGCAGGCTCCTTCTGGGGCTTTAAAGCGCGTCTCATTTTTTTATTAAATTACCGCGTGATAATAGAACTATTTTTTCGGTAAAAAAAAAAGAGTAGTAATGCACAATCTTTGGTCTACGAGGGAACGAGGGATGAACCACGTTCGAGGGTAAGCCAAAAGGAGGGATGGAGCCGCGCTTTATCCAGGGCAAGAGTGATCTATATTCGATTCACTGGCTGTTGCAATGCCCGGCATCAATTTTTCGAAAGCCAAAGATAACCTGCATGGAGTTCTCTGCGACTTGAAGGGGGTAGCGATAGTGCACTATACGAGGACCCCGGTACAGCAATCCATCGTTAGGGCGAAGGTACACGGGGGTATTATTCACTAGGTGAGGGTTTGAATCCCAGCCCTCCACTACACTATTGGCCTCAGATACATTATGCAGGCTAGCAGGGGACACGTAGAGTGGCCAATCGGGGGAGTCTGGGGGTGAAAGCCCTAAATTAAGAGAAAGACTGAGGGCATTTTGCTCCCTATCGATGTGGGGTTTAAGATCTCCACCTTTGCTGTATGCTATTGAGCATGTGTAAGTATTTGAAAGAGTTTCTCCCGTGATAAAGGATATTGCAGGGAGCAACCGCGTGCCGATGTAGAGACTAAGTTCTTCATCCCACAGAAGCCTACGCTTTTGTCCTTCGTCTGGCTCCACGCGGATGTCACTCTGCAGTTGATTTGAAGGCTTGGGAAAGAAGAGCTCTTGGTGACGGCGAACAAGAGCTTGAAAAAATACTGAAGGTAGCAACCCCCGAATCACCGTGTACCCAGAGCTTTCCCACTGCTGGGCAGCTGTTGGCGTGGCCGATGTGTCCCAAGCTGCATCTCCACCCCAAGACCCAGACAAGGCAGTAACCCCATTCACGATTCCTGGTTGACTTGGTGGCAGAAGAAACACTGGTGAAGAGGAGAGAGTCAGGGGATCTCCCACGGGGAGATGAAGGTTGAGGGAGTGAAATATGTCGGAGACTAACTCTGAAACCCCCTCCCACACTTCCTCTACATCTGATGTTTCAACGCCCATTGTGTCCTGTTGGATTGAAGCGAGGCCAGCCGCCGCCAGAGTGTGGGAGTGCCTACTTTGAATCGCATATGCCTGAAGTTGGACAAGTAAGGCGACAACAGAGTCGGAGCGAGTGGACCTCCCCCCTCTTCGAACTGCAGTGGCACTGAGAATCGCCCCCTTAAAGTCCCCCCTTCCGAGAGACACTCTTGCAAGGAGTCGGTGTAGAGCACTACTCTCATGCATTTGCAACGCGAGGGTTAGCGACCTCACAGCTGACGTCGTTTTATCCAACATGCACAATAATTGCCCGTGCAGCACGTACACCTCCCAGCGATTACTCAGGGCATCCATCTCAGGTCCTGTTAAGAGACCCTTGAACTCCATCACTGCCATCAGCTCGCGCCACACTTCTGAAAATAAAGGATCATTAGGAGCTTTGGAACGTTGTAAAGGAGAGTCCAAAAAAGACAGCTGATAATCTTGAAGAGTTTTCATATAAGCTTCTCGCTTTTTATGCGATAATTTGGATGCTTCTGCAAGCGTCCAAGCTCGCATGGCGCATGATCGGGCGCCCGCATAATCCCCTTCCGAGAATGATTTCAGGGCAGACTTGCTTGGAGACTTTGAAGTACAGGAGGAGGCCGAAAAACCCTCCAATTGCGTAGCGAATAAGAAAAAGTTGAGGAGGAAATAAATAGTTTGAAGTCTCATTTGTTTGTTTAAGGAGGGAGGGAGGAAAAGAGAGGAGAGGGAAGGGAGGGACGTCTCGCTGTTGGCAGTTTCATCTCACCCCGAAAACCCCGATCGAAATTTCAGAGGAATGCAAGCCTCAACGGCTTTGATAGAGCGTTTTCTCCAACAATTTTCATTTTTGCAACCTTGGAGGGAGCATACATCTGACTGTACCTACTGTAGGCGCCCAAATAACAGGGGGCGCGTGACTTACTCGACCTTTACGAATCGCCTGACCTGCGTCGATTATGATTTATGTTTTCTCGAACGTGGATTTATGCGAGGGGGTGCATCCATGTATCTTCCTACAAATGAAAGAAGTTGCTGTCCCAACCTTCCTATTCGACTGGATACGTACAACTTTGTGCCCTCCCGTAGCCAGCAAAAGTCGTTGAAAAGACTGCAGGAGGTGCTTGCGGGCAAGCGCCCCATCACACTTCCACCCAATGTTACAGACCCATTTCTTCGGTGCATTGCTCTGACCCGGGAGGGTAGAGCACGGGAGGCATCTGAAGCAGTGATCCGCAACCGCGAAGATAGATGCGTGGAGAACTGCAGGCCAACCCTGCGCGCCCAGGCCCTGGCTTCCGCTTTGTGCATGAAATTCCTAGGCGAAGGCGAGGGTGAGGATTCATTCGAAGAAGAATCGACCATGGAGAAAGTAGAGGTTAATGAGGACATGCATGATGATAGAGGGGGGGGTGAGTGTCAAGCTGCCCCAGCGGCGCGGGTGAACACGAAGGCCCCTCCACCCTGCCCCCTTTACGCCACGGCATTGGATCCTCTGCGATGTGAGGCCAGAGAATTAGATCATGCTCAGGCCATATCACAGGCTTGCCTTCTTCTCCTTCCACTCCCTAGTCTGTGCACTATGTACTGCGCCGCGGTACTACATACTGTTCTACTGTCGTCAGGGAATAGGGGTCAGGAAGTTTTGGAGAAAGTGCGAATCACCCCTCTCGATAGGGTCAAGTCTGGGTATGGAGGGGGTCCACCACCTAATGTTTCTTCCAATGCAGCCTTTGTGCTGTCCGCAGCGGATGGGGCTCAATCCAAGGGGGAAGTGGCACTGCGCCTGGCTTCACTATGCTCTGCTGCTCACGCAGCAGCTTGTGGTGGCGGCGGTGGTGGTGGTGTGAGTTGTACGGACTCCTTGCAGTTTTTCGCCATGGGGCTACCCTCAGGGCACCTTAACTTTTATGTGGATGGGTCCGTAAGCGACTTGGTGGCAAGGCTAGCAAGGATGACATACTTAGAGTACAAGAAGAAAAATTCCTCCACCCGTCCCCCCCCTCCCCCACCCTTGTCTCCCCAAGAGCTTCTCGGCAGTGGGGCCATCCCATCAATGCTTAACTCTTCAAATGCAAAAACAGCCGCGGAGTGGACCGCTTTGGCGCTTTGGTACAATAAACAGCAGTGGGAACGAGAGGCAGCTGGAAGTATCATGCTGACAAGTGACCCCCTTTGGCCAGACTTAGGGAAGGATGATCCTGAAGGGCCCCTCTCAGATGTGCAGCTTTCCCCAGAGCAAAAACGGGCAGACGAAGAAAAATCACTCGCTGAGGACATTGACAAGTCTGTGAAGGCCTTAGAGAGCCTCCTTTTGGAGGGTATAGGCGGATATTCAGAGAGGCAGAGAGCGAGGGCAGTAGCAGCTGCTGGGGCGGGAGCTGTAAACCCTAACACCCTTCTTCCGTTTGGCCCTGGTCCCTACTCTCTCACTGTCATCCTCACTCGCCCCCACTACTCCACGGAAGTCCACGAGCTTTACGCCCGTTTTAACATGGCGCTACACAAGGGAAAACCTAGTAGTGAACTAAAGGGAAACTTTTTGCGCCACCTTGTGCGGTCTCCCATTATTCCTCTGCCCGCCTGGAGGCTAGGGGCAGCCTGGAGGGCTACTCATCCACAGTTTGAGGGTGAGTTTACACGGCTACGTGAGGAGGGAGAGCGGAAATGCCCCCTGGCTGGAGGAGGGGGGGGCTTTGAATTTTTTGAATCGGCCCAAAATTCCTCTCCCCCTTCAACCCCCACGCCTCCTGATTCCTTATTGGACTCTCCGTGCACCTTCCCCAGTGCATATCTAGCAGAGCTTCGTGCCCCCCTTGAGTTGGGAACAGTGGGGGAGGAAGGCATACACAGCAAGGAATTAAATTTCGAGGGGGGGTTTTCCTCTCTCAGTCACCTTTTTCACACACTTGCCACTCTCCTAGGCCTACCTGCATTGGAGCCTGCAGAGCCTTCAGCCCTTTTTAACGCACTATCGCCCTTGTCCGCCATGGACCCTACCGTGCCCTGGGTGCTGGATGAACTCTCTCTCCTGTTGAGTCCCGCAGGGCTCAAAGCAGAGATAGACTTTGCGGAGCGGGTGAGGCGAGAGGGTGAGGATACAGCCAAAAAAACTCTCGATGGACCCCGCTTTCCCCCTTTTTTCTACCCACCCC
>Ga0114972_10002815_pt1 | contig 13114 bp, 10 predicted proteins | sample M_140807_EF_Meta_FD_87354 | JGI IMG/M metagenome (GOLD analysis project Ga0114972, IMG submission 87354) | Freshwater microbial communities from Lake Montjoie, Canada to study carbon cycling - M_140807_EF_MetaG | ecosystem: Environmental > Aquatic > Freshwater > Lake | place: Lake Montjoie... | reverse complement strand
GAGGTTTTTCATTTTTGTACTCCTGAACCGACACCCCGCAGCCAGAAAGAACGAAAGCAACGAGGCTGCAAAAGAACAATGAAAGGGCATATCGCATAGGAATTTATCGAGGAAAAAAAGAGGGTTTTAAGGCTTGATTATACGACAAACAATGGGGGAGGTCTCCTCTGTTTTTTTGCAGACGGTGACAGCGATCAACGTCAAGATAAATGTCCTGGACCTCTATCCCTCTGAGATAAGGAGGTTTGGGATAGAGTGCACGGATTAATCTGTGCGGAAAAGTGCTGATCTAATGAGTATCGGCTCAGGTATTTCTTAACTGCATATCGGCCCGAGGCCACGGCTCCATGGATATGCCGTGGGGATCTAACATTATTTTGCGTAATCATCAAAAAAACAGCCAATCTTTGACAACTCTCCTCCCCTTTCTGTCGATCACAGAAAGATCTTTTTTTCTCTCTCTTGGAGGACAACACAGATGGGCTGCCACCCGCGCATAGAAACAAACGAACACTCAGATTTTATCACCAGTCGAACAAGAGATTCTCGCCTCTGGTTCGTCAACAACGAATCGCTCGAGCATCGTATCCTCGGACTAACCGCCAAATACGCCACTCGTCGTACAATCACCCTCTACGGTTTTGCTATCGAAGGAAACCACCTACACATCGTTGCGCACAACAACAAAAGGAATCGCGCTCACTTTCTGCGTGATCTTAAATCAACGATAGCCCGCGCCGTTCCCCGACACACACCCTCATATTCGGGCGGTGGAGTCTGGGGAAGGAGATACTCAAACGAGTTCATCGGTGATCACTCCGACATCGAGAACTACTTCTTTTACACCGTCCTACAGCCGGTAAAAGATGGTCTTGTTGAAAAAATCTCCGACTACCCCGGCTACAACTGCTTCCACGATGCAGTGTGGGGAATAAAGCGAAAATTCAAGGTAATGAACTGGACCGCCTACTACAAAGCTACTCGGTGGGGTCAAAAGGTAAACAAGAAAGACTTTCTCGAGGAGTTCACCCTCGAATACGCAAGACTCCCCGGCTATGAACATCTCTCCCAGAGAGAGTACGCCCTATTGATGACCCGTCGCCTAGAAGAGCGTCGTCAAGAGATTCTCAAAGCCCGAGACGCTGAAGGAAAGAAATTTCTCGGCCCAGCCGCATTAAAAAAGATCAAACAAGGCTCGCTCCCAAAATCCACAAAAACCTCAACCCTAACCACCCATCGCCCCCGCGTCCTATCAAAGTGCGACGCTCGCCGCGCTGAAATGAATGATTGGTATTACGATATCTATTTCCGCTTCAAAGTCGCCTCTGAAGAATATCGAAATGGCAACTTCATCACAGAGTTCCCCAAGGGCACTTATCGTCCTTACGTCGGACCGGTGACATAAATCGCCCCCCTTTCAGTAATCACCCCCATCAAATCCCATCCTCAACCCGCGACCTTCAGCCGCATTCGCCGAGCTACGACTAAAAAGCTATTTTCGACACAAAAAGCGGCCAAAAAATCGCTGTTTCTAACCCGAGAATGAGCCGTCTCCACCCCGATTCCCAACCATTTTCAACTAAAAACTCGCAGAAACCCACCCCCAGCAGCTATGCTTGTTTGTGGAAACCTCTATAAGTCTGAGAAAAGGAGATCAGGGTATTACGATATCTACTTCCGCTTCAAAGTCGCCTCTGAGGAATATCGAAGTGGCAATCTATTTGTCGAGTTCCCCGAGGGAACTTATCGTCCCTACGTCGGACCAGTGACCTGAGGCGCCTCTTTCGGTAATCGGTTTCCTTAAAATCCTCCCCCACCCGCGACTTTCAGCCGCATTCGCAGAGCTACGACTAGAAAGCAATTTTCGCGAGAAAAACGCCGAAAAAATCGGTATTTCCACCCCTATAATACACCGCCTCCACCCCTATCTCCGACAATTTTCAACTAAAAATTCGCAGAACCCCACCCCCAGCAGCTGTGCTTGTTTGGGGGAACCTCTATAAGTCTGAGAAAAAGAGATCGGGGAAAGCACCGGTTGGTCTATCGCATGGTCGAGAGATCCTTATTTATTAGCAAAGGCAGAATCGGATAGTCGTCGTCTCATCCTTAACATCGGATGGATTACCAAGAGTGCTGACGATTCTGATCATGTTCGCCTTCCCTATTTAATAGATACGCTTCGTCGAATAAGACATGTGATTAAATAACGGAGATATTTAGTTGTTCGGAAACGGCCTAAGACCTCTATCCGTGGAACCTCTATAAGTCTGAGAAATGGAGATTGGGGAATCAATCCCCTCTCATTCCTTACACTATTGTGGTACCTTCGCTCCATACCACTTACATATCCGCTAATAATTAATCCTCACCATGTCATGGCCATTTTTCATAATCAGTTCGATCAGGCGACGACATGATCAGGTTCTCAAAACACGGACTCTTTAATGGCTTTTTATTTGAGCCGAGTTTATGTTGTTCGGTGGTATCTCGAAATAATCCACCCCTAACCTTTTTCCTATCATCACCAAATGCCAACTCCTCGATCAGCCATCATTCCACTCACTCCATATAGTGGTCCAGCCGGAGGGCGGATTACTTCTTCGGATATGCTTCTTGATGCCAATGAATGTACGCAGGGGCCATCGGAGGTTGTGCTCTCTGCTCTTCAAGAAGCTCTCAAAAATCCGCGCACGATCCGTTGTTATCCGGAATATGGTCAGCTTTCGGAGCTTTTGGCTCAATATGCCGGGCTTTCTGCTGAGTGTGTTTTCCCAACAAATGGGTCAGACCAGGCGATCGATATCATTATGCGGTGTTACGCGGACCGCGATGATGAAGTAATAATTCCTGCTCCGTCGTTTGCGACCTTTTTTCAGGCAGCTTGTCTTCAGGGTTGCACAATCCGAAGTCCACTTTATTCGCGGCAAAAAGGTTTTCCGATCGATGAAGTATTAGCTGCGATAAATGACCGAACCCGAATAATAGTTATCTGTAATCCAAATAATCCAACCGGCACCGTTGTTGAGATCGATGCAATTAAAAAAATTGCTGCAGCTGCACCCGATTCAATTATACTTGTTGATGAATGTTACGTTGAATTCTCTGGTAAAACGGTTGCGCCATTAATTTGCGAATATCCAAATATAGTAATTACTCGAACTCTCTCAAAGACGTGGTCACTTGCTGGTTTGCGGATAGGCTACATACTCGCGCCGAAACAAATTATTACCGAGCTTAGTAAAGTTCGGGGGCCTTACGATGTGAATGCGCTTGCGGCAATTGGGGCGTGCGCGGCCCTCTCCTTTTCAGAACCGATGCATCAGTATTCAAAGGAGGTCTCGACGATTTCTCGGCCACTTTTTACCGATTTTTTGGTTAAAAATGCGATTCCATTTTGGGAATCGGGTGCAAATTTCATCCTTCTTCAACCTCCGCACCCCGAGCGTTGTGAACCGTTTTTTTCTGCTGCTGGTATTCGCATTCGCCCCCGTTCGGGCCCTGCAATCGAGGGTACTGTGCGCATCACCATCGGCACTCGGGAGGAAACTGAGAAATTGATTGAGGTGTTTGAGAAATATCTTAATCAAATATAAATGAAGCAGCCCCATGACTAACCCTATCACCCATTCGATACAGAGCCGTTTTGATTTTTTGCACCAACTTTTTGCTGAATCTGGCACTATCCTCCGAGCAGCATACCGCTCAGGAAGCATCAAAACGGAGACAAAGGAGGCGCTATCACCGATGGTAACAGCGGTGGATCGCGCCGTTGAAGAGGCTCTTACTAATCTAATTCGTCGCGCGTTTCCTGATGATGCAATCTGGGGGGAAGAGGATGGTTTGGTTGAAGGCAACTCACCATATCAGTGGATCATCGATCCGATTGATGGAACCTCTTCATTTGTCCGAGGATTGCCGCTCTTTGGTACTCTCATCGGATGTGTTGAGCGCAGTTCGGGTACTATTTTGTTTGGAGGAGCAGATCAACCGATTCTCGGCGATCAAATCGTGGCAATCCGTGGCGCCTCACCACAGTGGAATGGAACGGCTGTATTTAATCGGTATCGCCAAGATAAAACCGCTCTTCTTAGCGAAGCGTGTCTCTGCGCGACAACACCTCTGATGTTTTCAACCGCTCATGAGCAGCGGGTGCTTGATGCTGCGATAGCAACCTGTCGGCGTACTGCGTGGGGAGGCGATTGGTTTAACTACGGGCTAATGATAGGAGGTGGCACTGCTATCCCGCTCGTTATCGTCGAAGCTGGTCTTAACTATTACGACATCTGCGCTCTTGTGCCGATTATTGAGGAGGCAGGTGGAGTTATCACCGACTGGCAGGGCTCACCGGTAACAGAAAAAACTTCTCAGGTAATTGCTGCGCCATCGCAACAGCTCTGGAAGCAGCTTTTAGAAGTTACTCGAACGGTTAAGTAGACTTCATGTACTATCCTCGCCGACCACCACAAAAGATAGCAGATCGAGATCTTGATCGATCATCACAAAAGCTCGCCGATTCAAACGATGCCTCTTGCTCTCTCTTCTAAATCAAACTTTACTTTAAGTAATTTTAAATAAATTACAGTTTGGGAATTGCTGTCAGAGGCGAGATACATTAAAAAGTGTACCAAGACTTTGCGCATAGGATTTCCGCTGAGCTATTGCGCTGTAGTCACTTTTTATAGAGATCGGTATCACTGTTACACCGATCAGCAATTCTACCATACCGTTCATCACCACCGCGACGAGGATTTTTATGAACAACGGAGCATACGATACGATGCGAGATAAATTTGACTCGTCGATTGTCGATGGTGAACCAGCTCTTCGTCAACGCGAAGAGGAGAGTTCTGCGCAGTTTGGGGCGCTCAATCAGATAACCTTTCTCGAGAGCTCGATTGCTCACATTCGGTTGGGGTCGGTTGGAGATCGCGCAGTTCTCCTAACTGAGGAGCGGCTTGAAAATTTAAGTCAATTGCTGCAGCGCGCCCTTAATTTAAAGGCAAAGGGAATCATTATCAGTGGACCGAGTGATGATATGTTCGCTGCGGGTGCTGATGTAGGCGCGATAGAGCGTATTCAACGACAGCAAGAGGGGCAGGAGCTATCCTCGCTCGGTCAGGCGATCTTTGATCAAATTGAACGATGTCCTGTTCCGGTTGTCGCAGCGATCTCGGGGCCTTGCCTGGGTGGGGGTCTGGAGCTTGCTCTTGCCTGTTCTGCTCGAATTGCAACTGATCGCCCATCGACAAAGATCGGATTACCAGAGGTTAAGTTGGGGATTATTCCGGGATTCGGTGGAACGCAACGACTGCCCAGACTGATTGGGCTTCCGCGTGCAATAAAAATGATCTTGTCGGGTAGCATCTTAACTCCGAATGAGGCGCTCCGCCTCGGAATATTAAAACAAATCGTTCCTCCTACAGCGTTAATTCGTAATGCGGAGGCGTTGATTCTCGAGGGGGTTACGCGACGGAGCCGAATATCGCTTCTGGATAGGATAATAACCTTTACCTCAATTGGTCGAAATTTTGTTCGTCGCCGCAGCGAAGAGGAGTTGGGTGGAATGGAGCGGTTTTATCCTGCTCCCTTGAAGGCGCTCTCAGCGGTGATGGTCGGACTTGAGCGGGGAGTTGAAGAGGGGCTCCGCGCGGAGGCTCGCAGCATTGGTGAGTTAGTTGTAACTCCCGAGTGCAAATCTTTAGTTAAGCTTTTTTTCCTCACCGAATCTTCTAAAAATATCGGAAAAAGCGCTCGTCGCAGCCTGGAAGGGCTGCATGCAGTCGTTCTCGGAGCGCAGGGAGTTGGATCGGAGCTCGCCGTGGATCTGGCACGTCGCGAGTCTCCGGTGATTCTTCGGGATCGATCACCAGAGGTTCTTACCCAGGTGATGGGGGAAATTCGTCAAACAGTTTCAGGCTTGAAGAGGGTTTCAGCTGCTGATCGGAGCTTTATTATAAACCGTATCAATCCAACAAATGGAAATCCAGCAGCAATTGCAGGTGCTCAAGTTGTTGTTGATACGACGCCCGAGATTGATAATCGAAGCGATGCGGTCACACAACAGCCTGCTGGCGAGTGGAGCCTCGCTCAGATAGCAGACACGGTACAACCCACTGCATTGATTGTGATGACAGCGGTCACAAGTTCGGTTGCTCAAAAGTCGGCGGGATTATCTCATCCAGAGCGATGTTTAGGAATGAACCTTTACCCAAGGATGAACGGCTCTCAGCTTATCGAAATTGTCAGATCTCCCCAAACTAATTATAAATCGCTCGCTCTTGCTGCGGCGCTCACGACCGCCATGGGAAGATATCCCGTAATCGTCGATGATACGCCGGGTGCGATCGTTCAAAGGATACTCGCTCCATTTATACTTGCAGCACTCCGTCTCTTGCGTGAGGGTCATCCGATAGAAAGCATTGATGCTGCTGCCGTAAATTTTGGTCTTCCCGTTGGGCCGTTCCAATATATTGACAATCAGGGACTCGGCACCGTTATCGCACTTCTCACTAAGCTTGAGGCTGCGTATGGTGAACGAATGGCTGGTGTGGATATCCTAAAAGCGCTTCGTGATGGTGGCCGTCCAACAGCACCGCGTCAGGGTTCATTTTTTGTGGGAGCTTTTTACGAACACAGCGCGACAGGTCGCGTTGCATGTTCAGCGGTTCGCGATATTCTTCGTCTTCAACAAACCACTGAACAGCTCTCCGCTACCGCATTATTGCCACTTCTCATCTATCCGATGGTGAATGAGGCGATTCGGTGCCTCGATGAAGGTGTTGCAGGAACGCCCGGAATTGAAGCGGGATTCCAGATTGATTTGGCATCGGTATTTGGGTGTGGCTTTCCTCCATTCCTTGGCGGAATTCTCCACTACGCTGATCGAGTTGGTCCTAAAACGATTCTGCATCATCTCCACAACGCAGAGCGCGCCTTTGGTCCTCTCTTCAAGCCTACGAAAGGGCTGGCTCAACGAAGCGCCTCGGGACGGAGTGTATACGATCCGTGCAGCTAATTTCTCGGGAGATATCCGAATCGGTCGATCTCCGATTAGTGAATAACATTTTTGGGGGCGGCACAGGTGCGCTCCCTTAACAGGCGCTTGCTCCAAACTTCTGCGCTATAAACTACTTCGATGTATTTTACGCGCTATGATCGATAGCTTACTACAACTGATATAGCGTTTCCCCCAAACCCCGCGGCGTTTATCAAAAAACGATCTCCTCTCCCATCTTCCGAACCTCTCTCCTGCCTCGAACCGACAAGCTGCGGAGAGTAACTTGGAAATGAAGGAGAAGCGGGATTAAGGCCCTCTCCAATTAGGCACGCTAACTCGATACTCAGCAGACCAGAGGCGCCATACGTGTGCCCGGTGAGCCATTTGGTTGAATGAAGTGGCGGAACCGTTTCACCAAATACTGCTTGTAGTGCGTGCAACTCAGCTCTGTCACCCTTTGGGGTTCCGGGCGCATGACAGATCACCGCGCTGATATCGTTTATGGAGAGACCTGCATTAGATATCGCGCGGGCCATTGCTTCCTGAAAATGTGTTCCTTCACTTCCGATTCCGGTGAGTGACGGGGGCGACTCGGCAGCAAATCCGATTCCATCAACTCGATGGTAAAAAGACTTTTTGGCCAGATTAACCGAGCGTTCTCCCAAAATTACGAGAGCAGCGGCTCCCTCCCCGAGCACCATTCGAGAGCGAGACGGTTCTTCGTTCGAGAATGGGCGACAAGGATAGGGATCGGTATGATCGTAGCGCGGCGAGATGCGAAGTGCTTTTACCTGATCAACAGTGAATGGGGTAAGGGCTGCTTCACACCCTACAACGATAGCAAGATCGATTTCATCAGCAACAATAAGAGCGCGTGCAACTAGGAGTGCGTGGAGACCAGATGTGCAGGTCATCGATGTATCAACCGTGATGCCATCGAGAGAACATGCCTGAGCCACTGAGGATGCTATAACTCCCGCTGTCGTGCTCGGCGAGGCGGATACCGCAACCCCCTCTCCTGCACATGAACGAGACATTTCATGCTCTAATGAGGCGGTAGCACCCCGCGCACTTCCACACACAACCCCAACACGCAGCCCTTCAACGGTTATTCCGTTATCGCGCGCTGCTGCGATTGCATCAAGCGCAGCGTATGCAGCAAGCTGAACAACCCGATCGCGCTCTTTAAGATATTGATTTGCTTGACAACGCTCAACGAGCAACCGCTCTGCTGAGCTAGAAATGGGAAAGACCGGAATAGACCCACCACTCGTTGCGTAGGCGATAGTGCGAGATGCAGCATCGCCAGCAGCGTAGCTTCTGCTCACTTCGCTTCTCGATCCGCCGAGAGACGAAAGCGAGCCAAATCCTGCTATAATTACCGATCCGGTCATCGAGTACGTCCGGGCAAAACGAGTGTGCGCGCCGCTTCATCGATTGTTTTGGGAGTAGGTGAATTAAACCACGGAATACGCCCAATAATCGGCAGATCAGCAAACGTTCGAATCGAACGCTCTGTTTCGGGATGCTCATCCCCAACAAAAAGAATTCCTTCAATAGGTACTCCTCGCGAACGAAGATAAGCAGCGCTCAGAAGAGTGTGGTTGATACTTCCCAGATAGTGTCTCGATACTATTATTACTGAGGCATTGAGCGCTGGTGCAAGATCAGCTATCAGCTCCTGCTCATTTAGAGGAACCATAAGCCCTCCTGCACCCTCAATGATAAGGGGATTGGTATGGTGCGGTTGCGCGGCGACTATCGCTTCTATCGAGATGCGCACACCCTCTGATGATGCTGCTGCATCGGGCGATACCGGCCTCGGAAGCGCAAACACCTCCGGATAGCATCGAACCCGACCCTCCGTAAGTCGCTCTATCGTCAATCGATCACTATCGATGCCAGCGCCCGTTTGAACCGGCTTCCAATAATCTGCTCCCCAAGCAACGGCAATTACCGCTGAAGCCACCGTTTTTCCGACATCTGTGCCTATTCCTGATATTAATATGCGCATTTGGGATTCCACGATAAGCAGATGCTAAATTGACTTTTTATCCACCAACGCGAGCCGATGAAAGCAGCTCTATAATGTCTCGATATGAAGCCACAGTGTCAAATGAATGGAGGCATAGTCGAATTCGTTCCAAACCTGCAGGGACTGTCGGGGATACGATTGGAAGAACGTGAAAGCCCGCCTCTCGCGCGATGGCGGCGGCCTGCCGAACCCGGCTGACTCCGGGAAAAATGAAAGGAAAAATAGGACTCATTCCCTCCCAATCAAAACCAATGCGAGCAAGAATTAACTTCATTTGTTGTATTCGCTCCCATAGCAGCTTTCTTGCTTGCTCTCCCTCGGAGCTTGCGAGTATTTTTGCTGCCTCTCCAATAGCGATAAAAAAACTATCAGCAGGAGCGGTCGAATAGATAAAGCTCCGAGCTCGATTTATAAGTAAGCAGCGCAGCTGTTCGGAGCCGACAACCGCAGCACCGTGAACGCCAGCAGCCTTACCGAAAGTGTGAACCCGCGCAGCCACCCGATTTTCTAATCCCTGCTCAACTACAAGACCCGCGCCGTGTGGCCCAAGTATGCCGGTGCTATGCGCCTCATCAACGATACAATCGCACCCATTTTTCTCGCACAGCTCAACGATTTTCTCGAGAGGAGCACGGTCCCCATCCATCGAATACACTCCCTCGACAACTACGACGACCCGTCCCCGCCGCGGAGCACGCCGAATTAGCGCCTCAAGATCCGATAAATCATTATGCCGAAATTTCCACCCCTTTGCGCCGCTAAGCCTAATTCCGTCCCGAATCGAGGCATGAACCAGTTCGTCGTACAACACAACATCCTCGCGCCCCGCTACCGCTGATAGTAGTCCGACATTTGCCGCATACCCCGTTGAAAAAAGAAGCGCCGCCTTTCCCCTTAACCACGATGCAACCCTGCTCTCAGTTTCCTCCGCGAGCAGTGAATTGCCGGTCAGCAACCGCGACCCAGTACTTCCTACCTGCTTCTCGGCGATTAATAGCTGCGCAGCAATCTGCTCCCGCAGAATCGATGAGCGAGCCAATCCGAGATAATCGTTAGAGCAAAGATCGATAAGCCAATCGCATCCCGAGGGAAGTTCGCGCAGCATCCCTTTACAACGCAGCTCCTCGAGTAGCTCAGCGATGTACCCATCAAACGACTTCATATCTTGATTTGTTTACTGCAGTTGAATCATGAACCAAAAAGCACCCCTGTTCTAACACCGAGAGGACTTTGAGACAAATGAAGGGGGTGCCATCGTCTGACCCCCCCCTTATTTCGCAGCCTCTAAGAGTTGGTAAGCGCCCTACAGGACATCCTTTTTCATCACCCTGCTAAACTAAAATGCGCCCCATGACGATAACCTCTGAGCACACCTCTTGAATTCGATCGTCATCGCTGAGATTATACTTCTTTGTCCCGCTTTGAACGGTCGTGCTTAGTCATTTAGCCGCATCTTTTAAGAGTGGATCTTTTAAGAGGGGGATCTTTTAAGAGAAATAGCGTCATGTTACCGAAACGGCGAATGAAAAGACGGGCCGAGGCGGCGCTGGCGGCGGGGGGAGGAGCTGCCGCACTGGGAGCTGTCGCTCTCGGTCACGGGACGACCGCTCCAGAGTCTGTGGCATCTCTTGCCGCGTTCTCCCCAGCCGCCTCAGGCCCCCATCCAACTCATCTCGGGCTCGTTTCAGCCCCGCCGGAAGCTTCCACCACCACATCCCCCTCTTCCACCGCCCAAGCACCAAAAACCAACACCCGGTATGGGCAATATATCAACACTCAGTTCGTCTCTGATTATCCCGTTGAGAAACCGGGATTTGCACATGTCGGATCTCCGCAGGATTTAACCCGAAAATTTTCCGAGGTTGGATACCAGTGCCTCCCGTACCTCGCCATTCAGATCGCCCTCTGCCTTAATTCAGAGCGAACAAGCATTCGTTCACTACTTCTCGAAGGTCCATCAGGATGCGGGAAAAGCTTCCTCGCAAAATCGCTCTCTAAGATAGCGGGAGCAGAACTGATGTGTCTTAGCTGCTATCGCGGTATGCCGAGCCAAAATCTTATCGAATCGCCTTCAACTCTCGCTCTCGCCAACGCGATGGCTCGGGGCGGCTCCGAGAACCCAGAAGATTTAATGAATCTCGGTATTTTATCCCGAGCATTTCTCCGCTCGAACGATCACCCCGTGATTCTCTTAGTAGACGAGCTCGACAAGCCCGATTCCTCCATCGACACCTTTTTTCTCGGCCCGATTCAGGATGCCCGCATCTGGCTCGAATCCCGCCCTCCGATCGATGCAAATCCAAACAATCTTTTGATTATCTTCACGAAAAACTTCAACCGAGTGGTCGACGAGGCGCTACTGCGGAGATGTCAACCTGTCGTGATGACCTACCTCGATTCAACGCTCGAACGAGAGATACTCTCCCCTTTCTGCGACCCACGGCTCATCGCTAATCTCGTCGGGATCGCCGACCGGATGCGGTTTGGCGGTGGCTCGTATAGCTTCGACCGCCCCCCTGCTCCCGAAGAGCTCCTTCAGGCAGCAACCTACATCATCCAGCTCGTACAGTGGGGTATTTACGATTACCAAATTATTGGCCAAAGCGTCTTTAATATCCTCGCCAAATCGGAGCACGACCGCGCAGTTCTCGAGCACATGCTCCGCTATCACCCCGATTTCTCAGATAGCAGCATCGACCCAAAGAGCTTATCGGCTGAAGATGTGCAGCGAAAATTTGGGCAGGTTATATTAGCTTCGATTGGGTGAGGGTGGTTCAGAGGAGGTTAGAGGCAGTGGTCGGGATAGCGCTGAAGCGTGAATTAACCCTCTTTGAGTGGCACAAGGTTGCGCCTGAGAGTGAGGTGAGTTTCCAGCGAGCTTAGCGGAAGTTTGAGTTGGCTCAAATTAAAAGCCCCTTACCTCTATATCTCTGAAGTATAGGGGTAAGGGGCAATTTTCGCCAGAAAAACGTCGAAAAAATCGGTATTTCCACCCCTATAATACACCCCCTCCACCCCTATCTCCGACAATTTTCAACTAAAAATTCGCAGAACCCCACCCCAAGCAGCTGTGCTTGTTTGGGGAAACCTCTATAAGTCTGAGAAAAAGAGATGATAAGATACTGAAAATAATCTTGGCGTGCCGTTTCGAAAACATGGCGCAAGAGTAGTGTATTAAGGGTGACGGGGCAAGCGGTGGGTGAGAGCCGGTTGGTGCGAGGAGCGGATATGCCGAATGTTGAGGTTGTTTGAATGTACGCGACCGGCTGCTCTTGTATATCGGGAATAATAACAAAAGCGGAAGGGCGCAAGCCCTCCGGTAATCATTCGGCACAACCACCCACAAACCGGAGAGGTTGTGACCTGTAGCTCTTAATGATTTACGCGAACCCCCGCCACCTCTTCAGCTCGAAGGAATAGAGTGAAGAGGTGCCAGCATCGGCGGTGGCTAGGGGTATTTTTTTGTTCTTAGACTAGGAGGGGTCGACGATTGCTTGGGTTGCAGCAGCATCGGTAGGCGGTTTGAGAGATTCAAAGATATTTAACATTTTGGTTATAATTGAATCTTCAACTCTGCCAAACATCAAGTCGTTCATTCGATGTCTCAACTGCGTCTCCCTATCATCTAAGGATTGAGGACAACCTCTTGACATTGACGCCACTGCTGGCCCCAAAGCCTCCAACAAGGCTAACCCTGCAGATCTCGACAGATCCTCATAATGCATTTTCAGGATGCATTGAGACGCGATTAAAACGTCTTGAAAGTTTTTGATTCCTTGAGGAGTTATTACCGTGTCAACATGGCGGCTTCTTATTAGTATGTTCCCCAATTGAACGTAATCTGCAACTAAAGTCTTCAAAGCATCACTGGCTGGACCCAGATCACTTGGCTGATTTTGGACCTCTAGAAAAAAGTCCAGACGAGAAGGCTCTCCATTCAAACTCTGTTAGGGGGGGGCATAAACATCGTTATATTCTCCAAAATCAAGAGCCGCTACCATCAACCAAAGCGACCAAAACACACATTCCTCGATATTCGCACCTAACCCCAAAATGTGCGCTAAGCCCCAATTGTGCGAGTT
>Ga0114972_10002812_pt1 | contig 13123 bp, 12 predicted proteins | sample M_140807_EF_Meta_FD_87354 | JGI IMG/M metagenome (GOLD analysis project Ga0114972, IMG submission 87354) | Freshwater microbial communities from Lake Montjoie, Canada to study carbon cycling - M_140807_EF_MetaG | ecosystem: Environmental > Aquatic > Freshwater > Lake | place: Lake Montjoie... | reverse complement strand
GGCGGCGTGTGCCGCTGCGGCCTGTGTTGCGTTGGTAGCGGTTATGCGCAACGGGCATGGCTCGGCTAATTTGGCCACCCTCGCACCTGAAGCTTCCGCGATCATGAGCGTACAATTTGCGACGGTCTCACCCCTCGCTAACAACGCGCGCGATTTGCCTCGCACCGTCTCGGTCGCGGCGAGAACTGCTGATTTGAAGCCTGCTTTTGCTGCTTACACACCTCGTTCACTTGCTGAGCAAAACTCAGTGGCTGCGCTTGATGGCAATGATACTCGTTTTGACTGGATGCAACGCGTACAAGTCAGCTCCATGCCTCGCGTCATGGCGGAGGATTTGCGCTTCGACCAGAAGGCCAATCTTGCGCCGGAGAAAAACAACTTCCGCAACCGGCGTCCAATGGACGCTCGATTTGAGCAGGCGGCTCATCAGTTTCAACGTTGAGCAGCGCGGTAAGTGAGGCGCTGAGCGCGAGGCCACTTAGCTTAGCGCTTTTTTGATCAGAGCCTCAGTTGAGGCGCCTGCGCCCAAAGCCAACGCGGCCTGACGAATGGCGGCATCGGCATCGGGGGCTTTGTAGCCGAGAGCGACCAATGCAGAGATCGCATCACGATGCGCGCTCATGGGAGCTGCACTGGAACCTGAAGTTGCTTGCGGGCTGTTTTTCGCTCCGCCGCTGGAAGGTTCCACCTTGGACTTGAGTTCAACGACCAGACGTTCGGCGGTTTTTTTACCAATGCCAGGGCATTTAGCCAACAAGCCAATATCACCGCTGCGAATCGCCGATTCTAGGGAATCCACGGAAAGGCGGCTCATAATTCCGAGCGCGCTCTTGGGGCCGATTCCCGTGACATGGTCGATCATGAGGCGAAAGAAATCTCGATCCGCAATGGTCGCGAAACCATAAAGCGTCTGCGCGTCCTCCCGGTAAATCACGTGGGTGTGCAGTTTCACTTCGGCGCCTGCAGCCGGAAGTTTCTCCGCGCTGGTGAGGGGGATGTTAATTTCGTAGCCGAAGCCATTCAGCTCGACGATGGCGTGGAGCGGGGTGGCGGCTACGAGAGTGCCTTTGATGGAGGTGATCACGATGAGGTAAGCGCAGCAGTGGCAGGTTACTTTAAGCCGAGCACATCTTGCATGTCGTAAAGTCCAGCTTTGCGACCAACGAGCCATTGGGCGGCGCGCAGAGATCCGCGGGCAAAAATGCCGCGATCGCTGGCTTTATGCGTCAGCTCTAAGCGTTCGCCCATGGCGGCAAACATGACAGTGTGATCGCCCACCACGTCGCCGCCACGGAGCGCGTGAATTCCGATTTCCGTCGGCGTGCGCTCGCCGGTGATGCCTTCGCGGCCGTGGCGTAAAGCTGCCGCGGTGAGTTTGCGCTCCTCCATGATGATCTCAAGCAGGCGAGCTGCGGTGCCACTGGGCGCATCTTTTTTAAAGCGATGATGCATTTCTACGACTTCGATATCGTAGTCGGCGCCGAGGATCGCGGAGGCTCGACGCGTGAGGGCGAAAAGTAAATTGACGCCAATGGAAAAATTTCCGGCCCACACACAGGGGACCTGTTGAGCGAGTCCCAGCAAACGAGTTTTCTCTTCTGTGGAGTGACCGGTGGTGCCGATTACGATTGGTTTTTTGTGCGCTAGAGCGAGTGCGAGTAAACCCTCCGTCGCTCGGTGCGAGCTGAAGTCGATGATCACATCGCACGCAGCAATATGATCGGCCACCGCATCACCTGCATCCAAGGTCGCGCTGAGGTTGACGCCGGCTTCGAATGCGGCTGCGGCGATGGCCTGGCCCATGCGCCCGCGCGAACCATTAAGTAAAACGTTTATGGACATGGTGGGATTTTAACGGTCGAGCGCAGCTAGGACTTGGGTTAATTTCTGCGCACTTTCTTTACTGATTTCGCTCAGCGGTAAACGGACCTCGGCGCTGCCGATGATGCCCGCACGCACCAAAGCAAATTTGATCGGACTAGGATTGGACTCGATGAAGATCGCTTTGAACATCGGGTACAGCCGACGATGCGATTTGAGCGCCTTCGTGAAATCACCCGCCAAAGCGAGCCGTACCATGGTGCTGATGTCGCGCGCGCAAAGATTTGAGGCCACACTGATCACGCCCTCAGCGCCGACAGCCATGAAGGGCAGGGTGAGGGAGTCATCGCCGCTGAGAACGGTGATGTCAGAGCCGAGCGCATGTTTGAGTTGATCCACACGATCCACGCTGCCGCCCGCTTCCTTGATCCAGCGCACATGTTTATATTTCGCGCGCAGACGTTCCACCACGGGGATGCCGATCTCTATGCCACAGCGTCCTGGGATGGAGTAGAGAATGATCGGTTTATCGGTGGCCTCAGCTACGGCGCAAAAATGCCGGTAAAGTCCTTCCGCTCCGGGTTTGTTATAATAAGGTGCCACAACTAACATGGCATCCGCACCGACGGCATGGGCCTGCTGCGTGAGTTCGACCGCTTCCTGTGTCGAATTAGAGCCGGTGCCGGCGATGACGGGTACACGCCCTCGGGTCATTTCCACGGTGGCCTGGATGATTTCGATATGTTCCTCGTGATTTACCGTTGGAGATTCTCCTGTGGTGCCAACAGGGACCAAGCCATCGATGCCTCCACGGATCTGGTGTTCGATCAACCGCTTCAAATCGCCATGGGCTATCCGGCCCTTTTGGAAAGGCGTGACAAGTGCGGTGATGGTACCGGTGAGCAGACGTGTTTTCATGAAAATGTTATCAGTTGTTTTACAAAAAACTTGAGTCAGGGACGAGTTGCAAAGCGTTTTATGATTGCTAGAAAATTGCTTTTATTGGTTGTTTGGCGAAGCACCATCAGATGGAAAATTTAAACGCTCTATTCAAGCTCGCCGTGGAATGTGGCGCGAGTGACGTCCTCATAAAATCGGATAAACCGGGCTATTTACGACTGGAGGGGCGATTGATATCGGTGGAGATGAAACCGATCAGTTTTCAGGAAGCTCGGGCGTTCATCGAACAAAACATGCCGAAGGAGTTCCGTAAACGTTGGGAAGATGAAGGCCAAGTTGACTTCTCCTATGAGGACACGGAAGGGAGCCGCTTTCGGGTTAATGGCTTCCATCAACGAGGACTTGTGAGTGTGGTGTTGCGCCACATCAAAACGTTGGTCCCGACGTTTAGCCAACTCAACCTACAAGCCGATCCCCTCATGCGGTTTGCTCAATTGAAAGATGGAATCGTCTTCATCTGTGGGGCTACCGGATCTGGAAAAAGCACAACCATGGCGGCGATGATTGATTGGATTAACCAAAATCTGGACAAACACATCGTCACGATCGAAGACCCGATCGAATATCTTTTTTCTGACCAAAAATCGCTGATCGAGCAACGTGAGATCGGCCTAGATGTGCCGAATTTTGATTTGGCGCTGAAATCGGTGCTGCGGCAAGATCCTGACATCATCTTGCTTGGAGAGATGCGCGATCGGGAAAGTTTTGAAACAGCCATCAGTGCAGCGGAAACAGGGCACCTCGTGCTATCGACCATGCATGCATCGACGGTCACGCAAGCGCTCACGCGGCTGCTAGAATTTTTTCCGGTAGATCAACATCTTCAAGCCCGTCGACAAATCGCCGGATGCTTGAGAGGGTGCATTTGCCAAAAATTATTGCCCAGCATCGAAGGACTCAATCGCGTGCCTATCCATGAAATCCTTAATGCTGATGCTGTGGTTAAAAATCTGATTCTCTTAGGGCAGTTTGAAAAAATTAACAGCATACTTGAAGATGGAACTGATTCGCTAAGCTTCTCGTTCAATTACGATATCTACCGACTCATTAAAGCAGGTAAAATCAGTAAAGCCGAAGGACTCCGTTTTTCGCCGAATCCTCAGGCCTTGGACATGAATTTGAAGGGGATTTTTTTCAAAAGTTAACCCACTTCCGACGGTTCTCATCGGTCTCATATTTTTAGGGCTTGGATTCACCGCTGTCGGGCGCTTGTCTTGTCGGTTTCTACCATGGGATTGGCATTATTATTCGCAGGGCAGGGTGCTCAAAAAACGGGCATGGGTAAATCGCTTTACGCGGGTTCGCCTGCGGCGCGTGCGCTTTATGATGAAGCGAATCGCGTCTTGGGCTGGGATCTTGCGCAGGTAAGTTTCGAGGGCCCCGATGCCGCGCTCACGCCCACGAAAGTGTGCCAACCGGCGCTTTTTGTGCATGGCCTGGCGTTGCTGGCGGCCCTGCGCGAACAGGGCAAGGCCTCCGAAATCAACTTCGCCCTTGGGCTGAGCTTGGGTGAAGTCACGGCCTATGCTGCCGCTGGTGTATTCGATTTCACCACGGGATTGCGCATCGTGGCCGAACGCGGACGACTCATGCAATTGGCCTGTGAGCAAACCTCCGGCGCCATGGCGGCGGTCATCGGCGAAGAACGCGCCCGCGTTGCTGAGCTTTGTCGCGACTTCGATGTCGAAGCAGCTAATTTCAACGCCCCGGGCCAAATCATTATTTCCGGCGAAACCACCAAAATAGCCGCGGCGGTCACCGGCGCTAAAGAACGGGGCATGAAAAAAGTCATCCCGTTGAACGTGGCCGGCGCTTATCACTCGCGTCTCATGGAGCCAGCGCGCGTGGCGTTTGCGGCTTATCTCGAAAACGTGCCGTTTTCCGCCCCGAAGTTCACGGTTTTCACCAACACTACGGGTCAAGCCATCGCTGATCCTGCGGCCCTCAAAAACGCCTTGGTGAAACAAGTCGTCTCGTCCGTGCTTTGGGAAGATTGCATGCGCCAGGCCGCAGCGGCAGGCGCGACCACATTTTGGGAACTCGGACCGGGAGGCGTATTGGCTGGATTGGCCCGCCGCACCGAAAAATCCTGGTCTGTAAAAAATTTCAGCGAATTCACCGACCTTTCTAATGCCTGAGCCGATGTCTGCCAAAAACACCCGTAATTTCTGCATCATCGCCCACGTCGACCATGGCAAAACCACGCTTTCCGACCGACTGCTTGAGCACACCAACACCGTTTCCCAACGCGTCCTAACCGCGCAGCATCTGGACTCGATGGACCTCGAGAAAGAGCGAGGCATCACGATCAAGTCGCACCCGGTCACGATGACGTACCGCGCGAAAGACGGGCAGGATTACAAACTCAACCTCATGGACACGCCCGGCCACGTGGACTTCTCGTACGAAGTTTCGCGCAGCCTCGCCGCCTGTGAAGGCGCCGTTTTGTTGATCGACGCGGCCCAAGGCGTCGAAGCTCAGACCGTCGCCAACGCCCATTTGGCCTTCGGTCAAAATCTCAAGATCATCCCGGTCATCAACAAAATCGACCTGCCGAGCGCCAATCTCGAATTGTGCACCCGCCAACTGGAGGACATTCTCACGATTCCCGCCGAGGAAGCGATTCTCGCCAGCGGAAAATCCGGTATCGGCATTGTCGATATTCTTGAAGCCGTCGTCGCACGTGTACCATCGCCGCGTTGGAGCGATTATCCGCATGCGAGAATTCTGGTGTTCGATTCCCTTTACGATGCCTACCGCGGTTGCATCGCGTACGTGCGCGTTTTCTCGGGTTCGATTAAAGCGCATGACATGATGATGCTCATGAGCACCGGCCAAAAAGCCGAAGTCAAAGAAGTCGGCATCTTCACGCCAAAGATGGAGAAATGCGCGGTGCTGAACGCTGGCGATGTCGGCTACATCGTTTCCAGTATCAAAACTCCTTCCGAGGTGAAGACCGGCGACACCATCACCATCGCCGCGCGACCCGCCACCGAGATGTTACCGGGTTATAAAGAGGTGCGCCCCATGGTATTTTGCGGGCTCTATCCGTTGGAAAGCGACGATTACGAAAAATTGAAAGCCGGCCTCGGTCGTCTCCAACTCAACGACGCGGCCTTCGTCTATTCCTCGGAAAGCTCCCTCGCTCTGGGTTTCGGCTTTCGCTGCGGTTTCCTCGGTTTGCTCCACATGGAAATCATCCAAGAGCGCGTGCGCCGCGAACATGACGTGGAAATCATCTCCACGTACCCGAGCGTCATTTATCACATCGTCAAACAAGGCGGCGAAGAGATCGACGTGGATAATCCCGTAAACATGCCCGACCCCGGCACGATCCTCGAAATCCGTGAGCCGACGATTCGCGCGTCGATCATCATCCCCAACGATTCGATGGGCGACATGCTTTCCATCATCATGGAAAAACGCGGCGTTTGCGAGCACACTGACACGCTCGACATGAATCGCGTGATGCTCCGCTGCGTGCTACCGCTCAACGAAATCCTCGTCGATTTCAACGATCGCCTGAAGAGCGTCACGCATGGTTACGGCTCCATGGATTATGAACTCGGAGATTATATGGCCTCCGACCTCGTTAAAATGGACATCATGATCAACGGCGATCCCGTGGATGCCTTTGCGTGTATCGTGCATCGCGATAAAGCCGAATCCAAGGGCCGCCAACTTTGCGAAAAACTCGCCGAAATCATCCCGCCCCAGATGTTCAAAGTCGCCATCCAAGCTGCGATCGGCGGCAAAATCATTGCGCGCGATAACGTGAAGGAAATGCGCAAAGACGTCACCGCGAAGTGCTACGGCGGCGACATCAGCCGCAAGCGCAAGCTCCTCGACAAACAAAAAGAGGGTAAAAAGAAAATGAAACAGATCGGCAAAGTTTCGATCCCACCGGATGCCTTTATTAAGGTGCTCCAAAATAACTAAACTCGTTTTGCCATGTTCGGTTTTTTCCAGTCGCAGGATAAAAAGATGCTCGAGAACGCCGCGAACTGGCTCGAGCTCGCGGAGAAGATATACCATTTCCGCCGCGACGTCCTGCCCGCTGCCCAGCTTGGCAAACTCACGCAACAAATTGATTCCCTGCGCGAAGGCATTAAGCAGCGCCTTGATGCCGCCAAACTTAAATTGAGAATCGAACAGGCCGAAGTGGTCATGCGTGAAACCGGCGGAGCCGTTTATCCGAAAAACGCACTCGTAGAAAACGTGGAGTTTTTCGTTGTCGCCGCGTTGGTAATATTGGGCATTCGCACTTACGTAGCCCAACCGTTCAAAATTCCGACGAACTCGATGTGGCCGACCTATTACGGGATGACGGGCGAAAACCACACGAATACGTCCGAGCCTCCCGGCAAGTTGGGCCAAGCCTTTCGGTTTCTAGCCTTCGGCGCACAACGCTTCGAAGCCATCGCCCCACGCGGCGGTGAAGTCACTGCACCTTTCTTCAATAACGGCCGCATGGCCTACACGATTCAGCCCGATAGGAGCTGGTTTGTTTTTCCGACTCAGGTAAAAGAATACACTTTTTTTGTCGATGGTGCGCCGGCGACCATTCGTGTGCCGATGGATTTTGGCGATTTTGACCGCATGCTGTTTGAAACTTATTTTGGCAGTGAACGCGATTTTATGACGCAATGGCCGCGTTTAGTCCGAACGGCGGCAGGCCACGAAACTCTGCTTAAAGTTGATGCTAGCACCGGCGCGACCGCCAGCGTGAGAAACATTTCCTTGGGACGCACCATCAAGACAGGCGAGGCGTTGTTGCGTTTCGATCTCTTAACTGGAGATCAACTCTTCGTAGATCGGTTAAGTTTTCATTTTATCCAACCTAAGGTGGGGCAGGGATTCGTCTTTCGCACCGGCAACATCACTGGAATTGGTCAAGACCAGTACTACATTAAACGATTGGTCGGCGGGCCTGGCGACGTTCTCGAAATTAAAGAACCAGGAATTTTTCGCAACAGTCAGCCGATTACAGGCTCTGACGCTTTTGATGCGAACGCCAAACGAAGTGGATTTTACCGTGGGTATTTTAACGCCGACCCTCGTTATGGATCGAAATACCTCCAGGCTGGTGAAAAACTCACGATTCCCGTAAATGGTTTCTTTGCCATGGGCGATAATTCCGGCAATAGCCAAGATAGTCGCTATTGGGGCTTTGTGCCGCTGAAGGATGCCGTCGGGCGGCCCATGGTTATTTATTATCCCTTTACTGGTCGTTGGGGTTTGGCTCGCTGAGCCTTCCCAAATCTACCTTTTGGCGCTTTTGCTCGTTGCGTTTGGATCAATAGCATCTACGCGTATCGCACAATAAATATTATGTTTAATAAATAATCTGATCAAAAATTACCCTGCATCGTGTTTGATGCAATCAAGGGAAACGTCACGGGAAGCACAAACTGGCTGCAGAAAACATCTGGGCCCGTTACTAATTTTGAAGAAAAGCAACGATGCGGGACCGAGCGACTTCTCCTGCATCATCTAGGACGTAATGCCCGGCGTGTTTGAGTTCAAAAATGTCGGCTTCTGGGAAAATTTGTTTCCAACGTTTCAAGAAATATCCGTTAAAACAAAAATCGCGAGCGCCCCAAACGATCAATTTAGGGTTCCCCGAAAACCGGGATAAGCTCCGTTCAATTGATTCCAGAGTTGAGCGACTCCGATGATCAGATTCCAAAGGTATATCTTGGACAAATGCGTTAACGGCTACGCGATTGGACCAATTCCGGTATGGGGCTAAATATCCACGTTTCTCATCGCGGCTAAGTTTTCGTTGATGCAGCGACATCCACGTGGCGGGTCCAGCAAATCCATTTAACCCTCGAACGAGTAGCGCGCCAAACACAGGCAGCCGACAGAGGGAAATGCGCCAAGGGATTTTATCGGACACAAACGCTGCGGTATTAAGTATGGTGATTTTACCGATCCATTCCGGTCGACGGGAGGCCAGGCCAAACCCAATCGCCCCACCCCAATCATGCACCACGAGATGGACGCGTTTGAGACCGAGTGAATGAATCAAAGCTTCGATATCCGCAATGCGACGAGCTAAGGTGTAATCGTACGATTCCGGTTTATCGGACAAACCCATGCCGATATGATCCGGCGCAATGCAGCGCAAAGTCGGCGCTAAATCGCGGATCAAGTCGCGATAAAAAAACGACCACGTGGGATTGCCGTGAAGCATAAGCACGGCTTCGTCCGCCCGCGGGCCTTCGTCGACGTAACTCATGCGCGCTCCCATTGGCGTGACAAAACTTTGCGGAGTGAAGGGATAAAGCTTCTTAATCCAAGCGGGAATAATTGGCGCTGGTGTTACCATTCGAGTGCAAGCATCAGACAATTTAGACCGCTGCCAATTCCCAGCAAACCTACGCGGTCCCCTACCTTTAACGCGCCTTGTTCGGCGGCCAGCGCGAGCGTCGCCGGCAAAGATACCGAGCCCATGTTCCCCAAGGTCTCAAATGTGGAAAAATCCTTACTCACATCAAGCCCCAGCGTCTCGTACAATTTACGTCGATGCACCGAGCCGACTTGGTGGCAGATAAAACGATCCGTCGTGTCAGCACCTAGACCGGTGGTAGTGGTGAAATCTTCCCACGTAGCTCGAGCGAGTTCGACGCCAGCAACGAGTAATTGCTCCGAATCGGTCTGCATCGCGAGCGCTTCTGCTCCGTGGGTATCGCCCTGACACAGATCGCTGTGTTGCGTGGCGGCACGAGCGACACCACCGAGTAATTTGTGTCCGTTTGGAGCGAGGTCCTGATGACAAATTAACGCCCCCACCGCGCCCGAGCCGATCGTGAGATTAGCGAAAAACGGTTTGATCTCATTTCGCGTGAGATTTTTTTCGCGCAACGTGCGCAACGTTTGTTCGACCAGCGGGCGACCGTGTTCGCCCGCTACGACTAAGGCGCAGCGAATTTGTCCGCTCTCAATCATGGCAGCAGCGACGGTCAAAGAATTCAGAAACCCTAGACAAGCGTTGGAGACATCAAAAATCTGAGCCGTCGCCGGCAGGCCGATTTTCCGATGAGCAAATGAAGCTGTCGCCGGCTCCAGCATGTCACGCGATACGGCGGCATGGATAAAAAGTTCTACCTGCTCTGGCTTCAGCTTTGAGGCCGCAAACACGGCTTTCCCAGCTGCGGCGCTCGCATCAGAGGGCCGCGTGGTCTGAGGCCAGACGCGGCGCTCGCGAATCCCAGTCATCAACTCGAGACGACCGAACGGCAGTTTGAGGCGCTCGTACAGCGGCCTAAGCTGTTCCTCAATTGCGGCTGAGGAAAGAATCTCCTCCGGCAGCGCGACGGCGAGGGCTTCGATGCGGACTTTAGAAAATCTCATGATGCGGTTGAATCCATGCGCATCGCCAATCGGATGATTTCTTTATCGAAGAAATTATTTCCGAGCCCGGCGTCCACCACGAGGGTCGCGCCGTTGATACCGCTGCTGCGCTCGCTGAGTAGAAAAATCGCGGTGTCAGCAATCTCTGCGGTAGAAAGATTCCGTTTTCGAAAGGTCAATTTCTCCGCGTAAAGATAACTCTCCAAGTACCCGGGAATGCCAGCAGATGCGCTGGTCTTAAGTGGGCCCGCGCCGACGACGTTAAAACGCACTTCACTGTCTGCGCTGAAGGATTTGGCGAGGAACCGCGTGCAAGAATCGAGCGCGGCTTTGATCGGGCCCATGTAGCCGTAGTTGTCCGGCGTCACGAGTAAGGATGAAATCCCGATCGTCACCACCGAGGCGTTCTTCGCGAGCAGCGGCTTGAAAGCATTGGCGATTTCTACGAGCGAAAATGCCGAGATCGCGGTCGCTTGCAGGAAATCGGCTCGTTTGGTTTCGTGAAACGCTTTGAAGCCCTCGCTGTAATTCGCGAAGGCGATCGAATGCACTATTCCGTGTAATACCTTGTGGCCGGCGGCGGCGATTTCGCCCGCGAGTCGGTTCGCCGCACCTTCTTCTTCGACGTCGCAGATGAAGACCGATTTGCCACTCAACAACGACGCGAGCGACTGCCGGCGCATTTCAGAACGCACGCTGTAAAGGACCTTGGCCCCCAGCTCTTCGAGCGACTTGGCGATAAACCAAGCGACGCTTTTGCGATTGGCGACGCCGAAGACCAAAAAAGTTTTGCCGGAGACTTGGAGGAAATCGCTCATGCTTTGGGCGCACCGGCGGGAGTCGTCCAAGCGACGGTGAAATCAACCGTGAGCACGCGCTTCTCGGCGCTTTTCACGCTGCCGCTCATCATGGTGAAACCACCGAGCGATTCTTTCTTCTTCACTTCGATGACGATGGTTTCGCCGGGGTAGACGGGATTACGAAAACGCACATCGCTGATTTTCGCCATGAGCGGCACGCCGGCGGGTGTTCCCTGCCCTGCGGCTTGGCGAGCTAGATATAAGGCGCCCGTCTGAAACACCGCCTCGCAGAGCAACACGCCCGGCGTGATCGGCGCGCCGGGATAATGACCTTTGTAAAATTCTTCGTCAGCGCGCAGCGTACGTCTGGCGATTAGGCCATCGGCGGTTTCCGAGACGATTTCGTCAACAAAGAGAAAGGGCGGACGATGCGGAATGAGATCAGTGACTTGGCTCATAGGGATCAGACCGGAGTCGACGCCGGGGCGGCTTGTTTAAGGGCGAAGAGATATTTGTCCACGTTGTTAGCCGTGATGATGCCGTAGTTAATCGTACCGAGCCAACCGGACATGATGATGCCTACGCTTCCGGCGTGGAACAGTCCTGGGAGCTTTTCGGAGAGATGCATCGAAACAGGCAGACCTTCAAACTTGGTGCCGAACGACGTGCCATTGAGATGCGTGGTGTAGCGTTCGATGGTTCGCGGTGTGGCGGCTTCTTGCCAATCGATCTTAGCTCGCACGTCCGGAATGAATTTCTCCAGCGCCACGAGCGATTCTTCGATCATGCGTAATTTGTGTACTTCGTAGTCGTCCTCGGAAAGGGACTTCCAATCGGGATAAAGTCCGTTGAGCGAAGCCACGACGGTGTAGCGATCGGAGCCGGGGCGCGTATCGGGGTAATAGACCGAAAACGTCCGACTCGTGGTATGGAAATGCGTGAGCTCCTCGTTGCTATACTGCGGCGCGGCGGAAGTGAGAACAAGGTCGCCGATGTGCGGGATGCTTTCGCCTTTGCGGATGCCAAAATAAACCTGACACGAACTGGAATTAATGCGGACAGCGCGCGCTTGCTCCACGAAATCCGCGGGAAAATTCTGCTCACCCGCGAGTCGGAAGATGGTGTTTTTGATGTTGGCGTTGGACAGGATCGCTTTGGCGCGAATGACGCGGCCGTTACCGGCGACGATGCCGCACGCGACTTTCTGGCCGTCGCGTTCTTCGACCAAGATTTTATCGACGAGGACTTTCTTGCGCAGCTCGACGCCGTTTTTCTTGAGCTCGGCGACCATTTTTTCGATCAGATCATCGGAACCTCCGCAAAACGTGTAAACGCCTGCGCCCATAAAGTTGGAGAACACAATCCCGAAGGTGATCGCGGGGTCATCGAAATTGGAGCCGTTGGCGTACGAGATCGGCTCCATCAGCAATCGGTGCACGTCGGGACGGCCGGGGAAGAAACGATTCAACATCTGCCCCGTCGTCTCGGGGTTGTTGTCGTAATAATTCATCGCCCGCAGGTAGTCGTAGAACGCCTCAACCTCAGTGCGCTGCAGTTTAAATTGGTCGACGAGTACGCGCGTGTAATCTTCGCGGGTGAACGTCGTCCATACGTCCATCTGCGGATTTACGAAACGGATGTCTTTTAATTGAACGATGGCGTCGGAAATTTCCTTCGTCCAGTAGCGGCGACAGGACTTGATCATGCCGCTAGGGAATCCGTGCAGCGAGATGTCGAAAATGTGTCCGCCTTTCCGTGTGAACCAGGTGGCGAGTCCGCCAAATTGATAATGATGCTCGACCAAGAGCACGCGGTGGCCGGCCTTCGCGAGTGCATTCGCACCCGTAAGACCGCCTAAGCCGCTGCCGATCACAATCACATCGTACTCGTCGGCGACACCTTTGAGCCAATCGTAAGCCATGGAGCGACCAAAGTGAGCCGCCGTCAGGCCAAAGCGCAACTCAGAGTTTGAGGCCGCGAAGATATTTGAACGATTCAGGAATCGAGCGGAGCGGATACACCGTCTCGTCCTCGAGGAAATAGTGTTTCACGCCAATTTTTTGGGCGGCGCCGAGTACTTCCTTCCAATTGATTTGTCCGTCGCCAACTGCAACTTTGGCCATCGCTGGGCTGCCGCCGGTGTGCGTGCCGCGTTGGAAATCCTTTAACATGTCCTTGATGTG
>Ga0114972_10002811_pt1 | contig 13124 bp, 11 predicted proteins | sample M_140807_EF_Meta_FD_87354 | JGI IMG/M metagenome (GOLD analysis project Ga0114972, IMG submission 87354) | Freshwater microbial communities from Lake Montjoie, Canada to study carbon cycling - M_140807_EF_MetaG | ecosystem: Environmental > Aquatic > Freshwater > Lake | place: Lake Montjoie... | reverse complement strand
GCTACTGTGTACACACATCTTCCCCTAAACCTCATTCTGCCCCCCCAGCCCCCCAACTTTGGGGGGAGTTCGGAGTATTTCTGAGTTGAAAGTCCCCCAGAATTGGGGGATTTAGGGGGCTAGATCAGGTTAAACAGAAAACCAAAAACTTGTGTGTACACGGTAGCCTTGATAAGGGGGCTAAATTCCTATCAGTAACAAGAGTCCCCCTTTTTAAGGGGGATGCCGTAGGCAGGGGGATCAAACGTCTAGGGATGCAAGGAGATGTGTGTACACGGTAGCCCAAAGTTGGGGGGCTAGGGGGACTAAACTAAGATTATGACCGTGAGGAGTTTTGATTTCTCCTTGCCAGTCTTTATTTTTTTGATTTTTTAACCTTTTTTGGCAATTACATGACAGTTTTTGAGGGAACGTTTACCCAAGATCCGATCGCCTTTAAGTTTGCGATCGTGATTGCGCGATTTAATGATCTGGTGACGGATAAATTAGTTTCGTCTTGTCAGGACTGTCTCAAACGGCATGGGGTGGACGCAGATCCCCAGGGTTCCCAGGTAGATTATGTCTGGGTTCCAGGCAGTTTTGAGGTTCCCCTGGTCGCTCGACAATTGGCCTTAACGGAAAAATATGATGCCATTATTTGTCTGGGTGCGGTGATTCGGGGTCAAACACCCCATTTTGATTATGTGGCTTCTGAGGCCGCCAAGGGAATTGCTGCGATCGCGTTTCAGACGGGGGTTCCTGTCATTTTTGGGATTTTAACAACGGATACGATGCAACAGGCCTTGGAGCGGGCAGGAATTAAGAGTAATCACGGTTGGCACTATGCCCTGAATGCCTTGGAAATGGCCAGTTTAATGCGGCAATTGCGTCTCCAGAACCCTCGTTAATTCCAGAATAGAAATCGGTTTACTGAGATAGTCATCCATGCCTGCTGCTAGGCAGTTGTCGCGATCGCTGTTCATCGCATTGGCGGTCATGGCTACGATGCGGATATTTCGGTCGGGATACCGTAATCGAATAATCCGAGTCGCTTCCAAGCCATCGAGATTAGGCATCTGAACATCCATCAAAATCAGATCATAGGATTGGGTTTCCATGAATTGCAACACTTCTTCCCCATCCTGGGCCACATCGGCACGATACCCCAACATTCGTAGAATTTGGAGAGCAACTTTTTGATTGATCAGATTATCTTCTGCTAACAAAATGCGAGAGGAATTAGGCTCTTCGTCTTTTTGGGGAAGGAGAGAGTTTGTCCGAGCCTTGGGAGAAGTCTTCGTTTTTGTTGGGGACGTTTGAAAAATTTTTAGCAGGGAATTATATAACTGGGATTGGCGCAGGGGTTTACTGAGAGTTGCTTCAAACAGGGTTTCATCGTCGGCATTGAGGGCGAATTGTCCCAAGGAAGTTAGTAAAATTAGGGGTAACGGCTGGCGATGTTCTAATTGGGCGATCGCTTTCGCTAACATGACTCCATCCATACCAGGCATCCGCATATCAAGAATAGCCAAGTCGATCGCCGCTTCTGTTTGTAATAAAGTCAGGGCCGCGTCTCCTGAATCCACTTCCTTAGAAATCATTTTCCAAGATTCACATTGCAACCGAAGAATTTTTCGATTGGTAGCATTATCATCGACAATTAAAATTCGTTTTTCGGCTAAACAATTTAAAGAATCGTCATTATTTTCCAGGAAAGGTCGCTTGGTATCGGTAGCCGCCAAAATCGTAAAGAAAAATGTCGATCCGACTCCCACCTCTGTCTCCACCCCCAGAGTTCCCCCCATGAGATTGACCAGATGTTTACTAATCACCAATCCCAACCCTGTGCCGCCATAGTTTCGGGTGGTGGTGGAATCCACCTGACTAAAGGCTTTAAATAGTCGGTCTAAGCGATCAGAGGGAATGCCAATGCCTGTGTCTTGAACTTTGAATTCGAGTTGATGGGTCGGTGCGATCGCCTCTGAACCATTGTTGAGGAAATTGGTTTGGAGTTTTAGGTTACTGAGTTCTTCTGTGGATAAGGGTTTGGCCGTGACGGATAAAATCACTTCTCCGACGGCGGTAAATTTGATGGCGTTGCCAATGAGGTTAGAGAGTACCTGGCTAAGACGAGTGGAATCTCCCCAAATCAATTCAGGTGTTTCGGGAGTGAAATAGTAAGCCAATTCCAACCCCTTGGCGATCGCCTTACAAGACAATAATTCAAGGAGATTTTCAACAGATTCGCGTAAATTAAAGAGATGGGCTTCTAATTCCAGTTTTTCGGCTTCAATTTTAGAAAAATCGAGAATATCGTTAATAATGGTCAGCAGATTATCGCCACTGGTACGGATAGTTTCAGCATAATCCTGCTGACGGGGCGTTAAATCCGTAGAAAGCAATAAATCCGTCATCCCGATCACGCCATTCATGGGAGTCCGAATTTCGTGGCTCATCATGGCCAAAAATTCACTCTTCGCTCGGTTAGCGGCTTCGGCGGCCCATTTTGCCTGTTCTAAGTCCTGATTTTTTTGATTTAATTCTGCTTGACGTTGTTTTTCCTGTTGCATGAGTTCCGCCTGGGCCAACGCAATCCCCACTTGATCGGCGATCGCTTTGAGAAAACTACATTCCTTGGCCTTCCAGTTTCTTTGATAATTACATTGATGCAAACCAATAATGCCATTGGTTTTCCTTGATAGGAAGTCCGAATCGCGAGAATCGATTGAATACCGACCTGTTTTGCGAGGTCAGTCACCCCTACAAAAAGAGGCTCACTCAAAATATCATCAACGGCGATCGCCTCATCGGTCGCCAGAACTGCCTCAGCATGGAGATTTCCCTGGACAGGAACGGCTATCCCCAGCATAGAGCTATAACCTAGCTCTAAATATTCCGCAACCAAGGGAATTTGGGGAATGGGTTCATCCAGATAGCTATGAATCGAACAACGATTTACCTGAAAAACCCTGCCCACTTGCTCGGCTGTCGTTTCAAAAACTTCCTGGGGATCAAGACTATGACGAATTTCCTGGGTAATTTGTTTTAATAACAGGATTTGATCAACTTCCCGTTCTAATTCTGCCTGAGCGACTTTTTGATCAGTAATGTCAATACAGGAGCCGATATATCCTTGAAAAGTTCCGTCATCAAGAAAACGCGGCACGCCCACATCCAAGAGATAACGGTACTCTCCGTCCCAACGACGCAGACGATATTCCATTTCAAAGCGATACCGTTTAAGAAAAGAACTGAGATAGGTATCCAAACAAGCTTGGTAATCATCAGGATGAATGCCTTCTACCCAGCGATCGCCCATTTCTTGTTCCATTGTGCGGCCTGTAAACTCTAGCCAAGCCTTATTAAAGAAGTTACAGAGGGTATCCGTTCCCGCAACCCAAAGCAACACGGGCGCACTATCAGCCATTGCCCTAAAACGTTGTTCACTTTCCCGCAGAATTTCTTCACTTTGCTTATTTTTCGTAATATCAAAACGAATCGACAAATACTGATAGGGTTTACCTTGCTCATCCAATAAAGGCACGATTGTCGTATCAACCCAATAATAATCGCCGTATTTAGTTTTATTTTTGATTTCTCCGTGCCAGACTTGTCCCTGGGCGATCGCATTCCATAAATCCTGAAAAAACACAGGGGGATGATAACCCGAATTGATAATGCGATGATTTTGTCCGATCAATTCCTGCTCAGAATAATGGGATATTTGGCAAAACCGATCATTCACTTCGATGATAATCCCTTTATTATCAGTAATCGAAAAAATCGCCGATTTATCGAGGGCAGCTTTTTGGGCCGCCAATTTTTGCAGGGTGTTTTTGAGTTGGGCTTCGGATGCGAATCGTTCACTGATATCACTGGCAATCCCTAAAAAGCCCGTAATTTCTCCCTCTAGATCCCGTAGAGCCGTAATGGAAAGCAATACAGGGAAACGAGAACCATCTTTGCGGATATACGTCCAAATCGCTTCATCGGGTAAATTTTGTTTGGCGCGTGTGGTAAAAACATCAAAACCTGTGACGGGAAATCCCAATTCCGCCGACAGTTCTTGGCTTCTAGCTTCTATTTCTGCTGGATCGTGAAAAATTGCTAGACTTTGTTGATAAATGACTTCTTCGACCTGATATCCCAGAATTTCTTCCGCCGCACGGTTAAACGTCTGAATAATCCCATCAGTCCGAGTCGAGATGATGCTGTAGTTTCCCCCGTCCAAAATCGCTTGTTGTAATAGTCTATTTTTCTGGAGAGTTTCTTCGCTCCTTTTTTGTTGTCTGATCGATTCTTCTAATTGAAAATTTCGTTGTCGAGTAATTTGAGCGAGGTAAATCGCCAGGGCCAACATCCAGGCGATCGCTAAACCGCCCCCTAAAAGCAAAAAATATAAGGATGGGCGGGTTTGATTGATCAATTCAGGCGTGGGTAAGACCGTCAATCGCCAATGAATGCCAGGGGGATTGATGATAACACTCGATTCTTGCCATTGTTGGGTCTGCCAAACAGGGTTCAGGTTTTGATAAATAAGTCCCTTGTCATCGGTTAGTTGGATACCGAATAATTTATTCCCAGATTCTTGCCACAGTCGATTCATGAAATTCGACGCATCAAACTTTCCTCGGATAAAACCATCAAATCGATTACGGGGAAATAAAGGAATATCGGCTGAAAAAATTTGACGATTCGGCGATCGCTCTAATAGGGAGTTAAAACTAGTCCGACGATATTTTTGAGAGGCGATGATCTGGAGTCGCTTTTGTTCTGCGGGGGATAGGGCTTGGTTCAAAAACGCTTCATTTTCCTTGAGTGGAACAATCCAGGCGGTGAAATAGGTGGAATCTACCCATGCGAGGGACTGATAGGCTGAAAAATTTTCTAAGAGAGCTTTTGCTTCCCCTTTCCATTCTTTCTGTTTCGTTTCTTCCCTGATTTCCCATCGTTTAGCCATTCTTTCTAAGGCTGAAAAATTATCCTGCAACTCATTTGTGATCAGGTTTTCTAGAAGCGTTAATTCTGTCTGGACGTGCTGTTTAACCTGACGATCATTTTCCCTGAGCAGCGATCGCCAGGCAAAAATGCTTAACCCCGAAAGAACGGTACCGACCAACAGGGGTAAGGCATAAATTTTGAAGTGGGAAGCTTGATTTTTTTTCACCCGTTTAAATATTTTTTGGATTTACCATGCGCTAAAGAGCGATCAACACCCAAAAACTTGTAATGTCTATTAAACATCTCCAAGAATTAAGTAAGAGCAATTCATGAATTGCCCCTACCAAGGGTTTCAATCGATGCACTCTTTATTTCTGGAGATATCTATTCATTTTTCCAAAAATAAAAACTAATGTTAAGAAGTCTAACAATAATTTAACAGGATTCAACCTAATTTTAAAATGCCATACTGGGCTTTTAACAGTAATGGCAGGAGTATGTGACAATTGTAACGATATACTAAGTTGGATAAATTTAGGAGGTATGAAAAGACCGTGAATCCAGTTGAACTTATGCAAAAAGGCGGCATTGCCATGTGGCCGCTGTTACTTCTCTCTATTTTATCCGTCAGCACCATTTTTGAAAGAATTTGGTTCTGGTCTAGAGTTGTCCTCAGAAGCTCTCAAATTGTTAATCGAGTTCTGGACACGGCCGCCAGAGATTGGGATCTGGCCGTGAAGGTGGCCAAGGATCATCAGGACTATCCCATCGGTAAATTTTTATTGGCTCCCCTCCGTCTCCAGAACCCCGATCCCGAAGTCTTTCATCTCTCCTTAGAATCTGCCGCCGATGATCAGTTAGCCCTCATGCGTCGTGGTGATAAGGTTCTAGAGGCGATCGTGGCCCTTTCTCCCCTATTAGGACTATTAGGAACGGTTTTAGGGTTAATTCGCTCCCTCAGTTCGATTCAAATTAGTGATCTAGGCACTTCTTCTACGGCGGGCGTTACCTTAGGAATTGGAGAATCTTTAATCTCTACCGCAACAGGAATGATTGTGGCCATTATTAGTCTCGCTTTTTATCGTATTTTTCAGGGACTTTGGTTTAATCAAATGCGGATTTTCCGTAAAGCAGGAGGCGACCTAGAGGTGATTTATCGTCAACGCTGGCTGGATGAAGAGGAAAGCCACTCTGCCTATGACCCCCTGCCATCGCGAGAGAATGAACGATAGTATTTTTTTAATGGGTATTTCGTCTAATTTTTATCTCCTTTTTTTTCCTAATTTAACCTATGACCCCTACTCCTAAATCTCCCCGCAGTCACCGTAAAAACCAACTTTATCACCCCACTCGTCCCCTTAAACTCTGGCACGATCAAGCCCCTCAATCAGAGGATGTCCGTATTGAGCTTGTGCCTTTGATTGATGTGATTTTTTGTATTCTGACGTTTTTTATTCTGGGGGCGGTGGGGCTATCCCGTCAGCAGGCGATCGGCTTGGATTTACCGAAGGCCAGTACGGGCGTTCCTCAAATGCGCGAAATGTTGGTGGTAACCCTAGATGATTTGTCCCAATTGTATGTGGAAAAACAACCTGTTACCCGCAATCAATTGCTGGATTCTCTCAAAAATTACCATCAATATAATCCCAATGGCTTAATGGTTCTCAATGCTTCCCGTAATGTCAGTTATAACGATGTGGTGCAGGTGTTAGATTTGTTACGTCAGGTGGGGGGCGATCGCGTTGCGTTAGCGACCTTACCAGGTTCAAATCAATCGGTGAATAGTCAAAATCCTTTCGATCCCAACTCGCCCAACTTTGGCACCCCCAATAGTTTTGGGACACCCAACGGCGTACCAGGAAATTATGGAACGACTCTACCGACAGATCCCAACAATCCTTTTTCTTCGACTACTCCCAATTCTACGGTTCCAGGCGTACCTAACTCCACCATCCCAGGAATGCCCAATTCTACAAATCCAGGCTTACCCAACTCTTCTGGTATTCCTAACGACCCTCTTAATCCTGCTCTACCCAATTCTGTCCCTAATAGGCTCCCTAAACGCTAAAGGAAAAAAATGGCTACAAGTTCGGTACTATCATTTCGCCCGTTGAGCCATTAATTGTTCTTCTAGGGCCGCAATACGATGATAGGCCGCCGTAACCTGGGCCATGAGACGATGAATCTGGATCTCCGCCGTGAGGGGTTGCTCATTCTGGAGACCCCAAAAGGAAAGATTGTCATCTTCATCGATCAAGATATCCTTATGGATAATATGGGAGTCAACTTGTTCAATGGCTTCAGAGGAAGATGCTAGGGAGACGTGATGGCGATCAATTGGGGCAGAGCTTTGAAAATCATGACTAGTGAAGAAAATCGGTTGTTTATCCGTTAAAGTCCTAATTTGTTGACTCAGATCTAGTACGATTCGATGGAGTTGATCAACTTTAAAATTCAGTGCTTGAATTTGTTCTTCTAGTGAGTTATTCATCGCTTTTTAGGATTTAGTATAAATATTCTTCCATCCTAAAAGGCAATTCTCCATATCAAAGAAACTTTTACAATTAATTTAATAATCCCTTCATTAGTCTTAACAAAAATCTTAAAAAATAAGTGAATACTTGTCTAAATTATGTCGGATTCTTTACCTTTATCTCAATTTAATCGTCGCTCTTTTTTGCTTGGTGCAGGGGCGACTGTTTTAGGGCAAGGGTTGTTAGGATGTCAGAGTTCTCCATCTGCACTACAAGTTTTATTTTTAAAAAATTCTATTCCCGCTCAACTTATTGGTCGTTTCAAAAAAGAAATTACCTCAGAAATAAAGCCTAGCTTTAGGGCAGAATCTCAATTAAAAAACATTTTTGACTTGTTACAAACCTGGCAAAAACCGCCCTCAGAAAAATCGAATTTTTTACCCCAACTTCCTGTGATTAATCCCCCGCCTCCTGCGATCGCCAATTTAGTGACCACTGGAGATACTTGGTTAGCCGATGCTATTCAAAAACAATTAATAGAACCATTGAATTTATCAAGTGTTTCTACTTGGGATCAATTAGCCCCCCGTTGGCATGAATTAGTCCAACGCAATGACCAAGGATTGCCCGATCTCAAAGGAAAAACCTGGGGCGCACCCTATCGCTGGGGAACAACTTTGATTGTTTATCGTAAGGATAAATTTAAAGAGTTAGGATGGACACCAAGAAATTGGGAAGACCTCTGGCGTACGGAACTAAAACAACGCATTTCAATTGTCGATCAACCGCGAGAAGTGATTGGTTTAACCCTAAAAAAATTGGGCGATTCCTACAATCCTACCGAATTAAATAATCTTGCCCAACTCAGGCAGGAATTAATCCGCTTCCATCAACAAATTAAGTTCTATAGTTCTACCCATTATCTTCAACCGTTGATTTTGGGTGATGTTTGGTGCGCGATCGGTTGGTCAAATGAGATTTTACCTCTACTCAAGGATAATCCTGATCTAGCCGCAGTGATTCCTGAATCAGGGACTTCCCTCTGGGCGGATCTTTGGGTTCAGCCGAAATCTTCCTCTGCCAATTCATTATTAACAGAATGGCTGAATTTTTGCTGGCAACCCGATATTGCCAATCAAATTGCTTTCTTTAGCGATGGGTCTTCTCCTCGATTAGAAACCTTGGAAAAAAATGCTATTCTGCCCAAGGTGAGAGACAATCCTTTATTGATGATTCCGTCTCAATTATTAGATCGATGTGAATTTCTTTTGCCCCTATCTCCTAAAGTTCAACAACAATTTATCGACCTTTGGCAAGAGCTTCGAGCAGTTCCTCGAAAAGCTTAAAAATCAAAAACCTACGAACGGTAGATACTTTTGATAGGTGAAAATTTTATGTTTACTTATACTCCTCACTACAAACCGAATCAACTCCTCTGCGGTCACGGCCAAACGGCTCTGATTACGGGTTGGACAGTTAGACAATCCCTCGCGAAAAAGCTTTCAACCGATGACTATGCCGTAATTGGCAATCTCTATAGTGCAACCAGAGGAATTAGTCCTTTAATTCGCAATTTGTTGGCCAATCCCCAGGTACGTTATTTGGTTATTTTAAACGCCACCAGAGAAGATAAAAATTCAGAAAGTTGTCAATGTCTGCTGGATTTTTTTGAACAAGGATTTACTGCGGGAAAAAGTGATACAGGTCGGGATTGTTGGATTATTAATTCAACTGTGACAGGTTATATTGATCAGGAAATTCCTGCTGATGTGTTAGAAAGTTTACGGCGATCGCTACATTATAAATTAGTTAAAACGATCAATGAAGCTATTAGTTTAGTTAAAGATTGGGCAAACCATGAACCCTTAGAATCATGGGCAGAACCTCGATTATTTCCCCAGGTAGAATTAGTCCCGACTGTATTACCTGGCCCCCGCTATGGTCATCGCATTGAAGGAGAAACGATCGCCCAAACCTGGGTAAAAATTCTCCACCGTATTAAAACCACTGGAACTATCCGACCAACTCAATACGGACAATGGCAAGAGCTAATTGATTTAGTGGCGATTGTTACCCATGAACCCACTAATTTCTATTTTCCTGAGCCGAATTATTTGCCGATTCAACGAGAATTTATGGACGATTATATTGCCCAAATGTTAGAGGATGCACCTAACCAAGAAGGCGTTAAATATACCTACGGGCAACGGTTGCGATCGTGGTTTAAAAAAGATCAAATTCAACAGGCGATCGATAAATTAATTTTAGAAAAAGATTCCTCTAGAGTTGTCATGTCCCTCTGGGATGTTAAGGATTATGAAAATAGCGATAGTCCCCCTTGTCTCAATCATCTTTGGTTAAGAATTGTCGAAAATGAATTATCTTTAACGGCGACTTTTCGGAGTAATGATATGTTTTCTGCTTGGCCTGCTAATGCAATGGGGCTAAGGGCTTTGCAACAACATATTCTCGATAAAATTTTAGAAAAAACAGATTATCCATTAAAATTAGGGCCATTAATTACGGTCAGTCAATCAGCCCATATTTATTCCGATTGTTGGGAACACGCCGATCGCGTCATTCAATCCGAATATAAAAAATTGTGCAATCAACAGGATTATTATGATCCAACGGGTAGCTTTTTAATTTCTATTAAAGATGGTAAGATTTTAGTTGAACATTTAACCCCAGGTTCAGGAGAAGTTGTCAACTGTTATTCAGGAAAATCAGCCCGCAAACTCTATCTACAAATTTCAGCAAATTCTCCTAGTTTAGAGGTTGAACACGCCATGTATTTAGGAACCGAATTACAAAAAGCAGAAATTGCCCTATTACTTTCTAAAGAAGATTGTTATATCCAAGATCAAGTCTTTAAAGTTTAAACTGTCCTAGTTTTATGGATTTGGAAACCAAACCCCTACACAATATTAAAAATCTCTTCAGAAATGAATTTGATATTAAAAAAATGAAAATAAGAATTAAACGATTAAAAGAACAAGCCATTCTTCCTTTTTATGAACATTCCTATGACTCAGGACTAGACCTAATTTCCATCGAAGAAATAGAAATCTTACCAGGTGATAGTTATTTAGTCCCCACAGGAATCGCGATAGAGCTTCCCCCAGGAACCGAAGCTCAAATCCGTCCTCGGAGTGGGTTAGCCCTCAAACATCAAATTACTGTGTTGAATACGCCTGGAACTATTGATGAAGATTATCGCGGAGAAATTGGCGTTATTTTGATTAATCATGGTAAACAAATTTTTAAAGTAACCAAGGGGATGAAAATTGCTCAGATGGTCATTGCTCCCGTGATTCGAGTAGAAATTGAAGAAGTTAATCAACTCAGTGATAGTTCCAGGGGATCGGGAGGATTTGGATCAACAGGAATGATTGTTCAAGAATAGCATCTCCTGTAGGATATTCTCCAGTCTGATTTTTTCGGCGATCGCAAGTTTTATAACTTGATAAAAGGCCATGTTGTTTAATCGTTTTTTTATGTTCTACAAACCGTTCCTTAAATCAAATATTGGTTAATAATTTAAATGAAGAATTTTATCATTTTGGGTTTCAATATCAAACAAATTTACCTGAATTAGTTGAGTAGGTTTGGGAAGTCAAAAAAAGTAAAATTAGTGGCAGATAATTATTTAATAGGTTTGTAAAAGTTAACACTACTAATGCGATTAACATAATTCCCTATGAGGGATTGAAACATCAAAACGACAACAGCGATCAAATTAATTGTATTACTTCCAACTCCATATCTCTATTATACTTATTTCCCTCAACTCCAATAGATTCGCAAAAAACGAAGTTTACCAGAGAGCATTCAGTATGCTTGAATCCCTAATTCACCTCACTGTATGGGTTTTCAGATTTTTCTATTTTCCTTGTGAATAATTCAGACTAATTTTTTATCTCAAACTATTCACAAGTTGCTCGGATTTGACTAAAAAATCAGCAAAAACAAGGGCTTCTTCTGGTGTCTTAATCTTATTTTCAATCTGGGCAATTTGGATTTCGGTTAACAATTTGCCGATGAGTGGACTGGGTTTGATCTGTAAAGTTTGAATGAGATCATTACCTTTAATCAAAGGTTTAGGATGAGCAACCCGATCGCGGGGATCGAGATAACGATTTAATAAAAAGTAAATTTTACTAGGGTCAAATTGATTCACCAGGACAAACAAAACCAGAATTGGGAAATATTTACCAACTTCCAGAAAGAGACAATATTGCGATCGCAAATTTAAGATCAAATCAGGTTGGGCCAATAAAGGTAAAGATTTCAGAATTGCGATAACCGCACGGGATTCCTGACGAGAATATTTAAGATTTTCTAGTTCTAATTCAGCAATTTCTAACACAGGAGAAACTAGGTTAGCCAACTTAGCAGTTTGTACACCTTTTTTGTCTAATACCTGGAAAAAATGATTGTACTGTTCGGGGCTTAAAGTGTCTTTCAAGTCCGCGATCACTTGCTCAACTTGAATTGCTTGTTGAATTTTCGCAAAAGTTGTTTGCTTAAACCAGGGTTTTAATAAACCATCTTGCCAGGCGGCGAGTAACCAACCATTCCCCTGGGGATTTGCTAATAAATAACTCAATTCCGACTGTACCCGTTCTGCGGCAACCTGTCCCAACAACGGAGATAACTCACCAATGGTTAATCGAGTGGGAGGATCAATGTTGAAACCTAACTGGGCCGCTTGACGATAGGCCCGCAAAAGCCGCAGAGGATCATCGGCCAAATTTTCTGCCGCAATCATTTTTAAGAGTCCTTTTTCGAGATCCTTAACTCCGTTGAGGGGATCAATTAAAGTTTCGTGATGCAAATCGTAGGCGATCGCATTAATCGTAAAATCCCTGCGATGTAAATCCGCCTCTAGACAATCCCCTTCTTGTCGGGCAAAATCCACTGTCGCTTGGGGAAAAACCACTCTCGCAATCTGACGCGCCTTATCTAAAATCACAAATCCCGCTTGATATTGTCCCGCGATCGCCCGTGCCGTTTCAATAGCCCCCTCTGGTAACACAAAATCCCAGTCTAAATATTCCCGTTTTCGTCCTAATAAAGCATCTCGTACTGCTCCACCGACAAGGCAAGCCCCAGGCGGAAGTAAAGATAAATCAAAGGGTAATTGACTACGCAGACTAGATAATTGAGTAAACAAAGACAACATAAAAGATTAATCAAAATTCAATCGGGGACAGTCCCAGGATTTGAGGGTCTGAGTTAAAGTTAAAAAAAAGGATGCTTAATACTTTTAAACCCTAAGTGCCATGTGTATTTGTGTAAATTGCCACTACGTCGATCGCTGCATTACCTATCATGCGGTCGAACACCAGCATCAACAACTCCATTTAACCGAATCTCCTGACTTTGATCCCACCGAACCTAGCATCAACGTCAATATCCGTCCCCAAAACGATTATATCGAAATGGAATGGGATGTGGTGGGTTGTGAGAGTTTTTTACAGGAAAACGGCAAATGGGCAAGGTTGCGTCCTGGTGAAGCAATTCCGACTTAGATTCATTGGAGCTATTGGACTCAGAATGATAAGTCAAACTAATCAATGATTGGCTCCTAACCGTCGTGATTGTCTGATATGTTAGGAAAAGGTAAAAGTCCAAAAATTCGGGGAAATAATGGGTTCAGGCTTCTTTCCAAGGGCTATCGTAGTCGTTGGTTGGGTTGTTCATTTTGTCTTGATATTACCAAAATGC
>Ga0114972_10002810_pt1 | contig 13131 bp, 14 predicted proteins | sample M_140807_EF_Meta_FD_87354 | JGI IMG/M metagenome (GOLD analysis project Ga0114972, IMG submission 87354) | Freshwater microbial communities from Lake Montjoie, Canada to study carbon cycling - M_140807_EF_MetaG | ecosystem: Environmental > Aquatic > Freshwater > Lake | place: Lake Montjoie... | reverse complement strand
CTCCACCTCGTCATAGAAGGCACGAAATCGCTCGCGAGCACGGTACAAGCGGGTTTTTGCCGCGTTTACGTTGCAAGCCAGAGATTCCGCGATTTCATTTAGGCTGAGTTCATCCCAATAGAACAGAACGAGCAGAGCCCGATCATTGGGAGACAGCTTTTGCATCGCGATATGCACCTTTGGATCTGCGTACTCTGGCTCTTCGGGCTGAACCCTGTCATTCGCCTCCGTAAGCTCGACGTGTTTGTACTTGAATCGTGCCCGACGCGCTTGCTTAATACTTCGATTTACAGCTACACGAAAAAGCCAGGTACTGAATCGAGATCGCTTATCGAAACGGACTAGGTTGCGCAAAACGAGAGTAAAGATTTCCTGCACCGCGTCGGCCGCTTCTTCTTGATCGAGCAAAACGCCGCGTGCAATCGCAAATACCTTGTCGTGATAGCGAGCGTACAACTGCTCGAAAGCGCCCTGGTCACCCGCTAAAAACCTATCGACGAGGAGGATATCTTCGTCGAATGAAGGTGACTTACTTCGATCAAGGGTGGCCGACACCACGGGCACATTTTCGGACGTATTCGGTTCGGGCAAGGTCACGATCTCTCGATGGGGTGCAGGCGTCGCTCAAATCCTTCCGGGATTTTCTTCACGGCCAAAGCGAGCGGCACCGCCACCGCAATTACGATGGCAGATACAGCGATCCCATTGCGTTTTTCACCGATCTTTGACCAACCGGCGGCTACCAGTACTGCTATAGGTGCCAACGCGGGAAACACGTAGCGAGCCTGAGCTTGGAAGTACTGCATGTTAAATCGGAAAAACAGGGCGAATATGACGACTGTGTACAAGCCCAACACGACCGACGCGGCCGTATTTGTTCTCAGACGAGTCAGGCCAACGACCCCGCCGATGGCTAGAATGGCCAGGGAGACTATATAAACTTGACTGCCACCATTTGGCCCGCCCGTATCCGTCAGCCAGATGTTCATGTATCCAAACGCACCAATAAAGCTGCGTGCTGTCCACCAACCCACCATCTGAATCCAGTAGGTTGTCGGTCCAAGTCCGTCGATGAAGGCAGAAGCTTGGGGAGAGCCAGTAAATGCCTGACTGAAAACCTTGAGCGCAAATGGGTCCCCATAGATGGTGAAGTTCCGCAGCCACCAGGGCCCCGCAACTAAGAGTCCAACGCCAAGGGCAAACCACGCTCCGCCGCGCTTTGACAGTGCTTCTGAGACGGTAAAGCGCGGTCCAATTACTCCTGCCGCAAATATAGCGACAAAAAGCGCGGCCGCGGTGGTTTTGGTGACTGCGGCGAGCCCCGCACAAATGCCAACCGCAACAATAGTCTTGGTATCCCATCCGTCGCATAGCCCGCGAACGATCCAGACCAGAGTCCAGCTGGACAGGCAGAACAGCAGGGGATCATTTGAGACCGCCCCCGAAAGGGCGAGATTCATGGGCAGAAAGGCCGTGATTCCAGCCGCGAGCAACGCGGTTCCGTCTGTGAATCGGCAGGCACGGGCAAGGGCGAAAGTTCCCCAGATGGTAATTATTCCAAAAATTGCGGAAAGGAACCGAAGCTTTGTCCCATCCGATTTGCTTTCCAAATCCGGTTGAGTCCCGGTGATTTTCGCCCAGGCAACGGCAAATGAATAGTATAAAGGCGGCTGGTGCGCTTGGTAGTTCTCATACAAGTTCGGATCCTTTGGATCTAGAACCGGGAACTTTCCGCTCGCCATGAAATCTCGAATGTAGTTGACGTGCTGTCTCTCGTCCGGTGCGCCGATGTCCTTCATCTCGGCTTGGCGGCCCGTCGCTGGGTCGAGCCGAAGCTCGTAGCCGGCCGTTCGATAAGGCGTGACTGAGGAAAACCAACTGGAAATCAGGAGATGGCACAGGGCAATTACGACTAAGCAGATGCCCACTTTTCGGGGAATTGGTGCCGTGCCCTCGGTTGACATTTTTCTCCCCGACATCGCCCAAAATGTACCAGACCGGCGTGAAGCAGCCAATTTCCAAACCACCGGAGCAGATGACCGATAGTTGGGTTAAAATGACAAAGAATCGAAGGACTGCGCAATCATGTCTAAGAAAACTCTCATCCTCTCCTTAGCAACCGTAGCGGTTGGCGCGCTGGCGCTCGCCCAAACCACGTCCACGGTATTCACTTCCTATCAGCAAGCTCTGGCGAAGGCCAAGACGCTTGATACGACTTACTCCGTCACCAGCCTCGGAGGTGCCCCTAGCAGCTATGCCGTCACGCTGAAAAAGCCGAACCTAGCGGTGATTGACACCCCGAGCAACACCTACGTTGCCGACGGCAAGCAGATCACCACATACAGTAAGGCCGACAAGGCGTTTTATAAGCAGGCGCAAACGACTGAGAATCTTCTTGGTCTGTTTCAGAGCGACGCCCTCCGACTGTGGGGCGGTTTCTTTGGAGCACCGGCCGGAAAGAGTGCAACCCGTGATCTTGCCGCCCGAGATAAGAATGGCGAATCCTTCCCTGGCTTCGAGATGTCAGCCGCAGGCCAAAAGGTTTCGGTTTACGTAAGCGGCCGAGACTTTATTACCCGGCAAGCCGCATTTGACTCGGCAAAGACGGGAACGTTCGTCCTCAACACTCGCACCGTGACCGTGGATGGAGAGATCTCCAATTCACGATTTGCGTTCAAAGCTCCAGCGGATGCCAAGGAAGTAGACGCCTCGGAACTGAATGCCGCGAAGTGGGTCACGAGCTTGGACGAAGCGAAGCGTATTGCGGCCGCCACAAACAAGCGGATCTTCGTAGATTTCATGGCCTCGTGGTGCGGCCCATGCAAGTTGCTGGAAGCCCAAGTTTTCACCACCGAAAAGTTCAAGAAATACGGTTCGAAGCTCGTGTTTCTGAAGATAGACGTAGATGAGCAGAAGAGCGTAGCCTCGGCCTACTCGATCACGGCAATGCCAACGCAGATGGTTCTCAGCAAAGACGGCTCCGTGGTTAGCAGTACCGTCGGATATGGCTCTCCAGAGAGTTTTTATTCCTGGCTAGACGGCGCTCTCGGAAACTAATTCGCCAAGACATAGACGCACTGCGGCAGATTTACGGGACGGTAAACCTGCCGCATTTCGCTTTTGGACGTTCCGGTTCGGGTTCAACGTAATCAAACTTGGGGTACTCTACTTGCCACTAACGGAGCTTATGTCGATCTTAACTACCGACCAGGCGCCGGAGACGAGCATGGAAGCTAACTCCGAAATGCTAGGTACACCACACGCGAACGGACGAAACCCCGAAAGCTTCAAAGAGATTTCATCCACTCCGAAACCTAGCGAACTACTAACCCGCGATGACTGCCTGGAAATCTTCCGGCAATTGTATTTGGCACGCTACTTTGACGTGCGGCTAATTAAGGAAAAGAAACGTGGTCGGTTGCGCGGGACTCTCTATTCATCCCACAACCAAGAAGCAGTTCTGGTTGGATCTTTGTTTGGACTGAAACCCAGCGACTGGATTTCTCCAATTCACCGCGACATGCCCGCATTCTTCCTAAAGGATCTGCGCGGCAAGTGGGACGAAGCGGAACGGAGCGGGATGTCGATTGAAGAGGTTTGCGCGCAGGTTTGGGGCAAAGTTGGCTCTCCGGGACGCGCTCGCGACAACTGGTCCCACATCGGCTCGAAGGCGAAGCGCATTATCCATTCAACCTCCATGTTGGCGGGCACTATTCCGGTTGCGGCAGGCGTGGTGTATGCCGATCGCAGCCGTGGCGGTGATGCCGTTTGCCTTACTTACAATGGTGAGGGGTCGACTGCCCAGGGCATTTTCCACGAAGCCATTAACTTCGCTGCCGTACACAAGTTGCCGGTAGTTACAATTGTTGAGAATAACCAGTGGGCGTACGGCACGCCGGTTTCGCAAGGGTCACCGGTGACGGATATTGCGGACCGTGCCCGCGGTTTTGGCATTCCTGGGTTCATTGCCGATGGTCAGAATGTGTTTGACGTGTATGACAAGGTGACAGCCGCTGTCGCCCACGCCCGAGCCGGCAATGGACCGAGCATTGTGGAATGCAAGACGTTCCGCGCCTATGGTCACGGTGACCACGATGACGACCGCGCGAACCGGTACCGAGATCCGCAGGAGATCCTCTTAGGCCGCCTGCGCGATCCGATCGCGGTTTGTCGCCAAATCTTGGTAGAGAAAGGAATCTTAACGGGCGACGCCGCGACGAATTACGTTGCCGAGGGTAAGAATTCCTCCGACGCAACGAATGACGATTTTCCGCCGGAAGTGGTGGATTTCCTCAATCGAGGCATTGAGTTTGCCATTTCTTCCCCGCTTCCCGATGCCGCCGAAGGTGGGCAATGGGTGTTCAAGGAGGCCGAATAGCCATGGCAATTGCCGAACCTCTCGCAGCTACGACGGTGGTCGCCGGTCCGGTGGCAAAGAACTACCTCACCGCGCTTAAGGAAGCGATCAGTGAGGAAATGACGGCTAACCCCGAAATGATCGCAATGGGCGAGGACATCGGGTTACTCGGCGGAGCATTCGGTGTCACGGATGGCTTGCTGGATACGTACGGTCGAGAGCGCGTGATTGATATGCCTATTTCGGAGGGTGCCATTGTGGGTGCCGCGGTCGGAATGGCACTTAACGGCAAGACCGTGATGGCCGAAATGCAGTTCATCGACTTCATTTCCTGCGGGTTTGATCAGATCGTCAATATGATGGCGACTTATCACTATCGCACGGCGGGCGAGGTCAACATTCCCGTGGTAGTCCGCGGACCGGCAGGAGCTTACGGCGGCGGAGCGCTTTATCACAGCCAGATGAACGAGGCTTGGTTTTGTAATGCACCGGGATTGCGGGTGGTGTGTCCCAGTACTCCCTACGATGCTAAGGGCCTCCTGAAAGCCTGTTTACGGGACGGAAATCCTACAATTTTCTTTGAGCTCAAAGAGCTTTACCGAAAGAATGAGATTGCGGAGATTTTGCCCGAGGAAGATTACATCGTGCCCCTCGGAAAAGCCGCCATTCGCCGCACCGGCAGCGACATCACTCTGGTTTCTTACGGTCAAAACGTCTACCATTGTTTGGCGGCTGCCGACGAGCTGCATAAACTTGGAGTGTCTGCAGAAGTCATCGACATCCGTTCTTTGGTGCCGCTGGATGAAGAGACGATTTTTGCCTCGTTGGCAAAAACCAGCCGGATTATCGTGGTGAACGAAGCGCCGATGACCTGTGGCTTTGCCGGAGAGATCATCAGTCGCGTCACGACAAAAGCTTTTGATTTACTGGATGCCCCACCGGTGCGGATCACACGATTGGACACGCCGGTTCCGTGGGTAAAACCGCTTGAGTTGTTTGTTCTTCCGTCGGTGGAAAAGATCGTAAAGGCCGCTTTGGCAACCGTCAAATACTGATTGCTGTATTCTCCGATACGTGATCATTTCGGCGCTATCGATGCTGATTGCGGCCGCCAATTCGGCGACCGTTCCGACCCCAGTGAATAATGACTGGTGGATGGGACGGCACCGCGCGATGGTGGCGCGGGCGGGGCGGGGCAATGTCGACCTAGTGATGATTGGCGACTCGATCACACATGCTTTCGGTGGTCAGCCCGATACCGGCGATGATTTTCACAATCGTGGCAAGGACACCTGGGATCTTTTCTTTGGAGATGCCCGCACTTTGAATCTTGGTATCAGTGGCGATCGGACGCAGCACGTTTTGTGGCGGTTGGATAACGGCGAATTGGATGGGATTCGTCCTAAGGTCGTTGAGATCATGATCGGCACCAACAACGTCGGATCAAATACACCGGAGGAGATTGCGGCTGGGGTATGTGCTATCGCGGATCGGGTGCATTCCAAGCTTCCGGACGCCAAAATTCTCCTGATGGGAGTTTTTCCCCGGTCGACGGCAGGGTCAGACCAGAGGAAAGCGGTTGAGCAGGTGAATGCCATTTTGGCGAAAACCAAGCTTTCCAACATGACGTATCTGGACATTGGGCCGGTGTTTCTGGACAAAAAGGGAGAGAGTCCCGATTCCGTCATGCCGGACAAATTGCACCCAATGGCGTACGGTTATCGGCTGTGGGCGATGGCGATGGAGCCAACCCTGGCGAAGTTGCTTGGCCGACGACGGATTACGCAAAATAACCCGATGAACAGTGCCGTGGTGCCGGTGACCCACAATCGCGATTTTGCGCTTTACGATTGGGATGCTCGGCACCAATTTGTTCTCACTTCCCTGCGCGGGTTGAACCCGAGAGTGGTTTTCATCGGCGACTCAATCACTCATCGCTGGGGTGGTTCGCCCATGGGGCCCCGCGACAACACCCCAGCCACTGGCCGGGCCATTTGGGATGCCTACTTTAAGCCCTGGGGGGCGATCAACCTTGGCTTTGGGTGGGACCGGACAGAGAATGTTCTCTGGCGGATCGAGCAGGGAGAAATTGACGGAATCAAGCCAGAGGCGTTTGTGGTGCTGATTGGAACCAACAATATCGGCTTCAACACGCCATCCGAAATTAGGGACGGGGTAAAGGCGGTGGTTGAGGCGATCAAAGTGCGGCATCCCAAGGCTAAGGTTCTGCTTTTGGATGTGCTTCCGCGAGGGCAGAATGCAGATTCACCCGATCGGGCAGCGGTGGCGGCGGTGAACGCAGAGTTGATTCGGCTGGGAGGGGTGGAGCACTTGTATATTGGAAGTGAGCTACTCCAGGCCGATGGTTCCATCTCCCCCAAAATCATGGGCGACTTTTTGCATCCTAGTCAGGATGGTTACCGGATTATCGCGCGGGGCATTGACGTCGCATTGAAGAAGCTACTCGGTTAGGGTCAAGCCGAAGGTCGCACCTCGAGTTTGCCAATCTTTCGCCAGCCGGGCGCGCCTAGACTTTGCGCATTGACACGGTCTCTTTTCCGAATCCTGATTTTTCGTAGAAGCCGTGGTGGTAGGTGAAGAGGTAGACCCATGCGCCCGGGGATGCTTCTCTAATCATGGCCAACGCTTCATTCATTAGGCGTAAGCCGATTCCCTGCCCCTGACAATCCGGTAACACAGCAACGTCCCAGATGCTGAACCAGGCGGGAGCGTCATTTACAATTCTTACCATTCCGATGGCTATTCCCTCTGGGTTCGCGGCGACTACCCCATTCCAAGATTGCAGTACGAATTCCGGCGACGCGGCGTCACGGTAGAATGCGGCGCCAGCGATCGCTTGATATTCTTCGGGAGTTGGCAGGCGTCGGTGGATTCTTACGTTCTCCGGTAGCGGCCGGGATGGTTCTCGATGACCGCTTAACGGTCCGCTGATTCGGAGGTGATAGCCGCTGGGATCTTCAACGGTGTATTCGCGGATTCCCCACGGCTTATCTTCTATCTCAGAAATGATTTTTGCTCCTCGCTCCACATGCTTGGCGTAGGATTCGTCGGCGTCTTCGACCGAAATTTGATGTTGATGTCCGAAAACTTTTGCCGCCAACTCGGGCTGGAGATTGAACATAAGCGTGGCGGAACCGAACGAACAACCGCCGAAAGTAGGTGGCTCTCCCCAGGTCCAGGACGGACCGAACCCGATTACTTCCTCGTAAAACTTTAGGGTTGCCACGACATCGGCCGAGGCAAGGACGGGCGTGGAGCCAGTAATCATAGTTAGATGCTACTCAAACTTCCGCAGGTGGATTAGACTGCCTTTCGATGACACTTACGCATGATGAAAGCTCGGCTGAGCTATCGAGAATTGCATGTGCCGATGCTGAAACGCTATGGACAGTGATTTCTCGGCCACAAATCATGCGATTTTGGCCACCTATTCGTACACAGGCAGCATTGGGCGAGTGGCTCTCCGACCCATCGGTATCGGTCTGGTTGAACCATTCTCTTGAGAGTGGCTATGGTACGGGAATGGTGTCGTTGGTTCAGGCTAAGATTGACGGCCCTGAGGAGAGGGTCCTCTCGTATGCGTTTGATCGGTGCGTCGAGGGTCGAAATTGGGCTTTGGTGAGTATTCGGGCGGTGGCGGCGACTAAAGGTCTGGACGGAGCGATTTGCTTGATCGGTCCGGCGATGGCGAATTCGGAGCGAGTTGCAAAGGCGGTCGGGTTCGTCTTTGAGCGGGCAATAGAGCTCGATGGGGTTCCGTATCGCTTGTTTCGGTTTGGCAGTTGACGGCTAGGTTTTGCGCGTTTCAATAAATGGGTGGAGCTGGCGATCTTGTTTGGTTTTTGCCGGGTTCCCGGTTTCGGATGGAGCGGTGGCGCATGCTTGGCTACTACTTCTGAATCCGGATTGGCTGGAGAATGCGCTATCAGTGGAATCGGTTCAGAAGCTAGCACGAGAGATCACTAGGCTAGTCGATTGACTCGGTCGGCGGCCTAGCCAATCCGGATGAAGAACCACCAGAAGGTGGCGAATGGGAGCAGGAAGAGGATAAAGCCGATGGGGCCGTAGGCTTGAACTTTGGCGGGAAGGCGCGAGTAGTAGTTCTTGACAATTTGGCCCGCGCCGGCGGCCGAGACGATGAGGACGACGAAGCCTCCGCCAATGAATGCGGCCCAAACCGCCAGAAATCCGATTCCCGATCCCGGCGAATTCATGTCAATGGGACCCATGCCATGCAGCGTGGGGCCGAATAGGACTTGGGCAATTAGCAGGATCACGGCAAATACGATGCAAACCCATCCGTTTATATTTAGAAATTCCCTCATTTCGTCAATATGACTTTTGACGCGCAGGATGGATTTAGGTTCATATGAATTCCCCCCCCCGAGCCCCCCTAGGGGTTCGGGATTTGGGACATGGCGGATTCTGACCTGATTTGACGAGCCGCCACCGAGACGGTCCAGCCACAGTCCTAGACTCGTGATTTTCTCCGGCTGCACCGGGGTTTGTGCCGAAAAAGTTGGTCTTGATCTAGGAGTTACCGGGTCGAGACGACCCGGGTTCCACAAAGTGCCCATATAGATTGGTAGTCGAGAATCGATTTTGACAACCAGTTTTTTGATGCGGCGGTCAAAACTGCAAAAACTGCTGTTTGCGAGTTGAAATATACTATTAGTAGACTTTTTTCTACTAGTCGTGCTAAATTGGAGCTATGACGAAGTTGGAGCTTCTCATTTCGGCCCTGGACGAGGGGCATCGGGAGTTGGTGATTGCGCTGGAAGGCTTGCCAGACGAGGATGTGTGGCGGCGACCACACGAGAATGTGCTGAGTGAGGGGGAAGTTGTGGGTCACGTGGCTTACTGGGAGGGCGTGCGACTGGCAAGTGCGCCGGATGAAGGATCGGCCATTGCGAGTCCACTGGTGAACCGGGCGTTCCGGTACTACACGGGTCAGGTAGGTGCGCCAGTGGTACTGGAGCTTGATTCGGCGGCTTTGACGGCGGAGATTTCGCGGGTTCACGCGGAAGCCCGGGCAGCTTTGGTGGCACTGAATCCTGAGCTAGGTGATCCTTTTCCTGGTCCTTTTCAGAGCACTTGGCATGATTGTTTGCAATACATGGCGTTTCACGTGGCCTATCACACGGGGCAGATTTACTCCGCCCGGCACATTTTTGGGCGCGAAACGGAAGACAACTAGACAAGAATCGGAATGGCAGGTCGGCTGATTATTCTCTGCGGTCTGCCAGGCTCGGGAAAGACGACGCTGGCGGTCCGCCTTTCGGTAGAGTTCGGGGCGTTTCGGCTGGATGCCGACGAGTGGTTACTTGCGCTGGGATTTGGGCTGTTCGATGCGGCGGCCAGAGAACGGGTCGAGCGGTTGCAATGGGATTTGGCGCGGAAATTGCTGGCGCGCGGCCAGATTGTGGTGATTGAGTGGGGCGCTTGGAGTCGGGCGGAGCGGGATCGATTGCGTTTGGAGGCGAGAGAGCTGGGGTCGGCCGTGGAGCTTTGGGTATTGGAGGCTCCATTGGATGATTTGCTTTTGCGGACTAAGGTCCGCAACCGCGAGGACCCGCCGATTACACGAGATGACTTGGAGCAGTGGAACGATGAGTTTGAGCGGCCGGGTGCGGAGGAGCTAGCAATGTATGATTCACCGATTTGATATCGGGAATAGACTAGCCAGGACCCCAGCCGTCGGGAAAGTTGCTGGTGAACCACTCGATATAGTCGGTATCGAAGGTTTCTCCGCCGAGCTGATCGACCAGCAGAACGACTTGGCCGCGATGATAGGCGGCGTGGCCTATGAGTTGGAAGAGTTGGGCCTCTAGGCTGAGACTCCAGTTTTCACCGTTGTCGGAAAAGACAAATCGACCGTCTACTTTGGCGTCATCGGCACCATCGAGAAATTCTTGCCAGCCGGATTCCATTTCGGAGAATTGCTCCACTAGTTGCTCGAATTTTGGATCCTCGGTGAAAGAATGGGGGAGGGCGGTGGTTTTGCCCTGGATCACAACGAGAAAGCCTTGACGGCAACTCGCCATGTGGTGGGCGATGCGGACGGCGCGGGCGAATCGGGGATCTTTCTGGTTTTCCACCGGTACCGTGCCGAGCATGCTGAGCATCTGGTGGTTGGCGACGATTTCGTGGGCGAAGGCATGGCGAAACAGTTCGGCTCCGGTGCGCATGGTGGCGTTATACCCGACGTTTGTCTAGTATTTGAGTTGTGGTTTCTCGGCGGGTGCCGCGGGCTACGACAATAGAGAAATACGTTTTCTTATTGGATATCACGTAGTAGTTGGTCGGCGTATTCTAACTTGATAAGACCCCGGCGGGGGTTGTCTAAATCCATCATCGCGTAGAAGGTGGATGAAATTACTAGGGCAAACACGATGCGGTGCATGAGTTGATTCTTTCGTGAGTCGCTTAGTTGGCGTCCCGCGAGGGCTCCCGCCAATAGTGCGACGGCGATTAGCAGCCCATAGATGAGATCTGGTTCTCGCGTAAGGGCGGCCACATGGCGATCCGAGCTGGCTCTAAAGGTGGCCACCAGGGCATTTTGTAGCCGATGGATTTCGTCGTGATTTTTCGGCTGGGATAGCAGTTTAATCGAGTGTTGCCACAGCGCGTTTTGCGCCGCGAGGGTCTTTTTGTACTCGGAATCTACGCCCGTGTAGTTGCTGAGGGCTTGATTGTAATCTTCGCGAAGACGGACGTAGCCCTTAATTTCTTCGGTGAAAGAACCGGCAAAATTCTTCGGGATGGATTGGGCGTAAAGATAGGCTTCACGAATGGAAGTGGCTTCGGTGACTACGATCTCGCGACGACTTTCTAAGCGGGATCCGGCGGCGGAAAGGGAAAAGGCGAGGAACAGGCTCAAGAATGAGAAAACGGCCCCATCAATAGCACCGAAAGAAACCACATCGGCATCATCTTCGGAATTGCGGGTTGCGATGAACTTCCCAATTTTCAGACTCAGCAGAATTCCAAAGAAAAGCAGAATGGCAATTAAGGTAGCGGGCATGACCAAGGCGGAGCGAATGATACCAGAGGCATCTTTGGGTGGGTAAATTGTCGCCATGACAGCCAGAATCACTGAACTCGAGAATCAGATCACCGCGCTTTCGAAAGAACTTCGGGCGGAACGTACCGCTTCCCCCGCGGAAGAGTTCACCAATTTTGCCTTTGAGGGGCAGGGAGGACCGATTACGCTGCTAGAGCTGTTTGGCGGTCGCGATGAACTGCTAGTGATTCATAACATGGGTAAATCTTGCGATTACTGCAGCCTTTGGGCGGAGGGATTCAACGGGTTGGTCAATCACTTCTTGGCGAGAAGCGCGTTCGTCTTGGTGTCGCCAGATACTCCGGCGGAACAGGCAGAGGTGGCGGCGGCGCGGGGTTGGCGGTTCCCCATGGTGCAGGATGCGAGTCGGGAGTTCACGACGGCGGCGGGATTTTGGACGGATGACGACGGTTGGTGGCCAGGTGCCAGCGGTTTTCGCCGCGATGGAGAAAAGATTTTGCGAACGGGAAAGACGGAGTTCTTTCCGCATGATCAGTTCTGCTCAATCTGGCCGCTCATGGACTTGATCGGTGGTTCCCGAGAGTGGGAACCCACATTTCCGGCCTAGCGGTTAGGTACAAGTGATCCTCGGAGATGCCGAGTCGGCACGTCTTCCTTCACCGCTATGAATATCAGCATTGCTTCGTTCTCTTTCCACGGCGCGGTTGCCGCCGGAACCCTGGATGTGTTTGGCTACCTGGAGGCCTGCCGTTACCGGTACCACGTGAATACGGCGGACATTTGGAACGGCTTGCTCGGGAGCGACGTGGAGGTTCAGTTGGACGAGGATCGGTTGCGAAAGGTGCGGCGGGCGATGGACGAGCGGGATTTGGTGTGCGTCAATTACCACGCCGATGGTTGCCACCCTTGGGATCCTGATCCGGAAGTTCGGGCGCGGCACCGAGAGTTGGCGTCTCGCCATCTGAAGGCGGCGGAGATTCTGGGAGCAAGCACGGTGCGAATTGATACCGGCGGGAGCGAACGAGAATGGTCGGACGAAGAGTTTGCGTTTATCACGACGGCGTTCAAGGAGTTTGCAACTTACGCCGGGAATGCGGGATTCAAGATTGGGCCAGAAACGCACTGGGGATCCACCAATTTTCCCGACAACATGCTGAAGCTCCACGCGGCCGTGGATTCCCCTTACTACGGAATTCTGTTGCACTTGGGCAAGGACACTTGGACGAGTCCGGCGGATTACGATCGGGCATTAGCGCCGATTGCGATTCACACGCACATTGACCAGAAGACTTGCTACGGACGGCTGGATGAGGCGTTACAGATACTGATCGAGGCGGACTATGCGGGGGCGCTGGGCGTGGAGCATCACACGGGCAAGAATGAATTCGCAGAAGTGGAGGCTCAGATTGGGTTGTTGCGCCGGGCGATTTCTCATGCTCGGTTGGGAGCCGGAGACGGTTACCATGGGAATCCGTTACTCGATCCTCGCCATGAGCGGGCTTTCAACTAGCCAGTCCCGGCCTTTTTCGCTTCGATGGCTCGGGATTCCAGATGCTTGAGCCATCGCTGCCGGATAATTCGTCGCGCGAGGTCGTCGGGAAGCGGGCTTGCCGGCTTGAACTGGATCGTGCCCTTGGAGGTTTTGTAACCAGTGAGTTCGTCGGAGAATTGCGCGGTGGTGTATCCAGCGAAGAGTGAGCAGTGATTTTTGAAGGCGGCGTAATGGATG
>Ga0114972_10002809_pt1 | contig 13131 bp, 5 predicted proteins | sample M_140807_EF_Meta_FD_87354 | JGI IMG/M metagenome (GOLD analysis project Ga0114972, IMG submission 87354) | Freshwater microbial communities from Lake Montjoie, Canada to study carbon cycling - M_140807_EF_MetaG | ecosystem: Environmental > Aquatic > Freshwater > Lake | place: Lake Montjoie... | reverse complement strand
TGGGGCGACATGCGAACAGGAGATGGTGCGGCGGCAGCTCGTTATATCGAAGCCCGCCTCAGTAAATTCGCCAAGGAAATTCTGTTCAATCCCCAAACAACAGAATGGCAAATGAGCTACGACGGGCGAAAAAGAGAGCCCGTTACTTTGCCTGTAAAATTCCCGCTTTTGCTCGCCCACGGCGTAGAAGGAATTGCAGTTGGACTGGCAACCAAAGTCTTACCGCACAATTTCATTGAACTGTGCGAAGCCTCTGTTGATATTCTGAATGGAAAACCGGTTAGTATTCTTCCAGATTTTATAACCGGAGGACTCATGGATGCGTCCGGTTACAATGAGGGTTTGCGAGGAGGTAAAGTTCGCGTAAGAGCGAAAATTGAAGACCTCGACAAAAAAATCATCATCATCCGGGAAATCCCTTTCAGCACAACCACTACTTCCATTATGGAAAGTATTGTAAAGGCTGCAGATGAAGGCAAAATCAAGATCAAAAAGGTTATCGACAACACCGCGCGGGATGTTGAAATTCAAGTTCACCTCGCACCCGGAGTTTCGCCCGATGTAACCATCGATGCACTCTATGCTTTCACGCAATGTCAGGTATCCATTTCGCCCAATGCCTGTATTGTACTGGACGATAAGCCACATTTTATTTCAGTAAATGAAATTCTTCGGATTTGCACCAGACAAACCATGGAGCTTTTGCGCCGTGAACTGGAAATCCGAAAAGGAGAATTGATGGAGAAAATCCTGTTTTCTTCATTGGAAAAAATCTTCATCGAAAACCGAATTTACCGGGATATTGAAGAATGTGAAAGCTGGGAGGAAGTAATCAATACAATTGACAAAGGTCTGGAACCTTATAAACCGCAATTTTATAGGGAAATAACCCGGGATGACATTGCCCGCCTTACGGAAATCCGCATCAAGAGAATTTCGAAATATGATGGATTCAAGGCGGATGAACTGATGAAAGACCTCAGTTCAGAACTTGAAGAGGTGGAGAATAATCTTGTTCATCTGAAGCAATACACCATTCGCTGGTATCAGGGACTTCAGAAAAAATACGGCAAAGACCGCGAAAGAAAAACCGAAATCAGAACCTTCGATGTCATTCAGGCTCAGTCTGTTGTAGCCAACAATGAAAAGCTATATGTCAATCGACAAGAAGGATTTATCGGCTTCGGAATAAAGAAGGATGAGTTTGTGTGCGATTGCTCTGACATGGACGATGTAATCGTATTTTTCCGAAACGGAAAATTGAAGGTTATAAAAATCGGCGAAAAGGTATTTGTCGGAAAAGACATTCTTCATGTGGGCATTTTCCGCAAAAACAACGAGCGAATGGTGTACAACATTTGCTACCTGGATCCGCCATCAGGAAATACTTATGCAAAGCGTTTTTCAGTTCTTGGCATCACCAGAGACAAAGAATACGACCTTACAAAAGGAGCCAAAGGCTCAAAAATCACTTATTTTTCCTCCAATCCGAATGGAGAAGCGGAAGTAATTTTCGCTTTGTACACCCCAGGAACAAGGGCAAGAACCAATGGCATAGATTTTAATTTTGCCGAACTGACAATCAAAGGCCGGGAAAGTCAGGGCAATATTTTAACCAAATATCCGGTTAGAAAAATCAGCCTGAAGTCGCAAGGTGTAAGTACGCTTGGCGGAATAGACATTTGGTTTGATGCCACAATCGGCAGACTGAACACGGAAGGAAACGGCTTAAAGCTTGGAAATTTTGAAGGGCCAGACAAAATTCTTGTTGTTTACAAAGAAGGCAGCTACGAACTCACTGGTTTTGAAATAAGCAACCGCTACGAACCTGAACAGATCCTTTTCATCCAAAAATTTGAGTCCGAAATGGTTGTTACAGCTGTTCATACGGAAGGAGATTCCGGGAATACGCTTGTAAAAAGATTCAGAATTGAAAGTCAGACACTGGACAAGCGCTATTTGTTTATTTCAGAAAGCAAGAATTCCAAACTTTGGCTGGCAACCACGCAAGCCCATCCTCAAGTAGAAATCGAAACGCGGAAGGACAAAAAAACGCCTCCGACAAAAATGGTTTCAGACCTGGATGTAGTGGTGGATGTGAAAGGCTGGAAAGCAATGGGAAATCGTCTTTCAAATATGCCGGTCCTCTCGGCCATCCTTTTGCCAGAAAGAACCGCACCCGAAGTCGAACAAGAGCAGCAGGGGGATGATGACGGACAAATGAAACTTTGGTAGGCAAATAAAAAATTCGGAGGTTCGCTTTGAAAATCACAGCCTTTAAATCTTTGTCATGAATAACATTCAGGAATCGCCGCTTTATAGCCAGGATCTGGCTCCGCTTCCCCAAAAAGAAAGGAAATGGACAAAATGGAATCTAGCAGCACTTTGGGTTGGAATGGCCGTTTGCATTCCTACTTATATCCTGGCTTCCTATATGATTCGCTCGGGTTTAAGCTGGCAGGCTTCCATGGTCATAATCGGGCTTGCCAATCTTGTCATTACTGTACCAATGGTTCTTAATGGTCATGCAGGTGTTAAATACGGAATTCCATTCCCGGTAATCGGCCGAAGTGCCTTTGGAATTCAGGGAATTCACCTTGTATCGATGGTGCGTGGCATTGTTGCCTGTGGTTGGTTTGGCATTCAAACCTGGGTTGGCGGACTAGCCATTCTCTCCATTATCAATGCGTTGACAGGTGGTATAGGAGAGCAACCTTTTTTAGAATTTTCCTGCTTTGGCTTTTTTTGGTTGATCAATATCTGGTTTGTCTGGAATGGAACTGAAAGCATTCGCAAACTGGAAGATTGGTCAGCACCCATCCTTATCCTGATTGGTGTATTTTTAATTATCTGGGGCTATCAACAGGCTGGAAGTTTTTCCAAAGTACTTGAAGCCGGAACTCAGCTTCAGCAAAAAACTGTGATTTTGAAGGATTCTGCCAGTCGGCATTTCTTACAAATCAACCCGATTAAGAATGCTTCCGGAAAACCAAGGGCGGATTCTGTAATGCTGATGGCAGGAAATGAAGCATTTTCCTGGCAAGCTTTACCTGAAAACAAAATGTTGGAAATACCTGAAAATGAGTCCAGGCCATTGTCCGTTCGTCTCAAAAAAGGCAATGCCATCTCCACTTGGGTAAAGGCTGAAAAGGAAACAAATTCTGGAAGTCAGCTGTGGAGTTATCTCCTTTGGTTCACTGCAATGGTTGGTTTCTGGGCAACCATGTCAATCAGCATTTCCGACATTACAAGATATGCTCGCTCTCAGTCTGATCAGGTAATTGGTCAGTTTATGGGTTTACCAGGAACCATGATGTTTTATTCTTTTACCGGCATCTTCGTCACTTTTGCGGCCTTGATTGCATTTCCAGATATTCTGGTTGGAGAAGATGCACCTTGGGATCCTGTCAACCTCGTTTCAAGATTTCAAAATCCATGGGTTGTGGTATTCGCACAATTGTCGATGCTGATTGCCACCCTCAGTACAAACATCGCAGCCAATATTATTGCCCCGGCCTATGCCATTTCAAATCTCTCACCCGGAAAAATCAGTTTTAGAACGGGTGGTGTATTGGCCGGAGTTGTAGGAATTCTAAGTTGCCCCTGGTGGCTTCTCAATGAAATTAGCGATGTATTAATGTTTGTTTCAGGCCTTCTTGGCCCTGTTCTGGGCGTGCTTCTCTGCGATTATTTTGTAATTCGAAAAACCAAGTTGGAAATCACCGAGCTTTTCAATCCCGCGGGTCCTTTTTCTTATGGAGGAAGCGGCATAAACATGAAGGCCATGATTTCCCTCCTCATTGCTGTATTGGTGGCCTTGGTAGGAAATTGGGTTCCAGCGCTTTCCTTCCTTTTCTCACTCTCCTGGTTTACAGGATTCGGCGTGAGTTTTGGAGTTTACTTTCTACTTTCAAAAGGAAAGAAATAGAAGAGAATTGGCCTAAATCCAAATTGGATCAGCATTCAAAAAGTACTGATAATTTTTTTCTCTACATAGGGTTCTTGACTTACCTAAAAACCTGTTCGAGGTAGGCTTTGGAAAGGGGTTTTCTTAAAAACCCGCTGCTAAGTGGATGGTTATTAGACCTTTCTTCGTCCTTCGGATCCAATGAAGAAGAGAGGAAATAGAAAAGCACATTTCCCTGCAATTCAGGAAACCGCTGCAATAATTCTTCCGCTAAGGTAAAGCCATCCATTACTGGCATTCTGATATCTACCAACACCAAATCGGGCAAACCTTCAGTTCCCTGCTTTACTTTTTCAAAATGTTCGATGGCCTCTTCAGCAGATTCTATCGACTTTACATCTTCCACAAATCGGGTTTGCAGAAGTAGTTGCGAATTCACAAAATTCGAGATTGAATCGTCGTCGATGAGAATTATATGTTTCATTACACAGGAATCCCGTTTGGAACCATCACTGAAAAAGAAGTGCCTTTGCCTTCTTCTGATTTCACTGATATGGTTCCGTCCAGTTTTTTCAAAACTTCTCGGCAAATATACAAGCCTAAACCGGATCCTGAGGAAGTATTAGATGCCCGGTAAAACATATCGAAAATCTTTTCAATGTAACTTTCACGAATGCCTTCACCATTGTCTGAAATAATCAGTTTTAGTGACTCTGAATTTACATGAACGGAAACCTTGAGTTGAATATCCTGCGGTCCTTTCAAACTGTACTTGATGGCATTCGAAATCAGATTGTTCAAGACGGATTGAATGCGTCTGGAATCCGCATAAAATTCAGATTGGATATTTTCTTCAATTTCAAGTAAAACTGGTTTGGCAGAAAAATGCCGGTAGGTATTTACCGCACCATTCACGAGATTTACAATGTCCATTTTCTCTGCCACAACCTCCAGCCTGGAATTGCGCGAGTAATCGAGAATTTCAAATATCACATGATCCATACGATCCATTACCGTATTCATCATGTCCACATAAGTTTTCTTTACCTCATCGGAAGCTTCATTTTCCCTCATCAAAGTAAGGAGTCCTTTCACCGAGGCAATAGGAGCCCGCAAATCGTGGGAAACGCTGTAAACGAATCGGTCCAACTCGTGGTTTACTTTCCTAAGTTCATCGTTATTATCCAGAAGTTTCCTGCGGTTGTCTTCGAGCTCGGTAACATCTGTACCCACGCTAATCATTAAGTCCAGTTTACCCTGATCATCAAACAGCGGAAAGAACTGTCTCAAGATGGTTTTTTTCGAACCTTGCACCGGCTGTAAAGTTTCCTCAAATGAAACAACAGTGCCCAATCTTTCGGCATCCTTGAATTTCCCAATTCGGTATTCAACCTCTTCTTTCGTTCTGCCTATTTCAATTAAGCGATCATAAAGTCTCCTTCCAACGGAATTACTTCTTGGAGAAACACTCGCAATTGAAACCGGGTTTAAGTAAAGAAAAGTTTGGTCTTTATCCAGAATGGAAATCTCGGCCGGTACATTTTCCAGAACCTTTTCGTAAAATTTCCGCTGGTCTTCAATGGCTTGCTTTTGCTTTTTCTCGATCGAAACATCCCTGAAAAATGAGTGGGTTGACTCCATTTTCCCATTTTTCAACATTGGCACCACATTGCCATTCAATTCGACCCGGTTGCCTGTCTTTCCAATGAAGGTGACATCAATATTTTGAACAGACTCACCTTTCAAAACTCTTTCAAAAAGATTACGACAATGCTCGTGTTCTTCTGGTACGATAATGTCAAATAAATTCATTGCGGTGGACTCTTCCTCAGAATAACCAAGCGTATTGAACCACTTTTGATTGCAGAAAATCAGATTTCCTTCAGGACCGAAACTTTGAATAATTTCGAGACTATTCTCGAATAAGTCGCGGTATCGCTTTTCACTTTCAATGAGTTTTTGGTTTAGCAAATCGGCCTCAGAAGTATCAATTGCAGTAAAAAGCTGACAATTCCCCAATCCTTCCAATTCTACCTGGTTGCAGGTGAGAAGCACATCTAGTCCCTTCAAGCCCTGCATTGGCATAATTTGAAGCCTAAACGAAGCAGGAACCTTATTCTCTGCGATCAAATCCTGAATATTATCCCATTTATCTCTACTAAGAATAAAATCAGAGAAATGGTAATCATGCTCTTTGAAGGAACCTTCTACCCCTATAATTTGTGCTGCAGATTTATTTCCATCAACAATTCTTCCTTCTGAATTTACAAGAAAGACACCTGCCAGATTGTTATCGAAAATACCTCGAAACAACATTTCAGAAGATTGAACCTTCCTTTCGGCTCGTCGAATTTCAGTAATATCCATTAGAGTCCCCTCAACAAAGGATTCACTCTCAGTTTTGACTAACTGAACATTGATCAACAAATCCATTGCCGAACCCGACTTGTGTCTGGTCCTGAGAAAATAATTTTCCAGCCTTCCTTTTTCTTTGAGTTCGGCTATGTAAAGTTCCCGATCAGATTCCGAAAAATACAAGTGATTCAGACCGGCCTCCATCAATTCCTCTTTCTCATAACCAAAAGTTTTAAGGAATGATTTATTCACATCCACAATTTCACCTTCAGTGGTTGTTCTAAATACCCCTGCTACATTGTTATTGAAGATGTCCCGGTATTTTGCCTCAGAAGTGGCAAGAGAATTGGCTGCATTAATTTGATCGGAAATGTCAACCACAGAACCCACCATTCTTAGATTTTGACCCTTCCCATCCCTTTCCATATAGGTTAGGCCCCTGAGATGACGAATCTGTCCCGCCTCATCTATCGAACGGTACTGATTTTCAACCATATTTACTTTCCCTTCTACAAGGGAATAGGTTGAATGCAAAGTGCTTTCAAAATCGTCCGGATGAATGAGACTTTGCCAATAGACGAACATATCGTCATGTATTTGATTCTTTACACCAAATACATCATATGCAATGTCCGACCAAAAGGTTTTATTCTCAATAACATTCCATTCCCAAATTCCGATTCTTGAAAATTTAGCAATGGTCTCAAATCGATTATTGATTTCCTTTAGTTTCAAGGATGTAGCCCTTAATTCTTCAAGAAAACGATTCCTTTCTGTGACATCTTTTTGAACCGAAATGTATTTTAGAACTTGTCCTTGCTCATCAATTACAGGGGTAATATCAATTTCGTTTGTATAGGTTTTGCCAGATTTGGTTTGGTTTGTGACTTCTGTTTTAATGTGTTTTCCCTCAAAAATTGCCTCGCGAAGTGCAATCCGAGTTTCAAGTGAGGATAAAGAATTATTGAGAAGTTTTCCCGGGGATTGACCTAAAGATTCTTCTAGTGAATATCCTGTTTGATTGATGAATGCATCGTTCACCCACTCAATTCTTCCCTGCCTGTCTGTAATGATAACATTGTTGCTTGTTTTTGTGGCAATCAAGGCAAGGTCTGCGAGCTTTCTGTTCTGGGCTTCGCTTTTTTCAAGCTGGTCTAAACGATAATAAATGTAACCTGCGATTTTACAGATTATATTAAAAAAGGATTTTTCAAGGGTTGTAAAGCGATTGGGCTTGTCACTGGCAATGATAAAAACCCCAACAGTTCGATCGAAACTTATTACCGGCATTACCAGCCGCGTCCTGACTTTAAATGTTCGCTTGCTATCCTGCGACCAATCTGCGTTTGGATCAAAAGTATCATCAATTAAAATTGGCTCTCCGCTTCTGTAAACCTGGCCAACATGTCGATCCATGGCCGTTCGTTCTGCTTCTATCCGTTCTTCAAGCGAAAAACCAGACGCCACCAACATTTCAAGTCTTTGTTCTTCCTCATTCCAGAGATAAAGGCCGGTGTATTGACTGGGTAGTTTTTTCTCAAAAATCTCGCGGGATAAATCAACAAGTTCCTCCCTGCTGTTTACTAAACTAAATTTATCAAGGTAATCCGTTAGTAATTCGATTTCGAGAATTGCCCTTTCATCTTCCCTTTCTTCAAACTTTTCATGATTGTAATCTTGCATTTACCAACTTCCTTATATAAAAAAATATTCCTTCTTTAGGTTTCAATTCCTCGTCAAACGATGCAATTTAGATAAATTCAAGTTTGCCGCTGCATTGAGTTTAATTAAAAATCAACTTCGTTTTTTTGCCTCTCTTTGAATCCGGATTTGTTTCTTTGCAGCGGGTTAAAAAATGCCCACCATAAAAAATGGAAATCAGTATTACTCTTCCGGACGGCTCTATTAGGCAATATTCAAAAGGCGTCAGCAGTATGGATGTTGCCCTTTCTATATCTGAGGGCCTGGCCAGGAATGTCCTTGCCGCAAAAATAAATGGCGAAGTAGTTGAGGCTAGCAGGCCCATTTTGGAAGATGTAAACCTTCAACTTCTCACCTGGAACGATACGGATGGCAAGAAAACATTCTGGCATTCTTCAGCGCACTTGCTTGCTGAGGCACTGGAAGCCCTTTATCCCGGTACAAAATTCGGGATTGGTCCACCAATTGAAAATGGTTTCTATTATGACATCGACCTGAATGGTCAGCCATTCGGCGCCGATGATTTTGAAAAAGTGGAGCAAAAAATGCTGGAATTGGCCCGGCAGAAAAATTCGTTCAACCGCATTCCAAAATCCAAGGAAGAGGCCCTCGCCTATTTTCAGGCAAAAGGAGATGAATACAAACTTGAACTTCTGGAAGATTTACAGGATGGAAGCATCACTTTTTACCAGCAGGGAAATTTTACGGATCTCTGTCGGGGCCCGCACATTCCGGATACCGGCTTCATTAAAGCCGCTAAAATTCTGAATGTAGCTGGCGCTTATTGGAGAGGAGATGAAAAAAGAAAGCAGATGACCCGCGTTTATGCCATCACCTTTCCAAAAGACAAGGAACTTAAGGATTACCTTTTCCTGCTGGAAGAAGCCAAAAAACGCGACCACCGAAAGCTGGGCAAGGAACTTGAGCTTTTCGCATTTTCGGAAAGAGTCGGCCAGGGTCTTCCGCTTTGGTTGCCAAAAGGTGCCATGCTTCGCGACAGGCTGGAGCAATTTTTGAAAAAGGCACAGGTGAAAGCTGGTTATTCTCCAGTGGTTACCCCGCATATTGGCAGCAAACAATTGTATGTAACTTCTGGACATTATGAAAAATATGGCAAGGATTCTTTTCAGCCGATCCGTACTCCGGATGAGGATGAAGAGTTCTTGTTGAAGCCGATGAATTGTCCGCACCACTGCGAGATTTACAAAACAAAGCCAAGAAGTTACCGCGATTTGCCCCTTCGCTTGGCGGAGTTTGGAACTGTGTATCGCTACGAGCAAAGTGGTGAATTACACGGACTTACCAGGGTTCGGGGTTTTACCCAGGACGATGCACACATTTTCTGTCGTCCGGATCAGGTAAAAGAAGAATTTACCAAAGTAATTGACTTGGTGCTTTATGTATTCCGCTCTCTTGGTTTCCATGATTACACCGCGCAGATTTCACTTCGTGATCCGGAAAACAAAACCAAATACATTGGCTCCGATGACATTTGGGAAAAATCCGAATCGGCCATCATAGAATCGGCCAGAGAAAAAGGTCTTCCAACCGTAACCGAATTGGGAGAAGCCGCATTCTACGGACCTAAACTGGATTTTATGGTAAAGGATGCACTGGGCAGAAAATGGCAGTTGGGAACAATTCAGGTTGATTACAATTTGCCTGAGCGGTTTGATCTGGAATTTACCGGAGCCGACAATCAAAAACACCGTCCGGTGATGATTCACCGAGCACCATTCGGAAGTATGGAAAGATTCATTGCCGTTTTGATTGAAAACTGCGCTGGTGATTTCCCGCTTTGGCTTTCACCAGAGCAACTGGTGATTTTACCAATCTCCGAAAAGTTTGCCGCCTATGCCGATGAAGTAAAAACGCATCTTGAAACATTGGACATCAGGGCTTCTGTTGACAACCGGGATGAAAAAATCGGACGCAAAATCCGGGATGCGGAGGTAGGAAAATTCCCTTACATGCTCATTGTGGGTGAAAAGGAATCCGAAACCAAAACCGTTTCGGTAAGAAAACATGGTCAAGGCGACCTCGGAAGTCTTGACTTACAGGAATTTACAAATATGTTTTCCTCGGCCGTGGCAGAAAGTATGGGTTCTTAACCCAGAGATTCTGTATTACTTCTTCACCTTCAAAACCCCGCGCATGATCATGTAATGCCCGGGCATGGTGCAGACAAAATCGTAATTCCCTTCAAATGGAGGCACTTCAAACCAAATGGTTTCACTATTGCCCGGCTCTACAATACCCGTATTGTAAAGCACCAAGCCCATATCCGGCACATAATCCATCTTGTTGCCATGGATGCCGAGTTTGCCAGCGGCCTCCCCTATTTTGTCGGCTGACTTTGGTTTTCCTAGCACAAAATTGTGCTGCATGTCATCGTAATTGTTGAACACAAACCGAATCTTTTGTCCCGGTTTGGCTTCAATTTCAGCTTTATCGAAACGCATTCCCGGAGTGGTTCCCAACTGAATGGTTTTGTCTGGACCAGTAATCCAGGAAGCTGGCATTTGGTTCAACTGCTTCATGGTTTTTTTCACGATAAAACCTTGAATTCCAATGGTTCCACCCGGCTTTGTTGAAGACTGCAATTCCTTATTTTTCTTTTGAGGCTTGGCAACAAGCTTTTGCTTGGGCTTTTTCCATTCTGCAGATTTGATGTCGGCATTTTGACCGAGCGGAATTGCATTCAGCGTGTAATAAGCCGAGGAATGCAAAAGTTCGTAGCCATCTGCTGATAGAAGTCCAGGGGCTTTTATTTCATGAATAAAAAACTGCCTCATGCTATCCAGAACAAGGCGAACACTCATTTTGTCAGCCGAAAGGCGGATGGCTTTCAAAGGGCATTTCCCTTCACGCACAACCGGACTTCCATATTTCTGGTGATAGTTGTAGGTGAAGGATGACACATTCCAGGATTCAGAATCAAAAACAGATGCAGAATCCACAGGAAGGGTAAACTGGATTTCAAAACCATCCGACCTAGCCTGAACGGTTTTCATCTCGAAGGGTGTTTTTCCTGCCCAAATCAACCTTTGAAGCGCAAATGGAGAAGGCCCTGTACTTGCCCATCCGCGATTGGTTTGCGCTACAAACATTGATCCGTCGTTTCCCCAACACTGTCGCAAAACACCGGATGCAAAACCTTCACGAAAACCAAAAGCGCAACCTTGATAAACCCCATTCACTTTTTCCAAGTAAACACGGGAAATTTTACTTTGGCCTTGATCGCCAATGAGGAATTGACCCTCAAATGGGCCGAACCTCCCTCCCATTGAATCCATTACAAAATCAGATGTTGAAACACCCAGAACACCATGGGGCAGCCAAACCGACGGCAGCCTAAGAGATGGAATTTCCTTTTTTACTTCGAACATTGGCTTTCGAAAATCCTGAATCATTTCCTTTCTGGCCAAAACCGTAGAACCAGGTAAATCGGCCCAATTCAAACCGGCCGGATTGGCCATAAAATCGCCTTTCTCCAAGACAGTAAAATACCCGGACCCGACCCAATCCCCCTGATTTTCAGTGTAAAAAACCTTTCCTTCGGGACCTACGCCAATGCCACAAGGAGACCTAACTCCAGCAGCCCAGGGAATAATTTCACCATCCGGTTTCACTTTAATTACCCAACCTCTCCAAGGGGCATAACTTTTGGCGTTGTACCAATCCACTGAACCAAAGGCCACATTAAGTGAAACCACCATATTTCCATCTGAATCGAAAACAGGACCATAACTATATTCATGGTAATGACCCACGGTGGGAAGGCTGCTCACACAATCATATCGATCGGCTTCCCCATCACCGTCGGTGTCTGTCAGTTTTGTAAGTTCGCCACGCTGTGCCACATAGAAACTTCCCTCATGATAACGAAGTCCAAGAATTTCATGCAAACCGCGGGCAAAGCGCCGGAAAGATGGCCGGTTGTCATAATCCAGACTGTATGGGTTTTCGACAATCCAGATTTCGCCCCTGCGGGTTGAAACTGCAATTCTGCCATTTGGAATGGCACAGATTCCGCCACCTTCCAGAATCAAATCACTTGGAAGCCCAATATTGACGAGTTTATAGAAGTCTTTTTCTTTGGGTTGATTGCTCCGTTTTTTAACGCCCACCTGCTTTTCGGGGTTTGCATGGCCTGGGTGGTGGTGATGGTGCTGGGCCTGAAGTATTCCTGCAAAAAAGAGCAGAGAAAAAGATCTTAAAGCCTTCAAAATAAATTCCTTTGACATGTTATTTCGCAATTACCAGAATACAAAATATGAAACCTTAGCATTGTTTTCTTTTCTGGAAATCCTGAAAAGCAGAACTGAATTTCCATTTGGCCTATTCTCCGTACGGACAATCATTCCGCTTCCTTCAGGAAAAATATACCAGGCACCATTGATGCGATAACCCCCATCCGCTGTTGCCTCAATCGATTGGCCTTCTGCCGCAGCATGCCAGATATCCTCCTCCAATTTGCTCACCTGAATGTCAACTTGAATTCCGTTTTTACCCGGAATCAAAACCATATTGGCCTCGGCATTTTTCCATGGAAGCTTGTAATGAAACACCGGATCTTTTCCTTTTGAAAGTTCATATCCGGAAAATTTAAATCCATCCATCGGACCAAGGCTGTCGGGATAAGCCAAGCCAGATTCGTTGGCAAGGCCTGCAAAAGCGATTTCTGTAAACTCCGAAGCTGAACCAGCCGGAATAAAATCCTGCGTTCCCCCACGATCAACCCACATTCCACTCACTTCACCAAAACGATCTGATCGCCAAGCCCTTAAAAGTCTGCCACTTCGAAGGTTGAGTGAATAATGGATGCCAGTTGGACTACAAACATTAATGCCATAGGGAATTCTATTGCCTGAATGATTGAAGAAACTCCGCTGTACATATGGCTCATTTTCAAGTGGTAAAGTGAACTCACCTCCCGGCAGATAGGCATTCAAAGAAGCCTCGGCATGCAAGCGGTTGAGTTTAATTCCGGGACCGCTGTACCAAAGGCCAAGTGAAGACCTGGACTTAGGATTTGTTTTGAAGTAAATCACCTCAATTGGATGTGAGCCAACGGATAAACGCATTTCTGCTCTTTCCTTTTGATACCAAAATCCTCCATTGCTGGAGTCAATAAGCAAGCTATCATCCATTCGAAAAATGGCTTT
>Ga0114972_10002803_pt1 | contig 13148 bp, 16 predicted proteins | sample M_140807_EF_Meta_FD_87354 | JGI IMG/M metagenome (GOLD analysis project Ga0114972, IMG submission 87354) | Freshwater microbial communities from Lake Montjoie, Canada to study carbon cycling - M_140807_EF_MetaG | ecosystem: Environmental > Aquatic > Freshwater > Lake | place: Lake Montjoie... | reverse complement strand
CGGTCAACGCAGCGTTGCCAAAGGTCCTGGCAGGGGGTCAGTAAATACAAATCCACCGGCAGGACGGCGCTGAGGGCCTGGAGCAACTGCACCTGCACCGGCGCCAGGCTGCTGAGGCCAAACAACCGCAGCCCCCCGGCGTAGGGGGCCAGGCGGGCGCTCAGGGCCGCCGATGGGGGCTGACGCAGGCGATCGATCGCCGCCAGGGCCCTGAGGGCAAAGGGCTGCCGCGCCAGCTTGCGGCGCAGCAGGCGAAAGAGATGGGGCTGCCATGACTGGCTGGCGCCCAAGGGGCGACGGCGGCCATCGACATCCTGACCCTGGTCCCAGGCCAGCAGCATCTCCGGGCGATAAAGGGCATAGTCATCGAACGCATCGGCGATCGAACGGGCCAGCTGCCAGCTGGCCAGATCCAACCGCTCGCCCAGGTCCCGGTCCCCTAGCCAGCGGTTGAGGGGGGCGGCCACCGCATCGCTGGCGAGGGCCGGCCAGACATCGAGCACGGCCCAGACCAACTGGTCGGCGCGCCAGGGGTCCTGGCCGCCGCTGGGTAGGGGTCCAGACGGCTCGCCGGTCCCCGCCGTTTCCTCCAGCACCAGGTCGACCAGCTGGCGCAGGGTGCTGGCGGGAAAAGGAAAACGCACATTGGCCACCACCCCGCCCAGGTGGGTGGCCAATTGCTCGCCCAACCAGCGGCTGGTGGGCCAGGTGTTCACCACCACCCGGACGGTCTCAAGGGGGGGCGGGGGCGTCAGGCGCAGCTGGGCCGCCAGCAATTGGGCCAGTTGGTCGGCCCGATTGCCTCGGTAAATCGTTAGCAAGGCGAGCCCAGTGCCCTCATCGTGCCGCCAAACCCGAGGTGAGGGAACGCCGCTGGCTGGAAACGGTTTCCCCCGGAACGCTCAGGCTCAATCCAGTTTCGGGGCAATAGGCGGTGAGCTGGCCGCCGTAGCAGGCTCCCGTGTCAATCAAGACGATGGAACCGAGGCGTCGGATGCCAGGACCAGGGGTGTGACCCACGATCACCTCGCCGAAACGGAGGTCGTAAGCGTTCCAGAACGGCAGACGAATGGTCAGGTCCGGCTGCCAGCTCTGGGGATCAAACCCAGCGTGGGTCGCCACCCAGCCCTGGCCCCAGTACGCCAGGGGCAGGGCCGCCAGCCGGGACTTCCAGAGCCGGCAGAGGGAATCCCCCAGCTGGCGGTATGTCTCACAAGCCTCCAGGGTCTCCCTGGACAGCAGATCGGGGCGATTCAGGGACCTGACCAAGGCATTTTCATGGTTCCCCATCAACCAAACCGCCCGTCCCCGTTCCACCAGGGACCAGACCGTTTCCATGGTCGCAGCGACGGCGGGACCCCGATTGATCACATCCCCACAAAAGACCAACCGATCGTGCTCAGGCACAAGCGCCAGCAGACCCTGCAAAGCAGCATGACAACCATGGACGTCCGCAATGACCCAATGACGCATCGATTTGGGAAGCGAAGGCAGGAAGGTCAAGCCTGATTAGTCTTGCGTGCCCCCCCCCCATCTGTCAGCCCCTGCAGGGCCGCCGGCCGGGAACGGTTACCAGATTTGACCCTGGCCCTACTGGGACTGGATGGTACTGATAGCGTTAGTGGTCAAAAATAGGGAGTCAGGATGGGGTCAGACGACAAAAGTGAGGCCGGGTCCCTGGATCCCCGCAGCCTTCCCACTGGCCGTCGCATCGCTCTCCTGGTCAAAGCCCTGAACGGTGCCCGCCGCACCAACGAAGCCCTGGCCCGCTGCCGCGATGGCGAGGAAATGCTGGATGTGTTGGTGGATGCCTCCTCCCGCCTGGGGCTGGGGTTGGACCGGGAGGATCTGCGCCATACCCCACCGATCCGTGATTGGATCTGGTGGAAAAATAAAGAAGCTGTGCTGACGATTGGGGATAACAAACCGCGTTACCAACAGGATGGCGGCCAAGGAAAGGATCTAGCTGCCAGCAATGGGCCAGGGGAACGAAAGCGGTTCCTGGGACTGTTCTGAACCTTGAGGTGCTCAGACCGGCAACACCTGGCTGGCCAGGGGGTCAGGGATCGAAGCTGAGGGGGCTTCAAACGAACCTTGGCTCACGAACTCGAGGCGCAGCTTCAGAAAGGTGATGAAGCGTTCATCCGTCGAGATCACGGCAGCGGCAGGCCTGGGTACGGAATTGGACTGGCCGCTCAGTTCGGGCGCCTCAAGAAACTGGGGTCGCCGCACCAACCAGAAGTCGATGGCTTGCTGCTGTTCGCCGTAGTGGCGCACCCGTTCACGCAGCACTTCCTCCAGGGGCTCCTCCACGGTGAGGAAGGCTTCACTGGCAGCAACGTAGTGATAACGCGTCATGGGGGCAGGGCAAGAATCAGGAGGACGGCGTCAAGCCGTCAGCAGGACCGCCGAAAAGCGCATCCCGTCGCGGATTCTGAATCAGGACACGCATTTCCCGCACCGCCTGGGTCAGACCGACCGCCAAGGCCCGGGCCACAATGGAATGGCCGATGTTGAGTTCTTCCAGGCCAGGGATAGCCGCCACCGGCTCGACGTTCTGATAAGTAAGTCCGTGACCGGCGTTGACCCGCAGGCCCAGCTGGCGGGCCAGGGCCGTGGCTTCCCCGAGGCGATCCAATTCGGCGGCCTGGTCGCCCCAGCCCGCCTCGGCGTAGCGACCGGTATGGAGCTCCACCCAACGGGCTCCACAGGCGCAGCAGGCATCCAGCTGCAGCGAGTCGGGGTCGACAAACAGGCTCACACCAATGCCTTGGGTCTGGAGCCGGGCCACCATGGCGCCGAGGCTGCCGATCTGGGAGCCCACATCCAGGCCTCCTTCGGTTGTGACCTCCTCGCGGCGTTCGGGCACCAGGGTCACCATGTCGGGCCGGATCCGCAGGGCGATGCTCTCCATGGCCTCCGTGGCGGCCATCTCCAGGTTGAGGCGGGTGCGCACGGTGGAGCGCAGCAATTCCACATCCCGATCTTGAATATGGCGGCGGTCTTCCCGCAGGTGAACGGTGATGCCGTCTGCCCCCCCCAACTCAGCCAGCAGGGCATAGGTCACCGGATCCGGCTCAACGGTGCGTCGCGCCTGACGGACATTGGCGATGTGATCAATGTTGACCCCAAGACTGGCCATGGTGATGCAAAGGGGAGATCACCGTATCGGCCGCAGGTTCAACTGCCCGTCCAGATCCCGATCGGCTGGAAGGGGACCCTACCTTCAAGTGGATTCTTTGAAGGTCACTGCGGGTGTTGGCGGCGGAGGCAACGGGACAGGCAAACCGGGTTCGGGAAGACGGTCTCTCCCATGGCATCAGCCCCTGGTTAGGGCCCCTGGCCATGGCCATCACCCAGGACCTGGTCCTGCCGGCCTTCTTCAGTGGCATCAAGGTGATCGGCCGTGAGCATCTGCCCAGCAGCGGTCCCATGCTGTTGGCCCCCACCCACCGGGCCCGCTGGGATGGCCTGTTAGTGCCGCTGGCGGCAGGCCGCCGCGTCACCGGCCAAGACTGTCACTACATGGTGACCATTGACGAAATGGCCGGTGTCCAGGGCTGGTTTTTGCATCGCCTCGGCTGCTTCCCGGTCAACCAAGACCATCCAGGCACCGCCAGTTTGCGACTGGCCCTTGACCTGCTCGGCAGGGGCGAACATGTGGTGGTCTTCCCGGAGGGGCGCATTCAGCGGCAGGACGGCCCGATCACCCTCCAACAGGGACTGGCCCGACTGGCCCAGATGGCCCGCACCCAGGGATTGGATGTGCCTGTGGTGCCCATCGGCATCGCCTATGCCAAGGAGGTGCCTCAAGCGGGCCAGCAGGCGGCTATCAGCGTGGGCACCCCCCTCAGGGCCGAGGGACAGGGTCGTCAGGGGGCCAGGGATTTCACCGAAGCCCTGGCCCGGGCCATGCGGTCGGCCGAGCAAGCGGCCCGGACCCTCGTCGGTAGGCCCATGGACCCCCCGTAAAGTTCAGCCTCGTCGAACGAGCCCCTTGATCAGCCACTCTGTCGCCGCCCGGATGCTTGGGGCCTGCGGCCGTGCCGCGGCGATTCTGGCCCTGGTGGTGCCCCTGGCCCAACCCAGCCTTGTCCATGCCCAGGAGGACCGCCGACCCATGGTGGCCGGGGTGTTCGATGCCAACGCCGTCCGCTCCCTGATCGCCCGGGGAGACGCCGCCGCCGCTGCCGGCAATAGCCAGGAAGCCCGCCGTCTTTATGACCAGGCCCGGGACGCCGCCAAGCGTCTGTTGATTTTCTACCGGGATTTAAGCGGGGCGTTTCGGGGCCTTGACGCCCGCATTCCCCGCGAAATGGATGACAAGGGCCGCCAGACCCTGGATGTGCTGGTGGAGGCCAATATGCGCCTGGCGAGCCTGTTCAGGCGCCAGGGCCAACCCGAAGTGGCGGTGCCCCTGCTGGTGGAAGTGATCACCACCATGACCCCCTCGAGCGAAGCGGGCCGCAAGGCCTATCAACAGCTTCGTGAGATGGGCTTTGTCACCACCCCCTACAACGTCCCAACCCCAGTCAACTGAGGCACTGGAACCCTGGGCCCTTGGCTAAGCCTGGATTTTCCGGCTGCGCCGTCCGCAGCCATAGCTTCTAGATTCCAGCCGACCCATTCAGCCCCCACCATGGTTCATCCGGATCAGGTGAAGGACGCGATCCGCCACGCCCTTCCCGATGCCGCCGTTGAGGTGGAGGACCTCACCGGTGGCGGCGACCATTTTCAAGTGAAGGTGGTCAGCGGTGCCTTTGCGGGTCTCAACCGCATTCGCCAGCACCAACTGGTGTTCAGCGCCTTGAAGGGCGAACTGGCCAGCGAGGCCATCCATGCCCTAGCCCTGCACACCTCCCTTCCCTCCACCCCTCTCAACCCCTGACCCCCGAGCCACCAAAGCCATGGAAGACCATGTCAAGCAACGCATCGAAGAGCTGATTGCCAGCAGTCCGGTGTTCGTGTTTATGAAAGGCAACAAATTGATGCCCCAGTGCGGCTTTTCCAACAACGTCGTTCAAATCCTGCATTCCCTAGGGGTGCCGTTTGAAACCTTTGATGTGCTCTCCGACGGCGAGATCCGTCAGGGCATTAAGGACTATTCCGAATGGCCCACCATTCCCCAGGTGTATGTCAAGGGTGAATTCATGGGTGGCTCTGACATCCTGATCGAGATGTACAACAGCGGCGAACTCCGGGAAAACCTCACCGTCGCCCTGGCCTCCTGACCCCACAGGCAGGCAGTGCAGCATCGAAAGCGGTCGGCCGGGAGGCATGTCCCGCCCGGCCCTCAAGACGAAATCCAAGGCATGGCCGTTCAAGCCAAGGCCCCATCGACGCAAGCCCTCAATAGCGACGGCTTTCAAAAAGGGTACGGGGATTGCCGTCGGGACTGACAAAGGCCGATGGATCAAGGATCCAACGTTCGATCAACTCCTCCAGCCGCCGCTGGGATTGGTGGTCGAGCACTGATGTGCGACGCAGAGCATGGAGGTAGCCATCGGCATAGAGCCTGAGTTCCGATGGGCTGTGGCACCTGTCAGCCAGACCCTGGAGTGCATCGCAGAGGGATTGGAACTGCCGGATGGCGTCGGGGTGTTGCAGCGCGGTCATGACATGGACAAGCCCTTGGACCCATTCTGCTGCCCCGGCAGCCCTGCCGCGAATTTGTCCAGTAGCAAAAAGCGCGGCTTGGGACGCTTTATGGGCGAAAGGCATCGCCTGATACTCATTTCACAGATTTGTTTCAGCTAGAATAAAATGGATTTACCTTGTCCCAGGAGCCGCCAACTCTCATCATGGCTGAGCCGAATGCCTACGACAACGGCGGCCATCCCAAGCGGGTTTTGGTAGTCGATCCCCACGCCACTTTGCGGACTGTTCTTGCCCAGCGCCTTCGCCAGGATGGCCACATGGCGGCAGCTGTGGCCACGGCTGCCGAAGCGATTGAGCTCTGCCAGGAACTCTCCCCCGACCTGTTGGTGAGCGCCGAGTTGCTGGAAGAAACCTCAGCCCTGAAGCTGGCCAGCCAATTGCATTGTCCGGTGATGGTCCTCACAGCCCGTTCCGGATCCGAACCGATTGTCTCGCTGCTGGATGCGGGGGCCGATGAAGTGTTGCGCAAACCCTTTGGCCTTGAAGAACTGGCAGCCCGGTGCCGCAGCCTGTTGCGACGCAGTGGCACCGGTCTGCAGGAACGGGTCTGTGTTGGTCCCTTGGAGGTCCATCTCCTGCTGAGACAGGTGACCCTGCGGGATCAACCGGTCGAACTGAGTCCGCGGGAATTTGCCCTGCTCTGCGCCCTGCTGATGCCCCCCGGAGTGGTTCGCTCCCGCCAGGAACTCCTTCGCATGGCTTGGCCTCCCTTCAGTGGCGGCCCTCGCTCGGTCGATACCCAGGTGCTTACCCTGCGACGCAAGCTTGAGCAGGCTGGATTAGGAGAAGGGGGTGGCATCGAAACCATGCGCCAACAGGGATACCGCTTCAGCCTCGACACCCTGCCGGAACCAGGAGATATCTCTCCCAATGCCCCCATCTCCATGGCGACTGCGCTAGCCGGCCAGGCCGATCCACCCCTCCTCCGTTATTAGGGGCTGACGGGATGGAATAGTCCAAGGAAAGAAAGGGTTTCAAAGACCAGCAAAATCCCACTGAAAATAGCCAGTAGTTGATAAGTCCAAGGGGGCGTGAGTCGTTTAACATCACCGACATCCAAGCCCGTTGCCATCGAGAACCTGGCTAGAAAATCCTCAAAATGGGCGATGCGCTGGGGTAACAGCCAAGACTGACTCCTGCCGGCGTTGTCTTGGCAAGAACTGCTCACATAAAACACCCTGCCCCCTTGGCTGGTTGCCACAGAATTAAGCGCCTGAATATCTCCCCAAGCCAGACTCCAGCCCCGACGCAGAAGCCACTGGCACCAAGCCGGATGGCCCACCCGCAGTCCAGATACACCCACCTCCACCTGCTCACTGGTTGCCGCCAGAACTAGCAAAAAACCCAGCAGCACGGCAGCCCAACCAAACCAACGCCAATCGGATGGAGCCAGGAAGGGCAACGGCAACACCAGCGCGCCATAGAGGGCCAGCAGGCCATAACGAATCAGGGGTGCCATCGGGTAACGATGCACATCAGCTGGAGGAACCCCTTTCATCGATCCTCCGCAGAACCGGGCAGGGGCTCGATCTCAGCAGCCGGTTGATAGAGGCCGCCAAACACTTCCTGCTCACGACCCTTCCAGAACGTCCCCAGACGCATCAGGTCGGCATGGGCATCGGCGAGATGGGCCACATAGTCCTCGGGAGTCATGGAATCCCGTTCCTCCTTGATCTTGATCAGACGCAAAAGATGCCACATCCAGGGCTTCCCCAGCTCACCTCGGGCCTCCAGGTACTGGGCCAGATCGGCGGAGCTGGGCAACGGAGCTGAACTCATGACCTGGGGTTTCTAGGGAACCAGGCTATGAAGCCTGGAGCATGGTCGTGGCCGGAGTGGCGTCCACATCAGGGCGGAGATCCTCCATATTGCTAGTCCCAATCAAAGGGGTTCGGTAGAAATCCGCCGCCGTCTATGGCCGATCACGGGCAGGGTGCATGTCTTTTGATCATTTGTGGTTTGCAGCTAATCCAGACCCCTTCCCATCTCCACCCGTCAGGCTGGCAACGCCCAGGGATTGAGGCCCAAATCGGCGCCGATTCGGTGGGCACAGGCGAAGCCGCTGAAGGCCACGGCGTTGAGTCCCTGGCCTGGGAAACAGGAATCGCCCACGCAATACAAGCCGTTGATGCCGGTGCGGTTGAAGGGCATCGGTAACAAGCCCGGCAGTCGCATCGCCGGAATGGGGCCGTAGCTGCCGCCGATGCGGCCCAGGAAGCGGCGGTGGCTGCGGGGAGTGCCCACCTCCCGGTGGGTGATGGCGCCGGCCAGGCCGGGCAGGATCGCCTCGAGGCGGTGGATCAGGCGGTCGGCATCGGTTTTCTTCTTAGCGGCATAGGCCGACGGCGAAAGCCCTTGCCAGGACTCCATGGAGGAGGGGGTGAAGGTGTGCACGATGTGGTGGCCGGCCGGGGCCAGGGAGGGATCGAGCAGGGAGGGCATGGAGACAAACACGGTGCCCTGCTCGGCTTCGATCTCCTCCCAGCGCTCCAGCAGCAGGTGGTGCACGTGGGTGCCTGTGGGGATCAGATCGGCCCGCACGCCAAGGTGGAGCGAGAGGAAGGAGGGGGAGGGTTTGTAGCGGCGCCGCCAGGTGCGCTCGGCGGCGGGGGTGTCGACTCCATCAACCAGGGTCTGGCTTGGCATCTTTTGATCAGAGCATTGTTGGCCGCCGCCGTCAGCGCTCTGACTGGCGCCTCTGGCGCGTTGGGCGCTGCGATCCGGATCCCCGAAGGTGTCCCAGCGGGTGGCATTGCTCACCACCAGGCGGGCGCCGAGCTCCTCGCCACCGGCCAGTCGCACCCCCACCGCCCTGCCGTGCTCCAGCAGTACCTTCACCACCCGGGCCCTGTAGCGGATCGCGCCGCCGTGGCGCTCCAGCCCCGCCACCAACCTCTCGGCGATCACCCCCACGCCGCCCTTGGGGTAGTTGATCCCACCAGCGTGGCGATCGGAAAACACCATGCCCGCATTGATCATGGGCGTGCGATCGGCGGGCATCACGCTCCAGCAGAAGCACTCCATGTCGATGAAGCGCAGCAGGTCGGGGTCTTTGATGTGGGAACGGGCCACCGAGCCCACGTTCATCGGCAACCAGCGGGCCAGGCCCAGACAAGCCAACGGCGCCTTGAAGAACACCTTGGCCAGGTAGGCCGGATCCTCGAGAGACAACAAGGGCATCGCATCAAGACAGCGGAACACCTGCCAACAGGTGTCGTAAAAGGCGCGAATGCCCTTGGCTTCATGGGGGAAGCGGGCGGTTAGATCGGCGATGAAGCGTTCGTAGTCCCGGTCTATCGCCACGGTGAGTCCGCCGGGCAGGTGGTACTCGAGCTGGGCGGGGTCGGGGATGGTGGTGCACTGCTCGCCCACATCAGCCAGGGCGCGGGTGAGCAGGTTGGTATGACCCTTCTGGCCGAAGCCAAAGATCATCGAGGCGCCCACATCAAAGGTGTATCCCTCACGCTTGAAACTACCGCCCGAGCCCCCCGGAATCAGGTAGCGCTCCAGCACCAACACCTTCGCCCCCTTGGCAGCCAACTGGCTGGCGGTGACCAGGCCGCCGATGCCGGAGCCGATCACAATCACATCCCAGGTGGGGGCCTGGGTGGGGATAGGGCTGGCTGTCACTGGGGCGGTAGGGATGATCCCGACCCTAGGGGGGAAGCATCTGGCAAAGCCGATCAAGCATCATTGGTATGGCGGTCTTGGCAAGTTCGGCCTAGGAGGCTGTGGGGCGGCCGTCTTCGCCAAACCGCTCGACGGACACAACTTCCTTGCGCAGGGTGACGGACTGGGGATCGTGGTACTGGCTGCGATCACGGCGAATGCGCACCTCCTCGACCAGCACGAGTTCCTTGTGGGTCACCACCCTTTCCTCAAGGATGGGAATCACGGTGACATCGCCTTCTTCGCGGACCTGGGGCACATCACCGGTGACCACCTGGTTGATGGGCACATGCTCCACACTCACCCGTTCGCGGCTGAGGGGGTCATCAACAACGACTTCTCGGGATTCCACGGACTTGGTGATGCGCACCTTTCCGGTTTCCACCCTCTCTTTGGCCAACTCCAGCTGTTCTTCCACAACCGGAATCACCATTCCGTACTCATCACGAACGGCGTCGCTGAGGAGCCAGGTTCCAGCCCCCTGCCAAGAGAGTTTGTGGCGGGGGAGCGTGATTTGAGAGCCATCGTCCCGACCCAACACGACGGTCTCGACCATGCCATCGGTCGTTTGTTGCAAAAGCCGGTAGGTCTCACCCTGTTCGCCAACGACGACAAGGGTGGAAGGGGTCACAGGGTTGTCAGAGGCATTCACTTCGGAACTCCGAGGACGGGAGAGGGCAGGAAGGGGAGAGGGGGAAGGCTGGGCCGTCGTGCCAGTGGAGGGCACCCGGGACGGGTCTATGGGCGAAGGAGATGGACCTTGCGAGGTAGCCCTAGGTTTGGGGGGAGATGAAGGAGAGGTCGGCGGACGATCTGCGATTTCGCCAGAGCGATTCCAACCGAACATGGACAGCAACTCTCTCAACATTCCATTCACAATCAGTCAAGTTCAGTACGGAATTCAGCACAGAGAAAAGGGCCCATTACGGGAGTTCCCGCTGCATGGGCCCCAGACTGGCACAAATCAGCTCCCCTGTCCCAAGGAACAGGGGAAACGTTGTGGCTGAATCAGCGTTCGGTGGTGTGAACGGTTTCGATCACCTTGCCATCGGCATCAACGCGCTCGGCGCGCACGTCGGAACGACGCACGGTTTCGGTGACGGTTTTACCCTTGGTTTCGGCCTGCTTGGCGAGGTTGACTTCCTCAACAACCTGGGCACGCTTGCTAACAAGGGCACGCTCGTCGAACTCGGAGAGTTCGAACACGCGCTCTTTGAAAGCGTCTTCCAGGGCAGCGCGGTTAACGGCGCGGCGCTGAACGTGGACGGTTTCATCCACCAGGTCGATGGACTTGGAGACCTTGGCCTCGGAGACCACGTTGTAGATGCGCATACGGCCGGTTTCGACCTTCTCCTTGCCCAGCTCAACCACTTCTTCAACCACTTCCAGGACGTTGGGGTCCTTGGCAGCGTCGATCAGTTCGGCCTTGACGTGGGGATGCTTGGCGGCCAGAGCGACAGCGTGCTCGCGAATGTTGACGGGGTTGTAACCACCGATGATTTCGGCGGCACGGGCCTCAGCATTCAGGGGCACTTGGGCGGTCAGAAGGGTGCCGCCATCCTTGACGCCGGCGAGGTAAACACCGAGGTCGGGCTCGGGAACCAGGTCGGAAAGGGCCCGCAGCTTGGGAGCATCGGAAGCGTCGTCAGCGGTCAGAAGGTCGAGGGCATCGCGATGCAGGCCGGCGGCCACGAGATCTTCCAGGGCCTTGGCGGCATGGGCGTTTTCGGCAAACAGGCCGATAACGGTGCGGGTTGACATTTGGTGTTGGGAGTGAGAGAAAGTGACTGCGCCAAATACACTTTTAAGGATCCTGAAAAACATCCATAAAAGTTTCCCGAACCCTAAATCGAGTCGGAGCTCGTTCTTCGTATTTGGGGAGGCAGCCTGAACGCCTAGGCGGCATCCTTGTTCAAAGCTTAGGGGCCTAAGACAAAAATGGTCAAGTAAGTCAGAGCACAATTCAGGATTTTTTCGACCTGAACCAGCTGAGTCAATCAACCATTATTGCAGTTGCAGACAGGTTTTGGCTTGAGCCAACAAGGTGTTGCGCAACCTGTCCAGTTCCCTGCGTTTATTGCTGTGTGCCAAGGAGCACATCTCGCCTGGGGCTTGATTTGTAGCGGCCCGAACATAGTAACCATCGATAAAAAAAGGGTAAAAAAAAGATGCCGGATTTGCCGACATCTAGGAGGTGATGAGTATGCGTGGGGTACTTTGCAAAATCGCGACGGACCGAACTCAGACCCGAGGGTCCTTAGCTAAGGACTTGATGTCGATCCAGCCGCCATCGGCCAGCTCGGCCCAGTCGTTGAGATAACGACCACTCAGCTTGACGCTGCTACCGGCAGCGAGGCTGCGGGTGACCGCGTTGCTGATGCCGGCTCCGGAGCGAACCTCAATGGCGGAATCCTGGGTACGCAGGATGGCATCAACCACTTTGGCCACAACCGTCTGCACCGGAGTGGTGGTGGTAGTCGTCGCAGTGCTCTTAGCCACGGGAGTGGGGTTCCCATAGCTGCCCATCTTGGTGGCGTTGACGTCTGCAGCCTCCTTAGGACGGAGGAAGAACAGAAGGGGCAGCAGCAGCAGAGGCAGCAGCAGCAGGGGGTTGAAACCACCTTTGCGCTCGGTTGTCTCGACAACCTTGTCGCGATCACGAACCCGGTCCCGTTGAACGGCAACCCGTTCGGGTTGCTGCACGGCCACCCGAGCCGGTTGTTGAACCGCGACGCGCGCAGGCTGCTGGGCAGCAACACGATCATTGCGCTGGGCGACGGCTGCCGTCTCGCGAGCCGGGGCCGGAGCCACGTAGGCGTGAATGTTTTGGGAGAAACCGCAATTGAATTCGAAGCGTTCGCCGCCCTTGCTCAGTCGCAACACGACACTGGAGCTATCCCCATCTGCGGGAACGGCAGAAGTGACTTCTTCGACGGCGTAGCCACGCTTTTTGGCAACATTGACACAGGCATCCTTAGTCACCTGAACCATGTCCTCAGCCAAGGTGGCTGCCGAAACCAAAGGGGCGTGAAACAGCAAACCGCAGGAGAAGACCAAGGCGGCAACGGCAGCGAGAACCGTTCTCGAAGCCGTACGGAAAGTTCGGCCGGTGGCCAGAACCGGGAGAAAGTGGTTTTTCATGCCTGTTGGAGAACAGCCCGTTTCAAAAAAATGGTGTGGAGAAGAACAGGCACTCCTCGGGAGGAGTCAAGCCTTCAATAGATTTTTATCGGAGATATGGCCAGAACGGTGCAAGTCTTCACATTTAGTTGTTCGTTTTTTGACCAGACTTCACGAATATTACCATCTAAGAATTATCAGAATTTACGAAATCTCTATGCCGGCAATCCGGCCGGCAAGTCAGGTCAGGTCAGGTCAGGTCAGGTCAGGCCGCAAGGGGCTCGCTTCCCAGCCGCTCGGCCAAATCCGCCAAAGCACGGTCCCGATAGGCGCCATAACGCTGGCGCTTGTCGCGGATCCGGCAGGACAGCTCCGGCAACAATCCGAAATTGGGGGGCATCGGCTGAAAACGTCCCTTCGCAGCAGGAGCATCGCCCATCGGTGGGGTGCTGATGAAATCCACCAATGCACCCGCCATGGTTGTTGGAGGAAGGGTCAGAAGCTCCCGCCCCTGGGCCAGACGCGCCGCATTGGTTCCCGCCAACCACCCCCCTGCCACCGCAGCCGCATAGCCTTCGGTACCCGTGATCTGGCCGGCCGCCAACAGGCTGGGACGGCGGCGAAACTGCAAGGTGGCGTCAAGGAGCTGGGGAGATTCGAGGAAGGTATTGCGGTGCATGACCCCGAAACGCACGAATTCG